>Ga0182014_10005620_pt1 | contig 13874 bp, 13 predicted proteins | sample 612S2DmetaG_FD_120489 | JGI IMG/M metagenome (GOLD analysis project Ga0182014, IMG submission 120489) | Permafrost microbial communities from Stordalen Mire, Sweden - 612S2D metaG | ecosystem: Environmental > Terrestrial > Soil > Wetlands > Permafrost | place: Sweden: Stordalen | collected... | reverse complement strand
GGAGCGGATCCAGTAGTACATGTAGGTCTTTACGCCGGCGCTGGGCCCCAGCAAGCTGGTCGCATCGAGCATGATCCGCATTGCAGTTCCTAATAAGCGGAAGCGACGGCGACGTTCGCCGCCTCTATTCTGGACTGAGCCTCGCGAGCACTGCGTCGCCGACGCCCGCGGCCCGGCAATCGGCCTCAACCATCTCCCGCACCAGTTCCTGAAAGCTGGTGCGCGAACGCCATCCAAGCCGTTCCCTCGCTTTCGAAGCATCCCCGAGAAGCGTGTTGACTTCGGCGGGGCGGAATAACACGGCGTCCGCAGTCACATAATCACGATAATCCAATCCCGCCCACGAGAAAGCCGCGGCCGCGAACTCACGGACCGAATGCATCTCTCCGGTCGCGATGACGTAATCGTCCGGTTCCGGCTGCTGCAACATGAGCCACATCGCCTCCACATACTCGCGGGCATGCCCCCAGTCACGTTGCGCATCGAGGTTGCCCAGGCGGAGCTCGCTTTGCGCGCCCGCCGCAATCCGCGCCACGCCGGAGCTGATTCGGCGCGTCACGAATTCGAAGCCGCGCCTGGGCGATTCGTGGTTGAACAGGATGCCGCTAGAGGCGTGCAGGCCGTAGGCTTCCCGGTAATTGCGAGTCAAATCGAACCCGGCGACCTTGCTGATCCCGTAAGTCGAACGCGGATGAAAACGCGTTCGCTCAGTCTGCGGAATCTCCTCCACCTTGCCGAACATCTCGCTCGATCCGGCGAAGTAGACCCTACAGGCCGGAGCGTTATGCTTTAGGGCAGAGAGCAAGTAATGCGTTCCATTTATGTTCGTGTTAAGAGTAGAGAACTCGTCGTCGAACGAGTAGCTGACAAAGCTCTGCGACGCCAAGTGATAACACTCGTCGGGCAGCACCTTCGCCACCACCTGGTAAAGGCTGGCATAACTTTCGAGTGAAGCGGGGTGCAGTTGCACCTGCTCCCGGTATCTCATTATGCGGGATAGACGGTGTTCCGGGTCCTCCAGCGCCACGCGGCGCACGACGCCGTGCACCTCGTAGTCTTTCGCCAGGAGGAATTCCAAAAGGTACGATCCATCCTGCCCCGTGATTCCGGTGATTAACGCTCTTCGCTTCGACATATCCGATGTCCATAATTATCACACCACGGTTGGCGTGTCAATGCGGTCGAGATATAACGCCTTTACTGCGCCGTCCGGAGCGTATAGGATAGTCCGGGCTTCGTTCGGACTTCCAGCGCGCCTTCTCGCTCGATAACCTCAAACGTCGTTCCCGCTAATGTGGATGCCCATGGCATCGGAACGCATGGTAACGCACACGTCATGTCGCCGCTCCCCAGCAACAGTCCTTCGAAAAAGTCCGGTGTAGGCCCGATGCGCACAAGGCCGTGCCGCCGGGCGATCACCGCGAGGCGAGGGGCATGATCGGGCCGGAGCTCGCCGCTGGGGCTCTAATGAAAGCAGCCGATCTTACGGCGCCTCGACGAACGGAATATAGAGCTTCCACCTCCCGATCCCAAACTCAAAGGTCCGCGGATCGTTTGGTTTTCGCGGAAGAGACGGGGCCGACGATTTAATTGTGATCTCGGTCCTCCCTGGTGGCGCTTGAATTAAACGGACTAGCGACACGGGTTGACCGTTCACCTGAAGGACCGCCCGCGAACCCGGAAGCGCCACCTCGATTGGATACCTATGTTCGTGCTCGGTGAACAGTTCGGCGGAAAACATCACCTCCATTGGTCTCGATGTGCGATTCCACAAGGACATTGCGCCAGAACTCTCGGTGGACCAGCGCCAATAATTGTCACCTTGGCGTTCAGTTTCAAAAAACCCGCGGCCGAAGGTCAATTCAACGGGATTCTCTCCTCCTTGCTGAGCGGCGTCTCCACTGACCTCGACCTGCGGCAAGACGGAGAGGGTCCAGCTCTCAAGCCCGAACACAAGATAACGGGAATCTTCGCCAGACCTTATTCTCGGACCATAGCTGTGAATCGTTATCGGCGTAATTCCTGGCTTTACGACAAAGCGTTCAACAAACGGATCGCCAGATGCGACATAGGATGTCGTGCTATCGCCCTCACCGATTGTGACGTCAAATCGCGTTTTCGCCGCGCTCCCGGTGTTTATCCTTGCGCGTAGCCTGACGGAAACGGGAGAGCTCAGGCTATTCCTCACGCTCAACACCGCTACTCCATCGCTCCCGTCGCTCCAGCGCCAGTACTTATCGGACGCGCGCTCAAGTCCCGAAAATCCCTTCCCGAACTCGACTGAGACAGCCGCGCTCACAGTCTGCCCAATCCCACTGCCGTCCACCAAGTGGGCCGTGCCAAGGACCATGCCCTGTTGGTGAAATATCGCGCTACAGGCGCCCCCCTGGCATTGAAACTCGCCAGGCCCAGGCTGCTCCCAGTTTCCACGCAACGAACCAGACACCGCGGAATCGGCTGGGGAGTTCTTCAGTGCGGTCAAGACGGACAGACTCGTGCGCCTGTACGGCCGCTCTGCCACCATGGTGAACTCGTCCGTCACAAACATGGTTTCATCGCCCGTAGGTCTCCTCATTGGTGCAAACAGAACGACGCCCGTTCGCGTTCCGGGCAGCGGCTGCACCTCCAAATAATAAAGCGAGGGTCTCTTCAATTCGTCTACGCCGACCTCCTTGACAAACGATACCGGCCTTCTGCTATGCCCCTGGACGTAATCGCTCCAATACTGCGTGTAGCGACCAAAGTGGGGATCGATGTCCCCCCAAAGCGATGGCGCTAGAACCACCGCTTGGTCGGGCATCTTTCTGAACGCGTCAGTTCCCATAAACAGATTCACCATGCGCCACTTGAGGCCGGCCCGCTCCTGCTCATCTATAACCGCGTCATCGGCCACGACATTCGCACATGCTACCAGAACAACAGCGCTCGTGACGGCCACCTGTAGCGCAGCCCTCGCCCTTCCACTCCAGTGAGAGGTCAGGCCGCAGAGTGCGGCGACAGCCGCCGTGATGCCCACGCACCAGATAACAAACGAATAATAACCCGAAATATACGGCGAGTAGAGTGGATCGCTCTGGTACTTGACCGTCATAGCCACGGGTATGGGGATCATCACGGCTATCAAAGCGGCAAGACCCGCTAGCCAAAGACCCTGCTTTCTCAATACTAAACACGGCCCGGCGAGCTGTTTCCAACACACCGCCATGAACGTCGGGACGAGCGCCGATAGCAGGACGATCCACAGCAACTCAGCGCCGCCAAGACTCGCGAAAATAGGGACCAAACCGTTCTCATGAATCGATCCCCCGACATAGTCCCGTACCAAATTCCCTTGAAGGACATAATTAGCGCCGGGAAACGACCCAAACGCGAAAAACCTCAGCACGCGCCAAATTCCCGCCGTGTTCGTTGCACTCTGCGACGAAATAGCGGTCCCCGCGTAAGTTGTCGAATAGACGCTTCTGAATACGGCGTAAATCGCGATATTTACCCAGAAGACCATGAGCGGAAGACTCAGCGCCATGCCACGAAGCCACTCCCACCTTTGAGTGTTCGTGCGCGCATCCTGTCCGCGCCTGCCCTCTAACCATACGACGGCGACCGACGTAAAGAGAAACAACACCCAAATAGCTTCGTAAATCCAATACGAGAACAGCAGCGATACAGCCGCGATAAACAGGCATAATCTTCTGCGTTGGCGGAAGTAGGGATACCGAACGGCGCAGATAAATAGGCTAAGCCCTCCAAAAAACATTATGTATGCCAAATGATAAACCACTGGATATGCCGTGACCGGGAAATGAGCGGGCCATTCCGGCAGGAAAGCATATAGCAATGAGACAAATAGCAGACCAATTGCAGGTCTGAAATATAGCGAAAGGCAGACTCCTATCATTCCGCACGACAGCAGTTGTACGGCCGAAGCCATCATCGCTCGGACCGCCTCATGCTCGGTGAAGAACGGAAGAATGAAAAAGAATATGCTGAAGTAGAAATAGCCGCGTCCTTGTTGCCGGGCCAGGTCGCCGGCTTCGGCCCAGTACCGTGAGATGCCGTGGTTGCGTACCTCAGATGCAATCCGGTCCATGAACATGTCGTCATGATTCGTAAATGTTAGCCGTGAAAGGCGGCCGAAATGAATGGATATCGCAACCAACAGAGCAGCGAAGGCCACCATGTACAGATATCGAAGTGAAGTAGGCGTCCCGGCCCAGAGCAGTAGGAGGCGGGAGAGTCCTTGGCCGTTGCCTGAAGCAGCGGGCGTACCATCTCGCGGGGGTTCCCTCTCGGTCGAAGGAGCATCGTTCATTGCGTAGTCCTTTCTATAGACGAACCGCCATCGTAGCCCAGTTCGTCACCCCGCACACTCAAAGTCTCCAGGCGCCGCCTCCAGCGAAACAACCCTCCAGTTGTAAATTGCGAAAGTAAGGAAACGAGCGTCGCCGGGCGCGGTTACGCGCTGCGCGTACGACTTAATCGACAGGCGCGATACGCCAGCCGGGACCAAAAGCTCGGTTGAGATAGGTTGCCGCTTGTCATTGACGTCGAACGATTCGGTCTTAGCTTCGTACGAGATCTCCAGCTTTGATTCTTCCGGGTGACCGGTCCCAACCTCAGCCCCAAACCAGACTATCATGGGCTTTCCAGTTCGATTCGTAAGCTCCATCGGGACGTGATAATACGCCGGATAGGCAGCCAGCGCGGCCACGGAGACCAGGTGAATGCCCGCGCAGAGAAGCGCTCGGAAAATATCGGACTGCACAAAATACGGAATCAGGAAAAAGACCAAGCCCGCATAGTATGAGACGCGTCCCTGCGGCGCGGCGATGCTCTGCGCCCGCCGGAAGTACGCGGGCAACCCGTCGGTCTTGACCTCCTGGGCCATCAAATCGAGGGCCATATCGTCGTGAGTGGTGAAGCCAACGCCCTTCATCCTGCCGACATGCTGCACGAGGGCAAGCGCCAGCAAGAGTGAGAACAGCGCGAGGAAGATCAGGCGCCGTTGCGCGTCCGTAATTGGTGGAAGCATTTGGATCGCTCTAAGTCCTCAGCGGTCATCCGCGGCTGTGTCCATCAAGGACGTGCCGGAACCGGGAGCGCACGATGAGCCACATCATCCGAAGGCCCAGAAAAAACGCTTTACGGAAATTGCCGGTGATCTTCGAGTCTCCAAGGCGCGAACCATAATGCACGGGAATCTCCACGCACACAAACCGCAGCTTTAACGCCGTAATCATAATTTCCGGCGAAAGACTGCTGCCGCCCACGGTCAACAAAGGCAGTATCTTTTGCAGAGCTTCGCGCTTGAACATCTTAAACGTGCACCCGACGTCCGTCAGGCATGGCCCATTGTGAACGTACTCCAGGAATTTCGCGACCGCCCAATTGCCGTATCGCAGAAACCAACCCATATTGGCTCCGCTCCAGATGCACGTCTTCGAGGTGCGCGTCCCGAACACGACGTCAAACTCGCCCGCGTAAGCCAGAAACTTGTAAACGTCGGTGGCCCGGAACGTGTCGTCCGACTCGGTAATAATCGTGATGGCGCTCGTGGACGCCGCCAGGGCCCTGCGGCACGCGAATCCATAGCCGCGGCGCTCTTCTGGAACGACGTGGGCGCCCGCCGCGATCGCAAGTTCCCTTGTGAGATCCGTGCTGTTGTTGTCCGCGACGATTACTTCGTCCACCTCCGGGATGGCGCGAAACGATTGTACGACCTTCCCTATTCCTTGGGCCTCATTGTAGGCGGGCATGACTACCGCTATCGATTGCCCTTGGAACATAACTCTCTCCAGGATGGCGGCATGTTCCGCAGAATCTCGACGTTCTGGAATGCCTTGCCTTCCCTGGCGCCGGCCGCATGAACCCAAGCGGCCATCCTCTTCAAACCGTTATCGAGGGCGGTCTTCTCACGGCTTCCAAAAAAACGGGCGCACTTGGAGTGGTCGCTGAAGGCATGCAGCACTTCGTCGCGACCGGGCAGGTGGACGATTCCCGTATCCTTGCCCATGGCCTCTTGAACCGCTCGCGCCAAATCGTTCACCGAATAGGGCGTATCCGCCCCGATGTTGAACGTCTGCCCATACGCGCCGGGGCAGCCGGCGGACTTCGCAATAATCGGGGCGACGTCCGAAATGTGCGTGAAGGCCCTCGTCTGCGTACCGTCGCCAAACACCGTGCATGGCCGGTTCTGAAGGATATTGTTCATAAAGATGCCGACCACGTTCCGGTACCGGTCGCCAATGTTCTGCCGCTCCCCATAAACGTTGTGCGGCCGGAAGACGATGGAATTCAGTCCGAACATCCGGTGCGCGGCTTGCAGGTCCAACTCCACCGCGTACTTGGCGATGCCGTACGGATCTTCCGGCTTCGGAGCGAGTTCCTCGGTCATGGGAGTCTGTCCCGCGCCGTACACCGCAATGCTCGAAGTGAATACGAGGCACCGGCACTCGTGGCGGACCGCCTCGTTGACTACTGTCATGCTTCCGACCACGTTATTCGTGTAGTTAAAGCACCGGATGAAATGGCTCAAGCCTTCGGCGGCGTAGGCGGCGAGGTGGAAAACATAATCGAACTTGTGGCGCTCGAATACCGACTCCACAAGCTGCGGATCCGTGACGGACCCCGCCACCAACTCCGCGCCTTCATTCACGTTCTCCCTAAAACCGCCGGACAGGTCGTCGAGCGCCACCACCTTGTGGCCGTCTTTCAAAAGTTCATCGACCACGTGGCTGCCGATGAAGCCGGCGCCTCCGGTAACTAGAGAAACGGGCGGACGCCCGGAACCGTCGACTTGCCGATGTGTCATTTGCGAGTACCTGAATCACGACTCTTACTGCAAACCAGGAACATCTGACCTGCGGAATCTCCGGCTGCAGGTACCTGCACCGCACCTTCCACAACTGCTGCCTGCGCGGGTCGGGAGGGAGTCTGCTCGTGAAGTAGGCGCCATCCGCATAGTCGGCCGGGCGGTCCGAGTCCGAAGCTGGTTGTGGCTTAGGTTTCTGCACCTCTGTTAGCCGCTAATGTTAGCATACGGCCCCGGCTCTCAAGAGAATCCAGGAATCGCCGGCCGGCGCCCTTCTTCAAAGCTCGCGGCAGACGGCGTGCGCCACCTGAACGTCCGTCACGGGAGTGCAATGGCGCGCCTCGAAGTTCTCCACGTCCTTCAGCACGAACGTCGATGCGCCCGCGGCCTTCTGCGACTTGACGTTCTCAAAACTCGTCCCATGCACCGGGTCCAGGACGAACGCCGGCCGCCCGTCCTCTAGCAGGAATCCGACCTCCACGTTGGACATTTCAATCCCCGTGGCCTGGGAACCGGAAACTCATTAGATTCGTCAGTAGCTCGTGTACCGGAGGCAGGTGAGGAAATCGGCGTTCCAGTTCTTTTTTGCTGGTTATTTGAGGTGCGCGGACTTAGAATTTTCACATGCATCGCTCTGTCTTGGTCGCCATTGCGTGGTGGACCCCTTTCATCTTTGCCGCCACGCCTTCGATTACCCAGCAATCCGCGGAGCTTCCCCTCGCCTTCAAGCGTCAGGGAGACACATTGCAGGCGCGGTATGTCGCTCATGGCAATGGATATGCGATCGGTCTTCACGATGGGAATGCGACCATTGGCGTTCAACCCGAACCGGGCGGCTCCGCCGGCGCGATCACGATGGCGGGCGGCGGAAAACCGGACATTTCCGGACACTTTTTCGGCAACCCCCGAAAAAACGGCACAAAACAGCTTAGTCTCGATTTCGGTGCGGCTGCGCTTAATGCCAAGGCGATTGCCGCTGACCGTACGGTAGATCCCACCGCGGTCTCCCGGCGCAGTGCGCCCGCGCCTCGCGAATCGAGAGACACGGGGCGCCATACTTCTTGAGGATAACGGCTTTCGCTGCATGTCACGTACCCCAATGTAAGCCGCTATGATCGTAGAAGCCCGCCAAGCTACTGTTCTGATGGCACGGCCTGGCCGCCGTGGGTGAGCAACTCGATCAGATGCTCCTCGAAGGCGTCGAGGTCGGCTCCGAGGTCTCGGGTAGCACCCGTAAAGACTATCTGCCCGCGGGCGATCACGCTTATCTCACTGCACAACGTGCGGATCTCCTGAGCGTCGTGACTGCTAAGGAACGTCGTCACCTGCTCCCTCACCGCCAAGTCCCGCAGCAGGTTCCATATCTCGCGCTTAGCCGGCAAGTCGAGCCCTCGGGTGGGCTCGTCGAGGAAAATCACCTTGGGACTCCCCATCAGCGCGCGCGCTATCTCCACCCGCCGCTTCATTCCGGTGCTGTAGGCGCCAATGAGCTTGCCACGGAATTTGACGTCAAGATGAACGTTGTCGAGGATGTGCTCGACAGCATCCGCCGGATTTGGAATGCGCCGAATGCGGGCAAAATATTCCAGGTACTCCCGCGCGGTCCACGTCGACTGGCTCTCACTGGTTTCGTCACTGACCAGCCCTACCAACTTCCGGACCGCCAAGGGTTCCTTAATGACGTCGTGCCCCCACACCTTCGCGGAGCCGGCGCTGGGAGGAAGAAGCGTCGTCAGGACGCGTATCGTCGTCGTCTTCCCTGCGCCGTTAAGACCCAGAAATCCGTAGAGGTGCCCTTTCGGGATCTTCAGAGTGACTTGGGCGACGGCCACGAAACCGCCAAAACGGCGGGTCAGCCTGTCGGTCTCCACCGCATAATCGCCAGCTAGACTCATCGTGTCCGCCTCCAGCGCGCAATGGCGGCCGCCAGGCAGAGGGCGGGAAAGATAATCGAAACGGCGCCCATTTCGTAGATCGCGCTCGCCACCTGTGCGCTGATCGCGCCGCGCGCACTCAGCATGCTCGCGTGGGCGTCTCCTGCCACATGGTACACGGCGGAAACATTCAGAGGATAGCGGTTGCCGCCAATGTCCCACGGCTTCGTTGGGTTAAGCGTAATAGGCACTCGGGCGACCCATCCCATAACAACATGGTGGCCGTCCGCCGCCGCTGGCCCGAGGTCGTTCATGTACCTATGAGTTTCGAGGTGTTGCTGCGCGGCAGCTAGCACATCCGGGCTGGCCGTCGCCTGCAACCCAGCGCCACCGACGATGCGAATACTCAGGTCGTTCACGCGCTGATCGGTCTCGACGGGCAGGAGAATGAGTAAATCCTCCTGGGTGTTCTCGTCCGTGCCGATCGGCGCATCACGATTGAGGATCGCGCCGCAGCACCGCGCTGGGAGAGCGCCGCCGGGCGGCGCCAGCGCCAGGCTGCCGTTCCCACGAGCGGAGGGACCGGAAATCGAAGGTGCGCCATTCGCGCGAGGCGCAGCGGTGTCATAGTTCCGGTCCGCGAACAGAACGGGGAAAAGGAAAATCGCCACGGCCCCGAGCGTAATCGCCCAACGCTGGCTTCGTGTAGTTTCCCAGGTTTCCACGCCTTGTGCACGAAGAAACACCCATGCGCCCAACGCAAATGCGCCGATCACCACGACAAGCACACTGACCCACGTAAGCGCCGTCGTTGCGGGAATACTCCCCGTGGCGAGCGTAAAGCCGAGGCCGTTCTTAAGGAGTACTGCGGGGCTCGCGAGCGTGAGGCTGCCCGTGCGCGTGGCGCCGTTGCCTTGCGACACCAGCAACTCCTGAAGGGGAACCAAACCGGCGTATGCGAGCAGGATTCCCACGCCGGTGGCCGCAGGCGGCGCAATACTGCGGCCGATAAAGAGAACGCCGACGAGCGTTCCGACCGCAATACTGGCGACCAGCAGACAAGGCGTCCAAAGCAGAAGCTTCTTGAGCAGCAAAGGCATGCCTACATGGGAAATATAGACAAGAACCATGGGGAAGACTGCGAAATAGTACGCAGTCGCGAGCGTGAGGAGCACGAGAACCTTCGCGATGAACCAGTCGCGGCGTTCCACTGGCGCTGTGAAAACGCTCTCCACAAAACGGTTGACGCGCGGGTTCGCCATAGCCCCGGCCGCAAAGGGAAGAAACGCGAGCGGCACGAGAAAGAACGCGATAATGCCGAACCCGTCGAGCCAGGTGTCTTGAGTGCCGACCGTGGCAACCGCCCCGAGCGCCAGCAAGATGACTGCGGCCCCGAGCCATGCGAATGCGCCGCGCATCGTGGCTTTCAATTCTTCCCTGAACAAGACTCCTATCAACATAAGACCAGCCTATCCTCAGCCGAGATCGCACGGCCATGGCGCGGCGCAATCCACCGGGGACAGATAAGTCGTCCGTCGTGCGGAGCGCTGCGCCACTGCGGCCGCGAAGGCTATTGCCTGATCGCAATAAACCACGCGGCGACGATCGGGCCCTGTGGACCGCGGCCACCGCGCCCGCCGGGCGCCGGGGGCGCCGCGCCAGGGGCCGGCGCCGGAGCCGGACCGCGCTCCGGTTGGAAAAGGTACGCGTTGTGCGTCGCCGGATCGACGCAGATGGTCTTCGCGCCGGCGAACGTCGGGACCGTGGCCACCGTCGTGTACTTGTCGGGCGAATCCTGGTGGACCACTGTCACGTTGCCCTCGCCCCCATTCGGAATGTAAATCAGTTTCTTCGACAGATCGTATCCCAGCGCGTCGACGCGCGTGCCGTTCTTGATGGTCGCCACGATCTTGCCCGAGCTTGCGTCAACCACCACGGACGTATTGCCGCAACCCGAGAAAATGCGGTTCGAGGCTTTGTCGTATGCGATGCCCGTCGGCCCTTCGCACGGCGCGAGCGGCCACGAGGCCGTCGCCTTCCACGTCTTGACGTCGATCACCTGAATCGTGCTCTTGCCTTCGTTGTTGACGAAGATGTGCCCCTTGCCATCCGCCGCGGCGCCTTCCGGCCCGTTGTCTTCGAGTTCCGCGTTGCCCACGATGTCGCCGCTGCGCGGGTCCAGCGCCGTGACCAGGCCGATCGGCCGGCTGTGCCGCGTCAGAATGATCAGGTCGTCCGGCTCGTCGTACATGATGCCGTCGAGACCGTTGCCCACATGGATCTGCTTAATCACCGCCAGCGTCTTCAAGTCGAACATGGTGACGGTGTCGTCGCCGCCGTTCGTCGTGAAGCCGTGACCCGCCTTCGTGGCGATCCCGGCGCCATGCACGCCCGGCGTGTTGGGAATATCTCCCAGTACTTTGCCGGTAGCGCCTTCAACCACCATCATGTGGGCGCCTCGCGAAACGAACACGCGCCCCGTGGCGGCTTCGACGGCGACATAGTCCGTGCCTCCGTCACCCTTGATATCGAACTTCTCAGTCTTGAACGTCTGCGCGCGCCCGATGGTGGGCGCGGCAAGGCTGCTCGCGAAAAGAACCGCAAGTGCGGTCACAAAACGTCTGGTCATACGGCCTCCGATGCAGATCTAGGACTGCCACCCTAAAATTCTAGCCCACCGAGGATGAATGGACGATGAACCGAGCCTGCCTTTCTGGATCAACGATCTGGTACGGGATCATAACGCCAGACTGTGCTATTCCTTTGTTTCGGTACCGTCCGCTTTCACCAGCACCTCGTGCTTCTTGCCCGCCTTGTCGGTATAGCCGGCTTCGTACATCGCCGGTTGTCCAATCTTCGTGAAGGTTTCGACCTTACTGAGCTTGCCGGCGGCGAGCTTCTTCAAAATCCCGGCCTTGGCTGCGGCGGGAATGGCGTCGATGGTGGTCGCCTCTTCCACCAACAGGAGATTGCCCTTCAGATCCACGTTGAAGTCTCGTGATTTCCCATTCAGTACGCTTTCGATCTCGTACTGCTCCGCTCCATCCTCTTTCTCTTTCCCGATGCTCTTGATCTGGCCGCCCTTGAGATTGTCCTGCACGGTCTTCTGTACGACTGCCGGCAGTCCGTTGAGCTGAAGACTCTTTTCCTTCTTCTCCTGAGCCACGGCGGATCCGCCGAGCGCGCCAATCACGAGTGCACCCATCGCGAGCAAAACCGTCAGTGTACGCATTGTGTGGTCTCCTGGACAACCATAGCAACCGGATCTGAAAATTGGCTGAAAGAGGGAGACGTCATGCAGCTTTCAGCTCGACGGTGAATCGAGCGCCCGCGCCGGGCGAGCTTTCGACGCGGATGCGGGCGCCGTGGGCCTGTGCTACTCCAAACCGGTTTATCCCGGCGCACTCAGCGGCCTGCTAACGCCCCCAGAAGCCTGTGCCGCGCACGGAACAGGCGGACCTTGAGAGCATTCCCGGTCACACGGTAGATCTGTCCGAGATCTTTTAGCGAGAGTCCTTCAATCTCCTTTAGCATCAGGAGAATCCGGTCCGCCTCGGAAACCGCACCGAGCAGTTCGTCTATGGATTCGCGAGTCCGCTGGCGATACTGTTCGTTCAGCGCCACATCTCGGCCGGCCGCGGCTTCGGCCACGGCCATTTGCCCTTCGGACAAATCGGACAAGCGGCGCTCCCGGCAACGGTGGTGGCGCAAGTAGCTGTGCGCCGCGTTCACGGTAATGCGGTGCAGCCACAGATCAAAGGCCTCCGGCGCTCGCAGCCGTCCAAGCGAGAAATAGAGATGAACGAACACTTCCTGCGCGACGTCCTCGACGTCTTCCGGTCGAGCGATCAGCCGGGCAATCGTCTTCATGACCCGCCCCCGGCAGGTCAGGACGATTTGGTTGAACGCTGCCACGTCGCTGCCTTGTGCGCGTTTGATGGTGTCGATGTCCACTTGCACGCTGCGCCCACCTCCACCGAATACGGACGGGAACTAGAGACGAAGCCGTACGCACGTCGACGCGTTTGACGCGCCCGGGCACTCGCGCGCCGGCGGCCAGTTCGCCTCCTTGGCGCGGCCCGATGTTCGCGGCAAGTGGCGCACAGGCGAAAAGCGATCTGCCTCTGGATGGCCATCCCTTGATGAGATTAACAAGCCAACCTGAAAAGTGCCTTAAAAACCGCTAGCGCAGCGGCTTCGAACCGCGGTGCAGCCCAGCTCAACCTTAAAATCGCCTTAAGGAAGGTCCGTCCCTTGCTTCGCCCGCGTGCCGTAATCTATACATGAGGATCTGTGGATGCGCATTCTGGTCGTCGAGGATGACCGGGAGGTTGCCGATTACGTCGCTCGCGCGCTGGAGGAGGAAGGCAATACCGTGAACACGTGCTTCGACGGGCGAGCCGGACTCCGCGCCGCGCAATCGTCGCCCTTCGATGTCATCGTGCTCGATGTGATGCTGCCGTTTCTGGATGGACTGGAGGTCACGCGCAGGCTTCGGGCGGGCGCTATCGCGACGCCCATCCTGCTGCTAACCGGCCGGGACTCTGCGCTGGACGTAGTGCGGGGGCTGGATGCGGGTGCGGACGACTATTTGACCAAGCCGTTCTCCTTCGAAGTGCTGCTGGCGCGCTTACGCGCCCGCACCCGCCCGAGCCATGCCGGTGTGATGCTGCGTTATGCGGACCTGGTGATTCATCTCGAAACGCACGAGGTATGGCGCGGGTACACCCCTTTGAGCCTGACGCCCACCGAATTTGCGCTCCTTGAGTGCCTGATCAGGTCCGCAGGGCGGGTGGTCACCAGGCAGCGCTTGATCGAGACGGTCTGGGGCATGAACCCGGTGAAGACCACGCTTCAGGACGTGTTCCTCAAGCTGGTGGAAGATTACGAGGGGGCGGGATGAAGATTCGCGCAATCGCCTTCAACACGTTCGCCGGTTTGGTCAGGGACAAATTGCTGATCGTATTCTGCGCCGTGTTTCTGTGCGTGCTCCTGCTGATGCTGGGAACGCTGAGCATGATGAAAGCGGCGACGGAAGGGACCGATATGCCCACCTGGATTCCGATGATCGGCGCCATTATGGGCCTGGTGAGCGGCTTGGGCAGCCTGTTGGCGGCGTGGGCCGCGGCCGATGCGGTGTGGAGCGAGATGAAATCGGGCACCATCCTGGCGGTGATGGCGCGGCCGGTGCG
>Ga0182014_10005619_pt1 | contig 13875 bp, 10 predicted proteins | sample 612S2DmetaG_FD_120489 | JGI IMG/M metagenome (GOLD analysis project Ga0182014, IMG submission 120489) | Permafrost microbial communities from Stordalen Mire, Sweden - 612S2D metaG | ecosystem: Environmental > Terrestrial > Soil > Wetlands > Permafrost | place: Sweden: Stordalen | collected... | reverse complement strand
CGACAAGGAGATGGCCATGCCGGCATTCTACATCGACAAATACCCGGTCACCAACGCCCAATTCAAACGCTTCGTCGGCGCCTCGGGCTACCAGCCCAAGGACCGGCACAACTTCCTCAAGGCCTGGCAGGGCGGCACCTATCCGCGCGGCTGGGACCGCAAACCGGTTACCTGGGTCGCACTGGAGGACGCCCGGGCGTATGCCGCCTGGGCCGGCAAGCGACTGCCGCACGAATGGGAATGGCAGTACGCGGCCCAGGGCAGCGACGGCCGGCTGTTTCCTTGGGGCAAGAATCCCGATCCGGCGGCGCTGCCCAAGCCGGAAGCCGGCCGCGCGTTGCGTCCGCCGACCGACGTCGACGCGTATCCCAAGGGCGCCAGCCCGTGGGGCGTGATGGACCTGGTGGGCAACGTCTGGCAGTGGACCGACGAGTATGTGGACGAGCATACGCGTGCGGCGGTCGTTCGCGGCGGCAGCTACTACCGGCCCAGCGGGTCGATGTGGTACTTTCCGCAGAACACGCGATTGGACCAGCATGGGAAGTACCTGCTCATTGCCCCATCGAAAGACCGCTCCCCGATGCTCGGCTTCCGCTGCGTGGTGGACGCGGCGGCGGATTCGGCAAAGTAAGTGCCTGTAAGATTTTGACTTGGTGATATGGTGATATGTTGGTAAGGGTGGCACGTCCCTGATCGCAGCGAAGGGCGTGTTCCACCGATCATCACGCCCTTCGCTGCTCAGGGCGTGCCACCCAAGTTCAAGAACTTGTTCTTTTGCACGCCCTAAGTTCGCCTAGGCCGACGAAGCGGGCTGCGATTACATGCCAGCCCACCGAGTTGGAGTTGGTCATCAATCCTTCGATTTTCCAATCTTACATCTCCCCTCGCCCGAAAAGCGGGAGAGGGGCCGAGGGTGAGGGCGGCGGCAGTTGGTCATCAGAGTCGCGATTTTCCAATTTCACGCCCTCCAACCAAGTTTCCTTTGTTGGTCGGCAATGATTCTGCGTCCCGGAATCGGGCCGGCTGGCTCGGCCGTGCTTTTGAAGTCGAGTTGTCAAGGAACAACCTGCTGCCAGGCTGGGGCCGGGCAGAGTTTCGCCGCGAGTCATGCTACCGGTGGGCGAGGCGGCGTTCAAGTCCAAGAATTGGGCCAGTCGAATGCCATGGTTGACGCTGTCACGGCCGGGTGCCACGGGCTGTGCCAGTGCTTCGAGCTTGCTTGACACGGTATCGAGTTGTGGATAGAAGTAGGAAATAGTCCATCGAACCACGCTTCAAAAGTTTCCCGAGCTTCACAAGGCAGTGGCAAAGCCAGTGGCACTCTCGGATAGTGCCATCCCGCCGACGGCAAAAGGGGAGAACACCGGCATTCAGCCACCGGCAAATCTGGACGTTCTTATGTCAGATAACTCTGTGGACCCAGTCCCGGAAAGTCGCTCCCGCACATTAACGCATTGTCGGCGGGCTGCGTCGACATTCGCCCATTCCATCCTCTTCGGGCTGCTCTTCGTGCCAATCGTTATCGCCGTTCTTTATGCGCTTACCATCGTCGAGTGGTGGCGTTACAACGGGTGGGAAACGGCCTCGATTCTTGAGCGCGGCGGTTTTCCTTGCATTGCACTGTTTGCGATCATGTCGGCCAGCTACTTCCTGATGCGGCTAATGCCATGCGGATTTGTGCGCGCACTGCTGATCGTTGCGGGCGGGACATGCCTTTGTTGGTTCATCTGCGGCAATATGGATCTCACGCCGCGCATGTACAAAGGCATGACATTCCATTGGATACGCCCCGAATTCATCGCTTGGCTGTTGGTGCCTCCGTGGATAATCGCAATCGTGACCATGTCGGTTGTCAAGTACATACGACACGCGCTGCTCGAAAATGCCGAGGAGAATGCGGATACGCCCAATAATAGCCCTCTAAAATAATTGGGCTTGGCTGTTTGTCCTCACCGGGCACCGCCGGCAAAGGCGGTGGTACGTTTCAGCCGGGCTATCCTGCCGGTCAAACTGGCGAATTACCATCAGATGAAGCGCATACTTTGGCACCTCTTCGGGACGGTAGGTTCAATGGTTTTTGCCCTGGGGTCTGCCTCACTTGCTACAGGGAACAACAGTATCCGAATGAACTCCTGGTGCTGGATGCTCGTTACTGCCATCGGATTCGTCGGCGTTGCGAAGTACGTGGAGTGGTATCGTAGCGGCTAAGCAGGAGGAAACGTCACGACGTACGCCGGGTGCCGCGGGCTTTGCCAGTGCTTCGGGCTTGGTTGACACTGCATCGAGTTGTGGATAGAAGTAGGAAATAGCTCGTCGAAAGATGGTGCGACATCTTCCCGACGCTCACGAAACACTGGCAAAGCCAGTGGCACTCGCCGAAATTGCCATTCCGACCGTAGCAAACCAAGACGCCCGCCTCGTTTCCCAACCAACTTCACAGGGAGAGCACGACATGTTAAGAATCTCACAGACGTTGCTGCTTGTTCTCTTGGCTGTCACCGCGGTGCCGGCCGGGGAGGCGAAGAAGACGCCGAAGGATGGCGCCAAGGGATTCGTGTGGAAATCGGCCGTGCCGAAGGATTGCCCGTTTGCGAAATCGACCAGCTTGACGGGCGTTTTCTTTACCGGCCGCCATAGCGACTATCACTGCGGCGACACCTGGTATCCCTGCTGGGCCAGCAACGGCAACCTGTACTCGCCCTGGACCGACGGCAAGACGGATGGCGTGGATTGCGGTTCCTGGGGCGGGGCGGGGGCCCGGACCGCCCAGGCCATACTCGTCGGCGACGACCCGCTGAAACTGGTGATCCACAACACGGCGCCGCCCAAGCCGGCCAGCGCGTTGCCCTACCAAGGCCGCTACCCGTGCGGCTCGCTGGTCTATAACGGCATCTGGTATTACGGCACCTACTGCCTGGGACCTGACGGGGCATACAAGCACAACGGGTTCGTCTGGAACTGGCCCAATCTGGGGCCGATGCCGGGGTTCCAAATCTCCCGCGACTACGGCAAGACGTGGGAGCCCTCGCCGCTGACGCCGGAAAAGCCGCTCTTTCCCGAGCCGCGGCAGTTTCTCGGTCCGGTCAAGATGGGGGCGCCGCATTTCGTCGATTTCGGCAAGAACATGGTCCATTCGCCAGACGGCAAGGCGTACGCGCTGGGCATGGGCGCGGAAGAGAACGATCCCCAGCCGCGCCCCTGCATCAAGCCGGGCAAGCCGGGCGAGCCCTTCCAGGTGGTCGAGGATTGCCCCGGCGGCTTCGCCCACGCTAACCTGAGCTGGATCACGGCCGATCAAGTCTACCTGGCCCGGGTCACGCCTTCGCCGAAGACCATCAATGACCGCAAGGCATGGGAGTTTTTCGCGGGAAATGACGCCGCCGGCCAGCCGGTGTGGACACATCGTTTCGAGCAGATCAAGCCGCTGGTAGAGTGGAACAACCACATGGGCTGCGTCACGGCCACATACGTGCCGGGGCTGAAGAAGTACCTGATGTGCATCACCGACGGTTGGCCGACCGTGGCCAAGATGACCTCCTACGTCCTCGAAGCCGACGCCATCACCGGTCCCTGGCGGATGGTGTCGTACATGAAGGATTTTGGCGAGCAAGGGTATTTTCTCAATTTCCCCAGCAAGTTCATCAGCCCCGACGGGCGAACCCTGTGGCTGTGCTATTCGGCGTATTTCAGCAACGGCTGGAACGGCGTGAAGCTGGTCGACAATCCGCCGGGCGGGCGGTACGGATTGTGTTTGCACGAGATCAAACTTCTCGGCCCGGACCAGCGGTCGGGGGATGCGAAGTAAGCGGAGGCCGGCCGCGGCGAGTAGGGTTCTGTCCGTCGAACCATGCTCGGCAGAGCGCTAGCCGTGTCTCCGGCGGCGAACGACGCGGCGCAGAGCGAAGAGGGCGGCAGCCGTCGCCAGGAGAACCACGGCGGCGGGCTCGGGAGTGGGAGTTGGCAACGCATTGCCCGGCCCCAGCGTAACACCGTTGGGAGCGCTATTGACGGAGAGCGCGTTCGTCGCCAGCAGGGAGCCGTGACCCCATTGCGGCCCATAGGGGCTGGTATAGAACAAGATGTCGCTATCGTGCCCAGGACTCACCGTGGCCGAGAGATAGCTCCATGTCGCCGACGTGGGCGGAGAACCGGTGAGCTTTGGCGTCTCTGACGCTTGCCCTCCCGTAAGCGGATCCGCCACTTGCCCCTCGGTGGCAACGTGCGCGTCGCCGCCGAACCCCACGCTCAGACTCACGACAGGTTCGGTACTCGCTGAAGAGTCGACAAACTGGTAGGCGTAGACGTAGTCGGTATTGCCGCTGGGGTCGGCGTTGGGGAAGCTGAGGTCGAAACTTCCCGGCGCATACACGGCGTAATCGATGGTCGCACTGAGCGTAAAAGTATGGAGGACGCCGCCCAGAGTCCTGGTCTTGGTGCCGTACATCGCCAGGTCGCCACGCCAGCCCGACATGGCATCAGAATCGTTGGCGAGGAAGCCCGCTTGGGCCGATCCGACGAACAACAGCGCCAAAGCCAGCGAGAAGGCCAACACTCCCCAGCCGTCTCGCCGGTTGCACCGCGGGCAAATAGTCATGCTATGCTCCGTCATCATAGAGGAAGGACTTGGTTTCATGCCCCGCCGCACGCACACGCGTCCCTGCTCAAGCTACCGGCTTTTCGTGCGTTGCCAGCGCTGCACAATCCAACCCGCCGCCATCACTCCCAAGCCAACCAGCGTCAACGAGAGCGTCGCCGGCTCCGGCACGATCGTGATGATCACAGCTCCAGATCCGGGGCCCGGCACCGGATCCACCTCGACGTCACTTCCATCCTGGATGTCTCCCACAACGTAACTCGGCAAGCTGGAACTGGAGAACACCAACAACTGGCTGTGTTCATTCGGGCCAATGTCATGGTCCGTAAACTCCCACGTGGCGTACCACTGCTGCAAAGACGTTCCCGACGGCGCTACGCCCCCCGGCGCCGCTTTTTCCGTGGATACCGCCGGGGCCGCGAGCGCGCCAATGGAGTCAGCTTTGCTGTCTAGCTCCGTACTGAAATAATGGATATCGTCCGTTCCCGTCGAGAAGATCTGAAACACATAGGTGTATTCGCTGCTGTCGCTCGGCGTGTAGCCGGCATACGGAAAAGTGCCGCCATCATACACCATCCAGTTGACATACCCGGTCAAGGTTCCTCCATCACTGAAGGTGGTTTGACCTTGCCAGGAACTCAAGTAGGACGTTCCGTCAAAGACGTCAATCAGAGGGTCGGCCGAGGCGGATGTGGCTACAAAGACAGATACCGCAAGTACAGCTAGCCGGGCCAGCGTTCTCGTTGCAAACATCAGGTATTCTCCACTACTCGATCGGTGTTCGTGACAGTGCTTCGTGTATGGACGGCTTCGTGATGGGCGCAGAGACGAAGCGTCGCTGCGATTGGCTTTTAGGAACAGGTCTGCGGTAGACTGATTAGAAGGCACCCCGACAATGCCCCTCAGGACTGGGCAGTGCGTGATTTTGGGATGCGAGCGCTACCTTGCGTAGAGGACCAATATTCATAAACGAAACGAAGATGTTTCAAGAGTAACCAAATACGATCACGGTGTCAACGGTTTGGCAGGCGGAGACGGGAAAAAAGGGGAATGTCTTACCGTGCTTGGCGGGTACCTAGGTAGTAGTTGCGTCGAGGAAACACCTCTAACGGGCCGCGCGCCACATCGTTGTCGCGGTATAGTTTGCCTCGGCCATCCACCGGCACCGAAGTCGCCTCAGTGCTAGCATTGGTCAACAGCCGGCACACGACCGGTGTGAGACGCCACAGAAACCCCGCGCCAGGTCCCTTGGTCGCCGTTGCCGGCGGGGAGCGCTTTGGATTACGGCAGGAAAAGCCGGGAGATCGCGTCGCCGATGCCCTTTCCACCCGCTGGCGCCAGATGGATATTGTCTTGGAACCAGCCCAGTTCCTTCATGGCCCGGCTGTCGAGTCCATGCTGGAGATCGAGGTAAGGATAGCGATGGGCTTCGAACCAGGTGGCGCGCTCCGCGAGCGTCTTGGCATCCGCCGGACTGATCCCATCGCGCGGCTCCCAACAATTGAAGAACAGGAGCTCGGTGCGGGGCACCGCCTGCAGCACCCGCTGCGTCAGCATCTCGTATTCGGGGTTCCGCCGCGTGTCGCTGGGTTCGGTGCCGCCACTTTCCGGCTTGCTGAGGAAGAAAATGGTCAGGTCGGGGTTGCAGGCGGCCAGCAGTTTTTCCCAGCCGGGCTGACGCAATAAGTAGTTGTGCGCCCACCAACCGCCGTGGGAGATGTTGTACACGACCACGCCCGGCGCGGAGTTCTCCACCAACACGCCGTGCAGGCTGAGCGTGCCGTCGTGGACGTGCTCGATCTTCAGTGTATGTTGCCCGTCGTGGGCCGCGAATTTCAACAGCCCCATGTCCAGTGGCTCGCCACCGGTTGCGGCGGGCACGACTTGGCTTTGTCCGTCGAAGCTGGCCGTGAAGCCGGCGGCCCGATTGAGCACGCTTTGGCCATTGAACGAAGTGAACGTGCCGGCGCTGTAAACCACGGTAAACGTGCTTCCCCGCGCCGTCAATTGATACTCGGCATCGGGCAGATCGGTGGCGAGAAAATCACCGTTCCAACCGAGATAGGGCCAGGCGTCGCCCCGTCCTCCCCAACTGTGCCGCCACAGTCCCTTGGTCTGCGAGCTGAAGTCGGTCTTCGGATCCCAAAGCCAGCCGGGGATTGCTTGGGGATACTGCGCCCAACCCGACCAAATGGCGCCGTAGCCGCCGTTGCCGTAGGCGGCCTGGAGGTTGCGGCGAAAAAAGTGCGACCAGTGCTGGTGGCCGTCGCTGAGGCTGTCGCCGATGATGAGGATGCGCAGCTTTTCATCCTTACCGAGACGCTTCGCCTTGTTCTTGAAGGAAGCAGCCAGCGCGTCGGCGTTCTTGAATCCTTTACGCGGATAACCTGGGTTCCAGGCCGTCTGGAATGGACGCGCCGCGGGGGGCGCGGCGTTCGGTTCCTGACCGCGGCAGGGCCAGGCGATCCACGTTGCAGAGATCATGACGGCGGCGGCAATTCGACAATTCATGGTTCCGTGCTTTGCGCTAATGGTCTGACGCGGTTAGGATGTCGACGGGTGGCATGCCCTGAGCAGCGAAGGGCGTGGCTGGGACGTCACGCCCTTCACTTCGTTCAGGGCGTGCCACCCACGTGTCAACTGAGGTCGGTTGGTGCGTTAGGGGATCGGCTTCAAGTCGATCCGATCGATGCCGAACATGTAGGACTTTTTGGCCTGCGGATTGGCGCCGAGGATTTCCACCGTCAGCTTGTGTTGGCCTGCGGTCAGATCGTGCGTACCCAGCGCGATGGGGCCGCTCGGAATGACCGTCGGGTTGTAGAGATCGATCGGCTCGCCCACTTTCTTACCGTCCCAGCAGAGCTGCACGATGCCATAGTCGAGGGCCTTGGTCAGGTTGACGCTCACCTCGTACTTGCCGCTCTTGGCTGCCGAGACGGCCAGGGCCAGCTTGTCTTTCGGCTGGGCTCCCGTCCACCAGAGCTGCACGCCATTCTTCCACTTCGCTTTATCCAACTCCTGGATCTGTACTTGGCCATTCGGCTGACCGAGCACCTTGATGCCGGCAATCGCCATCTCAGGCAACGTGTAATAGCCGTCTCGCTCCTGGACGGCAACCGCATCGTAAGGATCGACGCCGGCGGGATCGAGATACCACCGCACCGTGCAGGCGTAGAGGGCACTGTCGTTCTTGTAGTACTTCTCGATGCAGCCCTCGAACGACTTGTGGAACGGCACGTCGTCGACCATGTGCCAGCGGAGCAGCGACTGATGCCCCTTGTTGTCTTGGGTCATCGTTTGGGCGTGATAAGGCTTTTGGAACAGGTGCGGATTGCCCCAGGCATAGCCGAAATAGTCTTCCGAGCCGGTGCCGATCGTGGAGGGGAACTTCTCGCCGTCGACGAAGAATTTCTCGTCGCCCTCGCCCCACCAACCGCCACGCGGGTTCCAAACGTGCAGCGTCACGCCGCAGAAACGGCCCGAACCCTGGGTCCGCAACATGATCCAGTCGGGCCAGCGGTCGGCCGGCAACTCGACCGTGTCGCGATGCCACTTGGCGTGAAACAGGCCCAAGCCCTCGAACGGCCGGCCCAACGGGGCGTGGGTAATCTCGAACTGAACCTTGCGCGGCTGCTGGTCCTCGTTGATCAACTCCACCACCGCGCTTTTTCCAAACGGCATGTACCAATAGGAATAAAAACCTTGCTTGGTCATGCCGGTCAGCAGCGTTTTATAGAGGTTCACGCCGGGCGCGGTGCCGAAGAAGTCGCCCAGCGGACACCATACGGCCGGCTTCGCTTGGCCGTCCCAGGTGATGCGGATCGCCAGCTTGCGGAGGCCCGACATCTCGTCTTCGCGATTGGCAAACTTGGTCTTTACCCACAGGGCCGTGATGGCTTGCGGGCCGTCGAGCTTGGCCACGCAGGCCGTCTTGCCGGGCGCTACCTCGACGGTGCGGCTGAGGGTTTTTTCATCGGCCCGCTTCCCGGCCGGATCGCTGCCCAACTTCTTGGCCAAAAAGGCATTGACGGCCTTGATCTGATCGGCATTCTGGGCGACCAGTTCCGCGCTGAAGGTGGGCAGCACGGTGCCTGCGGGATAAGTCTTGTAGCCGAAGTGGAAGTAGTTGCCCCAGCCCTTGTCGGCCACGATCTTGCATGATTTCTGGTAGGGGATGGGCAGGTACAGGTTCTGGCCGGACGACTGGACCTCGCCCAGGTTGTAGGAAAGGGCCGGATAGTTGAAGGGCACATGTTTGCCGTCGAAGTAGGCAGAGAAGGGCAGATCGACAACCGGTTTCTCTTGCCCGTCGAGGAAGATTTTCACGTGTCCCTGTTGGGCGGCGGCCGACCAGATGCGCCAGATGCAACCTGGGCCTTTCATTTCGGCCATGACCGATTGGTCGCCTTCCATGCGGATGATGCCCTGGCCATCGCCGTTGGCGTCCCAGTGGACGTATTTGCCGGTTTTTTCGTCGTACTTGCTGGCGCGGTCGTAGCTGGACCATTGGGCGCCCTGTTCGCCGGCTGGCGGCAACACGGCCAAACGCGAGAGGTCGGTCAGGCGTTGGACCAGATCGGCATAGGTCAAAGTTTGCTCGGCCTGAACCGCCGTGGCCAGGACCAGCAACGCCAACGCACTACCGGCAACGAACCATCGAGGCTTGAACATGGCTGTTCTCACGAAAGGGTGACAAAGGACGGGATGGCAACAACGTCGAAGCGGGACACGCGGACGGTCTTGGGGATTTTGGGGAAGGTGCAAGGTAACTGTTCACAGGGTAACCGTCATCCTGAGCGCAGCGAAGGATCTCGCGTCCAAGTGCAGTCCAGGAGATCCTTCGCTGCGCTCAGGATGACAGGCATTCTACCAGGGTGTAAACGGTTACGGTGCGAGCCACTACCCGGAACGTTTCCATTATAGATGCCCGCCGTTACGCCGGATACCCTCCCTGGCGGCGATTTTGCGTAAATTATATATCGTTTTGCGACAGTCCGGCATGGCCATCGATCTTGGCACTTGACCGGTTGGCGGCCGACGGCACGTCGGCCTCGTGCGTCCGTCCGTGGCCGACGTGCCGTCGGCCGCTAAACCCACAATTGCGTGCCACGACGGCTGGTTTACGGCGGCAACTTTGCCATCGAAGCAGCCGGGTGCCAATAGCTCTCGGGACGCGGCGGTACCTCTCCGGGAGCCGTTAGCTCCCGGCTACTGGGCGTTGTCTTTCACCGCTTCTCCGTCCGTCTCCGCAAAAGGAACACCGTGTCGGACATCTCGTCGTTGAGCACGAAGGGACGGTCGATCTCGTACCAGAAATCGTAGACGTCGCACAACTCGAGCGCCGGCACGGCGGCCAACAGCCGGCGAAACTGCGCCGCCGTGTACAGGCGAAAGGGGAAGTCGTGACGCAGGCGGAGCACTTTCTTCCCGCCACGGACGAGAAGGCTGACGCGAAGCGTTTCGATCCGCCGGCGGCGATCGGTGGCCAGCACGCGCAGGGTAACGGTAACTTGCGTGCGGCCGTGCCGCTCGGTCCAACGCTCGATACATTCCTCGGCAGCGTCCGGCGGCAAGAGGTGGAAGCCGAGGATATAGATGCCGCCGGGGCGCAGGCTCTCGGCCACACATTGCAGGTGCCGGCGGGCAGCCTGTTCGCCGAGCAGGTGGCGAAAGCCGTCGAAGGTGCAATAGGCCGCGTCCACCGGCGCGTCCAGGCGGAAATCGGCCATGTCGGCGGGAAAGATCGAGGCGCGGAGTTTGCGGCGGGCCAGCCGGCGTTGGAGATACTGCAACGACGGCCGGTTCAGATCGAGGCCCGTCATGCGATAGCCCCGGGCGGAAAGTTCGGTGATCAGCCGGCCCGTGCCACAGGCCGGCTCCAACAGGCGTCGGGCCGGGAAAGGGCAGTATTTCCGGCACGCCGCCTCGATGAAATCGGCCTCCAGCCGCGTCTCGCCGCGGAAGGCGAGGTCGTAGTACTGCGGATGATCGTACCAGTTGGCTTCCAGGATGTTCGAGCGGGTCATACGTAGGGGGATCGGGTTGGTCTATAGGCTTTGTCGGAAAAGCTCGTTAGATGTGAGGCGTCATTCTGAGCGTAGCGAAGAATCTCCGCGAAGTCGAGCGAGATCCTTCGCTTCGCTCAGGATGACCGCGGGCTTTCCGACAATACAGCGCTGTCGGGTTAGCAAATCTCACTTGATGCCTAGCACGACGATGATCACCAGGTCGATGACGAACAGCGCCACAATGGACATTTCCAGCAGCAACATCGCGCGATTCATGCCGTCCTGCTGCAAGATGATATACAGCCCATCCAGGGTCCGCAGCTTCTGGTTGACGATGTCCTCCCACTCCGAGAGATGGAAACGGGCCGCACAGCCCATGTAGATCCGCGCTAGATGCCAATCGCCAATGAACTTGGTGATGTTGGAGAGTTCGTCGGCAACCTTGGTGAGGTCCATGCGGATCTCGCGGAGGTTGGCCAACACGCGCTTGCGCTGGCGGAAGGCGTGCGGCCGGGCCACCGCCTGAACGTCGTCGTACGCCTTGTCGAGAACCCCATCGAGCTCCGCGTCGTATCCCTTCAACTCCTCCAACTGAAGGTTGGCCACCTCCAGGATGTAGAGCGTGTCCTGGCGGCCTTCCGGCGTATCCACCAGCAAGGCCGCATCCCAGTCCAAGACCGCCAGGTCGTGCTGGTAGTAGGAATACTTGTACTTCATCGTGTCTTGGACTTCCTGGTCGCTGAGGCAGGCCGCGTCGGTTTCGCCGTCCAGCACCGCGGCAACCTCGCGCGCGTTGCGGCGAAGCCACTCCTCCATCGGTTCCGAGGAACTCGCGCCCGCGTCGGCCGGCGTCTCCGTCAACGGCGTGTCGAGGCAGAAAATCGTGTAGACCTCCGGCAGCGTCAGCGCGGCAACGGGCGTGTCCAATTGCAGACGGACGGTCTCCAGCAGCCGCTGCACGATCTCCCGCACGCGGTCGTCCAGCGTCGTGTTGTCCTGGAAACGCAGATCGCGAAAGGCCACCAGGTCGGTGATGCGCTGGCAAGCAACGGGCACGCGCACGGTGACCGAGATGGCGCCGACCGAGAACAGCTTGATCGTCGTGGAGAGGGTTACCGGACCGTGGGGGCCTTCCAGCCGCACGTCCTCGGTCTGCAGGACGAGCGAACGATAGAGGGGAAAATCCCGCGGCGCGTCTTTCACATGACCGAGCCGAAATCGCTCCACCGCGCCCAACATCTTCTTCTCGATCGCGGCGAGGTTGGCTTCGTAGGCGATATCATAAGCGTAGAGGTAAACTACGTTCCCTGTCATGGCGGCCTCCCTGGCGCGTAACCGTTCACCTCCCGGTCAAATGCCTGTCATCCTGAGCGTAGCGAAGGATCTCCGGGGCTGCACTTGGGCGAGATCCTTCGCTGCGCTCAGGATGACGGGTGGCCTGTAAACGGGTGCACCACGCGCAGATGATAGGCCATGACAAGCGGAAAGACAATCGCCTGCCACTTCTGATGGGGGGATTAGGCAGGATTCCCCCCGGAAACCGCGGCGTTCGCCGGCCGCAGCCCGGTCCGTCTCGTCGAGGATGACAGAATCTGCGGGGCGCAGTAAGGTTTGCGGTCAAAATGGGGAAACTGTTCAGTTGGCTTTCCTTGCCTGCATTGGGACCACGGTGGGTGGCACGCCCTGAACGAAGTGCAGGGCGTGACGTACCAGCCACGCCCTTCGCTGCTCAGGGCGTGCCGACCGTCCGCCCGACCGGCAGGAAATGATTGACTCTCTCCATACCCCTGCCTACAATTTGGGGTCGTGAGCGACACCCGTAACCCCTTACTGCTGGAGGATGCCGCGGCCCGATAGTCCGACACTCGAAAAACATGTGGTTAGCCCGACCATCATGGTGTGTCGCGCTACCAGGTCGCTGCTATTCTCCCCCAAGCACATTCTGGAAGCATGAAGGAGCATTCCTGCCATGAGACCAGCTAGAATGTCGCTGACAGCCGGTGGAGTTGTGGTTGGCCCGTTGCGTTTTCCGCTGGGTCGGGCTGGCAGCAAGAGCCGGCCCGCCCGGCTCCTCTATTTCACCCGCTCGGCCGCTTACTTGCATTCCGTCGTCAGCCGCAACGGCGGCGGACTGGCCCACTCCGAAGCGATCCTTACCGAACTGGGCCGGCAGTGCGGCGTGGAGGTCATCGCCACCAAGGACGGTCGGGTGTTCGACGGCGACCTCGATCGCTACGACGCGATCGCGTTCTATACGTTGGGAGAGTTGACGCAGCCGTCGGGCGAACCGACTCCGCCCATGAGCCCCCGGGGCAAACAGCGGCTGCTGGCGGCCATTGCCGCCGGCAAGGGGTTCCTCGGTTTCCACTCGGCCTGCGACACGTTCCTTTCCCAGGGTGAGCAGATCGACCCCTATATCGCCATGATTGGCGGGGAGTTCGTCACCCACGACCGGCGCCAGGTGGCCACCGTGAAGGTCGTGGCGCCGGACTTTCCCGGCATGGCGGGGCTGGGCGAATCGTTTGCCATGCACGAGGAATGGTATGCCCTGAAGAACTTCGCCCCCGATCTGCACGTGATCCTCGTGCAGCAGCCGACGGGCATGGTGGGCGCATGCTACCGGCGGCCGCCCTTCCCGATCACCTGGGCGCGTCGGCACGGCAAGGGTCGCGTGTTTTATACCTCCTTGGCCCACGGCGAAAATGCGTGGACGCACAAAATCTTCCAACAAATCGCCTTGGGAGGACTGGCGTGGATCTTGGGCCGGGTGGACGCGGACCTCACGCCCAACCTCCAGCAAGTCACGCCGGACGCCGACCAATGGCCCCGAGAGCACTGTTCGAGTCATCTGTTGACGCCGGCAGCCGCCTTCTAGGTGGGAGAACCAGCACCTATGGACACTTCCAGTGGCACGACGGTGCGGCCGCGGCGGGAAGAAACCGCCCGATCGATTCCGATCGTCGGCGACCTCAGCCCCGACCCGATTTTGGACGCCGTGGCGTCGTTTCGCGGGCGATGGATCGACGTCGACCGCGGCGTGGTCGTGGGACCGGCTAGTTTTGTCCGCGGCTGGCAAGACCTGACGCAACAGATGCGGTGGCTGGGGTTGCGGGCGGGCGATCGGGTGGTTTTGGCGATCGGCAATGGCCCGCTCTTCCCCGCCGCGTTGGCCGCGGTCTTGGCCAACGGCGGCTCGCCGCTGCTGGTGCACGTGGAAACGCCGCCGGCCGAGTTGAGGCGGACGGCCCTGCGCTATGGCGCCAGGTTCCTGGT
>Ga0182014_10005618_pt1 | contig 13875 bp, 11 predicted proteins | sample 612S2DmetaG_FD_120489 | JGI IMG/M metagenome (GOLD analysis project Ga0182014, IMG submission 120489) | Permafrost microbial communities from Stordalen Mire, Sweden - 612S2D metaG | ecosystem: Environmental > Terrestrial > Soil > Wetlands > Permafrost | place: Sweden: Stordalen | collected... | reverse complement strand
GGAAGAACGCTTTCGACACGCCCCATTCGGGGCGTGCTTCAAGCGCTGCCTTCCTATTAAAACTGGCGGTTTTGGTGTGGATCAGCAGCCGAAGCGACGCAAATCGCTTTGGTTTATTAGATTATCGTTCTTTGTGTTATCGCATTTTCGATTCTGACAAGGCGAAGCATACGAAAGAGTGGGCCTACCAGCAAGCGCGGCGAGTCGAGGCGGAGACAACGGAATGTCGAGTAGGTAGTCGGCCAGGGTCTGGCGCGGGGCGGGCCTGAGGATTTTGAAAGTCAAAGTGCCATGCAAAAGTGGCTTATTGGGCTTGAACGGTGGGGTTCCAGCGCGGCAACCCGTCCGGACCAGGTCCAGACGGATTCGCATCGAATATCCGGGGGTGCTGTGTCGCGTGATGACTCGTGGCAGCCACCAGAGATCCGGGAGTCCCGGGATGGCGGTCGTCGGGCTGAACAATTCCGCCTATGCGCAAATCCAGTCGGCCCTGAGTTGTTCAGGCAAGAACGCCATCGAGCGGGCTAAAACCCGGCGGGAGGATTTTCTCGCTCTTCAGGTTGAGCCAGCGTTCGAGAACGGTTGCATAGACTCGCCGGAAATCAGTGTGGAATTTCGGTGCGTCCGCGTCGAGGTCCGTGAGACTCGGGTGCGCGCCCCAAAGGCCGCCTTTTACTCTGCCGCCAACCATGAAAATGGGCGCCGCCGCACCGTGGTTCGTCCCGCGGCGCCCGCTCTCCGTCAGCGTCCGGCCGAACTCCGAGAACGTCATGACCAGCACGGAATCCAGGAGCCGATCATGATTGAGATCGTCAACGAACGCCGAGGTGGATTCAGCCAACTCGCGAAGCAGGGCGCCGTGATTCGCCGCCTGGTTGGCATGTGTGTCGAAGCCGCCGATGCCGCCGCCGCCGAACTCGACGAAGTAGATGCGGATGCCCAAGTCGGACCGAATAAGTTGAGCCACCATGGCCAGGTTCTGCGCAAGGGGAAAGGGCGGGTAAGCCGCTGACTTCTGGTTGCGGAGGTGTTGATTGGCTAAGACCAGCCGCGGCTGGACAAGTCGCGCGTTGGCAGTGGCACTGCGGACGGCGGCGAGGAGGTGCGGCACACCGCTTGATGAAGCCAGGCCCGAGCCGTGCGGGAGAATGGAATCGCTCCAGGCAGCCCCCGTCGGAAGCCATTCCTCCAATGACTTGATACTCGGAACCACGACCCGCTCCGTATGCACGCTGAACGGGGCTTTGATTTCGCCCACAAACACCCCGCGCAGGTCGGTCTTACCGGGGTCGCAGGCGGCATCGATCGCTCGTCCAAGCCACCCCGAGCGCGCTCCAGGGGGCACCCCCTCCCGGAGCACCCCCGTGTGCCAATCCTCCATCGCGGCATCATGGTCTCGGCTCGAACGCGGATAGCCCACGCCCTGGATAATGCTCAACCTGCCTTCCTGATAGAGCTTCCGAAACGCCGGCATCGCCGGGTGCAGGCCGAGGGCAGAATCCAGTTTGAGCACCTGCTCCGAACCTATTCGCAGAGTCGGGCGGCTCCGGTGATACGCGTCGTCCTGATACGGCACCACCGTGTTCAATCCATCATTCCCCCCTGAAAGCTGTATGACGACAAGCACCGGTTCGCGTGACGGTTGACCAGGCTCCATCGCTGCGGCTGATCGCGCCAGGAATGCCGGAACGCTGCTCCCGAATGCCAGCAGACTCGTCGCGCCCGCCGCCTCTTTGAAAAAGTCTCTCCGGTTGATGTGCATTGCGCCTTTCGTCACGCCAGTTGAAACTCGGGCAGCGAGGCAAGGCCGGCTGCAATCTGCCGAGGATTGGCAGCGCGGGTGTTCACAGAACCGGTCGCGGAAGCTCCCGCGGATAGTGCTCCAAGAGCCTCAGCCTCCAGGTCGCCCTGCAAATACAATTCGACCAGGAACTGCCTGCCCCCGTCAGTTGTCGCGCGGCCATGCCGTTTCGCGACTGCCGCCGGATCCAGTTTTCCTTCGTAAGCACCCGATTCGGCCAGCAACGCTTCCGCCAGTTTCGCGCGCCCCAGCGTTGTGAGCGGGTTGATCCAGGCGAGGCCGCCCGCCCAGCCCTGGATCGTTGGCGGCTCATACAGTTCCTGGCCCAGCCCGGCGAGGTCGGCAGCCAACCGCACGGTTCCCGTTCTCCCTTCCAGCGGACGGATAATCCCCAGCGCAAGCTCGACCGGGCTCCTCACCTTTTGCCGATACGCCTCCGCCGAAAAGAACAGATTCGAGCGCAAGAGCATCTCCACTCCCTTGGCCATGCTGCCATCTCCCGTGAGTTGCTTGGCCAGCGGCGCGAGCAGCGAATCGGAAGGTTTGGTCGTATCTGAGATGAACCACCGAACCAGCTTCTGCGCCAGCCGATGACCCGTCGCCGGGTGATTGGCCAGGATACGCACGAGCGCCTTCCGGTCGAAATCACCCTCCTGGCCCAGGATCTTCTTTGGGGTGGCGTCGTATTCTCCAGGCACGAAGCGAAGTTCGCCCTGGGTGACAATCCAGCCGCTGAGCGCGCGCGTTCCCTCGTGAACGTCTGAGTCAGAGCAACGCCCGGGGCCGAGTGCGTATTGCTCCATCACAATTCGGGCGAAGTTATCCGACACTCTCCTTTTGCCATCGGCACCGGCGCCCAGGCAGATCCAGACGGCCGGCTGTGCCAACACGGCGTCCAACAGCGCCTCAAAGCTCCCCATACCGCGCTGTCTCAGGACGTGCGTGTGACGGCAAAGTGACGCGTTGTTTTTGACGTGGACGTTGCTGATGCCGAAATAGCTGTGCCAGAACAGGGTCATCTGCTCTTGCAGTGGCTGCGGGGACTCGATCATCCGGCGCAGCCACCACGCCTGCGAACCATACCCCGCGGACGCCGCGGCGGCGTTCTCGTAATCATCGTAGAGGCGATTGAAGTCCGCCGCTTCAGGCGTCGGCCGCACTATTCTGTCGACAGTGGCTTGCGGACCCTCCGACAGCGCGCGCTGCAGTTCCGGCCAATTCCCGCCGAACGCCGCGCGGCGATACAGGTGAGCTGCGAGCCGCAAGTCCCAGGGCCTGGCGGCATCCGGCTGAAACGGCGCCCAGGCCCAGGCAGGATCGTTCAAGTCGGGTTTCACTTGAAGCGGATTTCCAATTGGGCCTGGGGCCGGCTCGCATCCCGTCGCAGCGTGAGGGTGGCATGATCCAAATGCCCGAGCGCAACAAGGAGCATCTGTATGTCGCTCTCCGCCTTCTCGCGGGAGTCGCCTTTATCGACCATGTTCTTTCGCACCATCGGCTCGCGGTTGGCTTCGAGGATCGCGGAGAGAGCGGACCCTTCGATTTCCATGAGGCTATTCACCGCCGACGACGCCTTAGCCTGAGCAGTAGGCGCCTTCTTGAGCGCGTCGATCAAATCCCGGGCCAACGCGTCAGTCGAGCTGAGAATCACACAGTCTCCCGGACGCGCAAGAGAGGGCCGGTAGTTGTAGCGGGCATCGATCGTGCCCGGGGATTTGTCGGCCGGAGGCCGGTAATAGGAGAAGGTGTATTTCACTCCGTCTTGGTTTGCCTTGTCTATGATCAGGCCTGGCAACGCTTGCTGCCCGCGGGTGAAGTTGGCGAGCCCGATAGCCTTCTGCCAGGCTTCTTCAACCGTCTCACCGAAACGCTGCGAGTCTTTCAACCGCAGCACCGCCGCAAAAGCCGGTATCTGGGTGGCCGGCGTGCCGACCGCGGGATCATACTGCTGCTTGGCGACCACCACTCGAACATCGGGGCGCACTTCGCTCAGCACCCCTTCCGTCAGGTCGATGCCGCTGAAGAAGATCCCCATCATGTTCTCGAAGAAGATTAAGCCCGAGGTTCGTTCCGGGAAGAGTGTGTTCTTTGCCGCGTAGAACGAGTGCAGGTCGCGGTAGAGGCTCAGGCTGGCGATGGTGCCGGGAACCTTCAGCGGCGGGAGCAGGTCCGCGCTGGCCTCTGGCGGCGTGCTGAAGCTGCTCCACTTGGCCGATTCCGGAGCAGCGCCATCCGTGTAGGTCTTCAAAATGAGCTTGTCGTCGCTGACGTAAACCCCCAATGCAAACCAGGAAGCGCTCCGGAGCGCGGCTTTGGTGTCCGACAGCAGCAGGGCCGTTACAGGGTTGCCATCCTCCTCGAGGGCCTTCTTCAGGCCGGGCGCCGCCCGCAGTGTCTGCAGGTTCAGGAAAACACTCGCCACGGCTTCCTTCCCCACTGCTTCGCGAGCCGCCTTGAACAGGGCCGACGACGCGAGCGTCTTCCCGCCCGCTTCCGCGCGCAAGTCCAGCACCTTGTTCAGGAACGACGTCCGATTGCCCACCACCAGTCGCGATCCAAGCAGCGCGTGGACTTCGTTGGTGCCGAGCTTCCACGTCTTGACACCCCGGTAATTCGGCGAAGCCGCCGTCTCCGGCTGATTCTGCTGGTCGGCGCCTGAACTCGCGAACTGCCAGATGATGTCATTCAGCTTGCTCAGCAGCTTCTCGTCCTCGCCATCCACCGCCAGCAGCGTAGCGCCCGAAGGATCGACGCAGAAGCTCACTCCTTTGCCGGCCAGCCGGCTCAGCGCCGTGCGCCAATTGGTTCCCAGTTGCAGTTCCACCGCAGCCACCACCCCTTGGAACTCCTGGAGCTTCAGATTTGCCTTGCCGTTCTCCAACTCGGTCGTCACTGACTTGCCGAACTCCGGGCTCAGCAGCGGGCCCAGGAGAGCCATCGGCTCCGACACCTCTACCATGATGGGCGCGTCGGCAGGAATCCACTGCGACACCGGAGGCAAATCCTCTCCGTGGATTGAGAATGCAACAACAAGCAGGAGCATGAGGAAAGCCGGTCTAGCAAGAGCATTTCGAAGCATATTCTTACTGATAATACGCATTTCTACCTCGCAAGGTTACAGAAAAGGGAACCCGATCAGGAACTTCCGCCCCACGCGCGTGTAGTAAACTAAGAATGAAAACAGGACAAACTAAGAGAAACGATAACTGGATCATGAGAGCTACGATCGCATTATTCATCGTCGGACTGCTGAGTGCATGCCTTGTCGGCTGTGCAACGCCAGGGCGGTGTTACGATGACGGCAAGGTCGCGATGATCAATAAGGATGTCACCACAGAGGCGGAACTGGTGGACTGGTTCGGGCCCCCAATCACACGATCAATGGCTCCTGATGGAAGTAAGACAATGGCCTGGAAGTTCTCGCAAGGGAAGGATCACCCCGGAAGATCAGCCGGAAGTCTCGAAGTGAGACTAGGCTCGGACGGCAAAGTCACAGCTTATTCGGCTTCCGCGGGCTCAAAGTAAGCAGTCTATCAGCGAACTGCACTCAGGAGCGGAGGGAACCCCGCACCCTGCCAACTACCACGTTAGGCAACAGGCGCATTTGGGGTGGCTATACCTCCACCGCTACTCCGGGTCTGGGCTGCACCACTTTGATCTTCGGGTAGCGGGCATGGATCTGCGCGGTGAACCAATTTATTGATTCCTCCTCGCCGTGGCTGAGGAGTACCACGCGCGGCTCCACTTCGCCCACGAATTCCAGCAGGTCCTCGCGGTTGGCGTGAGCGGTGAGATCGAAATCCTCCATCTCGCACCGGCGGATGACTTTACCGGTGTCGGGGCCCAGGAGAAAAGGTTCCCCCAGGCGAGATGCCTTCATGCGACCGCCCGGCGAAGCAGGGTCGGCGTAGCCAACGAAGAAGATGGCGTGGCGTTCGTCGCCCATCATGCGCAGCGCCAGCTTGAAGGAGGCGGTGTTCTCGCTCATCATGCCCGCCGTGATGACGAACAGGCGGCCGCCGGAGAACTTCATCTTCTCAACCTGCTGCTGATCCAGCACGACGAGATTCAGCGCCTCGCGCAGTTGAAGATTCGGAAGCTGGCGATGCGTGCGGTGGGATTCCAGGTCGTAGATTTCAGTGAACACGCGGCCCAGGCCGCCGATATGAATCGGCTGCGGCTTGAGCATGCCTTCGCCCATCAGGATGGCCAGCAGCGCGAGGATCTCCTGAGTGCGCCCCATGGCGAAGGCGGGAATGAGCACCGAGCCCCGCCGCTGCAGGACCCGCTGGATGGCCTGGCTGAGGCGCTCGATCTCGTTTCCGCGCAAGAAGCCGGGCGGGACCTGGCGGTTGCCGCGGGTGGTTTCCATCAGGAGCACATCGGCTTTCACGTCTTTGAAGCGCGCCCCCCTTAGAATAGTCTGGTCATGGAAACAGACGTCGCCGGTGTAGAAGAGGGTTTCCTTCCGGCCGCGGACCATGATTCCGGCTGAGCCAAGCGCGTGACCGGCATCATAGAATTCCAGCGTGGGCGAGAGGAAGCCGGCCCGGGTCTTGTGAAAGGAGGCCCAATCGACCTCGCGGTTGTATTTGAAACCCTGGATACGGGGGGCCAGCTCGTCCACCTCGTCATGGCTGTAGAGGGGATACTCTTTGATGCCCAGTTCATCGCGCTGGCGCTTCATGACGTTGACCGAGTTATGGAGCACCCGCTCCACGAGGAAGTAGCTCAATTCGGTCATCAGGACATGGGCGTGGGGGAAATACCGCAAGGCGACCGGCAGGGATCCGACATGATCGTGATGGCAATGGGAAATGGCTAGAGCGTCCACCTCCTCGTGCTTAACCAAATCGAAGAGCGGCAAACCGCCCCGGCCTTCCAGCCGGGGATGCGTGCCAGCGTCCATGAGCAGCCGGTGTCCCTCCATTTCCACGAACCAGGCCGAGGCGCCAATGGCCGTGTCTGGGTTCAGGTTGATGATCTTCATTTCATTAGGCCGTAGGCAGCCGGCACTTCGAATTTCTGCGAGTCGGGCTTCGTAAACTGAAGTTGGGTGAAATGCATCCGCACCGTGTTTCCCTTCTCCTTCATCTCGATCTGGAGGGGAAAGTCCTTGAGGTCACCAGCGTTCCAGGCGACCGCTTGCAAGACCGGCCCCTTGGTGTCCGATACCGTGACCTTGTTCTTCACGCAATTGTGGCCATCCATGGTCTCTTTGCCGAGCGGGCTCTTCTCCAGTTTCAGACCCTTCTCGAATGCCTCGATGTCTTCTTTGGCCAGGGGCATGCTGAGGTAGCTCTGAGTGCCGGGATAAACGATATACGTCACCTTCTTATCGGGCCGGAAGAGACTGATGATGCGCTCCATGCCCGACTCCTTCAGCTCGGTTACTTTGCTGGGCGGCAAGTCTTTGCTCTGCATTTGGGCAAGGCTGATCTCGATGCGGACTTTGCCTTCGGAGACGGCGAAATCCATGACGAGCCGCACCTTCTGCTGCTGGTACGCATCGAATACCTGGGTATCGACCTTCGCCGTGAACGCCCCGACCGCGCCAAACAGCTTTAAGAAGGCCGTATTGATCGACGTCGGTGTCCCGGTCGCAGGTGCTTGCGCCAGAGCGGTGCTTCCGGCGAGCACCAGCACGAGCAGGGAGAGCATCCCCCGAAATTTCGACGCGCCTGGCATTCCCGAACCGGATGGGCGGAGTAGTGGGGCGGGCGTCTCGTCTGCCTCACCGGGCGTCTCGCCCGCGGTAGCAGGTCCGAGGGCGAAACGCCCCGGTGGCAGGCGAGGCGCCCGCCCCACTACCTGGCGGTCAGTCGCCACCGCAACCGGCAGCCGCGCGCTTAATGCTATTCCTTTCATGAAGTAAAGCCTGCCGGAATATACGCATATAGGCCAGTAACAACAGCAGAAACTCAGGACGCCTTTTGAGTTGGCAGTTGAACGGGCCCGGTCTAAGTTTGTCAGACGAGCATGGCACACTTAGAAACAACTTGGCGGGTCAGTATGCCCACCGGATGCGGGAGGAGATTGTTCGCCCTGGTTTTGCTGTTGCACTGGGCGCTGCCGCTGCCGGCCCAAAAGGTTCCGGTCGTCGAGAAAACGCTTCCGAACGGGATGCGCCTCCTGTTGGTCGAGCGGCACGATGAGCCGACCGTCGCGGGCGGCTGGGTGGCGCATGTCGGGAGCTCGAACGAACGGCTGGGCATGACCGGCATCGCGCACCTCTTCGAGCACATGATGTTCAAGGGGACGCCGACCATCGGCACGACGAACTACCAGCGCGACCTCGAAGTAATTGCCGCGCAGGAGCGCGTCCGCGATGAGATGCGCCAGGAGGACCGGAAGATGCGCGTGGCCTATCGCCACGGGGAAATCGACGACCTGCTCAAGCCCGAAAACAAGACGGCGCGGTATGGTGAACTGGATAAAGAGTTCACCAAGCTCATTGGCGAGCAGCGCGACATCCTGGTCAAGAACGAGTTCGACCGGATCTACAGCGGGGCGGGCGGCTCAGGCATGAACGCCTTTACGTCCGAGGACATGACGGCCTATTTCGTCACGGTGCCCGCCAACAAGCTGGAGCTGTGGATGTGGATGGAATCGGAGCGCATTCTGCACCCGGTCTTCCGCGAGTTCTATGCCGAGCGCGACGTCGTATTCGAGGAGCGGCGCATGCGCACCGATTCGACGCCGCTGGGCAAGTTCCAGGAAGAGTTCACCGCCATGTTCTGGGAATCGTCGCCGTACGCCTGGCCCACGGTGGGATGGCCTTCTGACATACCGGCAATCTCCAAGGCGCAGGCGGATGACTTTTACGGCACCTATTATTCGCCCCAGAATATCACGCTCATCCTCGTGGGTGACTTCAAGCCGGACCAGGTTGAGGCGCAGGTTAAGAATTACTTTGAGCGCATCCCGCGCGGCCCGAGAACTCCGCCTGACGTTTCAACCCTGGAGGTAAAGCAGCTCGCCGAGAAGCGCATGAATGCCGAGGCCGAGACAAACCCACAGGTGGACATCCTCTGGCACACCGTGCCGTTTCAGCATCGCGACTCCTACGCGCTCGAAATCCTGGCCCAGATTCTATCCACGCGGACGGGCCGGCTTTACAAAGCGTTGGTGCTGGGCAGCGGTGTCGCCACAGAAGCCTATGCCGACCAAGGCTCCATGAAATGGGAGGGCATGTTTAACGCCGGCGGCGAGGCCAAGGAAGGCCACACACCGCAAGAGGTCGAGCAGGGCATTTATGACAATGTTGAGAAGTTGAAGCAGGAGCAAGTGCCGCCCGAGGAACTGCAGAAGGTGAAGAACAACTTTGCCGCGGCGGAGTATCGCCGGCTGTCGTCCAATTTCCCGATCCTCATGCACCTGGTTCGCAATGACGGCGAAGGCGATTGGCGAGAGATTAATGAGGCCGGCCCGAAGATTCAGGCGGTAACGGCCGCCGACGTGCAGCGCGTGGCCAAGCAGTATTTCACGAAAGAAAACCGGGCAGTAGCCATTTACACGCGCAAACCCGGCACTTCCACACAGAAAGAACCCATTCAGGAGAAGCAATGAAAGAGGCGCTTGTGGAAACCCGAAAGCCGAAAGCCGAAACCCGAATGAAATCCGAAGGCCGAAATCCGACGGCGCACCTGATCCAGCGCTTGAGGGGACTATTCGGAGTTCGGGTTTCGGCCTTCCTTCGGCCTTCGGGCTTCGGCCTTCGGACTTTGTTCACTGGCCTTGGCTTAGCGGCGCTGCTTGCTCCCCTTCTTCCCGCCCCGGCCCTCGCCCAAGCCGCCATCCCCGACCGGCCGGAAAAGCTGAGCTATCCGCCATTGGTTTATGAGCCGCCAGCGCCGGAGAAGTTTCGCGTGCAGCTTGCGAGCGGCCCCGTCGCCTACGTGGCGCCGGACCGCGAGCTGCCACTGGTCAATGTAGTCGTCTATGCGCACACGGGCTCGTATCTGGAGCCCGCCGGAAAAGAAGGCGTGGCCGATCTAACCGGCTACCTGCTCGCCCGCGGCGGCACCAGCTCAAAGACCGCCGAAGCCCTGGAAGAGCGCCTCGCCTTCCTGGCGGCGCAGCTCAACTCGGGTGTCGGCGAAAACCAGGGAAGCGTGAGCCTCAATTTGCTCGCCAAAGACCTGGATGAGGGGCTGGCGATCTTGCGCGAAGTGTTGACCGCGCCACGCTTTCAGGATGACAAGATCGCGCTGCGCAAACAGCAGACTCTGCAAGGGATGAAGGAGCGCAACGACGAGTCTGCCGCCATCGAAGAGCGCGAGCACGACTTTCTGGCCTTCGGCGACGACTTCTGGGCCAACCGGTATTCCACCGCTGCCTCCGTGGACTCCCTCACGCGCGCCGATCTGGAGAAGTTCCACCGGCAGTGGTTCCATCCCGCCAACTTCGTGGTTGCCGTCAGTGGCGACTTTGACCGCGACCAGATGGTGCAGAAGCTGGAAGCGCTGTTCGCGAACTGGCCGTTCAAGGGTGAAACGCCGCCGCCCATCCCGACCAACACCACCTTCGCCGCTGCCGGCGCTTACCTGGTCGAAAAGGATGTGAATCAGGGGCGCGTGGCCATGATGCTGCCGGGCATCCTGCGTTACAACCCGGACTACTTCGCGGTGGTCATCATGAACGACATTCTCGGCGGCGGCGGCTTTACCTCGCGCATCATGAGCCGCGTGCGGTCTGACGAGGGTCTGGCCTACGACGCCCATTCGAGTTTCCCGGGCGGCGTCTATTACCCGCTGCCGTTCTCCGCGGGCTTCCAATCCAAGTCGCGCACGGTTGCCTATGCGGCCTCGATCGTGCTGGAAGAGATGAAGAAGATCGCCTCTGAGCCGGTAACCGACAGCGAGCTGAACGTCTCCAAGCGGGGGTTCATCGACCGGTTCCCGCGCACCTTTGCCACCAAGTCCCAAATCGCAAACACCTTTGCCCAGGACGAATTCACCGGCCGCTTCGCGAAGCAGCCGGACTATTGGAAGACGTACCGCTCCCGCCTCGAAGCTGTCGGCCAGGAAGATGTCCTGCGAGTGGCGAAGACATACCTGAAGCCCGACCGTCTGGTTCTCCTCGCTGTCGGCCAAAAAGACCAGATTCTGCTCGGCCACCCGGATCACCCGGTGAAACTGAACCAACTGACGGGCGGCAAGCTGACAGAACTGCCGCTGCGCGATCCTCTTACGATGAAGCCGCTCAGCGTGTCCGCCAGCGCAAAGCCTCCCTCACAGTAGCCGATAAAAAGACAGCCTTGGCCCCCAAAAAGCGCCTCCTGGCGGCGCCAGGCGCGAACGGATGGCACTCTAGCCCCGATCCTCCGCGGACGGAATGAAACGCGGACCAGCCGGATGCTTTTGTTCGGCGCCTCTCGCGTCCCTGTGCCAAACCCCACAGACGAGCACAACCGTTGCAATCTGAGGCAGCAAACGCCAAAAAGCTCTCGGAAACCGCTATACCTGGGGTTCTTCAGATGAGGCTGGCCCCTACAGATAGTGTGTTTGGCCTAGTCCGGCTTTCCAAAGCTCGGCCCCCACTTTCCATCACGCCCGGAATGACCAAGCCAAAGAAAATGGCACCGTATGGCCACGCCAGAAGCTTGACTTCTGCGTTGTAGGTTTGGGCGGTCATCGTGCTACGCCGAACGAAAAAAGCTGAGCCACCGCCGACTCGTGGCGTGAACCGCGATAGCGGAACTGCAAGCGCCAACGGCGGTTGGCTCCGGCGACTGGTTGAACAAATTCATAAAGATTCTACGTTTGTCAGCAATATCACCGACTCGCCAGCAATGGCCATAACACGTGCAACGTAATGTCCGCACTGAAATGTGACACCATTGCTGCTTCCAATCCGAATGTCCAGTAGAACCAGCCAAACACTAATCCGCCCAGCCCATTCAGGACCATGGCACGTGTGATGACAACCGCGTCAATCGGCACCCCCGCCGAGATGAAGCCGGGCAGATGTCCCAAACCGAACAACACGGCGGCCACAACGTTTGCAACCCACAAGGCCCACAAACCGGGGCGACCTTCGGGAGTCCGGTTAACAAACCGGCCCAGCCATGCCAGCAGCGATAGCAGGAACAAGCGCATTGTCGTCTCCTCGGTAATACCGCCATAAAACGAGGCCAGAAACCACTTCCACGTCGGCACCGCCCCGTGCGGCAGTTTCTGTTTGAAATCCGCCGACAACCTTGTATCAAACACGACCTTTTGTATAATAAGGACGGCAACTGATACGAGCACGCCAGCCAAAACAGCACGCCATACGAACGAGCGCAAGTAGGGCCAGTCGGGTTTGCGCGCCAGCCAACCCTCAAGAAAGGGCAGCCCCAGTCCGATACGGCGGGCAACGACCAGACCGACGGCCGCGAGGATACCGCAAAGTAAGGTGCCTGCGACCCATTGAATGGGCATGAGCAACGCCAAAGGCAAAGGGAGCTTGATGTTCTTCAGCGTGTCCCCCTGAATGGCCAGCGCGTAAGGCGTCACCAAAACAGTGCTCACAAACATGGCAACGACCAAGATGCCAAGAAGGCGCCAATTATATGGCCTCCCGCCCAAACCGATTGGTGTCGTGTCGCTCATACGCTTTGTGGCCTAACGTTCGTGCTGAGGCGCGGCGGGCCAAAAGCGTCCAGCATTGAACAGAGTGCTCATCCCGCCGTCGCCTCCGGCACGTGGTTCGGCCATTTACTTGAGTATATCATGAATGCTCTCGCGGTACGCCCGTGGATTGCCAGCGAGCCAACCCTCGTATAGATCCCGGTTGCGCTCTTGGGCTCGCCGCAAGACGGTCACCAACCTGTTAGTATCGCCGCTCTCAGCTATCGTGCGAAGTTGCTGGATGAAGTCCTCGTACGGCTGACCAACTCCCACGTTGCAGATGCCGTGGTAGTTGTGAATCGCGCTGCTCTCACTCATGAACGACGCGAACTTCCACTCGGCAATCATCGCTACTACCACAACGGCAGCCAAAATTGTGACGGTGCGGGTCTTCATAAAGTGCGCATCTCAGGCCGAACGCCAGAACTGAGCGATGCGGGCGGCCCAAGGCATCCAAACTGGCAACCAACGTGGCCCGCCCGCATTCGCTCCAGTGATCTCGTTAGCCCTTCGTTTTAAGGTCCTTGGCATAAAGCCCCAGAACTAGTTTCCTGTGTTCCTCACCATATTTCGTGAGCGAGTCCTTCTGGGCGGTGAACTTCAGATACTCGTCATCTGTGTCCACCGTTGGGCGGATACCCTTGGCCTCCAGCATTTTCTTCAGAGCCTCGATTTCCTTCGGCTCCAGCCAGTACCCGACCCAGATAAGCTCGCCCCTGGCCTGCCAAATCCAAATGCGGTTCCGTCCGCCGATCGCTACGGCAATAGAGTCCTTACGGAATCGCAGCATTACGTCCTCTAGCAACTCGCTGGCAAGTGCCTCGTAGTCCTTCGCGAACCTCAAGAGGCCGGGGCTCCTCTGTATCCAATATGCCTCATTGGCCGGCGGTGAGTCGCCCTCAACCTCTGGCTCCTCGTACGAGTTGACCATCTCCGTGAAATGGAGACCGACCTTGCCATCCAACTCGACTGCGCAGACCTGGATTCCAATGATTGGAATCGCGTGGCTGAAAAGATGCACCACGTTAATGAACCGGGTGTCTATGCCCTCCGAGACCAGCACGGCGGTGTGGTTCCTTTTTCCCCACCGTCTCCTCTCTATGTCCCAGTACTCAATTGTGCGAACGATGTGGGATTCATCTGCCCAACCGAGCATCAGTTCAACCTCGAACATTGAGTCGTCCTCAGGGTTCTTAAGAAGCAAGTCGAGGCGGCCACCGGAGGACTGGGTTTTCTCACCAGCAACCACCTCAAGAGGGCCGAGGCCGAGGATACTCGGATCTTCGGAAATCTTCTTGTGCAACCAACTTTCGTCTCTCCCGAGGTCGCTGAGCGACTTCACCACGGTAACGGGCAGATCATCTTTCATAGTGCTTTATGGGCTAAGTGATTAGACAGACCTGTCTATCTCCCCATTTTGGGATGATAGGCCAATAAATCCCTGCGCCTGATGAGACCTTT
>Ga0182014_10005616_pt1 | contig 13877 bp, 13 predicted proteins | sample 612S2DmetaG_FD_120489 | JGI IMG/M metagenome (GOLD analysis project Ga0182014, IMG submission 120489) | Permafrost microbial communities from Stordalen Mire, Sweden - 612S2D metaG | ecosystem: Environmental > Terrestrial > Soil > Wetlands > Permafrost | place: Sweden: Stordalen | collected... | reverse complement strand
GAGCCTTCGACCTCTCCAAGGTCGAGACTCCGATCCACATGTTCTACAAGAAGCTGGAGGACAGAGGGGTCGTGGTAGACCCGAGCGTGCTAACTGGGGAGGAAATCATTTGAGGATAAAACATTCACAAACACGTTGGTAAAGGCTTAAAAGGAGCGAAGTGAAGCATTTATATAGTCCCCGTCGGGGGCCTTTTTCCTGGCGTTCCTTAGAGTGCATTGTAGACTGTTTCTAGGGCTTACTGTCGATGGGGGAGTCAGCGCGTAATGCCTCGGACCAAGGCTAAGAAAGAAGAGGAAGAGCTGCCGTTCAAGATAACCGACCACTTCCTGGTCCCGAAGCACGAGCTGCTGACGCCTGAGGAGGCGCGGGCCGTGCTGAGCAAGTACAACGCGATGCCGCACCAGCTCCCGTTCATCTCGTCGACCGACCCGGCCGCAAAGTCAATCGGCGCGAAGGCAGGGGACTTCATCAAGATTACAAGGCGGAGTGAGACGGCGGGAGAGACCGTCTACTACCGGTACGTTGTGGAGGCGTGACGATGAGCAAGCAGATGGGTAGGCCGTACGATTCGTGGATCGTCCTGCAGGACCTCCTCGAGAAGGAAGGAGTAGCTAGGCAGCACCTCAACAGCTACAACGAGTTCATCCTCAAAGGGCTACAGTCCATCATCGACGAGATCGCGGACGTGGAGATAGAGACCGTCAGCACCCCTTACAAGGTGAAGTTCGGCAAGGTCGAACTGGGCCGGCCGAGGGTCATCGAGATCGACGGCTCCGTCAGCAACGTCTTCCCGATGGAGGCCAGGCTGAGGAACCTCTCGTACGCCTCCCCGATCTACCTCGACATGACGATCGAAGAGGAAGGGATGTCCCGCGAGGCGACGAGGCAGCACATAGGCGACCTGCCGGTGATGGTCAAGTCCGACCTCTGCCAGCTCTCCAAGATGACCAAGGAGCAGCTGATCAACGCCAGCGAGGACCCGAAGGACCCTGGAGGCTACTTCATCATCAACGGCTCGGAGAGGGTCATCGTCGGTCTGGAGGACCTCTCGCCGAACAAGATCCTCGTAGATATCGAGAAGGCGGGCGGCGTCATAACGTATAAGGCGCGGGTCTACTCGTCGGTCGTAGGCTACCGCTCGAAGCTCGAGGTAACGCTGAAGCAGGACGGTGCCATCAACGTCAAGATACCGAGCTGCCCGGTCGACCTCCCGTTCGTGATAATCATGAGGGCGCTGGGGATCAAGTCCGACAAAGACATCGCCAACGCTGTCTCGCCGAAGCAGGAGATACAGGATCTTCTCGAGGTCTCGTTCGACAAGGCCAACGAGGCGCCCACCGACAAGGACGCGCTCGTCTACATCGGCAACAGGGTCGCTCACGGAATGCTCGAGGAGTTCAGGATCAAGAGGGCACAGTCGATGCTCGACTGGGGCTTCCTTCCGCACCTCGGCAAGGCTGACGACAAGCGGTATGACAAGGCGATGTTCCTCGGCGAGGCCGTCTGCAAGCTCATGGAGCTCAGGCTCGGCTGGATCGAGCAGGACGACAAAGACCACTATGGTAACAAGGTGATCAAGTTCGCAGGCCAGATGCTTGCCGACCTCTTCAGGACTTCCTTCAGGAACCTCGTCAGGGACATGAAGTACCAGCTCGAGAGGGCCGGTCAGAAGAGAGGGGGCAACGTCGTCGGCGCCGCCATCCGGACGGGTATAATCACCGACAAGCTCAACAACGCGATCGCTACGGGCAATTGGGGCAGGGGCAAGGTCGGAGTTACCCAGCTCCTGGACCGGACCAACTATCTGAGCACCCTGAGCCACCTCAGGCGCGTCCAGTCCCCGCTCAGCCGCTCCCAGCCCAACTTCGAGGCCAGAGACCTTCACGCGACCCACTTCGGCCGAATCTGTCCTTCCGAGACGCCTGAGGGAGTGAACTGCGGCCTGGTCAAGAACCTGGCCCTGTCCGCGACCATCTCGGTCAGCGTCCCGCCCTCCGAGGTCGAGGAGAGGCTCTGGGAACTCGGCGCAAAGCCGATCCGCGACATACCAGAGAAGCTGGCGCTCGAGGGCTGCAAGATATTCATGGACGGGAGGTTCATCGGCTACGTCGACGACGGAGAGCGGCTCGCCAAGGCCTTCAGGAAGCTCAGGAGGGAGGGCCAGATCAACCCGAGCGCGAGCGTCCTATTCTACGCGCCCACCAACAAGAAGGGCTACGCGAGGCTCTACGTCAGCCTTAGCGCCGGCAGGGTCATGAGGCCCCTGATAGTCGCCGAGAACGGCAAGCCCCTGCTCACCCAGGACATGCTCACCAAGGTGGTAGCCGGAGAGCTCACATGGAGAGACCTCGTCGAGAGGGGCGTCGTCGAGCTCATAGACGCGAACGAAGAAGAGAACTGCCTCCTCGCGATGTCTGCCGAAGAGATAACCTCCAGGCACACGCACCTCGAGCTGTATCCGGGCGCCATGTTCGGGATCGCCGCGTCCATCATCCCGTACCCGGAGCACAACCAGTCTCCGAGGAACACGTACGAGTCGGCGATGGCGAAGCAGTCGCTCGGCTTCTCCACCCCCACCTACCCATTATCGACCTTCGTGAGGCAGCACCTCCTCGTCAACCCGCAGTCTCCGATGGTGAAGACCAAGTCGACCGAGCTGCTGAACATCACCGAAAGGCCGTTCGGCACCAACGCGGTGGTTGCGGTACTCTCGTTCGAGGGCTACAACATAGAGGACGCCATAATCATGAACAGGTCGAGCATCGAGAGAGGCTTTGCCCGTTCCTTCTTCTACAGGCTCTACGAGGGCGAGTCGAAGCAGTACCTGGGCGGGATGCGGGACACATTCGAGGTTCCTTCGGCAGAGTCGAACATCAGAGGGTACAGAGGCGAGAAGTTCTACAGGCTCCTCGAGGGCGACGGCGTCGTCATGCACGAGTCCCAGGTGACCGGAGGAGACGTCGTGATTGGCAGGACCTCCCCTCCCAGGTTCATGGAGGAGTACAAGGAGTTCGAGATAAAGGGCCCATACCGGAGAGACACCTCCGTCTCCGTGAGGCCGACCGAGACCGGTGTGGTCGACGCCGTCTTCATGACCGAGAACGTGGAGGGAGGCAAGATGTTCAAGGTCCGGGTCAGAGACATGCGCACCCCTGAGATCGGAGACAAGTTCGCATCACGCCACGGGCAGAAGGGAGTGATCGGGCTCGTCGTGCCCCAGGAGGACATGCCCTACACGCCCGAAGGCGTGGTCCCGGACGTCATCATCAACCCACACGCGTTCCCGTCCAGAATGACCGTCGGACAGTTCATCGAGTCGATTGCCGGGAAGGGCGCGTCGCTCAGGGGATGGCCGGCTGACGGTACGGGCTTCGCGGGGGAGACACCCGAGGACTTCGAGAAGGTCCTCGAGGAGCGCGGCTTCGAGAAGACGGGCAGAGAGGTCCTCTACGATGGCAAGACCGGGAAGAAGTTCGCGGTCGACGTCTTCATCGGGGTCGTTTACTACCAGAAGCTCCACCACATGGTCGCCGACAAGATCCACGCAAGGGCGCGCGGTCAGGTCCAGATGCTGACAAAGCAGCCCACCGAGGGCAGGGCCCGCGGGGGAGGCCTCAGGTTCGGAGAGATGGAGAGAGACTGCCTAATCGCCTACGGGGCCTCGATGGTCCTGAAGGACAGGCTACTCGACGAGGCGGACAAGACGGAGATCAACGTCTGCGAGAAGTGCGGCCTGATAGCGTACTACGACGCGAAGCAGCGAAAGTACGCCTGCAAGATAGACGGGGACCAGGCCAAGATCTCCACTGTGGTTGTCGCCTACGCCTTCAAGCTCCTGCTCCAGGAGATGATGAGCCTGAACATAGCGCCTAGGCTGAGGCTGAAGGACGCGGTGTAGTGGTGAAATAAGATGGCAATGGAAGAAGCGCTCAGAACGATCCGAAAGATAGACTTCGCCCTCCTCTCTCCGACCGAGATCAGGAAGTACTCGGTGGCAGAGATCACCCAGCCGGAGACCTACGACGAGGACGGCATGCCGGTGCAGGGAGGCCTGATGGACGGCCGTCTCGGCACCCTCGAACCGGGCCAGAAGTGCTCAACTTGTGGGAACACCGCATCCCGCTGCCCAGGCCACTTCGGGCACATCGAGCTCGCGGAGCCGGTGCTCCACATGGCGTTCGTCAGCGACATCAACAAGCTCATCCAGGCAACGTGCAGGACTTGCGGCAGGCTCCTGCTCCCCACCCCAGAGCTCGAGGCCTACGGCGCTAGGATCAAGAACGCGACCGAGTTCACTCCGACGCTCACAGACGAGATCGCCAAGGAGATCCTGACCAAGGCGAAGAAGGTCAAGCTCTGCCCCCACTGCGGCAAGCAGCAGTACCAGATCGAGCTCACAAAGCCCACCATCTTCCACGAGATCACCGAAGAAGGCGGCGCCACGAGACTCCTCCCGGGCGCAGTCCGCGAGAGGCTCGAGAGGATCACCAACGAAGACCTCGAACTCGTCGCCTACAACCCCAAGGTCGCGCGCCCAGAATGGTTCGTTCTCCAGGTGCTGCCAGTGCCCCCACTCACGGTCAGGCCCTCTATCACGCTAGAATCAGGCATCAGGTCCGAGGACGACCTTACTCACAAGATCGTCGACATCCTCAGGGTCAATCAGAGGGTCCGTGAAGCCAAGGAGTCTGGCACTCCTCATCTGATCGTCCAGGACCTCGTGGACCTGCTTCACTATCACGTCACGACCTACTTCGACAACGAGGTATCCGGTATCCCCCAGGCGCACCACCGCTCCGGGAGGCCTCTCAAGACCCTCAGCCAGAGGCTGAAGGGCAAGGAAGGTCGGTTTAGGGGCTCCCTCTCCGGAAAGAGGGTCGACTTCTCCAGCCGGACGGTCATCAGTCCCGATCCGAGCCTCGACATCAGCGAGGTCGGAATCCCGTACGAGGTCGCGAAGAAGCTCACGATACCCGAGAAGGTCTCCCAGTGGAACATCGAGTCACTGAAGGCCCTGGTGACCAAGGGTCCGTTCGAGCACCCTGGTGCGAACTATGTGATCAGGCCGGACGGCGTCAAGATCAGGCTCGACTTCGCTAGCGACAAGAAGGCCCTCGCCGACTCGATAGCCCCCGGCTTCATCGTCGAGCGCCACCTGATGGACGGAGACATCGTGCTCTTCAACAGGCAGCCGTCGCTTCACCGAATGTCCGTCATGGCGCACCAGGTCAAGGTCCTCCCGTTCAGGACATTCAGGCTCCATCCCTCGGTCTGTCCTCCGTACAACGCGGACTTCGACGGCGACGAGATGAACCTGCATGTGCCGCAGAGCGAAGAGTCCCGCTCCGAGGCCCTCATGCTCATGCGCGTCCAGGACCAGATTCTCTCGCCCAGGTACGGCGGTCCGATCATCGGCGCGATCAGAGACTTCCTCACGGGAGCCTACCTCCTCACAAGGGACGAGACCTTCCTCACGCCCGAGCAGTTCACCAACCTCGCGCTCGCCGGCGACTTCCAGGGCGACCTCCCCGAGCCGAAGGTCAAGGGAGCCAACCCCATGTACACGGGCAAGCAGCTCTTCTCGCTCTTCCTGCCGAAGGACCTCAACTTCGTCCTCACCTCCAAGTGGGGCAAGGCGAAGACCGGAGAGGCCAACGACGTCGTGATCAAGGACGGCGAACTCATCTCCGGCGTCATAGACAAGGCCGCCATCGGCGCGGAGGAGCCCGACAGCCTGCTCCACCGCATCGCGAAGGACTACGGCAACGACCAGGCGAGACGCTTCCTCAACTCCATTCTCGCGGTCCTCAAGACCTACATCACCAGGAGAGGGTTCACCTATGGCTTCAACGAGCTCAGGCTCTCTCCGGAGGCGAACCAGAAGATAGCGGACACCCTTCAGGAGGCCTACGACAACGTCACAGAGCTGATCAAGAAGTACAAGGCGGGCACGCTGCCCCTCACCAGGGGCCTCTCGCCGGAAGGCTCGCTCGAGTTCTACATCGTCAACGAGCTCTCCAAGTCCAGAGACCGGGCCGGCAGGATTGCCGACAAGTCGTTCTCGATTGAGAACTCGGGTGTGATTATGGCCCGGACCGGGGCTAGGGGGTCGTCCCTCAACCTCGGGCAGATGACCGCGGCCCTCGGACAGCAGTCGGTCAGAGGGAAGAGGATCGAGAAGGGTCTGCGCGGACGCTCTCTCAGCCACTTCCTCCCCTACGACCTCTCACCCGAGGCCAAGGGGTTCGTCAAGAGAAACTACAGGGACGGGCTGACCCCGACCGAGTTCTTCTTCCACGCCATGGGAGGCAGAGAGGGGCTAGTCGACACGGCAGTCAGGACCCAGCAGTCAGGCTACATGCAGAGGCGCCTCGTCAATGCGATGGAGCACCTCCGGGTCGAGTACGACCTCACGGTCAGGGACCCCCAAGGCAACATCATTCAGTTCCTCTACGGAGAGGACGGCATAGACCCGGCGAAGAGCGACCACGGCCGCCCGGTCAACCTCGACAGGGTCATCAGCGCGGAAGGGCTGATGAACGCCTCGCGCGCCAAGTTCGGGGAGAAGGAGGCGGAGGGCCTGCTCAAGAAGTACCAGAACAAGCTCAACAAGCGCCTGTTCGAGGAGCTCCAGCAGAGGCTCTCGGAGAGCCACCTGAACGAGGAGGGAGCAAGGAACGTTCTCGACAAGGTCATGGAGTCCATCGACTACGCGACGGTGGAGCCGGGAGAGGCCTCTGGGATCGTCGCGGCCCAGTCAATAGGCGAACCGGGTACCCAGATGACCCTCAGGACCTTCCACTTCGCGGGCGTCAAGGAGCGCGATGTCACGCTGGGGCTTCCTAGGCTGATGGAGCTCGTCGATGCCAGGAAGATCCCCGCGAAGCCTTCGATGGACGTCTTCCTCACGGAGGAGTACAAGCACTCGCGCGAAAAGTCACTGAAGGTCGCCAACGACCTGCTCTTCACCAAGGTGGGGAGCGTCGTGGAGTACAGCGAAGTCGACCCCAGCGAGGGAATCAAGCTGCACGTCAACGAGCAGATGATGGCCGACCGGAACGTGAAGGTAGAGGACGTCGCCGAGGTCGTCGAGACGGGCAAGAGGAACGTCCAGATAGACAAGAACGGCAAAGTCATCCGGGTCAACCTCGAGAACGCAGACCTATCCACGCTCTTCACCCTCCGCAACAAGCTCCTCAACATGAAGCTCAAGGGCATCCCGGGCATCAGCAGGGTGACCGTCGTCCAGGACAACGAGGAGTGGGTCATACAGACCGCAGGCTCGAACCTGGCCAAGGTGATCTCAATCCCGGGCGTCGACACCAGCAGGATATACACCAACAACATCCACGAGGTCGCACAGGTCCTCGGGATCGAGGCGGCCAGGGCCACCCTCATCCGGGAGGTCATGGGCACCCTCGACGAACAGGGGCTCGAGGTCGACGTGAGGCACATCTTCATCGTCGCCGACCTGATGACCTCCAAGGGCTACCTACAGCAGATCGGACGGCACGGAATCGCAGGGACCAAGACCTCGGTCTTGGCGAGGGCCGCGTTCGAGATCACCGTCCCGACGCTGGCAGAGGCTGCCATCCGTGGCGAATCCGAGGAGCTCAAGGGCGTGACTGAGAACGTTATTGTAGGCCTCCCGATACCCGTCGGGACTGGGATCGTAGATCTCTACATGGGTTGATACTATGGTGGACCAACAAGTTCTCGGACGCGTTCTGAAGGAGGCCATGAAGGGTGGCAAGTACACGCTCGGCACCAGGGAGGTAATCTCCGAGGTGAAGAGCTCCAAGATCGTCATAGCGGCTTCGTCGATCGCAGGTCCCGCAGGGGCGCAGCTCAAGCTCGAGGCAGAGAAGAACAAGGTCCCCGTCGTCATCCTCGACAAGAACTCGGCCCAGCTGGGCAAGCTCCTCGGAAGGCCCTACAAGGTCTCCGCGATCGCTCTCCGCCAGGTGACCGAGTCAGACCTCCGGTCGCTCCAGGCATAGTGGAATCTTGCCGAACATCAAGCTCTCTTCGGACCAGCTCGGTCTCATCTCCATCTTCCAGAACATGAGCGGAGCGACGGTCAGGGACTGCATAGTCGACGATAAGGGCGGCCGGCTGATCTTCGTGATCAGCAAGGGCCAGATGGGCCTGGCGATTGGGAAGAAGGGCGCCACCATCGAGAACATCGAGAGGGTCGTGAAGAAGCCCGTCGAGGTCGTGGAGTGGTCGGACGACCCGGCCGAGATGATAAGCAACGCCCTCGACCCGCGATTCGTCTCCGAGGTGAGGATCACAGACCGGCTCGACGGGACCAAGGGCGCCTCTGTAGTCGTCGACCCGAGGAAGAAGGGCGCGGTCCTCGGCAGGGGCGGGAGGAACGCCGAGAAGGCCCGGCTCATCGCCAAGAAGTACTTCGACATCGGGAACCTTCAGATCATCACTTCTCAGTGAGACGCTGGCCAACGCTTTTATAGACAATCAGGAGCACGGGGTGAATCTACATGCCCGGTGGTGAGTTTTCGGCGCGTCAGATGGAGCTTCACAGGCAGAGGCTCCGCTGGAGCGACAAGTACTACAAGAGAAAAGTACTCAGTCTCGATGTCAAAGCCGACCCGCTGGAAGGCGCACCTCAGGCCCGGGCTATCGTCCTCGAGAAGGTCGGGATCGAGTCCAAGCAGCCGAACTCGGCCATCCGCAAGTGCGTTAGAGTCCAGATCGTAAAGAACGGCAAGCAGGTTACCGCTTTCCTCCCCGGCGACGGGGCTCTCAACTTCGTCGACGAGCACGACGAGGTCCTGCTGGAAGGGATCGGCGGTTCAATGAAGAGGGCCATGGGAGACATCCCGGGCGTCAGGTGGCAGGTCTCCATGGTCAACGGCGTCTCGCTCAACGAGCTCGTCTACGGACGGAAGGAGAAGCCACGGAGGTAATCTTAGATGAGCCAGAAACTAGAGTATCCGAATCTCCTGCTCTGGGGCAAGTGGGACTTCACGCAGGTGAAGATAGAAGACATCGGGCTTGTCGGGGTGATCGACGTCAGGCCTACGATGATCCCCCACTCCGGAGGGAGGCACGAGCACCAGAAGTTCTCCAAGGCCAAGGTCAACGTCGTCGAGCGCCTCGTCAATCAGATGATGCACTTCGGCAAGAAGAACGCCAAGAACACAGGGAGGATGGGAGGGAAGAAGCAGAAGGCGCTCAACATCGTGAAGACTTCCTTTGAGCTTATCCACCTGAAGACGGGCCAGAACCCCATACAGGTCCTCGTGAAGGCCATCGAGAAGTCCGCCCCGAACGAAGACACCACAAGGATGAGCTACGGCGGGGTCGTCTACCACATCTCGGTCGACATATCCCCGACCCGGAGGATGGACATCGCGCTGAGGTTCATCTCAGAGGGTGTTAGGGAGGCCGCCTTCGGAAACATGAAGTCCGTGGAGGAGGTCCTGTCCGACGAGCTCATACTCGCGGCATCCGGCGACTCCAACAGCCACGCGGTAAAGAAGAAGAACGAGCAAGAAAGAATAGCTATGGCCTCTAGGTAAGCGGCCTAGCTCTCCTCTTCCTTTTGTTCCTTCATCGCCAGCCCCTTGAGCTCCGGCTCTAGCTCGGGCGGCTCCGCAATCTTCTCGGAGGGCGAAGACAGGAAGTCCCTGACCAGGGAGATGATGACGTCCTTCTTGTACCTCTCGAGCTTGTGGGCTATGGTGAAGTCGTAGTTCGGGTTCTTTGCCACCGCGCCCAGGACCTCTATCCTCGAAGTCATGATCGAGTCCCTAAGCAGATAACCAGCCTTGAGCTGCGCGACTAGGTTGTCCTCGGCCCAGATTATCAGGGTGGGTCTCTTCATTTTCTTGAGCCTGAGCAGCTGCGGCTTGTCGTATGTGCTCGAGATCAGGACCAGGCTGTCGACGCTCTGCGGCCAGTTTATGGCGACCTCGAGCGCGACTTGGCCGCCCCACGACGTACCCACCAGGATGGCCTTCTGGATCCCAAGCCTTTCCATCATCTCGTGTAGGACCCGGGCTTGGACCTTGTAGTCGGGCGTCTCCACCGGGATGGTAGACCTCCCGAACCCCACGAGGTCGGGGATCACGAGCGAGAAATCCTTGGAGAGCGCCATCAGCGGCTCCCAGACCTTCCAGTCCTCCCTCTTGTCCGATCCGTGGAGCATGATCATCGTAGGACCCGTCCCTTCGGAGGCGTAGTTTATCCTGTATTCGCCGAGCTCAACGCTCTTCACGGTCGCGGAGGCCTTCATCGGTTGTCCCTTGTCCGGGCCTTTGCAGTGGTTTTATCTGCTTCGGCCGCTGGAAACGGTCGAAAACCGAGTTTTCAAAACCATTAATTAGGGGTCGGGAGGCGGATTATCCAATGGAAAACGACCCCATGGCGACCTTCGGGATGCTCCTGAGGGCCTGCATCAGCGACGCATGGAAGAAGGAGTCGATGCTCACAGCCACAGCAATCTCGTTCGCTCTCGGAGTGGTAGCCAGCGGCGCCACCGCATACGTGTTGACCGCGTTTCACGCGTTCATCTAGGGTGCGTCTACGAATTTCGACTTGTCTGTGAATAGTTTCTACTCTAACCGCATTTACAACTTCTGAACCGTATCATGCTTCGGTAATCCAAAATGGGACGAAAAGCTGTAATGGTCGGATTCTGGCTGCTCGGGTATGCCCTAGGCTTCTTTGCCTGGCTCGTTAGAGCGCCGGTAATCAACGCGGTAACTCATCTCGGTGTAAGCGGAGACGTAGCTGGCGCTCTGATCACCGGGCTTGCAGGGTCCGTGGTGATGCTGGTAGGGGTTACTCTCTGGAGCTACCTCTCGAATTCGTCTTAATTCCATCTCTCAAATCAGAGATGAGGGCTATCTTCCCTTTTTAGTTGAGAAGATAGCCCCGAACTTTTTTCTCTCCTCATTCTTCCGAGTCTCCTGTTCAGGACTATTGCAAGCGCGACAATCCCAGCGAACGGTACCCACGTCACCCAGAAGAGGGCAGGCTCGTCCTGGAGGAGCTGGAGCTCGACGGACTCGAAGAGGGCTGCTACCGTCAGCATCACGGCCACTATCATGATGTTAACGAAGAGTTGCCACGCCTCGGCTCTGAAATCCACGGGTCGCCCTCCAGTCGAGAAGAGCCACCGCAGGATTGCGTAGGACAGGTAGAGCCCCTCTCCCGTCGCGACCGCGTAGGCCGGGAGTTCGAGGTAGCTGTAGGGAAAGATGAACAGGAAGAGGACCAGCAGCACCGGGGAGACGCCCTGCGTCAAAGCGTCGACCTCTATGATCCTCGCCGTCGAGTACAGGGAGAAGGCGAAGAGGGCCGAACCCAGGCCGGGGATCATCTCGATCAAGCCGATCCTGAAGTTGTTCGTGAAGATGCCGAAGAACTGCGTCGCCAGGCTCGCGTTTTTGAACTCGCTGCCGATCTGGTTGCTCTGGCTGACGAAGATCGCTTTCTCTCCGGGGAAGAACGGGAGGCTCACGACTAGGAGGAAGACTCCAACCTCGGTCAGGAAGAGCAGAACAAAGAGCAGCAGGCCCCGGGAGGCGTACTCGGATATGGCTCCCATCAGTCCCTTCCTTGCTGGTTCTTCCTCCAAGTCGTCCCGTCCAGCGGGCCGAGCCTCCCAAGAGAAAAAGCTGGCTACTGCGTGCCGCCTTGGACACGGTCCGGAAGTAGACAGATGACGAATTCCCCTGTTTTCCGGTAGTTTGCAAGAAACTTCCGCAAGTTATTTATGTAAAGTCTGACGGGGTGACACAGTGGGCCAGCCTGTGCTACTGAATTGTGCTATTTCGGGCCTAACTGAGGCGTTATCAGGATTGATTCAAGTGGAGGGAATCTAGACATGGAGACCCTCGAAGCGCCCGGCACCGCCGAGAAGCTGAACGCTGACGTGGCGGCCATGGTGAAGGAGATCTCAGTAATCGGCCCGAGGATTCCAGAGATCGCCCGGAGGCTGGGACGGCACAAGGAAACAGTGAGGTACTGGTACAAGAAACTGGAAGAGAGCGGATTTGCCGTCCAGGGGATTCTAAATCACGAGGCACTCGGCCTGAAACGCATCATCTTGAAGGTAGAGTTCGGACCTGAATACGCCGACTACATCAAGCCAATGATGGTCGCCATGAACGAGCTCTGTTATGTCGTGAGTTACGCCAAGGCTCTCCCAGAGGATGTCTACGTCATAAACGCGAGCGTTCCAGAGAAACTCGTCGACGAATACATCGATTTCGCGCTCGCTCTCAAGAATCAAGGAGTTTTTGCGAAGGTGGAGTACTTCTTGTTCGACTGGTTCCGGAACAAACCGATGGAGGGGCAGTTCTATGATTTCGAGACCGGTCACTGGGAGTTCGACTTCCAATCCTTACTGCAAGGAGAGAAGTCCTACACCGAACCAAAGATCTCACCTAAGATTAAATTCGACAAGATAGATCTTCTCCTGGCGAAGGAACTTCAGATTGATGCGACTCGTGAATTGCAAGAGATTCAAGCATCAATCCGGGAGAACGACGGCATCGAAATCAACTACAAGACCCTTTGCTGGCACCTCAAGACGCACGTGGAGGCCAGTGGACTTCTCAAAGGGTTCAGAACTAACTGGATGGGTACTCGCTGGGACCCCGTTTCCGACAAGGCAAGACACAGGTCCCACACTTACGTGGGTGTCCATCTGCTTGTGAAGAACCCGACGGCACAGGAGAAACTGGCTACCTTGAGGGTCATGGACCGATTGCCCGTGCTCTGGTCGGAGGCAGCTGGCAAGGACTACTTCGCTGAAATCGCAATTCCGAGTGAGATGATGCTCGAGGCGCTCCTCGTGCTCCAGGGAGTAATGGGAGCAGTCAATAACAAGGCGACATTCCACATAATGGACCAGCGTAACTCTGCAGCATTTACGATTCCGCACAAGCTCTACGATGAAGCCTCCAAAGAATGGATCTTCAACAAGCAAGAACTACTGGTCAAGTTCAAGGCCCTAGAAACCGAAATACGCAATCACTAGAATCCGAATCACTGCTTCTGTTCGAAGAGGGCTCAGTAGGCGGCGTAGAGCCCACGCGGGAACCCGAAAATGGAAAATGAAGACACCGAGGATCGGAGAGGATTGAGTGTAGAAATAATTCTACCCTGATCCGAAGCCGCCCATGTATGCTAGCGGGTTAATGTGTACCCCAAATGCTGCCAGAACAACTGAACTGCCGGTAAGTGCCATCATCCCATATCTGATTTTGTCGTCGGTGGTCATGGGCAACCTACGGTCACCGGTTCCAAATAAACTTTCAGTATACACATGATTACACATATTAATACCACCATGATTTATCTAACATTCTTCGCAGCAGGAATACGATAAGGACACTGCCTTGCTGGCAGGATACTAGCAGAATATTCCATAACTTCGGAACTTAAGTTTTATGTTTCTTCCTGAAGACTCGCATTTCATCCTGCTTTTTTTGATGTTCGACGCCAACTTCGAAGAGCGCGAAGTCGGACGTGCTCCAAGTACCTCTCCCGAGTCTCATCTTGTTCTCCCGATTCCTTTTATTGATGAGTCGAATGTGTCGATAGAGCGAGACTTGGAAGCCGAGTACGATAGCATGGCGGACGAGTACGATGCCACCAGGGAGTCGGCAACCCAGGCTGAGGTCGCCGCCCTCGCCGACGCGCTCGAGGGATGCAAGAGCGTCCTTGACTTGGGGATCGGTACTGGCAGGTTCGCAAAGCCTCTCTCCGACCTTGGGTTCGATGTCACCGGCGTGGACGTCTCCCGAAGGATGATCATGAAGGCTAGGGAAAAGGGACTGGACAGGCTAGTCGTCGGCGACGCCTACGCGCTGCCCTTCTCTGACAAGTCGTTCGAT
>Ga0182014_10005615_pt1 | contig 13878 bp, 13 predicted proteins | sample 612S2DmetaG_FD_120489 | JGI IMG/M metagenome (GOLD analysis project Ga0182014, IMG submission 120489) | Permafrost microbial communities from Stordalen Mire, Sweden - 612S2D metaG | ecosystem: Environmental > Terrestrial > Soil > Wetlands > Permafrost | place: Sweden: Stordalen | collected... | reverse complement strand
TGTTCATCGCAGAAGAAGGGCGGCAGCGGCATTGGCCTGGCCATCAGCCAGCAACTGGCCAACCACCTCGGCGCCGAACTGAGTTTGAAGTGCTCCTCGTCGAACGGATGCACTTTCCGGCTCGTGCTGCCCCGGCCGGGATCACCCACCGAGCGCCGCGCCGAAGCGGCGGCCGCAGGCAAACCGGCTCCCAGTGCGAATTCTCCCTTGGTTTCAACATGAGACGCTTACCCATTATGCCCCTCCCGAAACTGCAAACCACAGCCCTGCGCGTCGCCCTATTCCTCGCCAGCGCACTCCTGGCCGCCAGCCCCTCTTCAGGGATAAACTGGCGCTGGTCCAATCCCATGCCGCATGGGAACGACATTCTTGATATGGCGTGGAACGGGTATCTCTCGGTGCAGGTGTGCGACAACGGCCAGGTTTACACCGGCACAGACTTCCTGGGCTGGGTTCCCCAGAACAGCGGAACCACGAATGACCTGGAGGCGGTAACATTCTTCGGCAACCGCATCATCATCGTCGGCGCCAACGGCACCGTCGGGTATTCCGACGACGGGGTCAATTTCACAACTACCAACCTGAACACCGCCAACTGGCTCGTGGGTGTGGCCGCGTCGTCCAACTTGGTCGTGGCGGTTGGCGATAATGCCGTCATCTACACCAGTGCGGATGGCGCCAATTGGCACTACCAAGGCCAGGCTCCCAGTGACCCCAACGGCGACTACTGGCTGCTCAGCGTCGCGTGGGGCGCCGGAGTCTTTGTCGTCACGGGCGAAAGCGGTTATGTCGCCACCAGCACCAACGGGACGGACTGGACCAGCCGTACGGGAAGTGTGCCGAACACACAGGATCTGACCAGTGTGTCTTATGTTTCCAATGCTGCGGGCGCTTTTCCCGATACGGGTTTCTATGCCGTGTCGTACCAAAGCCAAGCCTTCTATAGCACCAACAACGGGAGCACTTGGGCGGCGGTCTCCGTCCCCTCCAACACCAATCTGTTTTGGACCGTCACCGCCAACAACACGAGCGGGTTGGTGGCAGGCGATTCCGAAGCTTACCTGGCCGCGGCCGCTTCCCCCTGGAGGAAACAGTCCAACTCCCTTTACACACAGGGAGCGCCATCCCCAGTCTGGCCTTATTACACCGCATTGTGGGACTCCACCAACGCCGCCTATCGCCTGGCGGGTGATGACGGAATGATGATAGCAGGCACGCCCACGAACAGTAATGAGTATGCCTGGCAAATGCAGTACGACTCCCCGCGCAACCTGCTGTGGGCCGTGACGTTCGCCGGCAGCTTGTATGTGGCCGTCGGCCAGAACGCCTGCATTATGACCAGCGACAACGGCGGTGTTTGGAGCATCGAATATCTCCCGCAGACCAATTCGGTTTCTATCAGCAACACCGTCTTCTTATGCGTGGGTGGCAGCACGAATCTGCTGATCGCCGCCGGCACCAGCGGCAGCGTGGCCGTCAGCCCAAACGCCTTCGTCACCGTCGTGCTCACGAACGCAGATGGCACCTTGTCCACCGACCAGGCCGGCACCCTGGGTGTCGTCTGGTATTCGCTGCCGGCGCCGACGACCAACGACCTGGCTGCCCTCTGCACCTTCAGCAACAGCTTCTTCCTCGCCGGCGCCAGCGGCACTATGCTGCGCAGCACCACTGGAACGAACAACTGGAACAGGGTATCCTTGCCATCGGGAGTCACCACCGACCTCTCGGGCCTCGCGGCCTCTACGAACTTGATCGTCGCGGTTGGAGATCAAGGACTCATTCTCAGCAGCCCGGATGGCTCCGCCTGGACGCAACGTGCCTCGGGTACAACCAACGGGCTCTTGCGGGTCCGTTGCCTGCGTGGCCTCTTCCTCGCGGTCGGTGAAAACGGCACCATCCTGGAAAGCACCAATGGCATTGGTTGGTCTTCCCTTCCCAGCGGGACGACCAACTGGCTCAATGACGCGGTGATGGTTACCAACATCTGCTATATCGTCGGAAATAATGGGACGGTGCTGGGGAGTACCGACCTCGTGAATTGGACCAACGTCGGCTGCGTTACGTACCAATCCCTCTACGGCGCGGCAACGCAAAACGGCCAATTGGTCGTCGTTGGCCTGCAAGGCACCATCTTGCGCAGCCAGATCGTTCCCAACCTGACTTCGCCGATATTCTTCTATGACTACGCGCAGTCCTCAGGCGAAAACATCTTCTATGTTGCCGGCAACCCTGATCAACAGTTCACCCTCGACTCCAGCACCAACCTGACAGATTGGACGACGGGCCCCCTCCTCGACCTCATTTATGGCGATGGCACGCTAACGTTTATCACCAGCCTCGGCACCAATTCGCCTCCTACGCAGTTTTACCGCGCCACCCTCGTGCCCTGAGCGCAGCACCATCCTCGCCCCGGCCGCATGCTCATTCCCCGTTGCTCCTCCGTTCCGTTTAAGAAATGCTCTTCCGGGTGTGGGTAATGACAAGGGCTTCACACCGCTGTCTGGCAGGCTTTGAGACCGCGTTCGACGGCCTGGCGGACCAACTCGGGAGGATTGTTCTTCAGCAATCGTTGGTAAGTGGCTTTGGCGTCCTTCGCATGGCCAGCCGCCAATAACTTCTCGGCACACGACATCGAGGCATCGGCAAACACGACGGCCAGCGCGGGCCGAGGCTTGGCTGAACCCAGGGCCTTGTCCGCGTCGACCGAGGCGATGCGGCCGAGCGCGATGGCGGCGGCGCGAGCGACGGCCTCGTCGGAGTCCTGCAACAGCGGTCGCAGCAAGCTGACGCCCTGACCGCGCGTGCCGAGGGAAGAGATGACGCCGATCTTGAGTTGGCCGTTAAGCTTGCCGAGTTGGCGTTCCAGGGCCTGGCCGGCCTGAGGCTCGGGAATGCGCTCCAGGGCGTAGCGGGCCATGTGGGACAGTTCGGCGTTGGGCAGCAGTTGCTCCAGCACCGGAACAGACGCTGCCGTGCCCATCGTGCGCAATTGCCGGCAGACATAGTCCTTGGCGTCGCGGGGTGCGTTGCTTTGCAGCACCGCCAGCAACTGGGACTCGAGTTCTTTGCGGACGGCTGCGTCGTTGCGCGTTTTGACAACCGCTTCGTCAATGGGGTTGAGCACATTGCGGTCCATGCCCCAGTCGTAGGTTTTCAGAGCCTCAAAAGCCGGTTCTAACATAAGTATCGGTCCTCTCTGGTTCGGTCGTTTGCTGATCGCGTCAATGCGGATTCATAATTGCCAGGGCTGGCGCCGGGCCCGATCGATGAATCGATTCGCTTCGGCGTCGCCGGGGAAGGTTAGTTTGGCCGCATCCCACTTGAGCGAGCGCTGCAGACGATAAGCAATCGTGCCGAGATGGCAGAGGCTCATGGTATTGACGGCGAATTGGATGTCGCGGAACGGCTTCTCGCGGGTCCGGACACAATAGAGGAAATCGCCGATGATGCTGCCTTTGCCTTTGTAGCCGGGGACGGGTTTGGGCGCGCGGGCTTCGCTTTCGTTGCTGTCCACCTCCATATTGGCCTTGCCCGGCTTACAGTGAGTGATCTTCATGCCGTTGGGGTAAACGAATTCGAGGTGAGCGCGCTGGCCCCCCTCCGCGACATGATAAATGACCTCCTGCGGCTGCAATTCGCGGACGTCCACCGCGAATGTGGCCCCCCCGAAGTGGTGGGCCCCCCAGTCGGTAATCTCGCCGCCCGAGTAGTCCCAGTAGGAACGCCAGGAGTTTTCGACGGTGCTGAAGTTGCCGTCGCAGCGTTTGGCGTTGAAAGGCGCCCACGGCGCGGGGCCGAGCCACATCTCCCAGTCAAAACCTTCGGGCACCGGCTCCGGCGGGAGATTGCAGGCGTGCGAGAGATTGTTGGTTTGGACATTGATCGACAACACCCGGCCAAGCTTGCCGCCCCAGCACATGTCGACCGTGCCACGGTAATCCTCGAGCACGCGCTGGCTTCCCCCGGAGACGACCCGGCCGTAGCGCCGCGCATATTCCACCATCAGCGGACCTTCGCGAAGGGTCAGCGTCTCCGGCTTCTGGCAGAACACGTCCTTCCCGTGCCGACAGGCCTCCGTCACGATGAGCGCGTGCCAATGGTCCGGCGTGGCGACGTGCACCGCGTCGATATCCGTGCGGGCCAGCAGTTCGCGAAAATCATTGTAGGCGGCGCAGTCTTTGCTCTTGTAACGCTCGTCCACCTGGGCCTTTTTCCCATCGCGGACATTCTTGCGGACATCGCACACCGCCAGGTACTGCACATCCGGGCTGCCGAGGAAACCGCCAAAGTCCCCGCCTCCCTGGTTGCCGAGGCCGATCCCGCCCACGCGGATGCGCTCGCTCGGCGCGACGGCGCCGTCCCGGCCCAGGGCGCTCGCCGGGATGAAAGTGGGCAGGGCCAGGACGGTCGAGGCGAGTCCGGCCGCTTTAATGAATTCACGCCGGGTGGTCTTTAGCGGAGCAGGAAGTGACTGTTTCTTTTCCATAAGCACGATATTTCGTATGGTTAATGCGCGTCTGGGTGTGTATCCAATCACAAGACGGTGCCTGAAAGCAAAGAAATATTCACGTTTGAAGCCCAGCTTTACGTCAGGCAAGGATACCTGACGCAACTCGCCGAAGCGCGCCCTGCCTTCTTGTGCAGGCTATCCCTTCAGCTTCCGTGCCAGGATCTCGCCTACGAGCGCGGGGTTTGCCTTGCCCTTGCTCAGCTTCATCACCTGGCCCTTGAGGAAGTTTAAGGCGGCAGCCTTGCCGGCCTTGTAATCGGCAACTGGCCCCGGATTGGCAGCGATGGCTTGATCGCAGAACTGCTCAATTGCTCCCGTGTCGCTCACCTGCGCGAGGCCCTTCTTCTCGACGATCTTTGCGGGGGGCTCGCCTGTGGCGAACATATCCTCAAACACATCCTGCGCCATCTTCGTGCTGATCTTGCCACTTTCCACCAAATCAATCAGGTCAAGGATGGCGGCAGGCTTGAACTTCAGGTCAGCCAGTGAAGTATGTGCCCCGGCCAGCTTCGCGCGGAGATTGTTGATGACCCAATTTGCCGCCGCCTTGGGACTCTTCGCCTGCTTGGCAATGCCCTCGAAGTAGTTCCCCAGTGGCACGTCCCAAACGAACGTCTGGGCATCGGACGCCGGCAACTGGTAATCGCGCATGAACCGCTGCTTGCGCGCCAGCGGCAACTCCACCACGCGGCTCTTCACCTCCGCCAGCCATTGTTCCGTCGGCTGGAATGGCATCAGGTCCGGCTCCGGAAAATAGCGGTAATCATGCGCGTGCTCCTTGGTGCGCATCTCCTCAGTAATGCCCGTCACATCATCCCAGCGGCGCGTGGACTGAATGAGCTTGCCGCCCTTCGTGAGCACTTCGATCTGGCGGGGGACTTCGTATTCCAGCGCCCGGCGCACGCCGCTGAAGCTGTTCATGTTCTTGATTTCGATCTTGGCGCCAAGCTCCTGTTGCCCCCTCGGCCGCACGCTCACGTTCACGTCGCAGCGCACCATGCCTTTTTCCATATCGCAATCGCTCACGCCGCCATAGACGAGGATTTCCTTGAGCGCGTTGAGATACTCGTACGCCATGTCCGCGCTGGTGAGGTCCGGCTCGGAAACAACCTCCATCAGCGGCACGCCGGCGCGGTTGAAGTCCACGCCGCTATTGCGCTCGAAGTGGAAGTTCTTGCCGACATCCTCCTCCAGGTGCGCCCGTGTGATGCGCACGCGCCCGATGCCGCCCCTGAACTCAAACTCCACGAAGCCATTTATGGTGGAGGGCTTGTCGTATTGGGTGATCTGGTAGTTCTTCGGCATGTCCGGATAGAAGTAGTTCTTCCGGTCGAACTTGGCATAGCGCGCCACCGTGCAATTCAGCAGGAAGCCGGTGAGGGCGGTCAGGCGCAGTGCCTCGTCGTTTGCGACGGGCAGAACGCCCGGCAGGCCCAGGCACACCGGGCAGACGTGCGTGTTGGGGGGCGCGCCAAACTCGTTGGCACAACCGCACCACATCTTTGACTTCGTCTTGAGCTGGACGTGCGTTTCCAGCCCGATGACCGTTTCGTAGTCCATAATGCCGGCGGATTGTTACCACGGATGGACAGTTATGCGCACGGATAATTCTTCCGCTAGCGTGGCGCAGGCGTCTCGCCTGCGAGCCCAAACGACGTCCCTCCGCCATTCCGGGGCGGGACGCCCCGTGCCCCCGCAGGCGAGACGCCTACGCTACATTACTGGATTGACCCCCGCGGGGCCCGTCTGGTACCCGTAGGCACGATTCACCGAAGCGCCTCGAATATGACGAACCCGATACCGCTAGAGGTCAGCGACTCCGACTTGGTCGCTCGTGCCAAGGCGGGTGAACTGGACGCGTTCGAGACCCTGACCAATCGCTACGCGCAGCGGGTCTATTCCCTGACGCTGCGGATGTTGCGCCAGGAACAGGACGCTGAGGACGTGACGCAGCAGACCTTTCTGAGCGCCCTCGAAAGCCTGGGCGGGTTCCGCGGCGACGCCAGCTTCGCCACCTGGCTGCTGCGCATTGCCACCCACGCGGCGCTCAAGGTCATCCGCAAGCGGAAAGGGCTCGACACCGTCTCCCTGGAAGAAGCGACCGAGCCTACGGAAGGCTACGACACCATTCCCCACCCGGAATACATCGCCGATTGGCGTCAGTCTCCGGAGGAACTCGTGCGGAAGCATGAAACCCAGAGTCTCCTGGACGACGCGCTGGCTAAACTGGATGAGAAGCACCGGTTGGTATTCCTGCTGCGGGACGTCGAAGGGCTGTCCGTGGAGGAGACCGCCGGGGCCCTTGGGCTGAGCGAGGCCAACACCAAGGTGCGGCTGCTCCGCGCCCGCTTACAGCTCCGCGAGCAGTTGACCCTCACCCTGGGTGACCCTTATCGGCGGGTAGTACAAACTCATCCCCCCACCGAGGAAGAACACTGAGCGAACTGACCCACCCTATCTGCTCTCAGTTAACGATGTAACTTTTTAGTGACTGGCGGCTCAGTCTAATTGGAATGGCATGATATGAAGTGCGCGGAATTGCTCACGATGTTGAACGAATACGTGGACGGCACGGTGGACCCGGCCATCTGCGAGGAGTTCGAGAAACACATGGCCGGGTGCAATCCCTGCCAGGTGGTTGTGGACAACATCCGCCAGACCATCACGCTCTACAAGGAAGGCAAACCTTACGACTTGCCAATCGCCTTCCGCCAACGGCTCCATACTGCGCTCCGGCAGCGATGGAGCGAGACCCATTGCCGGAAACCCTAAGCCCCACAAGTACTCAAGCAATCTCCAGCCCTATGCCCCTCAAAGTCGTTGTCATTGGTGGTGTCGCCGCCGGCCCCAAAGCGGCAGCCAAGATCATACGCCTGAATCCGGAAGCCGAAGTGACCCTCCTGGAAAAGGGGCGGTTTATCTCTTACGCCGGCTGCGGCCTGCCCTACTATGTTTCCGGCATGGTCAAAGAACAGAAGGACCTGATGAGCACGCCTGTCGGTGTGCTCCGTGACCCGGCCTTCTTCCAGAAGGTGAAAGGCTTCAAGGTCCTTGCCGAGACCGAGGCGCTGGAGATTGACCGCGCGCGTAAGCGCGTGCGCGCCCGCCGCAAGGGCGAGACTGGAGACTTATGGCTGGACTACGACAAGCTGGTGGTAGCCACGGGGGCTCAGCCGGTTATTCCGCCCATTCCCAAGGCGACCCTGGAGAACATAACCACATTGCACAGCGTCCCTGATGCGGACGGTATCAAGGCGTGGCTGGCCCAGGCCAAGGCCCGCGAGGTCGTGATGGTCGGCGGCGGGCTGATCGGCGTGGAAGCGGTCGAGGCCCTGGCTCATTGCGGGTGCCACGTGACAGTCGTGGAAATGCTGCCCCAGATTCTGCGCATGCTGGATTGGGAAATGGCGCGGCTGGTCGAGCGGCACATGGAGTCGCACGGGGTCAAGGTCATGACCAACACCCAAGTCGCTTCGTTCGAGGGCGAAGATCGCGTGACTGGAGTTCTGACCAGCCAGGGGCGGCTGCCCGCGGACCTGGTCATCCTCGGCATTGGCGTAAAGCCCAAAATCGGCCTTGCCCGCAGTGCCGGGCTGCAAGTCGGCCCCACCGGCGCCATCCAGGTGGACGCGGGGATGCGCACCTCCGACCCGGACATCTACGCCGCCGGCGACTGCGCTGAGAGCACCGACCTGGTAACCGGCATGCCGTGTTATGTGCCAATGGGCTCGACCGCCAACAAGCAGGGCCGCGTGGCCGCCATCAATATCTGTGGCGGGCAGGACCAGTTCCCGGGAGTCCTCGGTAGCGCAGTCTGCCGGGTCTTTGATTTCTGCGTCGCTCGCACCGGCTTGACCGAAGTGGCCGCCCGGCAGCACGGCTACGAAACCACCACCGTGTTGGTGCCCGAAACCGATCAGCCCCACTACATGCCCACGGCCAAGCCTGTGATCATCAAACTGGTGGTGGACTCGCGCACACGCAAGCTCCTGGGCGCCCAGGCCGTGGGGCCGGGCGACGGCGACAAGCGCATGGACGTGGCGGCCCTGGCGATTACGGCCGGAATGACGGTGGACCAACTGTCGAAGGTTGATCTCTGTTACGCGCCGCCCTATTCGCCCGCCCTGGACAACATCATCACCGCAGCCAACGTCGCGCGCAACAAGCTCGACGGGCAGGTCGCGGGCGTGACGCCGATGGAAGTAAAGGCGCGCCTGGACGCCAAAGCGGACTTCCTGTTCCTGGACGTGCGCAGCCCGGCGGAGTATCAGCAAGTGCGTTTGCCCGGCTCAACCCTCGTCCCGCTGGGCGCATTGCGCGCGCGGCTCGGCGAGTTGCCCAGGGACAAGGAGATTATAACCTTCTGCAAGGTATCCCTGCGGGGCTATGAGGCGGCCAAAATCCTGCAAGCGGCGGGGTTCTCGAACGTCCGGGTCATGGATGGCGGGGTCGTCGTATGGCCGTTTGAGAAAAGCGAAGGGCCCGCTTGAATCACCGTTCAGCCACCACTATCCGTCCCATATGAGACTTTCCACGTGGATAATCCTAGGCGTTGCGATTGTGGCGTTCCTCCTCTACAAGCGATTGACCCAGATGCGGCCAGACGCAGCGCGCGACTGGCTGAGCAAGGGCGCGAAAGTCATTGATGTGCGCAGCGAAGGGGAGTTTCAGGAAAAGCACTTGCCGGGGGCGGTGAATATCCCCCTCAACCGTTTGCGCGATGAGATCGCCCGGCTCGCTCCCAACAAGGAGCAGCCGCTCTTGTTGCACTGCTTGAGCGGTACACGAAGCGGCATGGGAACATCCATGCTCAAGAAGATGGGCTACCGCAACGTGTTCAACCTCGGTTCTTACGGGCGAGCGGAGGAAATCCTTGGCGCGCAGGGAAAGGTTGGGAAGAAGGATTAGCCGCTGTTCTTACGAGGTCGAGGGGGCGGCAGTGCTCAGTCCCAGGGTGAAGCCGATGTAATTGAGGAGTTGGTCGAAGGTGGATGACCACAACAAGCTTAAACCCTGCAAAAACCATGGAAGACCCAGTTTGCACCCACGGCGCAGGAGGAGCAGCGGCCCGGGAACGCGTTCCACAACTGGGCCAGGGCGGGGAAGCCGGTGCAGTGCCCCGAGGCCAGCCGTTGAATATCCAACCGGCGAAACGCCGCAATGGTCTTCTCCATTCGTTCCGAACTGGCCTTCAGCAGGTGCAGCCCGCCCAGAATGGTGTGAATCGGCCTGCCGCCGGTGAGCTGCCTGATGTATTCAAGAGTGTTCACCACGCCCGCGTGCGCGCAGCCCAATAACACCACCAACCCCTTCGTAGTATCTAAGAACAGGGCCTGATCATCCATCAAGGGATCGCGCTGGGTACAGGCGGCGTCGAGGAAGAACTGTCCGCCGGTGTCCTCGAAGGCATTCTTGCGGGGAATTTCTCCGGTCACAAAGACACCCTCGAGAACTTCGGTGGGTTGGCTCGTCCAGACCACTGCATTTGCCGCCGCTCGGATTGCTTTGGCGTTCTCCTCGTACATCCCAATCGGACGACCCGTGCCATCCGGGTTGCCGGCGAACTTCGGGGCGAGGCTGGCGGGATGGAGAAAAAGGCGCGCCTTGGGTGCGGCTTCGCGAGCGGCCTTCAAGCCGCCGGTATGATCATTGTGGCCGTGGCTTAGCGCGATGGCCTCAACAGCGGTGAGGCTTACCTGCAAGTTCCGGGCGTTCTGGAGCAACAGGCCGCTTTGGCCGGTATCGAACAAGAGGCTGCGCGGGCCGGCCTGGATGTGGAAGGCCAAGCCATGTTCCGCCAGCAAGCTGCGGACATTGACGCTATTCTCGACCAGGGTGGTGACTACAATTGTGTGTTCCATTGCGTTCGACGAATTTGGCCGAAGCGGTGGCCTTGACGCAACCTTCCTGCTTTAATTCCGCCTCGAGCAGGTGAAGCGGCGGTTGCGACCGCGTAATCCAGGCGCGGAGGAGCATCTCCTCGCCAATGATTACCGGTTCGCGGTAGCGCACTTTCAACTCACCAGTCATGGCGATGTGCCCGTGCGCGAACAGGCAGTTAGTCATGGCTCCGTCCAGCAAGGAAGCGATCATCCCGCCGTGCATGAGTCCCTCGAAGCCTTCGAGGCCTGGGTGACCGAGGAAGGAGGCGGTGACGCTGCCGTCGTCGTGGACGGCGAACTCCAACCCCAGCCCCAGAGGGTTCGATTGGCTGCATACCAGGCAGAAAGGGTGGGATTGGGTACGCGCAGTGTTAAGCCGGGTCTGACTGGAAGCGGTTGATTGTGTCATGTTCAGGGTGCCTTTGGGCGACCGTTCGACCCGTCATCAAGCAAGGCGGATGCCAGCATGGGATGGCTGCCGGTCCCGGTAATGGGTGGAATAGAGCCCTTCCCTTCGCGCCCGCCCGCTCATTCCTCCAGACCCTCACCGGAGCCTCACCGTAGTACCTCTTATCCTCGATAAGAGGTACTACGGTGAGGCTCCGGTGAGGGTCGGGCGCAGGGCGAGTGGAATTGGAGGCCAGAAGCCAGGCTGTTTGGGGTCCCGCAGTGGGTTCGGAGGGGTCGCCGAGACACGAGAAACCGGCCATAGGCGAGAGCCGGGGTATCTCTGGGCGGCAGATCCTTCAGGAAAGCCCGGTAACCACGGGAAATGGCGAAGCAACCAATAATACGACCCAGACGACGGCGGTGTGGCAATTTGCAACACCGCCGGCCTTTATGGTTGGCGCTGGTATCGAGGCCGCCTCCGCCTTAAGCTGCAAGCGATGTTGGACAACCTGCTGGACTACATTCCAGATGGCGTATTCACGGTGGATGCGGATTGGCGCGTTACGTTCTTTAACCGCGCGGCCGAGCAAATCACCGGGATCAAGCGCGCCGAGGCAGTGGGCCGCCGCTGCTGCGACGTGTTCCGGGCCAGCATCTGCGAGAGCGCTTGCGCGTTGAAGCAAACGCTCTCCACCAACCGTCCGGTGGTCAATAAAGTGGTCTATATCATTGATGCGCGCGGGCAGAAAATCCCTATCAGCATCTCCACGGCCGCGCTGAAAGACTCGCAGGGGAAGATCGTCGGCGGCGTGGAGAGCTTCCGCGACTTGCGCATCGTCGAAGCGCTGCACCGCGAACTTCAACAACAGGATTCTTTCTCTGACATCATTGGGCGCAGCGCGGCGATGCGGCAGATTTTTGAGCTGCTGCCCAAGATTGCCGAGAGCGAGAGCGCGGTGCTCATCGAAGGCGCGAGCGGGACGGGCAAGGAGTTGTTTGCCCGCGCCCTGCACAATCTGTCGCGGCGGCGAGCGAAGAAGTTCGTGGCCCTCAATTGCGGGGCGCTGCCGGACAACCTGCTGGAGTCGGAGTTGTTCGGCTACAAGGCCGGCGCATTTACCGATGCGCGGCGCGACAAGCCCGGCCGGTTCGCGCTGGCCAACGGGGGCACGATCTTCCTGGATGAGATCGGCGACATCTCCTCTGCGATGCAGGTTCGCCTGCTCCGGGTCCTGCAAGAGCGGGTCTATGAGCCGCTGGGCAGCGTGGAACCGGTGAAGGCCGACGTGCGCGTCATCGCGGCCACCAACAAGAGCCTGGGCAAGCTGGTGGAACAGGGCCGTTTTCGCGAGGACCTGTTTTATCGCATTCATGTCATCCGCATTGAGTTGCCTAGTCTGAGGGACCGCCGTGAGGACATCCCGTTGCTGATTGACCACTTCATCGCGCGCTTCAACCGGCTCAAGGGCAAAGACATTGCCGGCGTTTCCGACCCGGTGCTGGCGCGGCTCATGGAGCACGACTTCCCGGGCAACGTGCGGGAGCTGGAGAACGTGATCGAGCACGCGTTTGTGTTGTGCCAGGGCGGGGTCATTGAGCTGAAACACCTGCCCCCGCCCCTGCGCGGCGGCGCGTTGGGCCAAGCGCTGCGTCTGGGCAAGGCGGTGACGCTGGAGTCCATGGAAAAGCTGCTCATCACGGATGCGCTGCGCCGGAACGATGGGAACCACAGGAAGGCGGCGAGAGAGTTGGGCATCAACCCCAGCACGCTCTTCCGGAAGGTGAAAGCGTTGAAGGTGGCGAGGGGTGGTTGAGGTCGGCACGGTTCAAGCTCCAGGCCAGCGGGTGTGGCGGCGAGTTGATAGCCCGATGAAAAGACCCAAGCACGATCCTGAAACGCTCACAAACCGGCAACAAATCCTGAAGCGCGAGGCACGCTTGCGGCGGTTTGGCTACGATTCGCCGGCAGCCATTCAATTTGTGCTGGCGCAGGCCCTGCCCCTGGGCGTGAAGGTGTTGGAGGTCGGGACGGGGAAGGGGCGGTTTCTGATTAGGTTGGCGCGCCACGCCGGAACGATAACGACGGTGGACATTGCTGCCGAGGAGCAGCGATGCGCACGGCTCAATGCACGTTACGAGGGCTTGGAGTGGAAGACCCGGTTCGTTGTGCGGGATGCCGCGCGGCTACCGTGGCCGCCTGGGAGCTTTGACGCTGCCGTTACCATGAACGCCATGCACCACATCTCGCGTTTCAAGCGGGTGTTGAAGGAAATGCTTCGGGTAGTGAAGCCAGGCGGCAAAATCGTGCTGGCGGACTTCAGTCCGCGGGGCTTTGGAATCATCGCCCGCGAGCACTGGGCAGAGGGCAAGACCCATCCGCACGAGCATTATGACTTTCGGGAGCTACAGCGATGGTTGCGTAAGCGTGGCCTGGCCACCCGGCTGCGCAAGGGCTGCAACCAAGAGGTGTTGGTGGGCCGTCTTCCGGTCGACGCCAAGTAGGGTCGGCATGAGCAATCTGATCCCCAACTAACATAAAACCATGCTGAACGAGCACGACCAAGATGTCCTTCCGCGGTGCCCCCGCCTCGGCCAGGAAATCACTTTCGGCTATTGCCGGCAGGAAACGCGCGGCCGGCCCTGCCGCCTGATTCTGGACTGCTGGTGGGAACGATTCGACGTGCGGTCTTTCTTGCAGGCGCATCTGCCGGGGGAGGCCATGGCCCAGGTCGAGCGTGTCGGCGTTGCGCCCCCTCCTTCCAAGGTGCTGAGCCTGATGGATCTGATCCAGCAGGCCAAGGATAGGATCGCGGTCGAGAAGTCGGATGCCGAGCAGGGACGGAAACCGGAGCCCTGACCCGCGGCACGACGGCGACGCAGATTGCCATAGACCAGCCCTTCCGCCCGTTGCATTTTGCAACGCAGTAACTGCCCACTGGCCGGAGTAACCACTGCGGCCACCCCTGATATCAAAGGAGATTCCGATTCGTTTGCCAGCCAGGTCGGGGCTGGCATGGATCTCGCGTTACGGAAAGTGTGCTGATTGCGATACCCAACTGTAATGGCCGTGTGTCGCCAGTGTTCGACGTTGCGGCG
>Ga0182014_10005614_pt1 | contig 13879 bp, 11 predicted proteins | sample 612S2DmetaG_FD_120489 | JGI IMG/M metagenome (GOLD analysis project Ga0182014, IMG submission 120489) | Permafrost microbial communities from Stordalen Mire, Sweden - 612S2D metaG | ecosystem: Environmental > Terrestrial > Soil > Wetlands > Permafrost | place: Sweden: Stordalen | collected... | reverse complement strand
GTTTGAAGGGCTTGTCTCCGGGCTTGGAGCGCCGGATTTCGGTATCGGTGATCGCCATCGGGAATCCCTCCCAAATATCCGAAAGTGAAAAATACCCCCACATCCGGAAAATCTACCCCCATCTATACCCCCACGGGAGCATGGCTTCCACGATACACCTCTGGACGTAAAAACACAATAAACCGCTGTTTTATCAGCGGTTTATTGTTCCGTACTGGATGTCTTCGGATGTCTCTAAATCTAATCTTGGTAGGCACGACTGGATTCGAACCAGCGACCTCTTCCGTGTCAAGGAAGCGCTCTAACCAACTGAGCTACGCGCCTGCAAACCGATATTCAGTAGTCTAACAGGATCGGGGCCATCGGGAAAAGCGAGGATGCAGCGCCCCAGTGGTCTGCTTTTACTCCGCCCTTGACACTCCCAGGGGCAGACGCATTTCGAAACCTGGGCCCCACGGAATGGTCGTCGTCCGTGGGGTGGGTTGTCGTTGGCTAATCGCTCTTAGCTCAACAGGATCTTGCGCACCTCTCCTTCGGGATCGTCGACCATTCTGCAATCACTGTCGAAGACCATCGTTTGGCCATGAGTCGGATCCGCCGGTGTCCAGGTCAAGCCCGGTTGGCTGGGGTTGCCGGTGCGTGCGAAGTTGGCCCATGCGGTAGCCATCTTTTTCGCCAGCGCTTGAGCTTCAGCAGTGTTGCCTGTACCCTGTTCGCACCTCTTGGTGTTATCGAAACAGAAGGCTAGCTCGGCCGTATGCCATGCTCCGGCAACGCCATCGAGCATTGGCGACTGCCAGGTGAAGAAGTACTGATAAACAGGCGCTCCGCCCTGTTCGTATTTCAACTTGGCCATGTTCTGCACGCGGTTGCGGCCTCCGATGCCGGAGACGCCGTAAGACAATGTCCGAATGCTCTTTTCGGGATGAGCCTTCTTCATCGCCGCAATCAGCGCGGTCGCCTTCTCATCGCCTATTGACCCCGCGATGGTCTTGTGCCATTCCTCCTCAGTGGGATTGGAGGAGTAGCGCATGCCTTCTTCACTCACCGAACCGATCAGCACGGGCACATTCTTCGACACATCGGGAGCGGCGTCTTCAAAGGATTTCACGGTGATGATGCGGCCGTCGAGGGTCGGAGACCAACCGACGCGCGGAACACTGCCCCGGCCAGTGGGCGGCCCAAACATCATGCCGCGCATGGGAGGGTTCAATTTGGCCGCGACAGCATTTCCAGCGGCAAAGAGCCTGGACCATTCCATCTTTTGCAACGCGCCAATGTCATTGGGCGCAATCCCAAGTTCCTTCACTACCTGCCGGGCAAACTCTTTCTGCTGCTCGCCGCTGGGGATGTTGCCGCCGCCACCCGACTGTACCGATGCGCGATGAATCAGCCCGGCTGCTGAAGGCATTCCCAGCAGGCAAGTCACTTTGGATCCGCCGCCGGACTGGCCATAGATCATGACCTTGTCGGGATCTCCGCCGAAGTTCGCTATATTCTCGCGGACCCAGCGCAGCGAGGCGACAAGATCGGTCATTCCCACATTGACTGAATCCTCGTAGGCTGAACCGCCGATCTCGGATACATCGAAGAAGCCGAGGACGTTGAGGCGGTGATTGACAGAGACCTGCACAACATCGTGATGACGCGCCATTTGAGCGCCTTCATGCGATGGCAACTCATAGGACGAACCGAAGCTGAATCCTCCTCCATGGAAATAGACCATGACCGCGCGCGAGCCCGTCAGGCTCGGGGTCCAGATGTTCAGCTTGAGCATGTCCTCACTCATATAGCCGTCATCCCAATCCTGAAGGAAGGACTGCTCGATCGCAGTGTAGTCGTGAAGATTCTGAGGACAGTTTGCTCCGTAGATGAGAGCGGGGTATTCATTCTTCCAGGGCGCCGGAGGCTTTGCCGGCAGCCAGCGATTTTCACCGCCGGTGTTCTGGCCGTACGGGATGCCCTTGAAGGTGAAGACGCCTCCATCAACAAAACCGCGTACCTTGCCGTACTGGGTGTTCGCGATTGCGGTGCGCGGTGTCGCGCGGTTCCCCGGTTCCTGATGCGCCGCCGTCTTGGTGTTATCGAGCGCGACTCCCGGCTTGTTGACGGCCAGGCCAAGGCCCGCCGCTGCTGAAATCCGCAGGAGATCGCGGCGGTTCAAACGTACGCCAATGCGAGAATCTGAACTGGACATGGAGGCTCCTTCACTGTTGATTGATCGGATCATCTGACGCCGCGCCCTTGCAGGCCAAGCAATAAAACCACAGGCATGGGACGGGCGCAGGGAGGTTACGTTTCATGGAAACGATTACAGCAGAGAACGTTAAATTCTATTTCCCCCGGTGTCAAGCCGTGAGCAGCTTTCAAGGTTTAAGGAAGCTTGGTAGCTTGAATTTAAAGTACGTAATCATTTGCACACCGACCTAGCGGACCGCCGAGACGGTGGCCGGCTGGACCTCGGTTGCGAAGGCGTCGGCGAGCGAGACAACCTTCAACTGCGCCTTCAATGCATCGAGAGAAGCGGCGCCGGTTACTGTAATCTCCACCGTCTCTCCCGGCAATATGTCAAAGTAGTTGTCTGAGAGCTTCACGTCGAGATCGCCGAAGGAAAGATAGACGCTGCGCGCCAGCACGGGGGATGTGACCTTGATTTTGTAACTCTTGTTCCCCGGCGGCAACTTTTCCCACGGCGGTGGCTCAGCGCCTGAGACATCAGTCTTGAGGACCGCGGGCTTGAGATGAACTTCCTTAGTCGGTGCGAGATAAGTAAGGTTACGCGAAATCTCTTTATCGACGCCACCCACGTAGGCGACGACGAACACGCGCGAAGTGTCTGCCGCGCCAGCGTCGGTGAGTTTCTTGAGCGGCCATTCTAGATAAACCTTACTCGAACTGGGAGAGATTTTGACCGAATCCTTGTATTTGAGAAGGACTTTGCCATCGAAGTCCATCAGGTATACCGACAGGAATGTTTGGGTATCAAGCGCCTCTGTCTTGTCGCTGACAATATAGACCTTCAACGAGCCGTCTTCAACATGTGGCGAGACGAGGATGGGCGCGTAGAAGCGTCGCGCATAGTATTGCAGCGCCTTCCAGCGGCCGTAGTAGTCGATGGAGGACCAAGAGGCCACCGGCCAGCAGTCGTTCAATTGCCAGAAGATGGAGCCCATCGTCTCAGGGCGGCTGCGACGGAAGTGCTCGGCGCCGATTTTGATGCCCTCGGCCTGCAGCACCTGGCTCACGTAGAGGAAGCTGGCGAAGTCCTTCGGCTCGGGATAATCCTTGAGCAGATAGTCGTGGATGATCGAATTGCCTTCATTGTTCTTCTGGTGGGCCAGCATCACCGGCGTCAGAATGCCGGTGCGATCCTCGGCTTGCGTAAATGCCTCAATCGTCTTCATCTCAGGAAACGATTGGAAACCGTATTCCGTCACGAACCGCGCATGGTGCGTTTCGTAGGTTGAGAAAGGCACGCGCCCATGCCATACGTCCCAAATGTGAGCGTCCCCACTCTGATAGTGGTCGCTCAGCGGCTCATAGTCGGCGCTGGGGGAGCTGGGCCAGTAGGGCGTCTCTGGTGCGAGCCGCGCCACAACTCTGGGCAGGATGCCGCTGAACTCGGTGAGATAGTCCTGCCAGATCAGGAGCTTCACATCCGCAGGCAGCGCGGGTCTCGGATTCCAGGAGAATGCGCTTTCGGTCTCATTGTTACCGCACCAGACCACGATGCTGGGGTGGTTGCGCAGCCGCCGCACCTGGTCCTCAGCCTCGGCCTCCATGTTGAGCTTAAAGGCATAGGTTCCCGGCTGCCAGTCGTTGCCGAACATGAAGTCCTGCCAGACCATGATGCCCAGTTCGTCGCAGATGGAGTAGAACTCGTCGGTCTCGTAATAGCCGCCGCCCCAGTGGCGGATCATGTTCATATTGGCGTCGCGCGCCGACTCCAGGATGCGCCGATAGTTGGCCGTGGTTACGCGATTGGGAAAGCTGTCAAAGGGAATCACGTCTGCGCCCTTGGCGAAGACAGGAATGCCGTTCACGACTAACTCAAATGAGCGGCCCCACTTATCCAGCTCGCGATGCAGCACGATCGTGCGGAGCCCGGCTTTTGCCTTACGCGTATCGGCGGCCAGACCGCCCTTGCTTACCTGCGCGGTGAACTCGTACAGCGTCTGGTCGCCGTAGCCGGCCGGATACCAGAGCTTCGGCTGGCGAATCTCCACGGGAATATCGATCACGTTGCGCCCGGCGTGCAGGTTCGCCAAGGTAGTGAGTATGACGGGCTTGCCGTTGTCGGTATATCGAACGCTGACTCTGGCCGAGCCGGCGGTCGAGGCCTCCACCTCGACCTCCGCGTTTGCGTGAGCCACATCCCTGCTCACATCGCGCTGGCGAATTGCGAAGTCCGCGATGCGCACCTTGTCCCATGCCTCCAGCCGCACCGGCCGCCAGATGCCGCTGGTCACAAATCGCGGCCCCCAATCCCAGCCATACTCATAGGCCGCCTTGCGGATGTAGGTTTTGTCCGCAGTCATCGACCTCAACCGGAAGGCGTCGCCCGCCGCCACCTCTTGCGCAGCTTTGATGGGCGAGGGAAAGACGACTCGGAGCAGGTTCTTGCCAGCCTTCAAATGGCCCTTCACCGGCACGCGCCAAACGCGGAACATGTTGTCGGCGCTGAGCACCTTGACGCCGTTCAGATACACATCGGCCGCCGCATCCAGACCGTCGAAGACCAGATCCACATTCCAACGTGCCAGCAGGGCGGGGGTTACGTCGAAGTTCAGCCGGTACTCCCAACTCTCGTTCTCAATCCATTGCAGCTTCGCTTCGTTATCGCGGAAGAAGGGGTCGGGGATCTTCTTGTTGGCTAACAGGTCCAGGTGAACGTCGCCGGGAACGGCAGCCGGTAGCCAGCCCGCCTCCGATTCCTGCGCTGCCGCAGTGACCTGGCGGAACTGCCAGCCGTGATCGAGGACCAAAGCAGTGTTCTGGGCTACGCTCGATTGCGCGCATGCCATCTCGTTTGCCATGCCCAAGGCTCCTCCCACCAGGATGCCGCCAAGTACTCCCCTGACAATCGTTCCCCGCATCGCGTTCTCCCCAATTCCCCGCCGAAACAGCAGCTTGACTGCCGAAGGCTCGCTTTTGAATCCGCCGTTAAGGTTATCACGATGGGGTTTCGGCGGTGGATTTTGAGGGCGCGGCAATGGCCAGCGCCGCGGCGGCGACGACGATTGGGAAGGCCTCCAGCGTGTAGCGTGGCTCGGCGTTTTCCATGGTCGCCAAAAGCATGCAGCGGAAGACGATATAGCCCGCCAGCATGGCCGCGAAGGGTACGCGGCGGCGAAGAAATCCAACTGCGGTAAGAATCAGCAACGCGGCATCCAGCAGCCCGTAGCTGACTGCGAAAAGCGAACCGGCCGGATGCAGACGCCACTCCCACCAGCGAATGGGCGCATAGTCCCAGAGGTACTCGGTGCGGGGGCGCAGCCACATGTCGGCCAGGCGGGCTAGGGGCAGTTCGACGTAGAAGCGGAATGGGTCACGGCGAATGCGCTGCTCGGCGAGAGCGGCGAAGCGGGCATCTAGCTCCGGATTCAAGGAGCAGAGGTCGTTGTAGTCAAAGAGCAGCTTGTCAGTCTGGCGGTACTCTTCGGGGGAATCGAAGGCCCGGCTGGGCAGCATGTGAATGTCGATGGTCAGGTCGTCGCCTCTCCAGTAGACCTCGGGCGACGAGACGTACTCGGCCAGCCATGTCTTGGTCCAGAGCACCCAGCCGGGGAATGAACTCTCCTCGGGATCGTTGGCGAAGCGAGGCGCCAGGGGCTGAAAGACGTGAAAAATCCTGTAGTTGCGGATGGTCCAGGGAATGAGGGGCAGAATGGCCAGTAACCCGCAGACGAGCGCGGTCCGGATGGCCGCAACAGAGGCGTCGCGTCGCCGGTACCACCAGATAGCAGGAACGATGGCTGCTGCCAGCAATCCGCCGTCGGGACGCAGCAGAATAGCCGCGCAAAGGGCAAATGCCGTGAGCAGCAAATAGCCCCACGGCAACCGGCCCTGTGGGCGGATACGCCGGATGAGCCGTCCTCCTGCGAAGAGGCCCAGCGCCACACAGAAGATCGAGTCGGTTTCAGTGAGCGGAACGGCGGTTAGGTTGGCCGTGAAGGGGCAGAGTGCGGCCAGCCACAGGGCCCAGTGGGCAGCGCGGCGCGACCCGTGATCGCGAACGAATCCGGCTACTAGCAGACAACTGGCCAGGTCGAAGGCCATCTGGATGAAACGGACCGGTGCAAGCTGGTCGATTCCGAAGATGCTGAAGCTAACGGCCAGAAAGAGCGGGTAGCCGGGCAGGCGAATGAGCGTCGGCCGGAAGGGGCCGTCGAGCGCATAAGCGTGATGGAGAAGGAGATTCCGGGCAATGGTGCCGTAGACCAGGGAGTCCGAATCCAAATCGGGAAAGCGCAGGATGAACAGAAGGCGAAGCGCCGCACCGGCAAGCAGTGCGAGAAGGACGCTCCAGACGGGCCACGCTGCCTTGGTCATGGCCCAGCGTGGGAAAGAGTAAAAATAGCTCGATTGCCTGATGAACCGGAGTTTTAGAGGGGCTGACGATCCTTCTTCGGCAGACGCGGTTTGATCAAGATGCATCTGTAGCCTCTCCGGGTAAGCTTATCCGGCAGGAGGCCACAGCGGGGAGCTTCCGCCACGGCCTTGAAACCGCAGGATTTGCACGGAGTGGGCCGGAGGCGCGTAGGACCATCCGGGGCACACTCAGGAGGCGCTGGCAGCCTCGCCCGGGTTCACAAGGTCGCGCAATTCCTTTGAAGGCTTGAAGTAGGGCACTCGCTTGGCCGGAACCTCGACGCGCTCTCCCGTCTTGGGATTGCGCCCGATGCGAGGATTGCGCTGGCGGATGCGGAAAGAGCCGAAGCCGCGAATCTCAATCTTGTCACCACTCTGCAGCGCTCCGATCACCGATTCGAAGATGGTCTCTACAATGACCTCTCCATCGCGGCGAGTCAGGTCACCCAGACCCGTCACCTTCTCCACAAGGTCTGCTTTTGTCATGTTCCTTTAGGCCTCCCCTCACAGCATAAACGGAAATCGGCTCTAAGAGCGTGAAAAAGAAGCCTTTCATGTGAAAAATCAATTTTTTACCGTTAGCAATCGCAATGAAGATAGCCGCCGCCAAAGATTCAAGGTTGAGGCGCGGCCCGGTGGCGCTATCATGGGCAGAGTCCCTTCCTTGAAACCGGTTCCGGCGGAGATTGGAAACCTGGCAGGCGGTGGCCGTTCGCGTGATGCAGTATCCCGACTACAGCATTGTGATTCCGGCTTATAACGAGAGCGCGCGCATTCCCGCGACGCTTGAGTCGGTTGTGGCCTGCATCCGCGAGCGCGGCTGGCGGACGGAAGTTATTGTGGTGAACGACGGTTCGAGCGACTCGACCGCCGACCTGGTGCGGGCCTTTGCCCTCAAATCGCCGGATGTTCGGCTGATCGAAAATCCAGGCAACCGGGGCAAAGGCTATAGCGTGCGGAACGGAATGCTACAGGCCCTGGGCGAAGTGGTTCTCTTCACCGACTCCGATCTTTCGGCGCCTATCGAGGAGGCAGAACGCCTGTTTGCTGCCATCGCCCAGGGGGCCGATATTGCCATCGGCTCGCGCTGGCTTGAGAGAGGCCGCCAAACCCATCGCCAGCCCTTCTATCGCCAGCTCTTCGGCCGCTGCTTCAACGCCGTCACCCGCACCGTCATGGGGTTGCGCTTTGCCGACACCCAGTGCGGCTTCAAGGCCTTTACGCGCGCCGCCGCACAAACCGTCTTCCAGCTCCAGACGATCGAGCGCTGGGGCTTCGACCCGGAGATTCTCTTCATCGCCCTCCAGCGCGGCTACCGCGTCGTCGAAGTGCCGGTGAGCTGGGCCCACGACGAACGCTCCCGCGTCAGTTACCTGAAGGACGGCCTCAAGATGCTCGAGGAGATCGCCATCATCCGCTGGAATGCCTTACGCGGGCGCTATGGCAAGCAGGTGGAGACGATTAATCGAGCCGGGTCTGGGCAGTAGGAATGGCGGGCACGGACCAGAGGGTCGGGCATAGAGGGGGCCGGAACCGCCCAGCCGGCGTCTGCGCCGAGTATCTTCTCAACAGCACGATTCCGGCCACGCCAATCTGTTCTTGTTGCAAAGAGGCTTGATGAGTTCCCTAGAGAATCCCCGAGACCCGGAGATTCAACCCGTGCCCATGGAAGCGCCGCCTGGCGAGTCCGCATCTGAAGCGGCCCGCGCACCCGGGCCCTTCGCACTCCTAGCGGACGTCAATCGGCATCGCAACATGGACTGGGTCTTCATCGGCGACCAGGGGCTGCGCGCCGGATGGCTGTTGCTGATTGCAGTGGCCCTGTACCGGCTCTTCGCCACAATTCTGGGAACGCTGGCATTCGAGATCGATTCCGGGATCGCACATCTCGGTTTTTCGGCTATTGGGGTACTCATCTCAGAGCTAATTCCGCTGCTGTCAATCGTGGCGGCAGGCGGTTTCATGGCGCTTATCGAAGGGCGCACGATCCTCGACTACAACCTTGCAGGCCAGCGCCCGGGTCTGTACTTTTTCTCCGGCCTGACAGCGGGGTTTGCGACGCTCTCCGTGTTGGTGGGAGCGCTGGCCTGGGGCGGGTGGCTGCATTTCGGCCCGATCGCGCTCTCCGGGGCTGAGATCTTCAAGTTTGGCGCGCTGTGGGCTGGCGCGTTTCTGTTGGTCGGCCTCCTCGAGGAAGGAACCTTCCGCTGCTATCTGCAGTTCACCCTCACCCGCGGCATCAACTTCTGGTGGGCGATGGGAATTATAAGCGCTTTATGCACGGATCTGCTATTGCGGTCCAATGGCAGTGAGGGCATCGTCGCCTTCGTCTGGATGGACTCGCCGCCGGCTCTCAAGGGCAATGGCGCATGGGGAGTCTATGCCGCTGCCTTGCTGGGGCTTCTTCCCTGCCTATTGCTGCACTTGAGGAAGGTGGCTGGAGCGGCCTTTTGGCAGGCGGCCTGGGTTACATCGACCCTCTTCGGCTTCATCCATACCGGCAACGGCGGAGAGAACCCGGTAGGTGTCTTTGCGGCGGCGGCCATCGGCTTTGTCTTCTGCGTCAGCGTCCGGCTGACGGGCTCGGCCTGGTGGGCGATCGGCTGCCACACAGCCTGGGATTGGGCGGAAACCTACTTTTATGGCACTGCCGACAGCGGCCTGCCAGCGCAGGGCCACTATCTGACCAGCACACCTGCGGGCAACCCGCTTTGGAGCGGCGGAACGGACGGCCCCGAGGGCAGCCTGCTGGTGCTGGGCGTCATTCTGCTTTTGCTCACCGATTTGCTCGCGGTTTATGGCCGCCGAAGCTCCGCCGCCTCCCCGATGGAACCGGCAGCAGGATAAAACCAATTGCATTTGCTCTTCGGCCGCGGTATGAAGGCTGTCTTTCGCAATTTTCAAACTTCATCAGCTTGCGCGGGTGCCCCATCCTTGTGGCGTATCTGTTCTTGCCGCAAGGGTGGGATGCGCGACATCAAACGGTCAGAGACCTGAATTGGCCGGGATGCCAAACTGGTGATTGGCCGCTTGCGTCGTGGGCTGTTAGCTTGGAAAGAGCGCGGTTGCTTCAGCGCGGAAGACCTCATATGACCTCTTCTTCCGAATCCGACCCTCACTCCGGCCCGGCGCTTCCGCCCCGGCGCATCGTTCTCACCGGCTTCATGGGCTCGGGCAAGAGCACCGTCGGCCCTCTTGTGGCCACTCGGCTGGGTTGGAAGTTCCTTGATGTGGACGATGTAATCGAGGCCGAGGCCGGAGCAACCATCGCTGAGTTCTTCGCCCGCCACGGCGAGCCCTGGTTCCGGGAGGTCGAGCAAGCCACCATCGCCCGCCTGTGCGCCGGCGAGGCCTTGGTGTTGGCGCTCGGCGGCGGCGCAATCGAGCATGCCGGAACCCGCGCGTTGCTGCTCACCGCTCCCGGCACGCTGCTGGTTCATCTGGAGGTGGAACTGGCCACCACGCTGGCCCGCTGCCGCGGCACTGAGCACACCCGGCCTATCCTCGCCGACCAGACCAACCTGGCCAGCCGCTACGCGCGCCGTCTTCCGCTTTACCGGAAGGCCCATTTCTCGATCCCTGTCGACGCACTCACCCCCGCCCAAGCCGTGGATGCGATTCTACTAGCCGCTCGCCTGGACTAACCGCAGTCGGCGCTATCAACACCTAGCGAATGCGATCACGCAGGCTCAGCACGGATTGAAAAAGACGCAAGCATGGCGGATTTCCAATGAGAACTCCCTCGCTTGCTATCATCGGGAGAGGCGCCGAAAGCCGAAAGCCGGGCATTCGCGCCGAGGCGTTCGACCATCGAAATGACTCCCGCCACCCAGGCCGTCGATCCGGAAGAGCTGACAGCGCCCTCTGTTGAGGTCAGTGTAGAAGCTCCGGCCTCGGGCCAGAGCCATCTGCACGCGCCCGAACCCGGCGCCACGGCCACGCTTATCAGCGACCTGCGCGAGCTCTTCAAGGTGAAGGTGGTGACGCTGGTGCTGGTCACCGGCTGGGGCGGCTTCTACCTGGGTTCGATGCAGTCGGGCATTACCAGTTTCCAGGGCGGCCTGCTCGACACGCTGCTGGGCATCGGCCTGGTCTCGGCCGGGGCGGGCGCACTGAACGAGGCACTGGAGCGTAGAACAGACGCGCTCATGAAGCGCACCGCCGGCCGTCCGCTGGCCGCCGGCCGCTTTTCGCTGTCGCAGGGGATTGTGGCCGGCATGGGCGCACTGGCGCTGGGCGCGGTCTGGCTGGCGCTGCGCACCAACCTGCTCACCGTGGCGCTGGCGCTGCTCACGGCCTTCACATACGTCGCCATTTATACGCCGCTCAAGCGCTTCACCAGCATGGCCACCTTCATCGGCGCCTTCCCTGGCGCAATGGGGCCCATGCTCGGCTGGACCGCCGCGCGCGGCCGCATCGAGTGGCCGGCCGTGGCGCTCTTCGCCATTCTCTTCGTCTGGCAGTTCCCGCACTTCATGTCCATTGCCTGGCTCTACCGCGACGACTACGCCCGCGCCGGCGTCCGCATGTTGCCCGTCGTCCAGCCCGATGGCTGGTCAACCGTGGCCGAGGCGCTCTTCTTCGCTGTCATCATGATCCCCGTCAGCCTGACGCCCTGGTGGCTCGGTCTGGCCGGCCTGACCTATGCCATACTAGCCACCACGCTGGGCCTCTTCTACCTGGCCTTTACCATCCGATTCGCCCGCATTCTGCGCGCCCGGACGGAGACCGAAAGCCGCAGTCTGGCGCGCGATCTGCTCAAGGTCAGCGTCCTCTACCTGCCCCTGCTCTTCACCTCGCTCATGCTCTGCGCCACGGCAAAGCATTAAGGAAGCGGAACCATGACGGCCACTGTCGCTCCTCAATCCAGCTTTCGATCAGCCATCGCCGCCATCCTGGCCATCAGCGCCGCGGCCACGATCTTTCTCTTCTGGCTTATCTACGTCCATCCGGCCGCAGCGTCCAGCGCACAATACGCCTTTCTACCCGCTCTCAACGCCCTGCTCAACGGCCTTAGCGGCACCGCTCTCGCCATCGGCTACATCTTCATCCGGGCGCGCCGCATCCACGCCCACCGCGCAGCCATGATTACAGCCTTTGGATTCTCCACGCTGTTTCTGTTCAGCTATATCCTGCACCATGCCCTGCACGGGCATGTTCTCTACCCGACTCACGCCGCATTGCGCTCGTTCTATCGTGTGCTGCTAGGCAGCCACATCCTGCTGGCCGTGGTGGCGCTGCCCCTGGTGCTGGTCACCTTCTTCTTTTCGCTCACCGGCCGCATCCCGCAGCACCGCGAGGTCGCGCGCTGGACGTTCCCGCTGTGGCTCTACGTCTCAGTCACCGGCGTCGTCACCTACCTCATGCTGCGCCTGGCGCAAGGATAGGAGCGAACAAACTGGGTGCCTTAGGTCCCTTGCATTTAGGAACCTGGGAAAGCTCGTGATCATAAAGATGTGGTACTGGGTGCCCCATCCTTTTCGCGTTTTTGGTGAAAAGGGTGGGATACCTCGAACCCCAACCGCCTCAAGCTCAAAGGATCGACGATGCACGCCACCAACTCGAAACCAGTCCAGCCCAACGACGGCACCCGGCAGTTGCTGCAATGGGGCGCATCGATCCTGGGCACAGGCCTGCTGGCCGCCCTGCTGCTGGTCACCGCGCTGGGCGGATTCTCGCCCACCGGCGCCAGCACCAACACCGGCTGGTTCGCCCTCATCGTCGCCTTGATGTGCATTCCCTTCGGCGGGATGCTGCTGGCTCTCGGCGTTGCCAAATGGCTCCGGAACCGGCGCTTGGGAAGATCGCGGTAAGCCCTGCCATGCCACGCTCGGTTTGAGAACCGCCGAGTGCCCCACCCTCGGCGCGTCTCTGTCTTTGTGCCCAGGGTGGGATTCTCAGCAACCAATCGCCATGCTCGAAATCACATGTTCAGAGAATCAGCGTCCCACCACCAGGACGACAAAACTGCCGGGAACGATGGCCGGGCGGGGGCGCGGATTCTCTGGCGTTGGCTCGGGCCGGGGGCCGAACTCGGCGGCGACCAGGTAGATGCGGTCGGTGGCCGGGTCGTAGGTCATGGTGCGTGCGCTGTGCTGCGTGGACAGGCTCTCGATGGTGGGGTAGCCGGGCGCCGCGGCATCGATTACGGAGAGGATTCCCTCACCGCAGGAGGCGAAGGCCAGCTTGTGTGCCGCATCCCATCCGGCCGCGTCGGGGCCGTCGCCGATGGCCGGGTTGGCCAGCACTTTGCCGGTTTTGGAGTCGACCACGGCGATGTGCTTGCCGTCGCAGACCGGGAAAAGGCGGCTGCCGGCGACGTCGAAGGCCAGGCCGCTGGGGCTGTCGCAATTACTGAGCGGCCACTCGGCGGTGAGCTTGTTGGTGTGGGCGTCAAGGCGCACGATCTCGTTCTTGTCTTCAATGTTGTCGAAGACCGCTCCCTTGCCGTCGACTACCGCAAACTCGGGCTTGCCGGGCAGCGGGATGGTGGCGACGACCTTCCGCGTAGCGGCGTCGATCACAGAGACATCCTTGCTGCGGCCGTCGAAGGCCCACACGGTCTGCGTGGCCGACTCAAAGACAATGCCGTCGGGGTTCTGGCCGGTGGGGATGGTAGCAACAGTGGCCAGCGTGGCGCGGTCGAAGACGACCACGGCGTTACCGCCGCCGTCGGAGATGTAGCCGAACTTCCCGGTCGTGTCGAGGGCGATGCCGTGGGTGCCATGCAGGCCGGCGATGGTTCCCATGGGTTTCCCAGTCTGGGTGTCAAGAACATCGACGCGCGCGCCGCGGGTGAGGTAGAGGCGGTGGGCCGCGGAGTCCACGAGCAGGTAATCCCAGCCGCCGTCGCCGCCGATCTTCCAGCGGTCGAGGATCTTGTAGGGCTGCTGCGCACAGAGCATGGCAGGCGCGGCGAAGGCACCGCACAACAGGGCCGCGGCCACGAAGAACCTGGCGGTGAGACGAATGCTGGACTGGATGGGCATGGAAGGCTCCGTGTTGAATTCGAACGAAGCAAGAATACCACTTCCAAATTGCAGAAGCTAAACAGGAGTGTGAGCCAGCGCAATCGCATTTGAACCCGAAATCGATTGCGTTGAAAATGTTCTGTCGCGCACAATTCTCGTCCCGGAGGGACGACAGGAGGTTAACCCAGGGCGAAGCCCCATAAGCGCTAATTTGTTTTGGTAGGGCACAAGGCAGAGATGAAGCCTCTTGGCCGGCGTTTGCGCGGGGCTTCGGCAAGACCCTGGCAGATACGGGGCCATTGCTCGATAACAGAGAG
>Ga0182014_10005613_pt1 | contig 13881 bp, 14 predicted proteins | sample 612S2DmetaG_FD_120489 | JGI IMG/M metagenome (GOLD analysis project Ga0182014, IMG submission 120489) | Permafrost microbial communities from Stordalen Mire, Sweden - 612S2D metaG | ecosystem: Environmental > Terrestrial > Soil > Wetlands > Permafrost | place: Sweden: Stordalen | collected... | reverse complement strand
GCACCGCCAGCACCCGCATATGCTCCAGCGCTTGGTGCGATAATTTGCGTCCATCAATCTTTGGCACCCCACGACGCTATCAATCTTACTTCGTGTAGTCTATCTAAATGACTCCGTAGTAAGCCGCCGCCGCTTGTGAGCAGGCCCTCGACGTTCTCCATTACGAACCATTTCGGGCGTAGTTCGTGGAGGAGACGAACATAGTTCGTAACGAGGGAGTTGCGGGGATCGCTGCCGAGTTTGCCGCCCGCACTGCTAAAGCCTTGGCAGGGCGGGCCGCCAAGGAGTACATCGAGTTCGCCTTCGCCGAGCCCGGCCTTTTCGAGCAGGGATGAGGCGGTGAGGTCGCGGACGTCCGCTTGCTCGCACGGGGTCTTGGGAAAGTTTTGTTGGTAGGTCGCGACGGCGTCGGGGTCTATGTCAGTGGCGAAAAGCACCTGGTAACCAGCTTGTTTGAAGCCGAGGGAGCAGCCGCCTGCACCAGCGAAAAGGCTAATGGCCTTCGGGGCGAGCGCAGGCTCGTGGTGCGGAACATGGTCAGTCTCATTCACGCTTGGGGCAATCTAGACGTTCCGGGTTCGTTCGTAAACTGTTTCGCGCGGTCCCGCCGCTTGCCGTGCCTCGCCAGCAATGCCGGTGTCTGATGGAGAAACGCCCACACAGCGAATTGCGGTTACGCGGCGGTGCTCACTATTGACACTGATCTGCCGCCGGATGTGAAGGGGTTGGACCGACGCTGGTCCATTCCTCATCCGCACACCGAGTGCCCGTTGTTCGACGGGCCGTGAGTGGCAGGCACAGGGAAGGATGAAGGAAGACGGATGAATGATGAATTCAGAATCATGCGGCTGCTCCGGGGGAGCGGTTTCGCCGCTGGTGGGGCATGACCGATTGCGAGGATGCGCTCCGGGCGGCAGCCGCCCGGGGATGAAATGCCGGTGTTGATTTTCGGCACAGGAACTGCTTTCCTGGGCAGGCATGAAGATTCTTGATGTACCTCAAACAGGGAGCGTCGGCGAGACCGTCACTTACCAGAGCCGTTTTGGAACCATCCGCCGCCGGAAGGTCATCCCGCGCGATCCCCGCACCGGCCCGCAACTCGACCGCCGGACCGCCTTCCAGCGCGCCCGCAGCTTCTGGGGCACCTTCACCGACGAGCAGTTCCTCGCCTGGAACACCTTGGCCCGCATCCGCCAGACCCACCCGGTCCTCGGCCAGTCTAGTGACCTGTCGGGCTACGAACTCGCCGTCCAGATCAACGTCCATCTCGCCACGGTCGGCTTGCCCATGGTGTCAACCCCGAGCCCGGTCCCGGTCTTCCCGGCTAACCCGGTGGTGGGCCTCAATATTACCAGCATCGGCGGCGCCGTCTCGCTCAAACTTCCGCTCTCGGCCCAGCCGGCCCAATACATCCTCGTCCTTGGTGCCAGGCCCCAAAGCCCCGGCGTGTCCTATGTTGACCACTACACCATCCTGGGCTTGCTTTCCGACCCGGAAGGCGGCGTGTGCGACATCACCGACCTCTTCCTTGCCAAGTTTCACCTGCTGCCCGTCGGCAAGCGCATCTTCATCCGAACCGTGCAGCAAATCAACGGCTGGCGCGACCTGCCCCAAACCGTCTCCGCCCGCATCCCCGCCCAGTAGGTCACCACCGCCATTTTCCCCCTCACCCCGGCCCTCTCCCCCTCGGCGGGGGCGAGGGAGAATCGTCGCCAGCCATTGGTCTGCCCCCTCGCCCCCGCCGAGGGGGAGAGGGCCGGGGTGAGGGGGTCCGGCCGGTTTCCAGCCCATTCCATCGCTCTGCACGCCCCAGCCGCGCCATATCCCCACCTAAACCCCCTCTATACCCCCTGTATTCCCCCTCTAAACCCCTTGTAAGCCCGTTCTATACACGATACATGGGGTTTACAAGGGGTTTAGAGGGGGGTTAGTGGGGGATATGCCGATTGGCTGGACCTGGGCGCGGGCAGTTCCGCCTCGCTATGCCCCCCGTCGCGTTCTCGCAAAAAAGTGGCAGGCTCGGAGAAATCGTTCTGTTTATGGGTATAGTGATATAGTGATTATGTACGATCCCAAAGAACGCGCGAAGAGTTTACAGGAAACGCTATGAGCAAAGACACCCGTGTTAGCCACCCCATATACAGCCTCCTGCCCACGGAAGTTGAGGGGTTCGATGCCCTGGCCGAGCTGGCCCTGGATATGCGCTGGTCGTGGAACCATTGCGCCGACGAGGTGTGGCGCCAGCTCGACCCGGTGCTGTGGGAACTCACGCAGAACCCTTGGGTGGTGCTGCAGACTGTCGCGCGGGACCAACTCGAGCGCGTGCTGGCCAATCCTGCCTTTCGCAAGAACGTTGATGACCTGTTGCGAGCCAAGCATCTGGCGGCGGAGACGCCAGCGTGGTTCCAGCAAACTCATCCGCAATCTCCCCTGACCGGCGTCGCGTATTTCAGCATGGAATTCATGTTAAGCGAGGCGCTCCCCATCTACTCAGGCGGACTGGGTAATGTGGCTGGCGATCAGCTCAAGGCCGCCAGCGACCTCGGCGTGCCGGTGGTCGGCGTGGGACTGCTCTACCAACAAGGCTATTTTCGGCAGGTAATCGACAAGGACGGGGCGCAACAGGCCCTCTTCCCCTATAATGACCCCGGCCAGTTGCCGATCACGCCGTTGCGCCAACCGAACGGCGAGTGGCTGCGATTGGAGATCGCTTTGCCGGGTTACTCGGTCTGGCTGCGCGCCTGGCAGGTCCAGGTCGGCCGGGTCAAGCTCTACCTGTTGGACAGCAATGACGCGGCGAACTTTCCCGCTCATCGCGGGATCACCAGCGAACTGTATGGGGGTGGGCCGGAGTTGCGACTCAAGCAGGAGATGGTCCTCGGGATTGGGGGATGGCGGCTGCTGGCCGCGCTCGGACTCCGTCCGGAAGTCTGTCACCTGAATGAAGGGCACGCCGCCTTCGCGGTGTTGGAACGCGCGCGTGGTTTCATGCAGGAGACCGCGCAGCCTTTCGAGGTCGCGCTGGCCGCCACGCGGGCGGGAAACCTGTTCACCACCCACACCGCCGTCGCTGCCGGCTTTGACCGTTTCGCGCCGGCTCTTATCGCGCAATACCTCGGCCGGTATGCGCAGGATAAGCTTGGCATTACCGTCCACGATTTGCTGGCCCTGGGCCGGCAGAATCCAAACGACTCGTCGGAGAGTTTCAACATGGCCTATCTGGCGATCCGGGGAAGCGGGGCGGTGAATGGCGTGAGTCGCTTGCACGGGAAAGTCAGCCGGCATCTCTTCGAGCCTCTCTTCCCGAGCTGGCCAGTGGACGAAGTGCCCATCGGACACGTGACCAACGGAGTTCACATGCCGACCTGGGACTCGGCGGCAGCCGACGATCTTTGGACGGAAGCCTGTGGAAAAGACCGCTGGCTGGGGACAACGGAAAGCCTGGGGCGGGACATTCGCAGCGTCTCAGACGCCAGGCTCTGGCAATTCCGTACGGCCGCCAGCAAATCGCTGATTGACTATGCTCGCCAGCGCCTGGCTCGGCACTATGCTGCCGCTGGCGCGTCGCCTGAGGCCGTTGAGCAGGCGAGGCATTTATTCGACCCCAACGCATTGACACTGGGCTTTGCGCGACGCTTTGCAACGTATAAGAGACCAAACCTGCTGCTGCACGACCCGGAACGACTGCTCCGCCTGTTAACTAATCCGCAGAGGCCGGTGCAACTCATCCTTGCGGGCAAGGCCCATCCCGCGGATGGGGCAGGACAGGCCCTGATCCAGCAATGGATACACTTCATTCGCCAGCCCGAGGTCCGGCCTCATGCGATCTTCCTCAGTGATTACGATATGCTCCTGACGGAGCACCTGGTCCAGGGGGTGGATGTCTGGCTGAACACGCCACGGCGGCCCTGGGAGGCATGTGGCACGAGCGGCATGAAGGTGCTGGTTAATGGCGGCCTCAATCTCTCGGAGTTGGACGGCTGGTGGGCGGAGGCGTACGCGCCGGAGGTGGGCTGGGCTTTGGGGGACGGGCAAGAACACGACGATGATCCGGCCTGGGACGCGATCGAAGCCGAGGCGCTCTACGAGCGGCTCGAACGCGAGGTGATTCCCGAGTTTTATACCCGCGACGACAAGGGCATTCCCGTCGCTTGGGTGGCGCGGATGCGGGAAAGCATGGCGCGGCTTACACCGCGCTTCTCCGCCACTCGCGCGGTGCGCGAGTACACCGAACAACAATATCTCCCGGCGGCCACCGCCTTCCGCTTGCGTCTTGCCAATAAAGGCGCCGTCGGCAAACAAATGCGCGATTGGCGGCTTAACCTGGAACAGAAATGGGCCGCGCTGCGCTTTGGTGAAGTGACGGTGGAGACCAAAGGCGCGCATCATGCCTTTGACGTTCAAGTCTATCTCAAGGACCTCGACGCGAACTCGATAATCGTTGATCTTTATGCCGACGGGGTCAACGGCGGCAGCCCGGTCCGACAGGAGATGAAGCGCATCCGCCAACTGCCCGGCGAGCCAGGCGGCTACAGCTATGGCGCAGCCGTGTCCTCAGCCCGACCGCCAGCGGACTATACGGCGCGGATAATACCGCACCGCGACGGCGTCGCCATTCCGCTGGAATCCGCACAAATCCTGTGGCAACGATGAGGAAAGCACAGACGATGAAGAACGCGTTTGCCATCACCTGTGTCTTTCTGGATATCGGCGGTGTCTTGCTCACCAACGGGTGGGATCATCATGCCCGCAAACGTGCCGTAAGACACTTCAAGCTGGAGTTGGCCGAGATTGAGGATCGGCATCACCTGACTTTCGACACCTACGAGGAGGGAAAGCTCACGTTGGAAGAATATTTAAGTCGGGTGGTCTTCTACCAAAAGCGACCTTTCACCCGGGCTCAATTTCGGCGTTTCATGTTCGCGCAATCGAAACCTTACCCCGAGATGATGGAGTTGGCCCGCGGGCTCAAGTCAAAGTACGGATTGAAGCTCGTCGTGGTTAGCAACGAAGGGCGGGAATTAAATGCTCACCGGATTCAAGAGTACAAGCTGGACCGGCTTGTGGATTCCTTCATTTCCTCGTGCTTCGTCCACGTCCGCAAGCCCGACGCGGACATCTTTCGGCTCGCGCTGGACATCGCCCAGACCCCAGCCCAGAAGGTGCTCTATATCGAAGACACGCCGATGTTCGTCCAGATCGCGCAAGGTTTGGGAATTCGAAGCATTCTTCACACGGATTACAGGTCCACATGCGCGAAACTGGCTTCGTTCGGATTGCAGATTGGCGAAGGAGGCCTCAATGAACCCCGCTAGCCCGCGCATCCTGACGATCAACGGCGGATCTTCCAGTATCAAATTCGCGCTGTTCGAGGCCCGCGAGGCCGGTGCCTCGCTCTGTCGAATTCTGGAGGGGGGGATTGAGCGGATTGGACTGCCGGAGGCCACCTTGCGAGTGAAAGGCTTGAATAAGGCGGACAACTTTTCCCGGCCGCTGGCGGCGCCGAACCACACGGTGGCGGTGGGGGCTCTGATGGACTGGATCGAGCAACGCAGCGGGCACGAGGCATTGACTGCGGTGGGGCACCGCGTGGTGCATGGGGGCCCGAATTATAGCGAGCCTCAGTTAGTCACCAAGGAAATGGTCGAGGAGTTGCGTCAGCTCAGTCAATTCGATCCGGAGCATCTGCCGGAGGAGATCCTGTTGACCGAGGCGTTTCATCGCCGGTTTCCTGACTTGCCCCAAGTGGCGTGCTTCGACACAGCGTTTCACCATGACCTGCCGCGCGTCGCCCGGTTGTTGCCAATCCCGCGACGGTACGAAGCCCAGGGGGTGCGGCGGTACGGCTTTCACGGCTTGTCATACTCGTTTCTCATGGGCGAACTAGCCCGCTTCGCCGGAACGGAAACAGCACAAGGCCGCGTCATCCTCGCCCACCTCGGGAATGGCGCGAGCCTGGCGGCGGTCCATCACGGCAAAGCCGTTGACACGAGCATGGGCTTCACTCCGACAGCCGGTGTGCCGATGAGCACCCGCTCCGGCGACCTCGATCCCGGGCTGGTTTGGTATCTGGCGCGCACTGAAAAAATGAGCGCGAAGCAATTCAACGAGCTGATCAATTTCCAGTCCGGGCTGCTGGGGATATCCGAAACCAGTTCGGACATGCGGGATTTGCTGGAGTGCGAAGCGCAGGATGTGCGGGCAGCCGAGGCGGTCGCCCTGTTCTGTTACCAGGTGAAGAAGTCGGTCGGCGCGTTCGCCGCGGCGCTCGGCGGCTTGGACACACTGGTGTTCGCGGGCGGGATCGGGGAGAACGCGCCTGTCGTCCGCACCCGGATCTGCGAAGGACTGGGATTCCTTGGAATCGAACTCGATGAGAAACGAAATCTGGCGAACGCGGGCGTGATTTCCTCGGAAACCAGCAAGAGTTCCGTACGCGTCATTCGAACGGACGAGGAATGGATGATCGCGAGTATTGTGTGCCGCGTCTTGGATCCAACGACTCAAGAGCAGCAGGTTCATACAGGCAAATAGGCTGTTTGCAAGGGATAAGCCATTAACACCCGGGTTGCTGGGAGCAGCGAACATCGAGTAAGCCTACAGCGGGCGCGTATGGCAGGTGCGTTTGCGGAATGCACGATGCCGAGGTGTCCGTCGTGCAAATTGCAATAGCTCTGCATTCCTCAGCTTTCACCAAAAGCGACGCCAAAACGCCATAATTAGCTTGGATTGAGGAGCTTAGAGCGCCGGTCGTCAGTTTGGACCTCTATTAGCTAGAAGAAAGGCGGAAGATCGCATGCATCGACGTTACCTGGCGAGAAGCGTGACAGAACATCCACGGCTGGGCTCCGTGCAGACCGCGGTGAAACCGACTTCTCAAACACGCTGTCAGCCGGACGCCAGCAACGAACAAGAGCAAAACGCGAAGAACGAAAGAACGATTATGCTAAGCAAAGCCAATACGCTAAAAGGTTACAAATTGCACAGCTTGGATGGAGACATAGGGAAGGTCAAAGAATTCTACTTTGACGACCGGCACTGGACCGTTCGCTATCTGGTCGCAGACACGGGAAACTGGCTCACTGGCCGGCAGGTGCTGATTTCCCCGTATGCACTGAACGGCGTGATTAAGAGCGAAAAGCATCTTTCCGTTGATCTAACCAAAAAGCAGATCGAGAATAGCCCTTCCTTGGACAGTCACAAGCCCGTGTCCCGGCAGTTCGAGGATGACTACTACGGTTATTATGGTTGGCCGACGTATTGGAGCGGTTCCTCGATCTGGGGAGATTATCCTTATATTGAGCGAAACCGAAACAAGTGGGGAGAATTCACCAAAGGCGCAAAAGTATCGGATCGCCATCTGCGAAGCACCCACGAGGTAACGGGCTACCATCTCCAGGCCTTGGACGGCGAGATTGGTCACATCGAAGATTTTATCATCGATGACGAGACGTGGGCGATTCGTTATCTCATCATCAATACCGGGAACTGGTGGCCGGGAAAACAAGTCCTGGTTTCGCCGCATTGGATCGAGCGCGTTCGCTGGAGCGAGTCAAAAGTCTTCTTCGACCTTTCCCGCGACACCATCAAGGAGTCACCGGAATACACGGAGGAGTCTCTGATAACCCGGGAATATGAGATCGGGCTGCATCGCCATTACGATCGTCCAGGTTACTGGATCGATGAATTGGTGGCCAATTAGCCTTCCGATTGAAAGAAGCAGGAGGCATGAGTGCTGGCCCTGGCGCAGTTTGGTGGCGGCTTTGTAGGAATCCGTTTCTGAGCCAAACCGATCAGATGAACGCCACCATTCCATTCCCATATCCCGCCGGACGCCGGACTCTGGTCCTGGTCGGTTGGCTGGCGCTGTGTTTCGCAGCTTCCGGCACAGCGGTCTTCGTTTCCACGGGCGGTTGGTATGCCGGCTTGCACAAGCCGTCGTGGAATCCACCGGCATGGATCTTCGGCCCGGTGTGGACGTTGCTCTACGTGATGATGGCAGTCGCGGCGTGGCTGGTATGGCGCGAGGGTGGCTGGAAAGCTCAAGGGCAGGCGCTTGGATTGTTTCTCCTGCAATGGTTGCTCAACGCGTTGTGGACGCCACTGTTCTTTGGGATGCACCGTTCAGGGCTGGCTTTCGCGGAAATCATCATGCTCTGGTTGGCGCTGGCAGCAACCCTGGGTTTGTTCTGGCGCGTGCGGAAGGCGGCTGGCGCGTTGCTGATGCCTTATCTGGCATGGGTGAGCTTCGCCGCAGCCCTGAACTTCTCCATCTGGCGCTTAAATCCCTGAGAAATAGCCACCACCAATTCAAGTCACCTGCAAAACAATGAACACCACCAAGACACTCAACGGCTCCCATCTGCGCACCTATGACACGATCTTCCAACATCCGATCTCGCACAATCTGGAATGGCGCTCAGTTCGCGCCCTCCTAAAGCAACTTGGCCAGGTCGCGGACGAACCCAATGGGCACCTCAAGGCGACGCGCAACGGTCAAACGCTCATCCTACATAAGCCGCACACAAAGGACATCGCAGAAGATCGGGACGTCATGGCCTTGCGCCATTTTCTTGAACAATCAGAGACGATCCCGCCTGGAACGGATGCGAACGACGCGTATTGGCTCCTCGTGATCGATCACCATGAGGCTCGCATTTTCCGTTCTGACATCCATGGGGCGCAGGCCGGGCGTATCCTGCCGCACGATGTGAAAGAGCATTTTAACCAGATCCAAGATGCGGAGGAAATTTCACGGGGCAAGGAGAAGCCTGATCCGAACAGCTTCTTCGAACCGGTGGCCAAGGCCCTGCAGGCGGCCGGCCAGATCCTCATCTTCGGCACCGGCACGGGTGCGAGCAGCGAAATGGAACAATTCGTCGCGTGGGCGAAGGTCCATCACCCGGACATGGCCAAACGGATCATCGGCTCGCTGGCCGTGGACGAACAGCATCTGACCGACGCCCGGCTCCTCGCCAAAGCGCGGGACTTTTACGCGAATGCCGCGCTGTCGCAACCACGAAAATCATAACGCTGAAAAGCGGGCGCAAACGCCCAAACCAACTCAAACTGAACCGAACCAAAGGAACATAAAATGCCTATTAAATTCGAAGATGAAAACGAAGGGAAGGTGCTCGCTATCCAAGTCAGCGGTAAGCTGGCAAAAGCGGATTACGTGTACTTTGCACCCGAGTTCGAACGACTCGTCAAACTGAACGGAAAATTGCGCGTGCTGTTTGATCTGGCCGGCTTCCACGGCTGGGAAGCCGGTGCGCTGTGGGAGGACATCAAGTTCGACTTTAAACACTTCGCGGACATCGAACGGCTTGCAATGGTCGGGGACAAGAAGTGGGAGCATGGCATGGCTATGTTCTGCAAGCCCTTCACGAAAGCGACGATCCAATACTTCGATCATGCCGATGCCGCTAAGGCGCGAAAGTGGTTGGACGAAGCGTAGCGGCTTCGGCCGCACACAACACGGAGGATCTCTTCATGCGAAGATAATCGGCGGACGCTGCCTGACGGGCAAAGCAAACCAGCGATTCGGGAGTTGGCGTCTCGTCACGCGACAGCGTCGAGGATATGCGATTCGATGATCACTTACCGCCGATCCACTCGGTGCGGAGCGTAGGAAACCCAAAAACTGAAAGCGAGATAACCCAACATGAATGCACAAGAACTTAGAGACACCGCGAGGGCGCTGGTTGTCGGGGACAAGGGCCTGCTAGCGATGGATGAAAGCAATCCGACCTGCAACAAACGATTTGCCAGGTTGGGGATTCCCCAGACCGAGGAGGCACGGCGAGCCTATCGGGAGTTGATCGTGACCACGCCCCGTCTCGGTGAGTGCATTAGCGGCGCAATCCTCTTCGATGAGACGATCCGCCAGCGGAAGAAGGATAGCATTCCCTTTGTTAAAGCCATCACCGATGCGGGGATCATTCCCGGCATCAAAGTGGATGCCGGCGCAAAGGCCATGGCGGGTCATCCCGGAGAGAAAATAACCGAAGGTCTAGACGGATTGCGCGACCGCCTCAAGGAATATTTTCAAATGGGAGCCCGTTTTGCCAAGTGGCGCGCGGTGATTGTCATCGGTAATGGGATTCCCACCCGGGGTTGTATCGAGGCCAACGCACATGCCTTGGCGCGCTATGCCGCGTTATGCCAGGAAGCTGAACTGGTCCCCGTCGTGGAGCCGGAGGTGCTCATGGATGGTGCGCATACCCCGCAGCGGTGCTGCGAGGTAACGGAGGCGGTCCTGCGAACGGTTTTCAATCAACTTTACACCCAACGAGTGACGCTGGAGGCCATAATCCTGAAGCCCAACATGGTGCTTCCTGGATTGACCTCCACCCCGCAAGAAGAGGTGAAAGAAGTGGCCACCGGCGAACAGCAGTATCAGGTGAGATTGACCGACCGACAGGAAGACGAGGTGGAAGCGGTCGACGAAGTGGCCGATGTCACAGTGAGGTGTCTCATGCGAGCCGTCCCCGCCGCGGTTCCGGGGATTGCGTTCCTGTCCGGCGGCCAATCCGCAGAACTGGCCTCGGCGCGGTTGAATGCCATGAATGTTCGATTCAAGTCGCGACTGCCTTGGGCGCTGGCGTTTTCGTTTGCCCGCGCCATCCAGCAACCGGCTTTGGAGATTTGGAAAGGCGACGAGGCCCACGTGTCAGCGGCACAGCAAGCTCTGTATCATCGAGCGAGGTGCAATCAGGCTGCGCGGCGTGGCGAATACACGGCCGCGATGGAAAGAACATGAGATGATACCAGGTATCTCACAACTCACGAACGCCGAAAACAAAACCCAATTATCGAATCACGGCGCAGTCGTCTCGGTGCGCGGCAGCGTCGTGGATGTACGGTTCGATGATCATTTGCCGCCGATCTACTCAGTGCTGCGCACTGGAGGTAAGGGACGGATCGTCATCGAGGTGCAGGCGCAGCGTGATGAGCATCACGTGCGCGGGATTGCGTTGACGCCCACGCAAGGGCTCGCTCGCGGCATGGCGGTGGAGGATATGGGCGAGCCGTTGAAGGCGCCGGTGGGCAACGGGGTTCTCTCGCGCATGTTCGACGTGTTCGGCAACGCCATCTACCGCGGAGCAGCATTATCCGATGTCCAATGGCGTTCGGTGCATCGGGCTCCGCCGCCGTTGGCACGACGTTCCACCAAGTCCGAGATCTTCGAAACGGGAATCAAGGTCATCGATGTGCTCGTGCCTCTGGAGCGCGGAGGCAAGGCGGGACTTTTCGGCGGGGCGGGTGTGGGCAAGACGGTGCTGCTGACCGAAATGATCCACAACATGATCGGGCACCACCAGGGGGTGAGCATTTTTTGCGGCATCGGCGAACGTTGCCGGGAAGGCGAGGAGCTTTACCGCGATATGCAGGAAGCCGGCGTGTTGCCGAACATGGTGATGGTCTTCGGCCAGATGAACGAGCCGCCGGGCAGCCGGTTCCGGGTGGGCCACGCCGCGCTGACGATGGCCGAGTATTTTCGCGACGACGAGCACCGCGATGTGCTGCTGCTCATCGACAACATCTTCCGTTTCATCCAGGCCGGCATGGAGGTGTCCGGCTTGATGGGCCAAATGCCGTCGCGGCTGGGGTATCAGCCCACGATGGGCACCGAGCTATCGGGGTTGGAGGAGCGCATCGCCAACACGGATACCGGCGCTATCACCTCAATCCAGGCAGTTTATGTGCCGGCGGACGATTTCACCGATCCGGCGGCGGTGCATACGTTCTCGCATCTCTCCGCGTCGATCGTGCTCTCGCGCAAGCGGGCCAGCGAAGGGCTCTTCCCAGCCATCGACCCCCTGCAGTCCAGTTCCAAGATGGCCACCCCGGGCATTGTCGGCGAACGGCATTATCTCCTGGCGCAGGAAATCCGACGGACACTCGCGCAATACGGGGAACTCAAGGACGTCATTGCCATGCTCGGCCTGGAGCAGCTTTCGCCGGAGGACCGCAACGTAGTCGTCCGCGCCCGCCGGTTGGAGCGCTTTCTCACCCAGCCCTTTTTCACGACCGAGCAGTTCACCGGGCTCAAAGGCAAGCTGGTCAGCCTCAAGGATGCGCTGGACGGCTGTGAGCGAATCCTGCGCGATGAATTCAAAGACTACCCGGAAAGCGCGCTTTACATGATCGGGACGATTGGCGAAGTGAAGGCAAAACCGAAACCCGCACAGCCCACAGCGCCAGCCAAACCAGAGTCAAAGCCCGAAGCCAAGGGCGACCCCAAACCGGCTGATGAGCCCAAACCAGCGACCAATCGTGATGCCAGACCGAATACCCAAGCGGAGCCGAAGCCGCAGTCCGGCGCGGAAGCCAAACCCAAGGCCGAGCTGAAGCCCACCGCCGAGCCTCCGGCCAAAACCCCGCCCGAGCCGTATCCGAAGCCCGAGGCGCAACCTCAACCGAAAGTTGAACATGCCGCCGGCCCTCATGCATCTTAAGGTTCTCCTGCCGTTCCAAATCTTCGCGGACAAAACCGACGTGTCGAGCATTGTTGCCGAGACGCGCGAGGGCTCGTTTGGACTCTTACCGCACCGGCTGGATTGTGTGGCGGCGCTCGTGCCGGGCATTCTGATCTACCAGACACAATCTGACGGGGAAGTGTTAGTGGCTGTGGATGACGGGGTGCTGGTCAAGAGCGGGCCGGACGTGCTCGTTTCCGTCCGCCGGGCGATCGGAGGAACCGACCTCAGCCAGTTGCACGATGCGGTGAAGCAGGAGTTTCTGACCCTGGACGAACGCGAGCAAAGCGTGCGCTTGGTAACGGCGAGATTGGAAACGGGATTTCTGCGTCGCTTCGCGACCTTTCAACATGAATGACGAGCCAGAGAACACCACGAAGAACGAGTCGACCTTCGCTGACCAGGTTGGCGCGAAGGCGGCCCGGAAGCTCAAGGCGCGCAAATCCACGCAGGGGGTCTGGTTCGGCTTGGGCATGATGGGGCTGATCGGCTGGTCGGTGGCAGTGCCGACGCTGCTCGGCGCAGCGCTTGGTATCTGGTTGGACAAACACCATCCGGGCAAGCATGCCTGGACTCTGGCGCTATTGGTGGCCGGGCTCATGATCGGCTGTTTGAACGCGTGGCATTGGGTCGCCAAGGAAGAAAAGGCAATGCGGGAGGAACAGGAGGATAACGATGAATGAAACTCTGATGTTGGTGCTGGCGTGTGCGGCTGGAGGGGGGCTCGGCGCCGTATTCTTCGGCGGACTTTGGTGGACGGTTCGCAAGGGTGTTTCGTCCAAGCAGCCGGCGCTTTGGTTCTTCGCCAGCCTGCTGGCGCGGATGGGCATTGCCCTGATTGGATTTTACTTTGTCGGCCGCGGGCATTGGGAACGGCTGGTCGTGTGTCTCCTTGGGTTTATCCTGGCACGCCTGGCCGTAATGTGGCTGACTCGGCCATCGGGAGAGAACCAAAGCCGCCCGGCACCGGAGGCCAGCCATGCGCCTTAGTCCCGATCAGATGATCTTCTGGCAACACGGGTTCCTCAAACTCAACGGCACCATTGTCTTCACGTGGGGGCTGATGCTCGTGCTGGCCGTCGGGTCAAAGCTCATCACGCGCAAACTTTCCACGGATCTAAAACGTTCCCGCTGGCAGAACCTTTTGGAGATCGTCGTTACCGGCATCGAGAAACAAATCGAAGACGTCGGGCTTCGCCACCCGGAGAGGTATATCGGCTTTCTGGGCACGCTCTTCCTGTTTGTCGCGCTGGCCGCTCTTTGCACGATTATTCCCGGCTACGAGCCGCCCACGGCCTCACTCTCGACCACCGCGGCGCTCGCGCTGTGCGTGTTTGTGGCCGTGCCGATGTTCGGCATCGAGGCGGACGGCCTGGGTGGCTACCTCAAGTCCTACATG
>Ga0182014_10005611_pt1 | contig 13883 bp, 11 predicted proteins | sample 612S2DmetaG_FD_120489 | JGI IMG/M metagenome (GOLD analysis project Ga0182014, IMG submission 120489) | Permafrost microbial communities from Stordalen Mire, Sweden - 612S2D metaG | ecosystem: Environmental > Terrestrial > Soil > Wetlands > Permafrost | place: Sweden: Stordalen | collected... | reverse complement strand
CTCGGTCTCGGCGCCCCAAAAACCATACCGAGGGTGCCCGGCAAACGCCGATTGCGCCAGAATGGATTCCGGATTCGCGCAAAATCGCCTGTGTGCTTGCCGAGCCTTGACCTCACGGGCTATCGAGAAAGACAGGTTCAGTCCATTTCTACTGCGGCCTTGCACTGAAGGATGTAGATGGCTGGTTCTTTCAGGCGTCCCATCACTGACCAAAACCAGCCCCATCGGCGAAAATACTTCTCGATGGTGAAGCAGCTGTGTGGGAAGAGTTTCGGGTTGCAGGCGGGCCTGTTGCTGGCGGCTGCCTGCCTCGCATTCGCCGCGCAGCCCATCGCGCGCGCGCAGGAGGCCTCGCCGCTCGTGCCAGCTCCGACTCACCCCAAGAAGCCGCACCCGCTGTCCGGCCGGCTGCCCGACAAGCCCTCGCAGCCGCCCGCATTCACCATTCCCGTCGGCCCGCTGGGCTTTTCCCCGCCCGGCCCGCTCTACCTGGGGCTGCGCAACAGCCTGGTATCGCTTGATTTTCTCGATGAAGACCACCTCCTCTTCACCTTCCGCGTGCCAGGTTTGATGCGCCGCGAAGCGGAGAACGGCACGGGCGGCGACGAACGCCAGATTCGCGCCGTCACGCTGGCGCTGCCGGCCGGAACGGTAGTCTCCGAAGCTCTATGGACCTTGCATGACCGCGTTCGCTACCTGTGGATGCTCAAGGACGGCCACTTCCTGCTGCGCGACCTCAACGGACTGTCGCAGGGCGACGCTACGCTCGAGTTGAAGCCCCTGTTCGAGTTTCCGGGGCCGCTGCTCTGGCTGGAGCTAGACCCCACAGGGCAGTACCTGGTAACCAACTCACGCGAGCCCACAGCGGCGGCGCCAGTCAAGGCCGGCTTGGTCCCAAGCCCCGAGTCCGCCTCGGCCGCCCTGGTTGTGGATGGGCAGCAGCCCCTCAAGGAATCCGATTCGCCCCAGACCGATCTGGTGGTGCGCATCCTCCGCCGCGCCTCCGGCCAGGTCATGCTGGTCAGCCGCACCCGCTCCATCGTCCATCTGCCCATCAACGCCGAGGGTTATCTGGAGAGTCTGCGCGGCAACGGGGAACAATGGCTGCTGAACCTGAACTACTTCACGGGCGGCAGCAAAACCCTGGGCCGCGTAGTGTCTGCCTGTTCGCCGTCCTTTGACTTTCTCTCGGAGCGCGTGGTTCTGGTGACCGCCTGCGCCGATGGAGGCGGACGCAAGCTGGCGGCGATGGACACCGCCGGCCGCCTCCTCTGGGAAGATAGGACTTCACCTGAGGCGATCTGGCCTTTGATCGTCAGGGCTCCCGATGGTTCGCGGCTGGCGCAGGAGACCCTGGCCGTCACGCACGCGATCAGCGCTACCTCGCCTCTTGACGCAGGCGACGTGAAGGGGCAGCTGGTCAGGGTCTTCGATGCGGTTAACGGCAAGGTCGCGCTTGAGGCGCTGGCCACTCCCGCGCTCGATGCCGGCGGCAATGTGGCCATCTCGTCCTCCGGCCGGCGGGTGGCCATTCTGAGCGCCGGCGCGATTCAGGTCTTCGATCTGCCCGCACTGCTGCCGTTGGCGGATCCTCCAGCCAGCCAGGCTGGCCGCTGATCTGTGACTTTCGCGCACTTCCCGGCCTTCCCTGCCCCGTGTACGCTGAGCGATTGCAGTAAACTTCTGAGTGGGAGAATGTCTTTGGATTCGGCTGTCGTTCATTACACGGTCGCGGCGGCTACCGATCGCGGCCGCAAGCGTTCCTCGAACGAGGATGCATTCGGCTACTCCGCCGAGCACGGGGTCTACCTTGTCTGCGACGGCATGGGTGGCGCTGCGGCCGGGGAGATCGCCAGCGCCCTGGCTGTGGACGAGATACTGCGCCATCTGACCAGTCGCGACCCGGCCAAGCCGTTACCTCAAGCCGCCGAGGAGGCCGTCCGCGCCGCCAATGACGCCATTTTTTCCCGCTCCCAGCATGACGCCAAACTCCACGGCATGGGGACCACGATGGTTTGCCTTGTGGCTCAGGAGCACAGCGCGTGGGTACTCAATATCGGCGACAGCCGCTGTTACCGGCTCCGCAACCGCAGCCTGGAGCAGCTCACCATGGACCACTCCCTGGTGGACGAGCAAGTCCGGCTGGGGCAGATGACCCCCTCCGACGCCCTGCGCTCACCTTACAGAAACGTCATCACCAGGGCGCTGGGTACGCAGAGCCTGGTCACGCCCGATATTCTGGAGCTGGAGACCGAGCCCGGCGACATCTTCCTGCTCTGCTCCGACGGCCTGACCCGCGAGCTTCCCGACCCGCTCATTGAATCGCTGCTCAGCGTCGATTCCCCTGGCGATGTTTCTCTGAGCGACCTGTGCGCCCGCCTGGTAAGCGCGGCGAACAAGGCAGGCGGAGAGGACAACATAACCTGCCTGCTGGTGCGCGCCGGATAATCCTGGGACTCGGCGCGGATAACATAAGATCGAAAGCGTTGACCCGCGAGGAAGCGCCTGTGCAAATAACCGAACCGAATCGAAAACCCGGTAAGCAAGCAGTTCTCCTGCTGGCCCACGGAACCCCCGAGACCATCGATCAGATTCCCGAGTACCTGCGCAACGTGACCGGCGGCCGTCCACTGCCGCAGCAGGTTGTAGAAGAGATCCAGCATCGCTACAGCCTGATCGGCCGCAGCCCGCTCACTGAGATCACCCTCGAACAGGGCCGCCTTGTAGAAGAGGAATTAGCTGACAGCGGCTCGCCCGTACCCGTCTACGTAGCCATGCGCAATTGGCGGCCATATATTTCCGATGTGGTTGGGCAAATGCGCGCCGACGGCGTTCAGGAGGCTGCCGTCCTCTGCATGGCGCCGCAAAACTCGCGTACCAGCGTGGGCCTCTACCGCCGTGCCGTAGAAGCCGAGGCTGTTGCCGAGGGTGGCGGCCTGCGCGTCGACTTCACTGAGGCCTGGGCGCAGCATCCGCTCCTCATCGAGGCCTTTGCCGAGCGCCTTCGCCCGGCCTTGGCCAGCCTGAGCGCGGAGGCGGGCCACGCCGTGCCGGTGCTCTTCACCGCCCACAGCGTTCCCTGCCACACCATCCAGACCCCCGCGGCAAGCTCAGAACACAATCGGGAAAGCCAGACGCGCATGACGCCCGAAGCAGGCGCCGACCCTTACGCACAGGAGGCAAAGCGCACAGCTGCGTTAGTGGCCGAGCGCGTTCCCGGGATTCCCCGCCGGTTCTTCGCCTTCCAGAGCCAGGGTGTCAGCGGCGGTCCGTGGATTGGACCGACGGTCGAAGAGACTCTCGACGCCCTTGCCGCCGAGGGCCTCCAGACCCTGCTCCTTCAGCCCATAGGCTTTCTCTGCGACCATGTCGAGATTCTCTACGATGTGGATATTTTCTTCTGCGGCTACGCGGCCCAGCTCGGCATCCGCCTGGAGCGGCCCGAGTCTCTGAACGCTTCTCCCACCCTGGCCAGGGCGGTCGCGGATCTAGCGCGGCAGGGACTGGCGCGATTGAGGGGCACGTTCCCGGAATGACGATGACGGTGCGGCTGTGCCTCCGCGAACTGCCGCGGCGGTGGCATTCGGTTACCTTATTCACACCGATCTGTGAAGAAGCTCTTTCTTAAATCGCTTCGTTTCGGTAAAGTATCAAGTTGGGCTGGGACTTGCCGCCTCGTTTGCAATGACCTTCAGTTCAAGAACGCTATCTCTCGGAACCATGCCGCCGCGATCGCGATCGGCACTTTGAGACAAGTTGCTTCGGGAAACGTCCGAAGATGAGATGAGTGGAAAGTCAGGAATCTCATCGGCGGCAGATAAGGACTGAAATGAACGGCTGCCCAAGATGCGGAAGTGAAATGCGCCGCCTGATGCGGGAGAGTTTTTTACAGAAACGCTTCTTTCCTCTCTTCGGGTACTTTCCCTGGGAATGTCCCATCTGCAGGAAATCCATTCTTCTACGGAAGCGGCACCAGCGCAAGAAGCGCTCCAAACGGGCAGGCGCCTCCGCCAGGCAAGCCGGCTTCGCCAAGCCCTCGAACCAAAATTCCTCGGGTTCTCCCTCGGCCCCGTCAAGCTGACAGCAGCGCGTATCCGGATTGATTCGAGCTTCTTGCCTTTAGAAGCGGTTGAAAATTGCTAGGTCCGCTCCGGCTGTGCGAGATTGGAGGAGCAGGAACTCCCCACCCTGCGGCAGTTTCAATATATTCTCCGAGTAGAAGGGACCATGGCCCGAAGATCCCGCAATCCCGACTTCGATCAGATTCTCGACATACTGCGCGCCCATGCCTTCGATGTGGCGCCCTTTGCCGCAGTGGCGGGGGGCGTGCTGGTAAGCAAGCATGGGGTGGGGGCTGTGCTGGTGGCCGCCCAGGGCGGCAGTACCGCAGCGGCAGCCTTAGCCCGGCCGGGAGTACTGATTGGGGGCCAGGTGGCGCGGTTGCTCGACAGGGGATACCAGAAGTTCATTAAGACTTCTCAATTTGAGCTGCCTGCCTCGGCCACGCAATTGCAAGCGATCCATCTGTTCAGCGAAGAGCTGAAGCAACTGGTCGGCGGCATCAGCCTGTACAACGAGTCTTTGGGATCGACGAGCGACCTGTACGAATACGATCGATTGAAGGGCCGGGAAGCCGCCGATTCTGCAGCCAGGCCCCCCTGGGAGCTGACCGCCGGGCATTGATTTCTTGGGCGGAGCAGGCCATGGAAGACGAGATGGCCCAGGATGGCCTGACGGCGCAGAGTCGAGAGCGCCGGATGATGCCCAGGTGCGCTTTGGACGAGGAGGCCGCCCTCCAGTTCGTCGGCCGCGGCAACCGAGTGCAGTGCCGGATCGTCGAACTGAGCCTCAGCGGCTGCCAGATGTGCGCCAGGGAACATATTCCCTCCTGCAGCGGGCTCCGCGTCGAGGCGACTTTCAAAGCGCGCGGAATTGCCTTCCGCTTCGGCGGCACGATCGAATGGTCGGATGGCAAAAATCAAGTCGGGGTCCGATTTGTCGACCTGATACCCCGCCGCCGGGACGAGCTTATCGAGGTGCTCCGCGAGCTGGAGGTGGAGATCGCCGCCAAAGCAGAGAAAGAGGCCGCCGAGAGCCAGGTTGCTGAGGTTCAAGCCGGGCCAGATCCCAAAAAGCAGGAGGCAAAGCGGGGTGAACCCCTGCCCTTCCTGGACCGGCTCTGGGATGCGCCCATCGAGTTCCGGCCAGCGGCGGCGGCGCCCGCCGCTCTCCCCCCTCTTCAGGCTCATGGCCGGCCCGCATCCCAAGGGTATCGGCCCGTCCTGGAACCCTCGTCTCCTGCCGCACCAAAGGACACCGCTTCTCAGCCGCCTCCGCCGCGCTCCCCTCAGGCCGAGCCAACCTCTCAGCGCACATCGAGGGCTAACAGCCGAGAGCGCCGCCAGCAATCCCGGCAAACGGTAGACACCTCGGCCGTGATCTTCCTGATCAACGTTGGGGCCAGGCTGACCGGCCGCATTCAGGACCTGAGCGCGGGAGGTTGCCGCATCCGCACCGATGAACGGTTTCCGGTGGGCATTTACACCCGTGTCGAGACGGAGTTTCTGCTTGAAGGATTGCCCATTCGCCTAGGCGGCGTGATCCAGGCCGTCCATGATCGCGACCGGCGCATGGTGGGCATCCGCTTCCTCGATATAAGCGACCGCAAGCGCGAGTTGCTGGAGCAGTTGATGGAGGAGATCGAGACCATGCGAGATGAGCCGAATCAGGCCGGGCAGGAAGACTCCGGCGCAACGGCTAATGACGCTCATGGTACTGAGAAAATCAACCGGGTTCCGGTTGCTTGATGAACTGCTCCGGCGGTCGGAGATCGACAAGTAACTCGCAGGAAGCATCTTCCGTGATTAGAGCCACTTGTAAAATTACTTTTGAGCTGCGATATGCGTCAGGGCACGACTTCAGTCGTGCCGCCAACTGCCCCATTTTGATTCATGCATTCGTCGCTGCGAAATTGCAAATAGATGAAAATAAAGTACATGGTGGCTAAAGCGCAACATCTTCTTGCTGATCTTTAGGCAAGACTAAAGTCGTGCCCTGATGCTTCTGGCAATCCCTATGAAATTTTGCAAGTGGCTCATTATGAAGAATGAAAGGCGAACTTGTCGCAGAACGCTTCTCGGAAGCCCATTCTTCTTTTCCGCGCCGAGGTTTGTCCTCCTTCACAAGTATGGAATTGCCGCCCGAGATCGCACATCGTCTTGAAATTTTTCTCCAAAAGTGTGCAAAATTGAACAGTCTTGCCACCGCTCTTGGTTTGATCCTATGGGAAAATAGGGCGGTGAGTGTACCGTCCGTTGGCACGCTGCGGACGCTCGATGAATTAAACGCATCCAGGCGCAACGGGCCTGATTGCTTTCGACGAAATCCTGTTCATCGTCGAAACTCAACTTCTAACCCCGTGGCAGTACGGTCGCGCAGCCAGCTGCAATCTCCCTTGCGGGAATCCGCATTGGGAAGGAGGCTACTTCGATGGTTGAACTTGAAAAGCCGCCCCTCGATGCCGCGACCTTTCTGGTCCGCGCTGGACTGGCACGAAGAGTCGTCCAACTGGCGCCTAAACAGGCTTTTTTTTCTCAGGGCGATCCGGCGGACGCGGTCTTTTACCTCCAGAAGGGCCGCGCTCGAGTCACAATTGTCTCCTCTGCAGGGAAGGAAGCGACCATCACGCTTCTGGCAGACGGCGACTTTATAGGCGAGGAGGCGCTGGCGACCGTGGCAGGAACGCGCTTGGCCTCGGCCTCTGCCATCACCGCCTGCACCGCTCTCAAGATTGGGCGCGACGAGATGCTTCGCGCCTTGCACGGAGAGCCGGGCTTCTCCGATCTCTTCCTGAAGTTCCTGCTTACGCGGAGCATGCGCATCCAGGCCGATCTTGTCGATCAGCTCTTCAACTCAAGCGAGAAGCGGCTGGCGCGGATTCTGCTGCTGATGGCCGAGTTTGGCAAGCCCGGTGAGCCGGAGTCGTTCATTCCCAAGATCTCGCAGGAGACCCTGGCGGAGATGATTGGCACCACCCGGTCGCGGGTGAGTTTCTTCATGAATCGCTTCCGCAAGCTCGGATTGATCGAATACAACGGCCGCATTCGCGTTCGCAAAGCCCTGCTGAACGTGATTCTGTACGATCGATTTCCGGACGACAACGCAGAGAAGCCCCCGATTCTCGACATTCCAGCGGAGTGACGCGCGACAGAGTGCAATTCTCCGGCGCCGCTCCGATCGGCCTAGGCGAAGGACGCTCTCTCTCGGAGACCATTTATTCAGTAGCCGGAGTAGTGCCGGCAGCTCCGGGGTGAATCAGCAGCGACACAGCCTTATCCACCGGCCCGGCGATGTGCTCGGGCAGCATCGCGGTCAGGAGCTTGAAGCGGGCGCGGTCTTCCGGTTCCAGGACGCGCATCAGGTAGAAGAGCGCGAAGAGAACCATGAGGGAAGCGCTTCCACCCAAGAGAATGCCCCAAAGCGGCGCCAGCCGCAGGGCGATCTCATGCGCGGCGAGCGACGCCAGCGCGCTGATGAAAGCGATCTTCGCCACCTGCATCCAGGGAAGCTTCACCTTGTATAGATAGATTGTCACGGCCCACATGATGCCGACGGCCGTAGCCTGCGCGGCGCCGTTGCCGATACATGCGCCAACGGCGCCGTGGGCTGGGATGAAGTACCAGGCGACGCCAATATCGACGATCCCCGCCAAAACGGTTGCGGCAATAACATAACTCTGGCGCTCGGAGCACTGGAGCAGGCTCTGCGCGGGCGAGATGAAGGCCTTGAAGATGCACAGGAAGGGAGCCAGCGTTACGACCATGGCCGCGTCCTCGAATTTGCGCCCGTAGAGAAGCAGCAACGCCGGAACCGCGAGCGACGCCGCGATAAAGTGCAGCGGAATCGTGATCAAGGCAAGGTATCGGAAGGTTGAAGCTGTGATGGAGGGAAGTTTGGACTTGTCACGCCCGTACTGAACGAAGATCGTGGTAGCGGCTGCCGCTCCGAAGATGCCCGCGGCCAGCAGCAACTGATCGGCCATGGTAAATGCCAGCGAATAGAAAGACACCTGTCGAATATCCGCGCTAAGATGCTCGAGCAGAAGGATCTCCGACCGGCCCCAGACCACCATCGCCACCACCATAGTGGCAACGCTCGGCCACGCAAACGCGATCATTCGGTTGCGCAGTCCCGGCGGATGGGCATGGGTTGTTTCCCACGCAAGAACGCGCTTCAGCGTGGGGAAGAAGCGCACAAGCATATCTATTGTGCGCATGACGAGCAGCGACGCGCCGACGCCGACTACGCCCCAATGGAGCAGGACCGTGGCTGCGATTGCAATAAAATAAACAAGAGCTGAAATGACAGAGCCGGGCAGATTGGTAGACAGGTCTTCCGTGGCCATGTTGGCCTGCGCCGGGATCGCGTTGACCATCGAAGGCCAGATGCTGAGCACGAGCAGGGCCGCGGCTAGTTTGTAGTCGTGTTTGGCGTGGCCCAGCACCCAGTAAAGAAAGCCGCCGGTGGCTACGGTTGCCAGAACGGTCTGCAAAAGCAGGGTACGAAGAAAGATGTACCGCGCGGTGCCCCGGTCGCCCATGCCGATAAACTCGGCCATATACTTTCGCGTGGTTGCGGGAATACCGAATCCGCCCAGGCCGCCGACTAGCGAGGCGATATACGAAATATAGACTATGTAACTGTTCTTCTCAGGTCCTAGATAGCGATTGATGGCAATCGAGGATACCAACGCAACCACGGCATTGACAATGTTTTCAGTGCCGTACCAGCCGGAATTCTTAGCTATCGTTCTTGTATTGGACATAGTTTTCTAACTGTGGTTTCGATGAGAACTAATACCTTGACCGTAAGATTCGGTATTTTTTTTAAATTTTGGGAAGCTCTGATCAAGTTCCATTTCCAACAAAGACTTCCCTCAGTGGCTAAAGCCCGACATTCATTCTGTTGCGTTTGCGGCACGACCAATGTGGCACCCTTTCTAAACATCGACTTAATCGGAGGTTCCTTTGGTTTCCCAGGTCTCGCTTTTGAGACCTGGGAAACCACTTATCCACGCGGTCATCGTATCAGCAGGCATTCGCTCCGCGGCAGGAGCGAGCCTTCAGACGCAACCGGCAGCACTCAGCGCACTGCTGGAAGTCTAACCCAGTCCTTGCAGCGCCGTCTGTGCGTCCTTTGCCGTCGGCGAGCCGGGCGCAAGGGATACGGCCTTCTTGAGGTGAATCGACGCGTTGTTCTTATCCTTCAATTTGCTGTACACCATTCCCAGGTGATACTCCATGGTGGCATTTTTGGTGTCGGCCTTGACCGCGTCCTCCAAAAGATCGCGCGCAAATGCGTAGGTTCCCTTGTAGTAGTAAGCCCACGCCAGCGTATCGGCGGTATTGGGCGAGTTCGGCGTTTTCTGCCTTGCGGTTTGCGCCAGCGTCAAGGCCACATCCACGTTTTCGCCGTTGAGCAGCATCCGGTAAGCGAGATTGTTGGCCGCTACAGACTGCTTCGGATCATTTTGCAGAGCCTTCTTGTAATAGGCCTCAGCCTTGGCATTATCTCCGCGCGATTCCTCGAGGGTTCCGACAATTGCCAGGGCGTTGGCATCGGTGGGATGCGCGCTCAGCCACTGTTCCCATGCATTGATAGCATTCGCTGCTTGTCCGCGGTTGACCTGGAGCTGCGTGTACAGCATGACCGCCTCGGCATCCCCGGGGTTCATCTGCATGGCCTTTTGGGCCGTGGCGACAGCCTGGTCCAGGTTCTTGTCTTGAATCTGCAACTGCGCCAGGAGATCGTAGAAGCCGCTATTCTTCGGGCTTTTTTCAATTTGCGCGTTCAACCGCGCCATCGCTTTGTCCGGATGTTTCTGGAACAACTCATATTCGACGAGCAGGTGCATGGCCTCAAGGGAATTCGGATCGTCCTGAAGAGCCTGCTCCAACAGCGCGACTCCTTCTGGAAAGCGCTTCTGCGAGAACCGGATCCTGCCCAGCAGGAGGAATGCCTGCGGGCTATGCGGAGCAACGCTCATTGCGGTCTTCAGGTCGTCTTCAGCCTTGTCCGGCGCGTTATGGTTCAGCTCCACGGTTGCGCGCCAGATATAGCCGCCGGGAAAACGCGGGGCCGCGGTAATGGTCTTGTCGGCGACATCCTCCATCAATTGCATGTCGCCGCGCGCGGCCGCTATGCGCGCCAGCTCCTCAGCCGCTTCCAACCTGGATGGATTCAGCTCCACTGCCTGGCGCAGGCTTTTTTCCGCCAAGGCGTTGTCGCCCTTCTGGAGCGCCGCCCGGCCCAGCCAGTATTGAATGAAGGCGTCCTTGGGGTAATTCTTGGCGCCTTCCATCAGGGCATCTACGGCGTCGTTCGCCTTGCCATCGTTGAGCAGGACGATACCGTTCAAGGCCGTAACTTCAGGATCCTTGGAACTCTTCTTCATCAAGTTTGTAACCACGGTCCGCGCGGTCCCGTAGTCCTTGACCTGAAGGAGGACTCGAACGTAACCCTTTTGTACAACGAGGTTCTTGGGATACTTCTCGGCCAGGCTCGCGAACTCCGCCTTGGCCTTGTCCATCTGTCCGGTGCCCACGAAGTAATCTGCCAGAATGACTACTCCCCGAGGGTTGTCGGCAAGATCTTTCGACGCCTGACGAAGCACTTGCTCGGCTCTTGGCTGATCGCCCTCCCGCAAAACAATCTGGGCGAGGCTCTCCCGTGGCGCAATGCTCTTGGGGTCTGTTGCGACGGCGCTCCAGCCCACCTGCTCGGCATCCTGCAAACGGTTGTTCCGGGCGTAGAAAGAGGCAAGAAGCAGCTTGGCGTTCACCGATTTCGGATCGAGCGCGACAGCCTTTTTGAGCTCATCCTCGACAGAAGAAGCCTTGGCGGGATCGGCCGATTGAAGCAGTCCGAGATCCTCGTGAAAGGCTGCCCGGCCAGACTCCAGTTGCAAAGCCTTGCCGATCTCGCTGAGAGCCAGATCCCGGTTCCCGCGCTTGAGCGCGATGGCGGAGAGGATAGCGTGAAGGTCGGGGTTGTTCGGTTGCGCGGCCATAATGGCATCCGCCTGCTTCTGCGCCTCGTCGATCTTTCCGCCGGCAAGCAGGAGGTTGCCCAGGTCGATCCTCGCCTTGAGATTGGCCGGTTGCAAGTCCACCGTGCGTGTCAGCTCGGCGTATGCCCCGGAGTACTGACCAAGGTGCATGTAGGTCTGCGCCAGGGCATAATGGGCCTCGGGAAAGCTCTTGTCGACCTTCAGCGCATTCATATACTGAATCGCGGCTTCCCTGTATTTTCCCTGTTCGCTATACCGGTTTCCGCTCTCCAGGTACTTCTGCTTGCGCACGTTTGGATCGCGGTGGCAGCCAGCCATGAGGGCGACCGCGATAAAGAGCACGACTAGACCGGGAGATCCGCGCCGATGGAACGGCCTCCGCCTGCCCTCGAAACTTCCTTGAACTGCCTGAATCAAACCTTTCACTTTCTTCCATCCTTGCCGGCTGTGCAGGGTGCAGCCACAGCCTCGGTTCCATCACAAAACTAAATCCCGCACCCAACCGCTTCTTCTCCGCTTAATTGGGAATGAAGCGGGGGAGAATGGGCGCAAGTTGCGCAACAAACTCCTCGGCCCGCGCCCTTTCGGCCGAGGGGCCTTCCTTGGAGTCGATGGGCACAACAACCCGGACCAACGAGCCATCGGTACGATTCATCCGCATGGCATCGGTCACCATGTATATCTTAGCCAGGTATTCATTGGCGACGCTGCGCCCATGCGCCTGGTACCAGTAGATAACAAACTGCCGGTTCTCACCATTGGAAATGATGTACTCACCCACACGGTGTGACTTGCCATTCACATCCTTCAAATCGACGTACTGCGACGAGTCAAAGGACCAGCCGGCGCCAGGCAGACAGTGCTTGGGTGAATGGATGGTGACGCCTGTCCTCTGGGTGGGAAAATAGCCGATGAAGAGGCCGATCGGCTGCGCCCCCGCACTTTGGGTATAGACGCGCGACATGAAATCTCCCGCCCCGAGTACATCGCGCGTCTCTTGATCGATGGGCAGATCGCTTCCTCTCCAATCCGCTATCGCGTGCGGAAACTGGGAGAGGGGCTCACTGGCCGGAATTACATCGCGATTGCCGCGGGCGAGCAGAATCAGCAGGGTTCCAGCCAGGAAGAGGACAACCGTCCAGTAACGAGGACTCTTCATGCCTGCCTCCTTCGGGCGGGGACGAGGTTCATCAAGCGATGGACGACGAAGAGGCATCCCAGCGACACCAGAAACATCACCCAGCCGGAGAACTCATGGAAGAAGCCCATCGCCTTCTCCGGATCCCAGTACTGCACACACAGCCCGGTGCCGAGAATCCGCACTGCATTGGCCGCAATTGCAATGGGAATGCTGGCCAGGGCGAGCACCACCCGGCGCGCGAAGGACTTCTCGAGGAAGTATCCATAGAAGACCGATAGCGTGAACAGGCTCACCAGGGAGCGGATCCCGCTGCAAGCCTCAGCCACTTCAAGTTTCATGGCGGGCAGCTCGATCACGTTGCCCTCGCGTAGAACCGGCACGCCAAACAATGGAAGCAGCGCACTGGCCAGCTTGGATGCCAGAATCTGCAGTGGAAGCGTTATCTCATTGAAAATAATAGCTGGAATTGGGATCGCAAGGAGCAGAACCAGAAAGACGAAGCGCAGCTCTTTGAGCAGCTCCCATCCGCCAAAGCAAAGCACCAGACCCGAGAGCAGAATCACAAGCGAAACCCGAGAGAGGAACAGCTCCGCTCCGTAGACCCCCAGGAGCAGAACGACCAGACCCAGAGCAACTACGGCGATCCCGCTCCAGGTGGGCGCAATCTTTATTTCGAGAAGAGTCTCTCGCTTTGCCCATACCAGGTAGGCGGCAAAAATCGGCACAAGAAAGCCGTGCGAAAAATCGGGGATATTCCACCAGTCGGTGACCAGCTTCGCCAGGACACGGTAGTAAAGCGCCGCCAGGAGCACACCGACGAGCACCGAACCCCAGGCAAGATGAATGTTTCGAAAGAACTGGAGGTTCTTGGGAATCGTTGGCGTCATTCCGTCTTCGATCATAGTCTCCGTAAGGGAACCCGCGGCATTGCAATCCGCAAAATGATCCTTAGCAATCGGCATGCCGAAAGTGGAAGGGCGCAATCTTTCAGGAATCCCAAAGAACTACCCTCAATCTGGAAGCTGTCTTCCTGTGCGAGTGGAAACAATTTTCCACTTTTAATGGAAATAATTGTCACAATTCGGCGTTCTGGAAGGGATAAACTTTCCCCCTTCTTCGGCAACCGTTCCAGCCGGAATCGCGCCCGATCAAGGATTATCGGCATGGAAAGCCCATTTCGTGTCCGGCGGCTCGGTTTGGAACCAGCATTGCTACAACCGGAGTGTGATCCCAGCGTACTCCATCCAAGGCAGCGCGACCATTCACAGTGTGAAGCGGCAAGCGAAGCCTGTTGCCACCATCGAGGCGCAGATCCAGCGAGCAATTGGCCGCCTGGCAGAGAGCGATTGCCCGATTCTGATTGCGGGAGAGCGCGGCGTCGGGAAGCGCTCCGTTGCCGAGCATATCCACGCCCAATCGCACCGCTCCCGCGCCATTTATACTGAGATTCAAAGCGCCGATGCCGACGCTGAGGTTTTGCTGTCGGCTTTATCCAGCAAAGGGACGGTCTATCTGTCGGAGATTGGGGATCTTAGCCTCTCCCTGCAGGAGTTGATCGTCAAGAGCTATTTCCACGGCGAAGGGCCACAAACCAGCCGCCTGCTTTGCGGGACGAGCCGGGACCTCCTAGAGGAAGTGAAGACCTGGCGCATGAGGGAGGATTTCTACTACCTG
>Ga0182014_10005607_pt1 | contig 13890 bp, 15 predicted proteins | sample 612S2DmetaG_FD_120489 | JGI IMG/M metagenome (GOLD analysis project Ga0182014, IMG submission 120489) | Permafrost microbial communities from Stordalen Mire, Sweden - 612S2D metaG | ecosystem: Environmental > Terrestrial > Soil > Wetlands > Permafrost | place: Sweden: Stordalen | collected... | reverse complement strand
CTTAGATGGTAAATTCACACCATACATTAAACTAGGAGTAGCGGTTATCATTAACAAGTTACCTGCTCGGAATTCATCCTCAATTATCTCCCTTTGCTTATCAAACAAACCAGCATGATGAAACGCGACTCCCTCACGTATGCATTCGGCAAGCTTCAAACAAACACTAGTGGGTCTTGACCCTCGCCTACGTGGTACATCTAAAATTTTCTCAGCTACTCGTTCAAATGCATCCTTCTTATCCAATGGTAGATTCTTCTTTATTTTACCTGATATATAATTAGCCAATGACTCGGTAAATCTTCTGGTGGAGACGAATACTAATATTTGAGATGATTCCGTGATAGAATGATTCAAAACCTGCAAAATCACATCATTCTTATTCTTAACTTCCATCTCCTCAATATTTAAAACGTCCTTATAAAGAGGCACAGGTCGGAAAACATGTTCCACTACATGTGCATCCAACCAAGTTGCAAGTTCATTCATGTTTTTAATGGTAGCAGAAAGAGCTATAATCCGCATCCCCGGATTCAATATATGTGAACGGGTGAGTGCACATTCAATAGTAGGACCCCTGCTGTATTCACCAATCATATGAAACTCATCCACAATCAAAAGATCAACATCACTTAAAGTATTCCATGAAAAACGAGTAATAGAATCAAAGGATTCAAAAACCATCACTGCCAAATCAGAAGAAGAAGGATGCTTACCCACTTTAATATCAAATTTTTCAAATTTCTTAAATTCCTTAAGCTTCTCATTCTGAATAGATATCAATGGCACTGAATATACGACTTTACCTCCCTTCAAAATAGTATCTAATGCAGCCATCACACCTAATAATGTTTTACCACTAGCAGTGGGTATAGCTATAATATAATTATGATTATCCTCCAGAAAACCCGCATCCACCACAGCATTCTGAGCGGGATTCAATTCCTTTATTTGAGGATAACTCTCCTTCAATATACCTCTAATCTCAGGTTTTATAGACTCCATAACAATTCATTATTCCTTCATTTTTTTAACAACTTCAATCCCTGAAATAAGTGTAGATGGATACTGTCCATGTTCATCCTTCTCCACACTCTTCACCATATCCCAAACAGTTAAAAGACCCACACTAACACCCGTTAATGCTTCCATCTCCACTCCAGTCTTACCCATAGAATTCACATTAACAGTAATCATAATATAATCTCTTTCAACTTGGAAATCCACATCAACCCCGGTAATCCTTAAAGAATGACATAATGGTATAAGATGATGAGTCGATTTCACAGCACTTATAGCAGCTATTTGGGCGGTGGTTATTACATTACCCTTCTTAATCTCATCATTTTCCACTAATTTAATAGTATTCTTCTTTAAATATATTTTACCCCTAGCCACTGCAGTTCTACTAGTGACGGGTTTATCACCCACTTCCACCATCCGTACACCCTTAGATGAAAGGTGAGTTAAAGATTTATTTGCCATAATATACATTTACTCCATATAAATTAGGTTAATTCTAAGTATTTAAAAAATTTCAAATTTTGTAAATCATCATTAAAATTTTATAGGTTAAATAAAATAATGATTCAAATTATTATTTATTTTATTCATTTAACTGTTTATATTAATTATTGTAAATGAAAAAAGTTTTAAAATAAAGTAAAATTATTAAAAAAAATTTAATTTACTAAAATCTTCGATATAGTAATACTTTTCTTAAAATATTTTCAGATTATAAAATTTTGCTAAGGTACCGTTAAGGGTACTTTAAGGGATCTGGAAAAGAATTAATAGACGTTATTTTAATGTATATCGGATTCATAAATCCCCGATTCCCAGATTTTTTTTATTCAATTTTTCACATTTAATAGTAATACTTTTCCTAATTATTTACCAAAAAATAATATTTTCATAAACATTTCTACTTTACTGTGATTATTATTTTTTTTTATTTAATCATCTAATTAAATGTTTATTTAAATTTTTTATCTCCTTTCTTATTTCTAGTACTTCCCTATCTTTTTTTATACTTGCATGAATTTTACAAATATAAGCGAGAACCTTAATCTATTTATCTTTGACTCTTCATTTTGAACATTTATTTTTTAATAAGGTATTTTTAATGTAGAATATTCCCGGGATTTCCTAAGGGCAGCATTACCCATCCTCTCTTTTAATTTATCATTCATTAACATTTTATCTAACGCACTTGCTAAAGCTATGGGATCACAGGATTCCACTACTAATCCAATATCACTAGTAACTAATCCTGGTATACCCCCTACATTGGTAGCTACCACGGGTAATCCCGCAGCAAATGCCTCCAGTAAAGTTATAGGGAATCCTTCGGAAGTACTGGGCAGGACAAAAACATCACCTGCAGGCATAATTTTATCAATATCCCGCCGTGCACCGGTGAAAAACACATCTTTAATATCCTCATTTACTACCATTTCCTTTAAATTCATCATTAAAGGTCCATCCCCCACAATTACCAGCTGAGCATCAGTTTTTAAAATTTTTTTAGCTTCCAAAAGATACTTTAAACCTTTCTGAGGAACAAGATTACCAACAAATAAAATTAAAGGCTTATTCTTATCAAGTTTCATATCCTCGATGAAATTAGTATCATTATCAGGTTTGTATTTCTCCACATCCACTGCATTAGGAGTAACCATTATCTTATCCGCCAAATCGTTAATATGGAGTTTAATAATTTTTTCTTTAATGGGTTCATTAACCACTGCTATATAATCCGTGTTTTTAAGCACATATATTATAAGTATTCTTAAAAGTGGATTAGAAGCTAAAATATTAATATCCGAACCATGCACTGTGACCGCTGTCTTTCGACGGGTAAAAATATTAGCTAAAATAGAGATTAAACCAGGCGGTAATAAGTAATGGGCATGTACTAGATCGATATCATATTTACGGGTGATGCTAATTAATTTTAAAGTGGCGGATATGAAAAAGAAGAATCCCCTTAAACCTTTAATATTAATGGTAGGAGCAGTTTCAACATGCACTCCATCATAATCATGAATATCCGGGTGAGGGTAAGTTAATACAATTACATTATCACCCCTTTTAACTAACTCTTGAGAGAGAAGGTAAGTATGAGATGATACACCACCAATATGGGGGGGATAATGACCTAAAATACACACGTTCATAATTTTTTTAACCACCCAAAAAATAGGATAAAATTGTTAATTATTATTTTAATTTAAATAACATTAAAAATTTTTATTTTAAATAAAATTATTGATAATTAAATAACTTCTAAATATAAATTTTTATTTTATAAAAGAAAAATGTATTTGAATATTTTAATTTTTAAAAGATACACTATGATTAGAGTTTAAAACAGTACCATCCATCTTCACTATAACAACATCCAACTCACCATGATATTTATCTTGACATCTCTCTTTCACAGCTTCAGCAATACTATTAAAAACAGTTTCAACCAAATTAACTTCATCTAAAAGATCTATCATCTCTTCTGTAGTATTTGAATTATAAATTTGATTAATAAGAATAGATGAAGCATTTTGCAGTGCAGCATGAGTGGATATTATTTCTCTACGACCATCAGCTATACGATGTTCAGTATTGAAAATCCCAGCAGCAATTTTAATAATTTTTCCAGCATGCCCTAAGAGAATTAATTGTTCAACATTCGCTTCGCTTGCTTCATGGAGCATGTAACCCACTAAATTTCCCATTTGGATTATCTGATCATCATCAACATCCAAAATATTTCGGGCGATTTTATCTCCAATATTACCCGGTACAAAAACAAGTTCCTTATACTTCTCAGCCACTGCCACATCTAATTGACATTTAAATGATTTTTGGTAGCTTTCCAAGTTCATGGACCGAGCTAAACCAGTGGTTCCTAAAATAGATATGCCACACATAATTCCCAATCTAGGGTTAAGAGTCTTCACTGCGACTTCCTCACCACGAGGAACAGATATAATTACTTCCACCCCTTTATTCGGTGGAAGTAAACTCTCCAAATTACTTCTGATCATTTTCTGTGGGATAGGATTTATAGCAGGTTGACCCACTGGAATTTGTAGTCCCGGTTTAGTGACTACCCCTACACCTTCACCCCCAGTTATGATTATCCCAGTTTTATCTGTGATTTTAATGTCAGCGAAGATCTCTAGGTTACGAGTTACATCAGGGTCATGATATGACTGTTTTATTACAGATGCTCTTCCATGAACATCTGTTAACTTCTGTGAGTTTTCAATGTCAATATCTAGATTCCCAATAGGAGTTTCAATTCTTACCTTATCCACCTTTTTATTTAAAACTTTAAATGCAGCTATTGCAGCTGCAGTAGCGGCGGTGCCGGTGGTAATCCCATAATCCGGTTCCTTTTTATTTATAAGTTTATCTGCCATTTAATCTAAAAAAAAATTATTATATTTTATTATAAAATAAATTTATTTTTGTTCACTTAATTCAGCTTTCAAGGCTTCAACTAACTCTTCTTTAGTAGGTGCACCGACAAATTTAACTACACCATTCAATGCTATAGCAGGTACTGCCATGAGATTGTATTGAACGGCTTTTTCCCGATCTGACATTATATCTATTTTTTCAACTTCTAAGTCATCTGGCATTTCTTTTTTCACTTCTTCCACTAACTCTACAGCCATGGGACAGTAAGGGCAAGATGGGGATGTAAACACTTCAACTTTTACTACCATATTTTTCACTCTCCATTTTATAATTAGAATAAAAAATTTATTTTATATATTATAATCTGTCGATAAAACCATATAAATCTAATCTATATCATTATATTCTACAACAACTACAGAGGATAGATTAAAATAGATTAGAAGTCGTTTAAAATGTTAAAATAAGTAAGTTGATAATCAATTTGTCAGGTTTTAAATTTTTGGAATAATTAATATGTAATTTCTAATATTTTTTTTAATTACCTTTATTTCAAAATTAATTTTAAATAGTGAATTAAATGTTTTTGGTAAGAATAAGATACTGGAGTCCTTTTGAGGAACTCCAGTATTTATTATCAGGCCGAATATTAAATTTTATTGGAGGCGGGTAAAAAGGGATTCAGCCATGATCGTTAATTCATTACAGATATTAACTGTATTTTCTCAGATAATTTCGCGTAATTCATTTTTAAAGAGGAAGTCAATATCAGTTTCTATTATCTTCATTATAGAAGCATAAGATTAATTTCCTTTTTTTTGGCTTGGATTTATTCTATTTCATCATTTCTTTTAGATTTTGGAATTGAGTTTTTAATTTTTGAATCTTTCTCTAAGACTCGTAATCTTTCTGATAGAAATTCGAGTACTCGTCTTTTCTTATTGAATGAAATATTTTTCTTAGATAGCATGTTAATTAATTCTGTTATGCTTTTAAAGGAATAGGTGCCTGATTTTTCATCTATTAAGATGATATCTCTTTTTCCAAGTTCTTTTGATATTGATACGAATACTGCACTCCATACTTTTCCTTTATCATTTTTTAAGTCGATGGAACTTGAGAATTTATTTTCTATTTTTTTATTCATCTTTAATTCATCTTAATACACCTTACTTCACTATAATTTAAATAGTTTTCGCTTTACTTAATAATAATTTATCGCAAATATAAGACCCCTACCCAAAATAATATTAAAAACGTGAATCATAAAATAAAATAACATAAAAAAACCTAGAAAGTCCCATAATTCAATATAATCAAAAAATTTTTAATACTATTCATAAAAAACATTAAACTCTAAAGGAGAAAGGGGGAAATATGAGTGCTGGAGACACCATTAAAATTTTATTAGTTGAGGATAATCCTGGAGATTCTTTAATCATACGGGAAATGCTGAAAGAAACTGTATACACTCAATTTAAATTAATTCATTCCCCTAAATTAGAAGATGGATTAAAAAATCTGGAAGAAAATAAATTTGATGTAGTTATTCTTGATTTAAATTTACCAGATAGTGAAGGCTTAGAAACATTCCTCCAAATCCTCGGTAAACATCCAGAACTCCCTATAATAATATTAACCGGATTATCTGATGAAGAAATGGGCATTGACGCTGTAAAACAAGGTGCACAGGACTATCTAGTTAAAGGAGAATTCAACGGAAAACTCTTAGCACGATCCATCAACTACGCAATTGAACGTAAAGGATTAGAAGGATTATTCAGTTACCATATTAACCGTGATGAATAAAAAAAAAAATTTTATTTATTTTAATGAAATATAGCAGATTATTTTGATATTAAATTCTAATTCTAAAAAAAAAATGTTATTTAATCTTTATAAAGGATTTAAATTATATAACATATAATAATAAACATAATATTTACTCGTTAAATTTCATTTATTAAAAAAAGGTTAAAACATTTTTTTTTTAGATTAAAAAATTTGTTTTTTTGATTGATATTCTAGTACCTTTTATCTATAATATCTAACAATTTTATTAAAATTTTTTTAAATAAATATGAAATTTTTCGATTATTTAATAAATAATATTTGCAGTAAGGTGATGTTTTGAAAGTAAAGGTTAGATCCCCCGGTTCAGCTACAGTAATTAATGCCATATCAACTGGCTGCGGCTCTGCATTTGGTATCCAACTTTATATTACAGTAGAAGTAGAATTAACATCTAATTCTAAGATAACTTGTAAAACTGAAGATGATGTAGATACATCTTTGATGCAAATTTGTGTGGAGAATGTTTTAAAGAAATTTCAAATCGAAAGTGGAGTTAAAGTTAAAACAAAATCTAATCTTCCCATTGCATCCGGCCTCTCCAGTAGCAGTGCCACCTCAAATGCTGTAGTGTTAGCTACCATCCATGCTTTATTAAATACCTATGAAATTAAACCTAATACTAATATAAGTTTAGATGATATGGGGATCATTAATTTAGCTGTAGACTCTTCATTACAAGCGGGAGTAACTATTACTGGCGCTTTTGATGATGCTAGTGCCTCTTATTTGGGAGGTTTAACCATCACTAATAATTTGCAGCGTAAAATTATACGAAGAGACAAGTGGAATGAACATAATATATTAATATATATGCCTGATAAAAAGTCACTTACCAGGGATGCTGATGTAGCTAGGATGAAACTCTTAGCACCATGGGTTAAATTAGCCTTTAAAGAAGCATTAAATGGTAATATTCATCAAGCATTAACATTAAATGGATTTTTATATTGTACTGCTTTACATTATAATCCAGATATAGCATTAGATGCGTTAGAAGCTGGCGCAGTAGCAGCAGGTCTTAGTGGAACCGGTCCATCATTTGTAGCGATTGCAGATGATAACAACTCCCCTTTAATAATGGATGCTTGGAAATCTTATCCTGGAAAGGTTATAAGTACTAAAGTTGATAATCAGGGTACTAAGGTGATTACAGTATGAATAAGTCAGAAGCCCTGAAACTATTAATTGATTCTAGATGTAAGATTGATGAAATTGATGATGAATTAATTAATCTTATAATTAAAAGAACTAGTTTAGCTACGGATATAGCCTCTGCCAAAATGGTTCTAGGTAAAGATATTCATGATGCTGATAGAGAAATTTATATCCAAGATAAAATTAAAACTTTAGCTAAAAAGAAGAATATTAATGAGGTTAGTCTTATAAATATTATGAATATACTAACTGATTTAAATAAAATTGAACAAAAAAAAATTTTAGAGAGGTAAAAAATATGGGTAATATTAGATCATCATTTATAAAAAGAGTAAGTAAAGAGTTAATTGAAAATTATCAGGGTAAATTCACTAAAGATTTCGATGAAAACAAGAAATTAGTCGAGGAATTTACTACAGTTAGCACTAAACATTTAAGGAATAAAATAGCAGGTTATGTCACTAGATTAGTTAGTCAATAATAAAAAATATAATTTATATTAATTTTTATTTAATTTAAAGCGGTGAATCACATTGGATATAATTGTGGTCAAATTCGGTGGAACATCCATTGGTAGTGGAGAAAAAATTAAAAAAGCAGCCGAATCAGTGGTCAAAGAGTATATGAAAGGTTCTAAAATAGTGGTTGTAGTGTCAGCTATTAATAAAACCACTGATGAGATATTAAGTATAGTTAATGAATCCATAGGTGACTCAGTTAATGAGAAGCAGTTAGCTGAAATAGTCTCCATGGGTGAAGTTACCAGTGTGAGAATATTTTCATCCACTATTGAATCATTGGGTGTTAAATCTGAATATCTTGATCCATTTAAGGATAATTGGCCTGTAATTACTAATAGTAATTATTTAAATGCTAAAGTGGATTTTGAAGCCACGGAGATTAAGTCACAGGAGATTTTAAAGTTATTAGATCAAGGTATTATACCAGTACTCTGCGGTTTTATAGGTAAAGATCATAATGGTAATGTAACTACCCTCGGTAGGGGTGGAAGTGATATTACTGCATTCTTATTAGGTCACGCTCTCAAGGCTAAGGAAGTGATTATCGTAACTGATGTGGGTGGAGTTATGTCCACTGATCCTAACAAGCTTCAATCCGCTAAGAAGCTTGATAAAATATCAGTAGAGGAAATGAGGGATTTAGCTACTCACGGTGCTCAAGTATTACATCCTTATTCATTGAAATATAAGGATCCCTTAATTAATGCTAAAATTATTGGTTATGAGCATGGTGATCTCTCAGCTATTGGAACAGAGATTATAGGTCCCTCGGAGAATGAAATGATTAAAACTACAGCTTTAAATGAAGAACCCATTAGTGTTATTGCAGTGGTGGGTGAAGAGATTTTAACTAAAAGTGGAGTGTTAGCCGACCTCACGAAAGCATTATCAGATAATAAGATTAATATTTATGGTATATCCACTGGTCAAAATAGTATAACGATATTTGTGGATAAATCCGTAGCAGATAAGGCTCATGAGATATTGCATGATGTAGTGGTGGAGAATAAAGATTTAAGCAGTCTCAGTTTGGGTAGGGAAATAGCTATGATTACAGTTGCTAGTCAGGATTTTATTGACACTCCCGGTATAATTACTAGAATAACCCAGCCTTTACGTAAAAAACATATTAATATTGTAGAGATTTCTTCAAGTCAAACTAGTGTAGTTATTTTTGTGGATTGGAATGATGGTAAGAAAGCCTATGGAATGGTGAGGAGTGTTTTGGAATGAAATTGGAAGGTACAATAGTTGCAATGGTGACTCCATTCAACGATAAGGATGAAGTAAATGAAACTGGAATAAGAGAAAATATAAATTATTTAATAGACCGGGGTGTAGATGGTGTATTAGCTGCAGGAACCACTGGTGAATCTGCTACGATAACCCATGATGAGCAGCGGAAAATGATTGACATCATGGTGGATGAAGTTAATGGTAGAGTTAAATGCATTGCCGGAGCAGGTAGTAATTCATCTAAAGAAGCGTTAGGATTAGTGAAGTATGCTGAATCAGCTGGTGCAGATGCAGCTTTAGTGATAACCCCGTATTATAATAAGCCACAACCACATGGATTATATATGCATTATCGTATGCTAGCAGAATCCACTAATATTCCATTAATAGTATATAATGTCCCTTCACGAACTGGGACCGATATTGATGTGGATACCATTGCTAAAGTAGCGGAATTAGATAACATTATAGCTATTAAGGAAGCGAATCCAGATTTAGATAAAGTAAGTCAGATTATGAAGAAGTTAGAAAGTGTAGATAGTGACTTCCGTGTAATATCTGGTAATGATAATTTAACTTTACCTATGATATCACTCGGAGCTAAAGGAGTTATCAGTGTTTTAGCGAATGTTGACCCTGCTAGAATGAGTAAATTAGTGCAAAGTGCATTAGATGGTAATTACACTGAAGCAATGCGTATTCATTATGAATTATATGATTTAATGAAAGTATTATTCATAGAATCCAACCCTGTGCCGACTAAAGAAGCATTAAACTTAATAAATCGTCCAGCAGGTCATGTACGTATGCCATTAGGTTCCCTGAAGGAAGAGAATAAAAATAAACTCCAAAAGGTTCTCCAAGATTTAAAACTAATATAAAAAAACAAATATTAGTCCTTAAATTTCTTAAATTAAATTTTTCTTTTTAAATTTCAATAATTTTTTTTATAATATTTATGAATTCAATTTCAATATAAAATTTTATAAAAGAAATATTATTAAGGGGAGATGAATAAAAAAATGTTTAAAGTCACGGTAACTGGTGCAGCAGGTAGAATGGGTAGTAAAATCATTAAAACCATTCAAAAACAGGATGACATGACTATTGTAGCAGCAATAGAATCACCCGACACTCCACTCGAAGGAAAAGATATTGGAGAAGTAATTGGAATAGGGAATATTGGAATTAAAATCACCCCTGCCAATAAACTAAATGACATTCTAAAAAAGGTTAAATCCGACATATTAGTGGATTTCACCATAGCCGAAGCCGCGGTAAATACAATAAAAACCGCAGCGATTAACAATGTAAATTTAGTAATAGGAACCACCGGTTTCACCGATGACCAAATGAATATAATAAAAGAAGCTATACAACAATATAAAGTAAAAGCAGTGATAGCTCCCAACATGGCAATAGGGGTTAATGTATTCTTCAAAGTAATCAAAGATTTAGCACCTATACTATCCGATTATGATATAGAGATTATTGAAGCTCATCATAAGCATAAGGTTGATGCACCCAGTGGAACCGCAGTTAAAGCCTTCCAAATAATCGCAGATGAATTAGAAGATGAACAGAAGAAAACATGCGTCTACGGAAGACAAGGGTTAACTGGAGAGAGAACCACCAATGAAATAGGAATGCATTCCATACGTGGCGGAGACATTGTCGGTGACCACACTGTACTATTTGCCGGTGATGGTGAACGCTTAGAAGTAACACACCGAGCAAGTAGTCGGCAAGCATTCGTAAATGGAGTAATAAAAGCCATAAGATATATACCCCAAGCAGAAGAAGGTAAAGTAAGTGACATGGCAGATGTACTCGGCTTAAAATAAAAAGAAAAAAATAATATTAATAAAAATAGGTGATTAATTTATGGTGAATGTAGGAATTCTAGGATCAACCGGAATGGTAGGGCAACGTTTCATTGAATTATTAGGAGATCACCCTGATCTCGAATTAACCACCCTCACCGCTTCCCCCAGATCTGCAGATAAAAAATATGAAGACGCAGTAACCTGGTATCTAGACTGTAAAATACCAGAAATAGCCCGCAACATAACCATTGTCGAAACTGACCCTAAAAAAATGAAGGATGTAGACATTGTATTTTCAGCATTACCCGCAGACATTGCAAGAGTAATTGAACCCAAATTCGCTGAAGCCGGAATGGTAGTAGCATCCAATGCCGCTGCAATGCGAATGGAACCCGATGTACCATTAGTTATTCCCGAAGTAAACCCTGAACACTTAGAATTAATAGAATTACAACGTAAAAACAGGGGATGGGATGGATTCATAGTAACCAATCCTAACTGCTCCACCATCGCTTTAACTATGACATTAAAACCACTCTACGATCAATTCAACCTAGATAAAGTTTACGTCTCCACCATGCAAGCCGTATCCGGCGCAGGATACAATGGAGTACCCAGTATGGCGATTGTAGATAACTTAGTGCCCTATATTGGTGGCGAAGAAGAAAAAATGGAAAGTGAAACCTTACAATTACTTGGTGAATTAGATGGGAATACTATTACCCCTGCAAATTTTGGTGTAAGCGCCTCCTGTCATCGAGTAGCTGTCTTAGATGGGCATACTGAAGCAGTTTTCATTGAAATGAATGAAGAATTCATTGTTGATGAAGTTAAAAGATCTTTCCATGAATTCGAGGGATTACCTCAAAAACTTGACCTCTACTCCGCACCAGCAGCACCATTACTCATAAGAGAAGAAGAAAACAGGCCACAACCACGCATGGACCGTAACGCTGAACATGGAATGGCTGTAACCGTCGGAAGAATCCGGAAAGATAAAACTTTCAATAAAACCCTTAAATATATATTAGTAGGTCATAACACTATTAGGGGAGCAGCAGGCGCTTCTATACTCAATGCGGAACTGATAAATGAAATAATATTATAAAATATATTTTTTTTTATTCCCCTCATATTTGTTAAAAATAGGTTTTCAATTTTTTTTTTTAAAACTTAAATTTTATTTTTTTTTAACCTTTTATACTTTTCAAGTTTAATGTAAATTAATTTAAGTTAAGGATACTTACTAAAAGTTTAAAGGTTTATAATTACATAAATCATAATTGTGAAATAGTTATGGCTTTCTATAAGGATACTGAAAGAGAAAAATTAAGACAATTAGTGAAGGCTTGTCTTCTTGAGATTAGTAAATTAAAAATTCAACTTAAGAAGTGTCAGAAAGAATCCTCTCAAAAAACAAGTGAAAATCAGTCTATAAAAGAATTAAAGATAGAATCACAAAATAAAATTGATGAAAAAGATAGAATATTAAAAAATAAAGATGATAAGATAAATAATTTACGAGATCTCCTCCAGAAGCAGGATAAGCAGATTGAGGAATTAACGAAAGTGAAATTACATTTTGATGCAATAACTGCTAAACCTAAAACTGATTTAACTTCCTTTCAATCCCAAATATATCTATTATTACCTGAAACTGAAAGTACCCTAGAAAAATTATATAATTATATAATTAGTATAGGTTTCAGTGAACTCTCTAGTGAAAACTTTGAATATTTACTCCGTAATTTAGAGAGAAAAGGCTATTGTCAATCACGCACTCATAATAATCAGATTTACTGGAAGAAATTAAATAAATAAAAATATTTTTTTTTATGATGAATTATAAAACCCTTAAAAACTTATTGATCATAATTGGAGTATTATTATTCATTCAATACTGGCTAGGAATGGTAATTAACTTATTCGCTGTAATACCTAAAACAATACCATTAAACTTTTTAAATTACTCCGGAGGATTAGAAGTCCTCGCACACATCACAAATGGATTCCTAATCCTAATAATTTCCGTTGTAATGATTATTTATAGTATAAAAGTAACTAATTCAATTTATAGTAAATTAACAATCATAGCCACATTATTTATCATATCCGCTATAATAACAGGTTTAATCTTCATCCTAGAAGGAATGAATAACAGTTTTTCAATTGCTATGGCTATGATATTCATCTCCACTTACACATTATACTTCTACTTATTCATTTTAATAATTAAAGCAGAAAATCAAGCTAAAACTTAAAAAAAATTTATTTATTAACTCTATTTTTTTATATATAACTTGAAATTTTGTAAATAAAAGAATATTTTAAGATAAAACTAGTTTTAAATAAATATTAAGTATCATTATTCTTAAATAAAAAATAGAAATCTTATTTTACTATAATATAACACCGTATTCCGTGAAATAAATATATTTAACCGATTAAAGACTAAGATATGGATTAAAAAGTAATGGAACATCTTATTTATAATATTTTCGGTTTCAATCTAAATAGTAAATAATATTTATGATACCATTAATGCTAATTAATATAAACTCCAATTTTTGAGAGTTTCACTACAAGATTGATTGCAGTAAAAAAAAATAATATTGTAAAAAAGTGAATAATTAAACACCATTTTTCTTTTAAATAAGCCATAATAATCTGCTTAAAATAAAAAATTGTATAAAAATTAAAGGAAAGGATAATTAAATAAGGGAAAATTTGTTAAGGAAAAAAAAATATTGTAGAGATTTTCGATTTACTATTTGATCTTTGATCATTTAAATTTTTTAGAAATTTGGAATTCGTGTTTTAATCTGTTTAAATTGTTATAGGCAAATATTTATATAGTATTATGTTTATAGGGG
>Ga0182014_10005606_pt1 | contig 13892 bp, 11 predicted proteins | sample 612S2DmetaG_FD_120489 | JGI IMG/M metagenome (GOLD analysis project Ga0182014, IMG submission 120489) | Permafrost microbial communities from Stordalen Mire, Sweden - 612S2D metaG | ecosystem: Environmental > Terrestrial > Soil > Wetlands > Permafrost | place: Sweden: Stordalen | collected... | reverse complement strand
TCCAGCATGCGCTGCCGAAGATGGGTCATGGTAAACCTCCTGTGACCAGAGGCTTACACAGCCAACAATGCCCGGGGAACGCCCATGCCGCAGCGTCCGTCGCGCCAGCGACTTAGTTCAAACACTGATTTCCTGACATTTCGTTGGATGCACACTCATTGGTTCAACCTCCGAAGGGGGGACGGCTGGCAGTCTCCGCGCCAGCCCCTCCCAAGCCCCCCTGACGGACCTCTCTACATGTCTAATCGGAACGATGAGCTGTTCTTATCAGTGGGAATGGTTGCTGAATGCGATCTGGATCACCTCGGGTGTGAGAAAAAAATCAATTGCGGGACTGAAGAGATCCTTGATAGAACGGTTCAATGAACGCCGAGGAGTTCCGTGTATCCATGACCCGTGAAGAGCCGCCCAATGGGATGAAGGCTCCGCTGGCAGCGCTGTGGTGGGACGCGAGAGGGGATTGGGCGCGCGCGCATTCGGTTGTGGACGAGCTTGAGACCCCTGAGGGCATGGCCGTTCACGCCTACCTGCACCGCAAGGAGGGCGCCGCCTCGAACGCAGACTACTGGTACGGGCGGTCCGGACGCGGGTTTCACCGGGCCTCGCTGGAAGCCGAGTGGGAGGCGCTGGTGGAGGGGCTAACCAGGGAGTGATGCGAACGCTGTTTGGCCGAAGCAGCGGAGGCGGGAAAGGCGGAATCTTGGCGCCAGCGCGCCGGATCTCCGGCAATCGAGAGTAGAATCCTGTCCTGGAAGCGGGAAGCGGAAAACACCATGCAATATCGCAGTTTTGGAAAACTCGATTGGAAGGTTTCGGCGCTGGGTTTTGGCTGTATGCGTCTTCCCACCCTGGATGGACAGCGCACCAGCCCTAACATTGACGAAGCGGAAGCGCTGCGCATGATTCGTCACGCCATCGATAGCGGCGTCAATTATCTTGACACCGCCTACCCGTATCACGAAGGGCAGAGCGAAGTGGTAGTGGGCAAGGCGTTGCAGGGCGGCTATCGGGAAAAGGTCAGGTTGGCCACCAAGCTTCCGGTTTGGATGGTCAATGGCCCCGCGGACTTCGACAAACTGCTCAACGAGCAACTGGAAAAGCTTCAAACCAGTTACATCGACTTTTACCTCGTGCATGCGCTGAACCACGGCCGGTGGCAGGATATCGTTCTGAAGCACAATCTTCAGTCCCGGGCTGCCGCCGCGCTCGCCGATGGACGCATCCGGTATCTCGGGTTCTCCTTTCACGACGACTATGAGAGTTTCGAGGAGATCGTCAACGGCAGCGATCTGTGGAGTTTTTGCCAGATTCAATATAACTACATGGATACGGAAAATCAGGCGGGGACTCGCGGCCTGAAACTGGCGGCAAGCAAAGGCCTGGCCGTGGTGGTCATGGAGCCGCTGATGGGCGGCAGACTGGCCGATCCGCCGAAGGAAATCCGGGAAACCATGGAGAGCTTTGCCGTGCGGCGATCTCCCGCCGAGTGGGCGCTCCAGTGGCTCTGGGATCAGCCTGAAGTCTCGGTTGTGCTAAGCGGCATGAGCACCATGACTCAGGTAGAAGATAACCTGCGGTTCGCCGGAACCTCGCGCATTCAGTCTTTCGGCGAGGCGGAGCAGGCGCTGATCGCCGAGGCCGGGGATAAGTATCGCGCGCGAACTGTGATTCCTTGCAGCAAGTGCAGCTACTGCATGCCGTGCCCCAATGGCGTGAACATTCCCGGCAACTTCGACTTGTTCAACTACGCGCACTTGTTCGACGACGTTGCGGTCGCCCGCTTCAAGTACAAGGTATTTCTCACTGAGGAGCAGCGCTCCGGCTCCTGTATCGACTGCGGCACCTGCGAAGGATTGTGCCCGCAGAAGATCGAGATCGGCGAGTGGATGCCCAAGGTATCCGCGCTTTTGGCTTGAGCAAAATCGTCATCGTGCCGGTTTGACCGCCGGGGCTCCCAGAAATCCCTCCAGATTTGCGTTGCGCCAGCTTTTTGAACGTGTTCCGGTCCATGGAAGAAAGCCGGCAGATGAATCCAGCAAAGGGGTTCCAGGTCAAGGCTCAGGCGAGACTGCCTTTTGGACGTATTTGGGGCAAAACGGAATGCGGTTGGCGGGCGGGCGATTGATTCACTATGCAAAATAGATTTCACAATATGGGATTTGTCCCCGCCCTGTGTCCCGCATCACTGCCACTCCATACCCCCCTCAAACGACACTCAACCTAGCGGTCGATTTCCCCTGCCGCGCTATGAGGCAAAGCGAATGAGTGAACAGAAAATGGTAATCCTGGATGGGAACGAGGCAGCCGCCTCGGTTGCCTATCGTCTCTCCGAAGTCGTCGCCATCTACCCCATTACCCCGTCGTCGCCGATGGCCGAGTGGGCGGATCAGTGGCGCTCGGAGGGGAAGAAGAACATTTGGGGCGCATTGCCCATTGTGGAAGAACTTCAGAGCGAAGGCGGCGCGGCCGGCGCGCTGCACGGCGCGTTGCAGGCAGGGGCCTTCGGGACTACCTTCACGTCCTCGCAGGGGCTGCTGCTGATGATTCCCAACATGTTCAAGATTGCCGGTGAGCTGACCCCGGCGACGATGCACGTGACGGCCCGCACGCTGGCCACCCACGCGCTTTCGATCTTCGGCGACCACTCCGACGTGATGGCCTGCCGCTCGACGGGCTGGGCCATGCTGGCCTCGAATTCGGTGCAGGAGGTTCACGACCTGGCGCTGGTGGCGCAGATTGCCACGCTGGAATCCCGCATTCCGTTCATGCATTTCTTCGACGGCTTCCGCACTTCGCACGAAGTGGGCAAGATTCTGCCCATCGGCGACGAGATCCTGCGCGCCCTGGTGGACGACAAGTACATCATCGAATACCGGCAGAACGCCCTCAGCCCGGACCGTCCGATCATCCGCGGCACGGCGCAGAATCCCGATGTGTTCTTCCAGGCCCGCGAGGCCTGCAATCCATTCCATGCCGCGGTTCCGGGCATTGTGCAGTCGGTGATGGACCGCGTTGCCGCGCAAACCGGCCGCGCCTACCACCTTTTCGACTACTACGGCGCGCCCGATGCGGAGCGCGTGATGGTGCTGATGGGCTCCGGCGCCGAGGCTGCCGAGGAGGCCGTGGACGCGTTGAACAAGCAAGGCGAGAAGCTGGGCATGGTCAAGGTTCGCCTCTACCGGCCGTTCGACGCCAGCGCTTTCCTGGCCGCGCTGCCCGCCACGGTGAAGTCGATCGCCGTTCTCGACCGCTGCAAGGAGCCGGGCGGCACCGGCGAGCCGCTCTACCAGGACATCGTGACTGTGTTGGCTGAGAACTCCGACAGCCTGCCGTTTGCCGCCAAGCCCACGGTGATTGGCGGGCGTTACGGGCTTTCTTCAAAGGAGTTTACCCCGGCCATGGTGAAGGGCATCTTCGACGAGCTGGCCAAGCCCGCGCCGAAGAATCACTTCACGATCGGCATCGACGACGATGTAAGCCACACCAGCCTGACCTACGATGCCGCGTTCTCGACCGAGGATCCGAAGACCGTCCGCGCGTTGTTCTATGGCCTGGGTTCGGACGGCACCGTGGGCGCCAACAAGAACTCGATCAAAATCATCGGCGAGAACACGCCGAACTACGCACAGGGCTATTTTGTTTACGACTCGAAGAAGTCGGGGTCGATGACCACCTCGCATCTTCGCTTCGGACCGAACCCCATCCGCTCGAGCTATCTGATCACGCGCGCCAGCTTTGTAGCCTGCCACAATTTCAGCTTTCTGGAGAAGATGGATGTGGTGGAGGCGGCCGTTCCCGGCGCGGTCTTCCTGCTCAACTCGCCCTACCCGGCGGCCGAGGTCTGGGACCATCTGCCCAAGACTACGCAGGCAGAGATGCTGCGCAAGAAGATCGAGTTTTATGTGATCGACGGTAACAAGGTGGCGCGCGAGGCCGGCATGGGCACGCGCATCAACACCATCATGCAGGCCTGCTTCTTTGCCATCAGCGGCGTGCTGCCGCGCGAGGATGCCATCAAGCAGATCAAGAAGGCCATTCAGAAGACCTATGGCAAGCGCGGCGAAGCGGTGGTGGCGAAGAACTTTGCCGCCGTGGATCATGCGCTGGCACACCTGGAAAAGGTTGAACTGCCTGCCTCCGCTTCGTCCGAGTTCGATCTGATCCCTCCCATCTCCGGCAAGGCGCCGGAGTTTGTCCGCGACGTACTGGGCCAGATTGCCGGGGGACACGGCGACCTGCTTCCAGTAAGCGCGATCCCGGCTGGCGGCGCATTCCCGACGGGTACGGCGCAGTGGGAGAAGCGGAACATCGCACAATTCATCCCGGTGTGGGACAAGGATTTGTGCATCCAGTGCGGCAAGTGCGTCATGGTCTGCCCTCATGCCGTGATTCGCGCCAAGGTTTACAGTCCGGAGCTTGGGGATAAGGCGCCCGCGACTTATCAGTGGGCCAAGCCGAAGTGGAAAGGCATGGAGCAGGACCGCTACACGCTGCAGGTGGCTCCCGAGGATTGCACGGGCTGCGCGCTCTGCGTCGAGGTCTGCCCGGTGAAGAGCAAGAGCGACGCCAGCCACAAGGCCATCAACATGGCGCCCCAGGCGGCGCTACGCGAGGCCGAGCGCGACAACTGGGAGTTCTTCCTCGGGCTGCCCGAGGTGGACCGCTCGAAGCTGTCGCATACGCAGGTGAAGGATATCCAACTGTTGCAGCCGCTCTTCGAGTTCTCGGGCGCCTGCTCGGGCTGCGGCGAGACGGCGTACATCAAGCTGCTTACCCAACTGTTCGGCGACCGGCTGTATATCGCCAACGCTACCGGTTGCTCGTCGATCTACGGCGGCAACCTGCCCACCACGCCTTACACCAGCAACCCTCAGGGCCGTGGGCCGACATGGGCCAACTCGCTGTTTGAGGACAACGCGGAGTTCGGCTTCGGCATGCGCACCGCCCTCGACCAGCAGAAGATCTTTGCCGAAACGCTGGTGACGCGGTTGGCGCCGGCGATCGGCGACGAGCTGGTGACGGCGCTGCTCGGAGCCTCGCAAAAGACCGAAACGGAGATCAACCAGCAGCGGGAGCGCGTGCTGGCGCTGCGCGAGCGGCTTGCCGGCAACGGGTCTTCCGATGCGCGGAACCTGCTGGCCATCGCCGATGCGCTGGTCCGCAAGAGCGTTTGGATTCTGGGTGGCGACGGCTGGGCTTACGACATCGGCTCCGGCGGACTGGACCATGTGCTCGGCTCCGGCAAGAACGTGAATGTGCTGGTGCTGGACACCGAGGTTTACTCGAACACCGGCGGCCAGATGTCCAAGGCTACGCCCCGCGGCGCGGTGGCCAAGTTTGCCGCCAGCGGCAAGCCGAACAGCAGGAAGGACCTGGCCATGGAAGCCGTGAGTTACGGCTACGTCTATGTGGCGCAGGTTGCGCTGGGCGGCAACGACAGCCACGTGGTGAAGGCTTTCCAGGAGGCCGAAGCGCACGACGGGCCGTCGATTATCATCGCTTACTCCAGTTGCATTGCGCACGGCTACGACCTGGTGCATGGCCTGGAGCAGCAGAAGCTGGCCGTGCAGTCCGGCTACTGGCCGCTGATGCGCTACAACCCCGCACTGCGCGAGACGGGCAAGAACCCATTCCAGCTCGACTCGAAGGCGCCTTCTATCCGGCTGAAGGACTACGCCTATCGCGAGGCGCGCTACACGATGCTGGTGCGCGGCAACCCGGAGCTGGCGGCGACGCTGCTGAAGGAAGCGCAGGATGACGTGGAGCGCCAATGGCGCGTCTACTCCGCGCGGGCCGCGATGCCGGGCCGTGGGGAGACGCCGCACATTGCGCCAGAAGAGAAGGCTGAAGAGAAACCGGTAGCTGTGGTCGACGGAGGCGCCGAATGATCGATTTTTCAACGCAGTATCTTGGTTTGAAGCTGAATGGCCCCATCGTGGTCTCGTCCACGCCGCTCTCGGAGTCGATCGACAGCATTCGCCGCATGGAGGATTCCGGCGCCTCGGCGATTGTGCTCACTTCGCTTTTCGAGGAACAGTTGGAGCTTGAATCGAAGGCGCTGGACGAGGACCTCTCGCGAGGCACCGAGTCCTTTGCCGAGTCCCTTGACTACCTGCCCGATCTCGACGACTACCGCATGACGCAAGAGGTCTATCTCGAGCACTTGCGGCGCGCCAAGGAAGCGGTGAAGATCCCGATCATGGCCAGCCTGAACGGCGCCACGACCGGCGGCTGGGTTCGGTTCGCCAAGGATATGGAGCGGGCCGGGGCCGACGCCATCGAGCTGAACACATACGCGCTGGCGACGGACCGCAGCCAGACTTCGGCCGAACTTGAGCTGCAGCTTCTGGATCTGGTGGCTGCGGTCACCAATGCAGTCAAGGTCCCGGTTGCCGTGAAGCTGTCGCAGTCGTTCACAAGCCTGCCGCACCTGGTGGCGCAGCTGGAGGACGTGGGGGCCCGCGGCGTGGTGCTCTTCAACCGCTTCTACCAGCCGGACTTCGACATCGAGACGCTGGAGGTGCGGCCGATGCTGCACTTCTCCACGCCTTCAGAGTTGCTGCCGCGGCTGCACTGGGCGGCCATTCTATACGGCCAGGTGAAGATCGATATCGCCATCTCAGGCGGGATTCATTCAGCCGAGGATGTGCTGAAGGGGATCATGGCGGGAGCGGGGATAACGATGATGGCTTCGGCGCTGCACATTCACGGCATTGAGCACATCGGCAGGGTGCTGGCCGACATGCGCTATTGGCTGGAGAAGCGCGAATATGCCTCGCTGTGGGAGACGCGCGGATGCTTGAGCCGGCGGTCTGTGCCGGATACGTCGCCGTTCGATCGCGGGAATTACATCAAGACGCTGAGCTCGTATAGTTTGCGGCAGACGGTGGCTGCGTTCTGAGAGCCCGGGGATAGCAGTTCGGGTCTGGATGTCCAGGACTTTCGAGTCGGGTCTGGTAAGTCAGGGCTTTAGCCCTGACACAAAAGCCGGCAAAATGAACGGGGCTAAAGCCCCGTTCGTTTATGCGCACAATTCTGCCGGGACTAAAGTCCCGGCCTACCAGTCCCGAGCTACCAGTCCCGACCTAGAGCGTTATTGTCCTTCGTTGGTAAGGACCTGCAGAACTGTTTCTTCGAGCAGACGGCACGCTTCGGGCAGAGCGGCCTTCACAGGATCGCTGAACGCTTCGCACAGCTCCGTTGACCCCGCCCCGATGGTCAGCAGTTGTGCATTCAAGGGCAGGGAACCGTAGAGTTCGCATCCCAGGGCGAGCAGTTCGGGCGCGCCCAGGTGGTGGGTGGCTAGTCCTTGAGCGGGGGCGGCCGGCTCGACGGGCACAAGCCTGACCGAGCCGGGAGCGGAATCGATGGAGCAATCGATAAAGAGGACAGAGTGGGCGCGGGCGATGTCCTCGGCCAGCTCGGGAGTCCATTGTTGCCGCACCAGAACGCGCACGCCTGCTTCTGAGCGGAACTTTTCTTCAGCCCATTCAGCGAGCCACGGCCCGACGCCGTCATCCCCGCGCAACGTGTTGCCGCAGGCGAGGATGAAGCAACGGGCCGTGGTCAGGCTCATGGCTGCTCCGCTTGTCAGGGAATCTCTGAACAAATCCTGTTGCAGAGCGGACATTCCCTCAGGGGCTAAAGCCCCGTTGATCTTGCGGGGCTTATGTACGGGCTAAAGCCCATACCCTTCAAAACGCGAACTCATGCAGAGATTCCTTAGCGGACGACCTGATCGACAACCTTGCCGTCGGCAGAGACCAACGAGAGAACCAGCGGCATCTGGCCGAAGGCGTGCGAGGAGCAACTGAGGCATGGGTCGAAGGCGCGAATCACAGCTTCGACGCGGTTGAGAGTGCCCTCGGTGAACTTGCCGTCCTTGACGTAATGCTTTGCCACCTGCAAGACGCCCTTGTTCATAGCATTGTTGTTCTGCCCGGTGGCAATGACGAGGTTGGCCCAGGTGATCAGGCCGTTCTCGTCGACTTTGTAGTGGTGCATCAACGTGCCGCGCGGGGCCTCGGCCTGGCCGGCGCCCTCGAGCCGGTTGACGCCTGCGATGGCACGGACATGCTTGTCGAGGATGAGCGGATCGGCGAGAATCTGCTCGATCTTCTCGATGCCGTAGAGGGCCTCGATCAACCGTGCGTGATGGTAGTGGAACGAACTCAGCACCGGGCCGTCGGCCAGTTGCTTGAATTCGGCCAGTTCCTTGTCCGCCATTGGAGTGCCCATGCTCCTGGCAATGTTGAGCCGTGCCAGCGGGCCCACGCGGTAGCTGCCCTCGGGATAGCCGAGCGGCTTGTAGTAGGCGAACTTGGTGTAGCTGTAAGGCTCAACGGCCTCGCCGATCAGCTCGCTGAACTGGCTGGCGAGGATGCCGTCGTTCAAGATGTTGCCCTTGGCATCGATCACCCGCAGCGCGCCGACGGTGAACGACACCGACTCGTCTTCGTTGATCAGGCTCATGAACAGCGACGGGAAGTTGGCGAAGACCTCGATCTCCGGCTTGAAGCTGTCGGCGATCTGCTTGTATGCGGCCAGAGCGAGGCCGATGTTGGCGTAGGCCTCGGGAATCATGGCCAGGATTTCATCGCGCTTGGCGGGAGCCAGGGGCTCGGTAACGCCGCCGGGCACCACCCATCCGGGATGGATGCGCTTGTTGGCCAGCAGTTCGATGGTGTGCTGGCCGAAGCGGCGCAAGGCCACGCCGGCGCGGCCCATTTCCGGTTTTGCGGCGACGACACCGAAGATGTGGCGGGCCTTGGGGTCGGACTCCATGCCCAACAAAAGGTCGGGGGAGGCGAGATAGAAGAAGCTTAGCGCGTGGGACTGCACCATCTGGGCCAGATTCAACATGCGCCGCAAGTGGGCGGCGGTATACGGAATCCGGACCGACATGATGGCTTCGCAGGCCCTGGCCGAGGCAATCAGGTGGCTCACCGGGCAGATGCCGCAGATGCGGGCCATCAGGCTGGGCATCTCGTAGAACGGACGGCCTGCAGAGAACCTTTCAAAGCCGCGCACCTGCGTTACGTGGAAGTGCGCGTCCTCCACCTCGCCCTGGCCGTTGAGTTGGATGGTGATCTTGCCGTGCCCTTCGAGGCGGGTTACGGGATCGATGGTGATGGTCTGGCTCATGGCTCAGGCTCCAAAGCGGGTGAGGGCCGGAATATCCAGCGGTTCACCGGTTGCCAGCGCGGTCAGCGCCGTGTGGAAGGTGTCGGCCGAGGGCGGGCAGCCGGGCAGGAAGACGTCCACTTTGACGAACTCGTGGATGGGACGCACGACCCGGAGCAGCTTGGGCACGACGACGCAGGGGATCTGCTGCTGCGCGGTGGCATTCTCGATGTAAGCGCGGTCGAGAATGGCCTCCGGGCCGATGGGGTTGCGCATCGAGGGGACATTGCCCGTCACGGCGCAGTCGCCCATCGCGACCAGGAGTTTGGAGTGAACGCGAATCTTCCTGATCTTCTTCTCGTCGTCCACCGAGGCTACCGCTCCCTCGACCAGTGCGATATCCACCTCGTCGGGGAACTCCTTGGCGTCTACGATGGGGCTGTAGACCACATCGACAAGTTCGGCCAACTCGATGAGCCGTTCGTCCATGTCAAGGAACGACATGTGACAGCCTGAACATCCGTCCAGCCAGACTGTTGCAAGTTTCAGTTTGCTCATTGCGCTTCCCTCATGAGGTTCAGGTAAGGCAGAAAATCTGGATACTTGGGGTGATCGGAGCCGATCTTGCTCTTGTCGAAGAGGGCTCCGGTGGGGCACACCTGCACGCACTTGCCGCAGCGGGTGCAACTGGAAGCTCCCCAGTCATCGTGCAGATCGGTAATGATGATGGAGTTGATGCCGCGGCCCATCACATCCCACACATGCGCGCCCTCAATCTCGGCGCAGGCCCGCACGCAGCGGGTGCAGAGGATGCAGCGGTTGTGGTCGACGGTGAATTGCGGGAGCGAGGCATCCACGGTCAGTATGGGGTTGCGATAGGGCAGGCTGATATGGGTCAAGCCCAGAGCCTGCGCCAGGGCCTGCAGTTCGCAGTGGCCATTGGCCACGCACACCGAGCAGATGTGGTTGCGTTCGGCGAAGAGCAGCTCGAGGATGGTGCGGCGGTGCTTCTGGAGCCGCTCCGAGTTGGTGGTCACCTCCATGCCTTCAAAGACGGTAGTCACGCAGGCCGGCAACAGCTTGTTGCTGCCTTTGATCTCGACCAGGCACATGCGGCAGGCGCCCACGTTGCTCAGGCCTTCCAGATGGCAAAGGGTGGGAATCCTGATATTGTTCTCCTCCGCTACTTCCAGGATGGTCTCGCCGGTGCGAGCGCTGATTTCGTGACCATCGATTTGCAGAGTTTTGACGCCCACATTTTCATTCATGCCAACACCTCCACGGGCGCTTCCATGTTGCAGACGCCAGCCGGACAGCGCTTGTTCACGATGTGTTCAATGTACTCGTTCCTGAAGAACTTGAGCGTGCTCAGCACTGGATTGGGCGCCGTCATGCCCAGTCCGCACAGGCTGGTTTCCTTGATTGTTCCGCACAGGCTCACCAGCAGCTCCAGATCGTCCATGGTTCCCGTGCCGGCGCAGATACGGCTGAGCAGCGTGAACATCTGGGCGGTGCCCGCACGGCAGGGGATGCACTTGCCGCAGGATTCGGTCATGCAGAACTCGACGAAGAAGCGGGCCACGTTGACCATGCAGGACGTGTCGTCCATGACGATCATGCCGCCCGAGCCCATGATCGAGCCGGCTGCCATGAGGGCATCGTAGCTGACCCCGAGGCCCAGCATGTCGGCGGGAATGCAACCACCCGAAGGTCCGCCGGTCTGCACCGCCTTGAAGGTGTGGCCGCCGGGCACGCCGCCGCCGATGTTCTCGATGATCTCGTACAGCTTGATGCCCAAGGGCACCTCCACCAGGCCGGTGTGGGTGATCTTGCCGGTGAGCGCGAAGACCTTGGTGCCTTTGCTCCTCTCCGAGCCCACGCTGGAAAACCACTTGCTCTCCTTGCGGAAGATGGGCGCGATATTGGCGAAAGTCTCCACGTTGTTGATGAGCGTGGGCTTGCCCCAAAGACCGCTGACGGCCGGATACGGCGGCCGGGGTCTGGGGTTGCCGCGCCTGCCCTCGATGGAGGCAATCAACGCGGTCTCCTCTCCGCAGACAAAGGCTCCGGCGCCGAGGCGGATTTCAACGTCGAAGCTGAAGGGCGTGCCGCAGATGTTGTGGCCCAGCAGGCCGTGGCGCCGTGCGTCGCGCAGAGCGACCGTCAGCCGGCTCACTGCTGTCGGATACTCGGCGCGGACATAGATATAGCCCTTGCTCGCGCCCACCGCATAGGCCGCGATCGCCATGCCCTCGATTACGCGATGCGGGTCGCCTTCCATCACGCTGCGATCCATGAACGCGCCGGGATCGCCCTCGTCGCCGTTGCAGACCACATACTTCAGGTCGCCCCCGGCCTTGGCCACCGTGCCCCACTTCAGCCCGGTGGGATAGCCGCCGCCTCCGCGTCCCCGCAGCCCGCTTTCGGTGATCCGGTGGATCACGCCGTTGGGCATCATCTCGGTCAGCACCGTCAACAGCGCCTGGTAACCGTCGCGGGAGATGTAGTCTTCGATCTTCTCCGGATCGATGTGGCCGGCATTCTCCAGCACGACGCGCACCTGTTTTTCAAAGTGCTCGTTCAGATCGCACTGCAGGTCGGGCACGGGTTCGCCGCCCAGGCTGGACACAATCGCCTCGGCGTGGCCGGCATTCACATGGTGATAGAGGGTCTCTTCGGGGTCCACGCGCACCAGCGGCCCGGAGGAGCACGGCCCCATGCAACCGGTGCGGCGGACAAGCACCTTCTTGCCAGATGCCTCGACTGCCTTGACCAGCGCGTCCCTCAACTCGCCCGAGTGCTGGCTGAAGCACGCAAGGTCCATGCAGACGTTCACTTCATAGTCGAACTTCGCGTTCTCCTGGCAGACGCTTTTCGCTATCTGTTCGAGCTCTTCAATAGTCATGCCACTGCCCACCTTTCCAGTTGCTCGATCACCTGTTCGCTGGTCATCTCGCCCGCCACTTCGCCGTCGGACAACGTAACCGGCGCGCGGCTGCAGGCACCCACGCAACGGGCAGTCATCAGGCTGATCTCTCCATCCTTGGTGGTCTGTCCTTGCGGAATGCCCAGGCGCTTTTCGACCGCGGCCACCAGCTTGGCGGAGCCCTTGATATAGCAGGCCGTGCCGGTGCAGATGGTAAAGGTGTGCTTGCCCGGCGGCTTCAGGCTGAAGTAGTGATAGAAGGTCACCACCCCATAGGCCTGGCTCAACGGCACGCGCAGGGAGCGTGCAACAAAACGAATCGAGTCGTCGTCCAGGTATCCGAACGAAGACTGCACGGTGTGGAGCGTCTCAATCAGCGCGTGACGGGCAAAACCATTCTTGCGCATGGTGCCGTTCACAATCTTCCATCGTTTGTCGTCGCTCGGCAGCGGCGGGGGTGTGAATGCCAGCACAAATCCTCCCGTTCACGGAACAAGACGCGCAGCGATTGTGCTGCCGCGCCGGGTTCCATGTCTAGCCTCCTTTTACGCGTCCGGGCCTGTTTTCATCCGTGACCACGGTCACCTGGAGTGGCAGGCTATCCCATCCTGCGGCACAGGGAGCGTTCCAGGTTGGGAACCGGGACCGGTCCGTTATCCCAGCGGCGGCAGATGGTCGGAGATCCCGAAGAGGAAGATGATCCCGATAATGCAACTGTAGGCGGCGCCGGTCCATGCGATGGCGTGGTAGAAGCGGGGGTGGTGGCCGCTGGCACGGAAAGCGCCGCCCATGGAGGCGGTCATGAGGGCATTCATGGCCACCAGGCCCACTGAAAAGGCTGCCAGGCCCATGATGCCGCGCGAGGTTCCGCCCAGGTTGGCGGTGAGGAAGAAGAGAGCCAACTGGCTGGGCGTCTCAGCGCCGACGCCGTGCAGGATGCCGATGACGAAGACCGATTTTCCGTTGTACATCCACTGGAAACGCTCGGGTCTCGGGGCCTGCCGGTTCCAGCATCGGCGGACCTGCCAGGCCAGCCAGAGGACGCCGTTGATGGCGATCGCCAGGCGGCTTTCGATGCGGCTGTGCCTATGGCCGTGCGCGTCTTTCCGAAGGATTCCCGCGACCACGCCGATGCCGAGCACGATAAGAGTGAGGCCGATCAGGCGCTCGGTCCAGTGGTCCAGGCCCTCGGGCAGGCCCATGTGCAGTTCGAGCACGGCGATGCCGAGGGCGGCCACCGTGAAGGCGTGGCCGAGGGCGTAGGTCATGCCTAAACGCAATCCGCTGCGCCAGTTGCGCTGCACGGCTGTGATGTCGGAGATGGCGGCCAGGTGATCGTAGTCGAAGCCGTGGCGCAGTCCCAGCAGCAGGCAGGAGCCGAGCGCGGCGTCGAGTTTCCAGTCGCCGAGGATTGGAGTCACGGAGCCTAGTATAGAGCAGAAATGGCGGGATTGGCGCGGCGGTGTCCCAAGGCCAGAGCAGGCGCATCTCAATTGCAGCGGCGAATGAAGGGTATGGGCTTTAGCCCGTACATAAGCCCAGCAAAATGAGTGTGGGCTTTAGCCCCTGAGGTATGCTCTTCTTGGATTTGGGCCAAAATCCGACATTTTGCCTGCACCATGCATCCCTTGCTTCCAAGTCCGCCTCCGCACCAGGACATTCCCTCAGGGGCTAAAGCCCCCGCTGATTCGAAACCTCTTACGTACGGGCTAAAGCCCGTACCCTTCAAAAAAACGCCTCTTCAGCAGAAATTGTGGGTGGATTCAGGTTCGGGGAGTCGTCCAAGCGTGTGATACAGAGCCATTTCCATGGCTTTGTAGGTTCGGAAACCGAACGATCGTCT
>Ga0182014_10005603_pt1 | contig 13895 bp, 14 predicted proteins | sample 612S2DmetaG_FD_120489 | JGI IMG/M metagenome (GOLD analysis project Ga0182014, IMG submission 120489) | Permafrost microbial communities from Stordalen Mire, Sweden - 612S2D metaG | ecosystem: Environmental > Terrestrial > Soil > Wetlands > Permafrost | place: Sweden: Stordalen | collected... | reverse complement strand
TTTGAAAGAGATGTGATCATTAAAGTTGCAAAAATACCTTATGGGACAGTAAAAACCTATAAAGAAATAGCAAAATCCATTAACAGCAGAGCATATAGGGCTGTTGGGACAGCAATAGGTAATAATCCATTTCCAATTGTAATACCTTGCCATCGAGTTATCAGATCCGATGGTAAAATCGGAGGATTCAGAGGAGGAACATCAATGAAAGTGGAAATATTAAAAAAAGAAGGAATAAAAATTGAAGAACTGAATAAAGGTAGCAGAATAATATCATAATTCATTCTGAAATAAAAAAAAATAAGGAATTGATGTAATTTATAATATCCTATTCACACTTGCGGTTCTAACCTTTTTATCATGAATGCCATGAATGCAACTACCATAGGAAACAGGAACAGATACATCAGCAAAAGTGCTATTGGTGGTAAAACAGCACCCATAACAGTTGATGCTGCTATCAACATTATCATTGTAATTACCGGACCTAATATCGCAACGAACATATAGATCATAGTGAAAGAATTCAATTTTTGTGCGTAGTCCTTGAGCTTCATCCTAAGTTCATAGGCTGTGTCTTCTGCTATAACATTAAGTGTTTTAGCAAGATCCCCACCACTGGAAAGTGTTCTTGTAATCTGATAAATAGCCCTTTTGAGTCCTTCAGAATTTATTCTTTCACTCATATCCATTAAAGCTTTTTCAGTCGTTTCTCCATATTTTATTTCCTCGAGGGCTCTTGCAAATTCTTCAGAAAGAGGACCATAACCTGAAAGTGCAATAGATCTCATACTATCATGCATACCGATCCCTGCACGAAGTTCTGTTGCCATTTGTCTGAGAGCAAAAGGAAGTTCCCTTGATGCTTCATTTGAACGTGAACCCTTCTGTAAATTTGGTAAAAATACTATTCCTCCAGCCATCAAGAGGATAATCAATCCGAATACCACACCAATAATAATTCCAAATCCAAGAATAATCATAAGCATGAAAACTACTACAAATGAGATTCCACCCATAACCATGATCAATTTAGGATCAAGGCCTTTTTTCTCATCTTCTTTTAGAAGTTCTTCCAATGATGCCTTCTGATAAGCCTCTTTTTTTGCTGTTTTTTCAGGGGCAGGTTTTGCTCCCCTATCATACTTCTTATCTATAAGTTCCTTGAAAATCTCAATTTCATCCTTATCCATTCTCATCTTTTCTATGACACGAGGAGATGTTCTTTTAACAGTACTTTTAGAAGAAGATGACATTTTTAATCCAGAACCCATTTTATCTGTTTTGGATCTTATATTGTCTGCTTTGGATGTGATATTACCTGCTTTGGATGTGATATTACCTGCCTTTGATGATAATTTACTAAATTTATCAACCGGTACAGATACTCCTCCCCCTACCTTCTTAGTTGAATCTACTGTCATTCCACCGATTCTGTTAAAGAATTTTTTGAGACCATCAAAAACCATTTTACCACCAGAAAGTAATTTTAAATAATTTAATAATATCACACAACATTATTAATCCGTTATAATAATTTCATCAATATTTAAGTTCATTCATAATATTTTTTCGAGAATCTCATCAGGATCTCGATAGTAATTGTTTATATAATGTCCAACTTCATCAATTGATCTGATATTATTGTCTGCCAAGTATTCGAGTAAAAGTCTTCGCTTTTCAATTTCCTCTTCTATCTCTGTAATTCCAATACCACGGAGTTCTGCTATATCACGAAGAGTTTGGCTTGCAATTCCAACATATTCTACTTTATCTGATACATTGTTCCACTCAAAAACCCTGTTAAGCTGAACATTACCCTCTTCCATACCAACAATTTCTGCAACTTCGGTAACCCTTCTGATTGAACCACCTTCAGTTCTGTACATCCTATTTTGCATGATAATGAAATCAAGGGCAGGTATCATTATGGTTGGCACATTCATAGGAGGATTTACTAATCTTGTAACAGTTTCCCTTGCAGTATTTGAGTGAACTGTTCCCATACCTGAGTGTCCAGTGTTTAAAGCTGTAAACAATGTTACTGCTTCAGCTCCCCTTACCTCACCTACTATTACCCTGTCTGGTCTTTGCCTGAGGGAATTTTTAACAAGAATATCCATTGTTAGTTCTCCCTTCCCTTCTATATTTGGTGGACGAGTTTCCATTCTTAGAGTATGAGTATGAGGAAGTTGAAGCTCTAAAGTATCTTCAATTGTAATTATCCTTTCACGAGGAGGTGTAAATGCTGTGACAGCATTCAATGTGGTGGTTTTCCCTGAACCTGTACCACCGGCTATTATAGCATTACAAGGTTTAACACCGAGGCCATCGGTACAAACCCATAAAAATCCTGCTAAATGTGAAGATAATGTTTTAAAGTTAATTAAATCAATTATAGTTAATGGATCCTTCCTGAATTTCCTTATGGTTAACGTTGCCCCATCAGCAGATACTGGAGGTATTGTTGCGTTAACCCTGGACCCATCAGGCAACCTAGCATCGAGTATTGGAGTTTGTTGATCAATCCTACGGTTTACCTGTCTTGCTATAACATCTATTATAGCTTTAATATCCGAATCTTCTTCAAAAATAACATTAGTTATCATCATCCCAATTTTTCGATGATAAACAAAAACATTCCTGTTGACCCCTATAACCATTATTTCCTCGAGATCATCATCTTTGATCATCGGATCTAACTGACCATAACCTAACATCTCTTGAGATATTTGAGTGGCTAGTCTGTCAACATCCCTAACTCCTTTACTCCTCAGGAATTCCTTTACCTCTCCAATAAAGCTAGGTTCATCGATTCGGAAATCTTCTCCCTGGGCAACAGCTACCTCGACAAGTTTTTCACGAACTTCGTTGAATATTATTCTTTCTTGATCGGTGAATTTAGGAAGGCTCACATTGTAAGTAGGTATTAAACCTTCTTCTACAATCTCTGCTTTCAGTACATCAGAAACCTTTTTAACAGATTTGGCTCGCCTAGATGGTCTTTTCATAACCTTATCAAGGTTAAATCCATCATCCTCACTTTTTTTTGGGGTGGGTTTTATATTCTCCTCTTTTTCTAGAGTATCCTTCCCAAAAACGTCATTAGTGCCAGTTGATGACCCCTCATCCGTTGCAAATTCTCCTAGAAGATCCCTGAGGATTTCTTTACGTTTATCTTTCATAAGTCTCAACTATTTATATAAATGAACCAATATTTAAGCATATGGAAATAGAATGCACATGTGGATTTAACTGTGTAGAAGATGCACCAACTACATTGAAACATATTAAAAAGTTATACACTCCTTGTAACAAATGTAAAGATCCTAAACTTAGAAAATTCAAACCATTGAAGGATCAATTAAATCTTAAAAAGTTAAATGCAAATTCAGGACTTTGCAACTGTGGAAAAAGACATTTAGATCAAGTAATGGCACACACACTCAAGATTATGATGGATGAAGGTATTAGAGAAGAAGAATCCACACTACGAAATGCTTGCACCCCATTACTTACACCTGCATATCCCACTACATCAGCACCATATCTCCCAAATAAATCCCTTGTCATTCTGGCAGATGGAATGAACAAAAGGTGTGCAGAAAGAATTATCAATGAAATACCAGAAATAAAAGGTGTTTTAAAGGGAGATATTAAACAGACAGTGGGATTGAAAGATTCAAATTCATTACCACATGTTTATAAGTTACTTGCTGGATGCGACATGCGCTGTGATATTGTTTTAACTCCATATGGTGCATTATGCATCTACAAAATCCAAGCAGAGATCCATGTAGAATTCTCTAAACCCATATCACCAAAAATAGAAGCTTTAAAAAAAATAATTAAAAAATATAATGATCCTACTGTCCTGGACTGTACTTGTGGGCCAGGAACCCTGGGGATAGCCTGTTTGAAGTCCGGAGCAAAGAAAGTTGTTTTCAATGATCTCTGGTATCCTGCAGCCAAGATGGCCTTGTTAAATCTAGAAGTAAATGGATTTAAAACAAACTTTTTTGACGTAAGAAAAGGTTTAATAGGATCTGGAAAAAACTTTGAAGTTTACTGTGAAAATATAATGGATTTAAAAGATATTCTAACCGAAAAATTTGATATATGCATAATTGACACATTCCCCGGTGTGGATACCACAGATTTTGTTGAATCCGTAAAGGAGATGTGTAGAGAAGTAGTTATAATTTAGTTATAGTGTATCAAGATACATGAATTTCTATTAATCATTTACATTACAAGGTTATCCATTAGAAAAATACTTTGTCTATGCCATACTGGCGTAAATAATAATTGCTGGAATTATGAGGACACCCATTAAATTTGATTTATTCACACCTGTATAATGTGGGATCATTCCCAATGAGATGGATGTGATGAAGACTAATAAAACATATAAAATATTAACATTTTCTATTAATGCAAAAATAATTACCAATAAACTGGTGAATATGATAACTAATTTTGAAAGCAAACCGTAATTAATGCTGTTTATATACAAAATTAAAAAATCTCCAAGTTTAAACAGGAAAAAACAGATAGAGATAAAGCAGTAATTGATACAAAAACGAATAGAAGAAGATAGTTGATGTCGAAATTCTGTATTAATTTGTCAATAAAGACTGCAATACCACTTCGGGGCTCGCGTACATTGTATAGATCAAAGATCTCATAAGTGCTTTAATATATAAACATATACGTTTAATCATTTATAGCTTCATTCATTCATATATTAGGTAGTTATTTATATCATATACACAGAGCTGCTGTTAATTAAAGATGTATCATAGTAGCTGAATATTTTAAGTAAAATTCTATTTTAAAACTAATGCAGGGGACGGGATTCGAACCCGCGAAGGCCTACACCAATAGGCCCTGAACCTATCCCCTTAGTCCACTTGGGTACCCCTGCATATACCATGTTAAGCCTTCTCATTAATGGGAAGGTACTTATTTATTAAATTATATGTCAAAAATGGAGTTAAAATGGTAATCATTCAGTAGAATTTACATGAGATACAGTTTAAAAAAATAAGAAATAGGGATTTATAAGACTCTGGTTTAAATTTAAAGACATATTAGCCCGGAAATAGAATGTGAATTTATTTATTACATAAATTAATATTCAGAAACAAATCCTAAAAAGCTACTCTAATAGCTTGTGATATTCAATATTCAGTTATTGCTATTTAGAAAGTCGTTATATTTCTTAATATATTCAGTTATAGCTATCCTAATTAGATTGGATTTACTAACATTACCCATTGCAGTTGATATTTTTTCCAAGTCTTCGAGTTGTTTTATACAGGTGGATTAAGTAAATTTTGTGGATTATCAGGATATACAGTTTTTGAAATCATACTTAAACATGCTATGATTGATAAAATTATGAAAATAGGCAATATTATTTTCGCTCTGAAACTATTATCAATTTGAATCCAATTAATAATTAAAATATAACTTATTATTAAAAATTGTATTGCTGATAAAAAATAGACCAACTGCATATATTTAACATCGAATGTACTTTCTAATCCCATAATACGGATAATTAGAAAAATTAAACCTAATATCACACCAATAAAACCTAAAAATATAGTTGCAGAAACATTATACAAAATACCTAAACAAACACATATTGCGCTTCCCATAATTAGGAGAGTAGGAGGAAATATATATTTTTTAAAAAGAATATCGCTTTCTTTAGTATTTGAAACTTCAATTTCTTCATCTAAATTATCAACATATCCTAACTTTCCACCGCACTTACAATTTTCATCAAAAGTATCAGAAGATTCACCTTTCTGAAGCTCATAATAACCCCCACACTTATCACAAACTAAATACCCCATTTTAAACAACCTCTACAAAGATTACTACTAATTAATTCTTATATTCTACTATATAATCAGTTGTTGCATATCATAATCAAGTTTGATTACTAACATTATCTTTTATCAATGTTATTTGTTTATTAATGTCTATTTTTAATAGCAATTGCTTTAATTTATTATATTTATATTAATCTATTATATCAATTCATTAATGAGGAGAACTAGTATGTCAAAATTAGAGATTAAACTTGTAGACATGTATGAAAGTTTGAGGTTGAATATAATGGAGCATGATTCTTTGAGACTTCCTATATCATGGGGGATATTTCCTCTTCCATTAAACTCAACTTTTGAAATATTGATGAACGGTAGAAAAAAAGATATTTTCAAAAAGGATCATATTTTCTACAATGAAATCTCAAAATATATAAAATCCTATCGTTACGACTTTGAAATAAGTAAATCCGACAAAATGTACATTAACATTACTCTAATTCTATGTATGACGTTTATTGTGGTGACTTCAGTGTTAACAATAGTCTATTTTTCTTTAACCTCTTTGCAAGGCATACTTTTTACTATCATAATCGGATTTCCTGCAATCTATGTATTTCTAGTAGGGATAATTAGGCGCCGTAGAAGGACAAATGGGGAAAAACATGACCCTGATTTAAAAAAAATTGTCCAAATGCTAATAGACTATGGAGTTAAAATAATAAATGAAAACAAATTAGATCCGCAAGATTATCCAATTAAAATAAAACACAATGATTATGATGATCTAAGATATGAAAAACAAGAAGACAATAGCTATTTAGGGTATTTTAAGAAATGAAACAATATAAAAATATTATTATAGTGATACTGGCTTTGTTTTATCTATTGGTAATTCTAAGGATCATTATCTTGTATTTAGTTCCAAACACTGATCTCTTATATAACCAGATCCAACAAAATCTAATATCTTACGTTATAATTATAAAAATAATACTGATTTTAATGGCTTTATCAGTAATTCCCGCATATTATAGTTTGAAAAAAAATTTAACAAACGAAATGCCACTGAAAATAAAGAACATGTTTTATGTACTAATCTTTGGTATTTCTGCACTAATCCCATTAACAGCCTTATTGAACACTTATCTAACTGGAGACCTAATATTATCTTCACTACTCCTTCTATATGGTATACTATTTACATTAACCCTATACAAACATGAAAAATGGTAAATATGACAGAATAAATAACAACCAACATATTCATAAAATGTGAAAATTCTGATGCTAAAAAATTTTTTAAAATTTAAATGATCTCAAATCTTTAATAAAACACATATCAGCAAAAAAAATTAGTAATAATATTATATACAAATATATGTCAAAAAGGGAGTTAAAATGGTAATCATTCAATAGAATTTACATGTACACCGGGTATTATACCAATTAATGCACCACATAAAACACCTATTAAACATGCAATCAACACATCAAAAATCTTACCACCAATATATTATATAGTTCAATTTATTAATATTATTTTCTAAAATAATAGTATTACTATAAAACTGTTATAAATGAAATTAAAATTTTATAAAAATAAATTAAATAAAAAAAGTGGTTTTAAAGGTTATTACATTAACCTTCTTACATCGACTACTTCTATACTTGCAACATCCTCGATCTTAGATAGATTTTCTTCGACCTGTTCTGTTCCACCTTCAGCATCATCAACTATTACCATTACAATGAGTGCAACAAGACCGAATGCTATTGGATCTTCCTCAATACTGTGTAGTTCTGTGTTTTCTGGTATTGAACTTTTAATTGCTTCTTTAACTTTAGCCACATCCATTTCAGGACTTTCAGGCATTAACTTTATTGTAGCTACTACTTCTCCCATTATTTTGCCTCCTAAAAACCCTCAACCTGTAAAAGTTGATTAAATGGTTTGATAATATAAATAAATCTTAAATTTAATAAATTTAAATTAGTTAAATAATTTAAAAAAGATTTAAATTATTTTATGGTCCTTTGAAGCCACATTCACATTTGTATAAATGTCCGAATGTTCTACATTTCTCGCATCTGTAGAGTATTCTCTCGCATTCTGGGCATGGAAACTTAACATAGTTTTCCACTGGTGATATTTCCTGTTTACAGGATGTACATTCTATTTTCTCCATTTAAATTCCTCCAATGAGTGTATATTTAGAGCTTTTACCTTCTATAATCGATATGACCCTTTCAGGGTACTTGCCGTTCACAACATAACAATTAGTTTTATATCTGAGTAAAAGCTCGGGTAAAAATTCATCAACCGATGTTTCACCAAAATTTAGTAGTTTTTTTGCACTTATAATTTTTATAAGTTTCGCACCATCTTGGCATGGATCATGCGTATATATACCATCTACATCTGTTGCTATTAATAGTTTGGCCTTAATGAGATCAGCTATGTACATAGCTATTGAATCAGAAGTAACCTTCCAGCTATGTTCAAGGACATCATGACTTTCAATTAGGGCGGATGGGTTTAATAACGGCAATTTTCCTTGTTTTAATATTAAATCGATCATATCTACAGATTTGACTGATTCGAGCCCCTTAACTTTATCTGCAAGGAGAGTACCAACTATATCCATACACATTATTGCAGAATTATGGTTAGCTGTATCAGAAAAATGTATATCTCGGTCATAGTCCCTTATTTTATTTGCAAACATACCCCCTCCACAAATAAAAACTATTTTCTTAGGGGATTCTAAAGAATCATTTAAAGCTATAACCGCTTCGCATAATTTTATAGCTTTTTCAGGGAACAGACTTCCACCAATTTTTATAAGCCAATCCATTCTACCCATCCATAATAAAATATTAAATCTGTTATTTCAGAAGTTTAAGATCCTGTGTAATCTTATCAATTTTCTCATCCTCATCAGGACCAATACCAAGACAAGTTATGGTTGACCTTGGTAATTCAGTGTGTCCTGCATCATGAACTAAATATATAGGCATGTTTGTTGCTTTTGAAAGTTCGTAAATTTCAAAAAGTTCCTCAAGATCATTTGCCTTCAAAACAACCTTCTTTTCACCTTCAGATTCCCATCTTTTTATTATACGATCATCAGCTTTTTTATATGCACCTAAACATGCATGACATGCTTGAGCAGCTATTTTCCCACGGCTCATCTTAAGATCTGCCCTCATCACTATGATTTGTTTCATTATTTCACCATTTCATTAAATATTTATACGAAAAATAGTTTAAATTAATTTTATCCCAAAAATTCCTAATTATTTTAAATTTAAAATATTTAATTATAATAATCTTTTACCAGCCCGGTCTACATCAACTGAATACAGTTCCATTCCTGGAATTAAAACCCTTACAACTGGAATTTTAATCTCGGGTCTTGTAAGATCTACATATAAAATATCTTCAAATCCACATTTACTCAGAAGTTTTTTCGAAGTATCAATATCCTCTTTAAATGATTTACCTGAAGCATTTTTAAATTCATTTAATTCAATTGATAACTTAGATTCACCAAACCAATGGCTGTTTATGCGTTTCATTCTTTGATATCCTGCTTTTCTCATGAAAACTGCACGTACAGTATCCTCCCTAGTGCCATGAATCTGGGTTGCTCTACTCTGTGCAACCTCTGTAAGTGCCCTGATGACGGCAATTTCAGGATCTAAGTGTGTTCCAACACCCAAAGTCAATAATGCGGGGTCTTTTAAAATAGTGTCATCTGAAACTGCGGCAACAGTTGTAATTTTAATATCTGCTGTTAAATCAACGAGTTTAACATTAATTCCTGCTTTCTTAAACATAGCCAGGATATTTATAATTATCTCATTATCAGTATTTTCACAGCTGATCTCAGGTTTTTGCTGACGTCTAGACTCGAAAATACTCCAAGCATCTCTCTCCACAACTTCCATCATACCATGAAAAACTGCCTCTTCAATTTTATTTCCAGATGCAAGGCCGTTAGTGTTGGATTGAAAGATTTTAACAGTATTATCTGGAATATAAGGATGATAAATAGCATTTGCAGGTACTAATACAATACCATCATCTTTGAGGTTTGTTGATTTAACCCACTCCATTTTAGAAGTTTTTGGATCGAATAATAAATTAGGTAGTATCAAAGAATTTGGATTTATATATTCCTCAGCTGAACCCTCAAAAATACCAGAAACAACGTTCTGCCTATATTCCTCATTTAATTCTGCAGAATATCTCTCAAATGCTTCCATCATTGCAGATGCCTTTGCCTGTGGTTTAGTTGCACCTTTACCAGCATATATACTGACAGCACCTTCTGCTGCTGATGGTCTTATAGCAGAGTAAACTGGAATTCCAATCCTATCAAGATGTGTTATTTCAGCGACTCTAGTAACCCCTGCAGTCCTAAGCTTCGATTCTACATTTTTTATAGTGTCCTCGGGAGCTATAGCTCGGTGTGTACATCCAATATATTTTACAGGTACTTCTTTAAACATTTGAATCACTTTTAAAGCGTTATTAAAATGAAATTTACAATTATGTTTTTGGTTATATTAGTTTTATAGTTATATTTTAGATGTTAAATCAGTTGTCTATCAGGAAATCATAAAAATTAAAAATTTATGATATTTAGAGCTTTTAATACTAAAATAACAGAAAATAGGAATGTAATACCCCATATTAGTGGATTCCATCTAAATACTTTAGCACCGTCGAGTATACTAATCGGTATAAGGTTAAGTGCTGCTAAATAACTGTTTATAAAGAAACCAAAGTAAATTATGTTACTTATTATAAATCCCGAAACATCTGTTGCATTATAATTTATGTAAGGTGTTAAACCCAAAAATATTAAAGCCAGAACTATATTCACCAATGGACCTGCTATCGATATTTTCCCATTTTGTTCTCGTGAAATGTTATTTCCATGTATATAAACTGCGCCAGGAACAAAGAAAGCCAATTTTATTATTATCGCAGTGATTACACCAAAAATTAATCCTTGAAACCATACCCGAAATTCTGCATAGAATCCATACCTGACTGCCACGAACTTGTGAGCAAGTTCATGCAAAACAAAGCCTAAACCTACTGCTATAAGTGATGCTGGTATTAATAGTATGAAAGCGTTGATGTTACTTTGACTGAATATATATGCAAATATAACAGCTATAAACAACATTGAGATAATTATATCCCTAACCTCTCGGGCTGTGAAATTAACCATATTTTATAGACCTAGCTTTACACATATAATGATTTCTATATCAAAAAAATGACACTGATGAATTAAATCCTTTTAGAATATTTCATCTCATGGATTACTATTTTAAACTCTGTTCCACCATCATTTTTCAGTTGGATAGTACCATCAAGCTGCATTACAAGACTATTAATTAATTGTAATCCTAATGATTCAGTATTTCTAAAGTCAAGCATTTCTGGAAAGCCAATTCCATTATCTTTTACTTCTAAAATAAGTTTATCATTATTTCGCATAAGTTTGATGTTTATCTGTCCATTAGTTAGATTGGGAAATGCATGTTTTAATGAATTAGTTATTAACTCATTTATTATTAGACCACATGGTATGGCTGTATCTATATCTAAAAAAACATCATCTACATCTGTTATTATTTTTACATGATCTCTATCTACATATGACTGAAGAAGGTATGTCACAAGGTTCCGGACATAGCTTGAAAATCCAATTTTCGCAAATCCCTCTGACTGATAAAGTTTTTCATGTATCATTGCCATTGATTTAACTCGATTTTGACTTTCCTTTAAAATATCAACAACTTTTTCATCCGTTATATATCTTGTTTGAAGGTTTAAAAGGCTTGAAATGATCTGCATATTATTTTTAACCCTATGGTGGATTTCTCTTAGGAGAACATTTTTCTCTTCAAGTGACGACTTGATCTTATCTTCAGCCTGTTTCCTTTCAGTAATATCCCTAACAACCATCACAATATAATGTTCGTTACTGAAGTTAACAATGCTTGCACCTATCTCAACAGGAATTCTATGTCCATCAAACGTATTAAAAATAGAAGGAAAGGTTTTTTTGGCTGTTGATTCCTTGTTTTTGATCAGTATATCAAATATTCCTTGAATTTTAACCATTTCCTCTTTGTTTACAAGTTGTTCTATTGACATTTGAAGCATTTTTGAATTTGAATATCCAAATAGCTCCGATGCTGATTTGTTAACATCTGTAAAATGTCCTGAAGGAATTTTAAGCAAGAAAATTGGATCATTACTCTGATCCAATAATGCTCTAAATCTTTCAAGTTCGCCCAACCTCTTCTGAAGTTCAGGATAATAACTCTTTTGAATGGATGATTCGCCAAGACCTATGATCTTGTCACGTAGATCATCATAATCATTTAGATCTGCTTGATTAAAGGGCATTTTTAAATATTTCCTCCACATCACTCATTTTTGGTATCACAGGGTTAGTTACAATACATGGATCATTCATTGTCCGTTGTACTAGTTTTGGAATATCTTCTTCTCGAACACCAATTTCTTTTAAAGTCTGAATAACTCCAGTCTTAATTTTAAGCTGTGAAATACCATCTATAAGACTATATTTATCATTTAAGTCGCCAAACCCCATAGTTTTAGATATTTTAAGATACCTCTCAGGATCTGATGAGAAGTTGTAATCCACAACATATTCCAAAAGTAGAGCATTACACTCACCGTGATGCAAATCCATAAGACCCCCTAGACTGTGAGCCATTGCATGAACTAAACCAAGACTAGCATTTGAAAATGCTAATCCTGCATGTAGACTTGCCAACATAAGGTTACCCCTAAATTTAGGGTTCTTTGGATCGTTTATGCACTGTAATATATTGGATGAGAAAAGTTTAATTGCTTCAATTGAATGGACATCAGTAATAGGTGAACTTGCATTTGATACATAAGCTTCTATTGAATGGCTTAAAATATCAAATCCCGTGTAAACTGTCATATTAGAGTTCAAAGTGGTTGTTATTACAGGATCAATTAATGCCACGTCAGGTACCAGTTTTTTACTGATAATTGCCATTTTTATTTTTCGTTGTCTGTCAGATATTATTGCAAATTGAGACACGTCTGCAGAACTACCAGCAGTGGTTGGTATACATATTAAAGGTGGAGATGGCATTACAACTTTATCAACACCTTCAAACTCTTTTATATTTTTGTTATTTGAAATTACTATTCCTATACCTTTTGCACAATCCATTGGACTGCCACCACCTACTGCAACTATTACATCACAGCCTTCTTCGTTGTAAACACGAGCCCCCTCCATAACTTCTTCAACTCGGGGATTCGATGTTATATTGGAATAAATTTCATACTCATAATATCCAGATTCCAAAATTTCAATTATCTCATCAAGCCAACCTGAAGAGATTATACCATTATCTGTTACTAAAAATATTTTTTTTGCTGCAAAATTTTTTAGATACCGCCCCAACAGATTTCTAGCTCCTGAACCAAAAACAAATTCGGGTGATACAAACTTTCTGAGTTCAAATTCACCATCCAATCACATCAACCTCCTTGATGGACATAGAAAACTGAAAACTGAAATTTTAGTCTAAATTAACAACATAATCTTTGATATATAATAATATAATCTAGATATTAATTACATAAGATCATGATTATATAATAATAATACGTTTTAAAGATCTATGCAAATTTAAAACGAGATCATTGGATTTAACGAGATGAATCTGTGATACAAATGACATGTGAATACTGTGGAAAAGGAAGTTATGGTAAACTCATAACAGGAAGAAAATATTGGAATATTTTTTTAGCACCCAGTCAAAGATATCTAGGAACATGCGTAATTGCAATTAAAAGACATTGCGCCAATTTATCTGAACTTGAAGATTTTGAATGGATGGAATTTTCAAAAATAGTTCCTGAAATGGAGATTGTTATCAAAAAACTATTCAACCCTACACTATTTAATTGGAGCTGCTTTAAAAATGCAGCATATAGATCTGATAATCCAG
>Ga0182014_10005601_pt1 | contig 13901 bp, 9 predicted proteins | sample 612S2DmetaG_FD_120489 | JGI IMG/M metagenome (GOLD analysis project Ga0182014, IMG submission 120489) | Permafrost microbial communities from Stordalen Mire, Sweden - 612S2D metaG | ecosystem: Environmental > Terrestrial > Soil > Wetlands > Permafrost | place: Sweden: Stordalen | collected... | reverse complement strand
CGCGATCCCGAAACGCTCGCCGCCGACATCCGGGCTATTGCCAAGCGCGCAGCCGCCCACATCAAGCGTCCGTATCTCGATCATGCTGAGCTCCTGTACGACGAACACGGCCTTCCCAAATGACTTCGACAAGGGCCGCCACGCGGCAGGGCCGAATTTCGGTGACTGCTTCGCCTTTGCTCTCGCCAAACTCACTGGCGGGCCTCTCCTTTTCAAAGGGAACGATTTCAAAAAGACCGACATCGTCCCCGCCCTATGACGCACGAGTCTCCTGAAAAATGACCGTATAGGCGCGCCTGCCAAATGTAAGACAGAATCGGCCGGATTCGACAAGGTCTTGCGGACCGGTTCCTTGGCGATCCAGATATCCACGAGGCCGTCTCAGGTCAAGCTTGGGAAGGTTCGGCCGTGTGACCGACATCACATGTGCCCGTGATAACGCGTGCTGTCCTCTCGCTCCTGCAACGAGTAAGGTAGGCAGGGTAGAAATTGCGTTTGGGATGATCCTGCTTCGGGGCAAATTCCGCGTTGCCTGAGGAGAAAGACGCGAATTCGCGATTTCATTCGACGCAGTTGCGGGAATCCCTCCCTGCAACGTGCTGAAAATACGCGGGTAGAAACTGATTTTCGCTTATTGCAATGTGGCATGTGGGGTGCGATAAATAACTGGAATTTCTTGTACTCTAGTAAATGACAAGGGCGGAGATGGAAGGAGAAAACGACGAATGCCGAATGAAGCAGTCGAGCCGGGAACGGGCGCAACCGCTTGGCAAGCGAAGCAAGTCTACGCGATGGCGGTAATCAGCCTCGTAGTTGGGCTGGCGATCGGATACTTGTTTCGCGGATCGCAATCGCCGGCGGTACCGGCGCAGCCCGCAGCCAGCGCCCAGCCCGCAGCCCCGGCAGGCGGTATGGGCGGGCAGATGCCCACCCTCGATCAGATGAAACAGATGGCCGACACGAAAGCGGCGCCGCTGCTGGAAAAGCTGAAGGGCGATCCGAACAACAAGGATCTGCTTATCCAGGCCGGAAACCTCTACGAAGCTACCCACCAGTTCAAGGAAGCAGCCGCATACTACGACAAAGCATTGCAGGCCGATCCCAAGAACGTTCCCATTCGCACCCAGATGGCCTCGTGCCTCTACTACAACGGCGATGTGGACGGGGCGATCAGCCAGCTTCAGCAGGCGCTGCACTATGACCCCAAGGATGTGAACTCGCTGTTCAACCTCGGCATGATCAAGTGGCAGGGGAAACAGGACAGCAAGGGAGCGGTGGCGGCATGGCAGCAGCTGCTGAAGTCGAATCCGCAATTGAGCGCGGAGCGCAAAGCCACGGTGCAGAAACTGATGGCCGACGTCCAGATGCAGGGCAAGAGCTAGCCGGATCATTTAGTCATTGAGTCATTGAGACATTGAGTCATTGAGATATTGAGTCATTGAATCATTGGGGGTAATGAATCGTCGATTCAATGACCAAGTGATTCAATGATTCAATGACTCAATGATTCAATCGCTCAACGATGCAAAGGAGCACGGAGCAAATGACGGATACAAATCGAGCAACTTCTACTTCGATCGAGCAATGGACCAGCGTGCAGGCTTACGTGTTGGCGGTCATCTGCCTGCTGGTGGGAATCGCCGGCGGTTGGTTCATCCGCGGATCCCAGAGCCCAGCGGCTGCTCCGGCCGAGACTGCGAGCGCACCCGCACCGGCTATGGGAAGTGCAGCCGCAGGCGCCCAAACTCCGACTCCGGCTCAGATGCAGAAAATGGCCGACACGCAAGCTGGACCCTTGATCGAGAAGCTCAAGGCGGACCCGGCCAACGCCGGTCTTCTGGAGAACATCGGGAATATCTATTACGACGCCCAGCAATTCCCCACAGCCATCGATTACTACCAGCGTGCGTTGAAAGTGCAGCCCAGCAACACCGGTGTTCGTACCGACATGGCGACCGCGTATTGGTACACCGGCGACGCCGATACCGCCATCGCAGAATTCCTGAAGTCTCTCTCTTACGAACCGAACAAGCCCAACACGTTGTTCAATCTGGGCATCGTCGAGTGGCAGGGCAAGATGGACATCGACAAAGCTGTCGCCACCTGGCAGAAGCTGTTGGACACGAATCCGAACTATGAAGGCAAAGACAAAGTTCTGGAACTGATGGCCCAGGCGAAAAAGCATTCGAGTGTCAAACCGGGCACGCCGGCCAAGCCGTTGCAATAGCCTGCTCATCAAGCGAACACATATGGAACGACCGACCTACAAGGCAGTGATTGTCGGCGCTGGACCGGCGGGTCTGACTGCGGCCTACGAACTGTCGAAGCGGCATGCGCCGGTGATTGTCGTCGAGAGCGACCCCAAATATGTCGGCGGAATCTCTCGCACCGTCAACTATAAGGACTTCCGCTTCGATATCGGCGGGCACCGCTTCTTCTCCAAGTCGCGCGAGGTGGAAGATCTTTGGACCGAGATTGCCGGCGGCGACATGCTCGATCGTCCCCGCTCGTCGCGCATTTACTACCGCGGCCAGTTCTACACCTATCCTTTGAAACCATTCGAGGCTCTCTCGAAGCTCGGCATTGTCGAGTCGGTGCGCTGCGTGCTCTCGTTTACAGCCGCCCGCCTCCACCCCACGCGCAACCCGAAGACCTTTGAAGACTGGGTCACCAATCAGTTTGGCGAGCGCTTGTTCCGTATCTTTTTCAAGACCTACACCGAGAAGGTGTGGGGGATGAGCTGCAACGAAATCTCCGCCGATTGGGCGGCACAGCGGATTAAGGGGCTATCGCTCGGTTCGGCCATCAAGCACGCACTTTTTGCCAAGCGAAAGCCGCAGTCCAGAGACCCGAAGCAAGACCGCAAGCAGGTGGTGAAGACCCTAATAGACACCTTCCGATATCCGCGACTGGGACCGGGAATGATGTGGGAAGCGTGCGCGGAAAAAGTGCGCAAGCTGGGCGGCGAAGTGCTGCTGGGCCGCAGCGTAGTCGGCTGCCGCTTCGACTCCACCAGCAATATCTGGATTGTGACTTCCCGCGATGCCAACGGCGATGTGGAAGAATATCGCGGCGAACAACTGGTCTCGTCCATGCCTATCCGGGAGTTGGTGGCCCAGATCTCGCCGCACCTTCCCGAAGCCGTCCTCCAGGCGGCGCGCTCTTTGCGCTATCGTGACTTCCTCACCGTCGGACTGATCGTGAACGACCGGGGCCGTTTCAACGACAACTGGATTTACATCCACGATCCCAGTGTGCAGGTTGGCCGCGTGCAAAATTACAAGTCGTGGTCGCCGGAGATGGTTCCCGATGACCGCTATCGCTCCTATGGGCTGGAATATTTCTGCTTCGAGGGAGATGGACTGTGGACTACGAGTGACCGGGATCTGATCGAACTGGCGAAGCGGGAAATCCAACGGGTAAATCTCGCTGCCAGTGCGGATGTGGTTGATGGCTGCGTCATCCGGCAACCCAAGGCGTATCCGGTTTATGACGACACTTACCAGCAGCACGTGAACACGATTCGGAAAGCGCTCGACGAAAACTGTCCCACGCTTCACCTGGTCGGCCGTAATGGCATGCATAAGTACAACAACCAGGACCACGCCATGATGACTGCGATGCTTACCGCAAGAAATATCTTGGCGGGCGAGCGCAAGTATGATGTCTGGGCGGTGAATCAGGATGCCGAATACCACGAGGCCGGCGCAGCCGGCGGGCAGGCCGCGGAAGTCGACACCCGGGTTCCAGTCAGAAACGTGGCAACCCGCGCCTAGAACACGAAGTGATTCAGACGTCCACACCTTCGAGCCGTGGGGAAGTCGCGCTAGGACGGACCAGACACTAACCGACCAGTTTGAACATCGAGGTGTTCGGAATCATGAGCGCGCTCCAGGAATTGCGCGGCCTTCTGAGGCTACGCGCGTTACAGCTACTTGCCCTTTCGTCCTTGTTGATCCTGCTGGCGGCGATTGCCTTCAGCACCAGGCTGACGGTTCGCGACCCGGATATCTGGTGGCATCTCAAAGCCGGCGATTGGATTGTTCAACACCATGCCGTTCCCTACGTCGGCATTTTCTCGCGCACTGCCGCAACGCGCCCCTGGGCGGCCTATAGTTGGGGCTATGAGGTGCTGCTGTCGCGCGCTTATGCCTGGTTCGGCCTCGTTGGATTTGCCTTGTTCGGAATTTTGTTGACCGTAGCAGTCGCCTTCATACTCTTCTGGATGTTGTACCGCCTTTCCGGACGGTTCTGGGTGGCGTGGTTTCTTGCGCTCATCGGAAGCTTCGCTTTTTTGTTCAGTCTCATGCCCCGGCCTGTGTTTGTCACCATGATCCTGTTCACGGTCGTGCTGACTTTTCTCCTGGAGGCTCAGCGCACGGGCAGCATCCAGTTCCTGTGGTGGTTGCCATTGCTTTTTGTCCTCTGGGCCAACATGCACATCCAGTTCATCTATGGACTGTTCGTGGTGGGACTATTCATGGGGATCAACCTGCTTCAACGGCTGGCAAGGTGGGTTGGAATCGAGTTGGACTTCATTCAGGCGCCCACGCTTCCTCTTCCCGGGCTGATCGGGGTTTTGTTTGCCTGTTTCGCTGCGACTTTCATTGGGCCGTACACGTATCACCTGTATCACGTGGTCGCGGCGTACTCCAACTCGCATGTGCCCTATTACATGATTCAAGAGTTGTCGGCCTTTGACTTCAAGTCTTTTCCTCACTATCTACTGCTGTTGTTGGTGGCGGCTGCGTTTTTCGCCATAGGATGGCCGAAGAAACTGGACTTGTTCAAGCTTTCCTTGCTGATCGTCGCCAGCGTCGTTGCCTTCCGCACCCAGCGCGATGCGTGGTTTGTGGCTATTTGCGCCGCGGCTTTTATTGCCGACCGGCGCGCCGGGGAAAGCGCGCCAACACCGGTGCTGAAGCTTCCGGAGCTGGCCGGTGTGGGGGCCGTTTTAGCGATATCGATGTTGCTGGCTGCGCGCAACACCGGCTTTAATACCCGCGACTTGGACCGGACCATCAGCCGAGAGTATCCGGTGAATGCCGTCAACTTTGTGCATCAGAACTCGTTTTCAGGGCCGCTCTACAACCATCTCACCTGGGGCGGCTTCCTGATTTGGTACCTGCCAGAGTATCCGGTGGTGGTCGATGGACGAAACGATCTGTATGGGGATGAACTGGACCTGCTCACATATAACAGCTCTAAAGGCGACGAATCGTATACCTCCGATCCCTACCTGAATGAGGCCGGACTGGTGCTGCTGCCCAAGAAACTCCCGCTGGCAGCCCTCCTGAGCATTGATTCACGATTCCGCTTGGTTTATCAGGATCCGCTTGCTGTGGTGTTTGTTCGCAACTAGCGGCTCGGAGGAAGAACGCACCCGGAACACCTCTTCACGACAGTTCCCGAACGCGTTCTTACTGCCGCACCAGAACCGCAGCCACCTCGTCCTGATAGGCCACACGGAATTGCGCACGCAACACAGGTAGCGTCGTCAGCGCTTTCAGCATAGCGGAATTCCGCTCCAGCAAGATTATTTGGGCGCCTGTGAAACTTGGATCCGTTTCGAGACGCTGAGTACCGTCGGTCACTTTGAAATATCTTTCATTGATTTCATCGCCGTATAGATTCAAACGGCCATCAATAGAGACCGGGTATTCCGGCAGATACCAGATCAGGAAACCACCCCAGGAATACGCGTTGAACAACGGCCCCGGAAGCTGATTCGCCCGGATGAAATCGCAGGCTTTCACGGGGAAGACTCGACTAACCTGGTTCATCAGTGTGCTGCTGGGGATGCGGATGATCGCCGCCAGAAACACCACCAGAACGAGCATCGCAACCAGTGGCTTTTCCCATTTCCATCCCGGACTGCTCTTTCGCGGTTCAGGTTCGTGTTGGCTGTCGGCTAAAGCGTCGGCGATTATAGCAATTGCCGGGAAGACCACGCACCACACATCTCGTTGGACTCGGAATGCAAGCATTACGAAGATACCCATCGCGCCGAGTTTGAACAAATCCCGCGAGCGCTGCCGCCCCAGTGCAAGAAATGCCGCCATGACCAGCAGCAGCAACACAAAATTCTGCGGCCGCCGGAAAGCCAGGGCTTGCAGCTCCTGGAAATCCTCGAACAGCACCTTGCTGTAGGCAGTCTGGAATGCGCTCGGGAAGAGCTGAAACGAGTAGGGTGTCAGCAGCGTTGCGACTACCGAAAGACCGGCGATCGCGGACACCTTCGCCAGTGAATGGGCGGGTGCCGAAAACGAGCTTACACCGGAAGTATGCAATAGAAACTCCGTAGCTTCGGCCGCCAGGTACAAGCCCAGCAAGAGCAATCCGTTCAAAAACTGTCCGTGCAGGTTAGCCCACAGGAAGAAGAGCAGGGGCAACCAGAATAGAGGGCGCACATCATTGCACCGGCGGCTTTGTAGCAAGAGGAGCAGCTCAACCCCAAAGAACAGAATCGAAAAAGAAATGGGGAGCGCCGGCAAAGCAACCAGGACATACTGGGCAATGGCAGAAAGCAGAACGGCGCACCAGAAGCTTCCGCGCCAACCGCGCGCCAAGAGAAAGGTCACTGCGGCCAGCGCCAGTTTGAAACCCATGAGCAGCGCGGAAATCGCTCTCAAACCCAGCAGCTTGTAGGCTCCAGCCGTCAAAACCTCGAATCCCCAACTGGAGTCAACCCAAGGCCTATCGGCGTACTGAGAAAACAAGCCATCGCGAGGGAAAGCGTGGTTCTGCAGGATCCAGAGCCCGGTCCGCAAATGCCACAAGATGTCGCGGTTGGTGAAGGCCGTAATGCGGAGAGACTCGTAGGTTGCGGCAAAAGTCAGCAAGAACAGTAATGCGGTGATCCGTACTGAAGTGCGGTCGAGAACACTGCGGGCTAGGCGCGCTACAACAAGGTTCCCCTCAGCGGTTCCGATCGGCATAGCAGTCATTCACGCTCCAGGGTCTGCCGCTGCGCATCTATCCGCAGCCCGGCTTCCGCTCAGGAACCTATTCGCCTCAACGTTTGCCGCTCACAGGTACTTTGAGGCTAACAGCAGGCGTTACCGTACCGTCAGCGTTGTGATTGAAATTGTGGCACTGGAGAGTACACGTATTGGTTCCGCGATTGTAGGAAATAGGAGAACGGAAATAAGAGGAAACAGGAGAACTGGCGGTGGCGTTCTCGGCTACGACCTTTAAATCGAAATTGACCATGCGCTCACCCGAGACACTCGAGGAGGTTGCGCCCATGCCATGAGCGGTGTGACACACCGAGCAGGAGAATCCTGCGTTGATGTGGACCGAATGCTTGGTGAAGCTGGCGTTGGAAACGATGTTGGACAGATCGTGACATTTGGCACACAAGGAATACGGTCCCTCCGCAGCGGGATCGAGGATCGCAGGAAGAAGATTTTGGATTGCACTTCCCGGACCAGCGGCGGGCGGGAGGCCGGGCGCCACTTGGCTGAACTCGTAACGCCGCTCCAGAATATGCGAGAACTGCGAACCGTGCGGTCCATTCGCTCCGGTGCCCCCAAATTCGCGATTATCGTCGCTGTTGTGGCAGTCCGTGCAAAGAATGCGCGTGGTAATCGGCCGCCCTTGCGTGCGGCCGTCCAGATTCCACATGAACTTGAGCAGGCTGGGCTGTGACAGCGGACTCTTACTGTCGTGCATCACTGGATGGCTCGACCTCGCCGTAACGCTGAACTGCGGGAGGAGATTCAGTGGGTCGCCGCCAGTAGCCGCGCGCAGCGGCAGGTAGCCGAAAACGGCCAAAACCTGCTTGCCCGTGCTCGTGCTGTGACAGCGCAAACAGGTCTCGTATTGATTGACGGCAGGATTCACGGCCGTAACGCCGTCCGTCGCGCTGACCCCGATGGTACCGTTCTGTGATCCACGAATTGCTGTCGACACAAAGGAACCGGTCTGCAGCGACGCGTGTGGGTTGTGGCAATCGACACAGGTGGCGTGCCGGTTGTTATTGAGCACCAGGCTTTCTTCCGCGCTGTGCTTGTTGCTTCCCGCTGGAAATGGATGGCCCGCCTTGGCAAACTCGGCGAATACATTGGGAATTGCGGGTAAGAGGTTGGAGCCTCCGTTGTGGCACGTGATGCAGTTCTGGGTGGCCGCGTCCATATTCGGGACTAACGGAACCGGTCCGCCTAACAACTGCGGCCCCCCAGGAGCATTGTGGGGCGTGTGGCAGGAGAGGCACGCATTCTGATTCATCGTGCTATACGGCCCCAGCTTAGCGCCCTTGGATAGCTTGTTGGATAGCTTGTGAGAAGCCGTGGCGTGGACGCTCTGTCGCCAGGCAGTGAAGGGATTGTATTGGCTCCCCATGGTGCGGCGCGAATCCCCGATTTCCGTTCCTCCACTCGCCGCTCGGGCGGTGCCAGCTTTTATGCTGCCCGGCTGGCTCACATGGCAGGCCAGGCACAGGGCCGAGTCGGCGTTGTTCATCACCAGGAAATTCTGCGCTACCGGGTCAATGCCCTGAACGTGCGGATTATGACAACTGTTGCACTGCACGTTGCCTTTAATTAATTGCACTGCCGGGTTGCCGGTGCTGCCGCTGCACAGACTCGACAGCAGGTTGTCCGAGGTGCAATTAAGCGGAAGCTTGAAATTAAAGGGATGTATGCCCTGCAGCGTGCCGATGAATAAATCCTGGCTATTCATACTGCCAGTCATTTTGAGACTGCCGTAGGGTACGTTCTGTCCCGGTGCCACTGTGCCATCATGACAGCTAAGGCAGAGATTGCTGGCCGAGCCCAGCGTAGGCTCCTGTTCCTGGTTCACCAATGTCGGGCTGGTATAAAGTGTGTAATTCGTTTCCGTCGAGAGCTTCTGGCTCCACAGCGGCGTGCTAAGCGTGCTGTTGCCAATGCCCGAGTGCGGTGCGTGGCAGAATTGGCAGGCTGGCAAGGGTCCGCTGACCGGCCCCGGCCCCCCCGGTCCCAGATTGTGAATGCCCAGTACGTCCTGCCCCTGGAGAGCGGCTGCCGTGAGCACAAGCAAAGCGCAGACCATCGCCAAGTTCTTCACTGGCCTGCTCCCCGCGTCTGCTTCGGCAGTCCGTGATAGCGAAATACCTGCACGCGCCGATTAAAGGAATCCACCACAAACACACGGTCGTCGTGGTCGATGAACAAACCCGAGGGCAACTGGAACTCGCCGAGTCCCGCACCTCTCTTTCCAAAAAAGTACAACAGGTGACCTTCGCGGTCGAAGACTTGCACCACACCCAACAGTCCATCCACAATGTACAAGTGATCTTCTGAGTCCACGGCAACGCCCTTGGGCCGGAACATCTGGCCGACGGAATCGCCAATTTGGCCCATCGCTCCCTCAGCATTGCCATTGCGATCGAACCACTGCACGCGGAAGTTCATGGCGTCCACCACCAGCAGATTGTTGCCGTCGAGGTGTAGTTCCGTTGGGTAGTAGAACTCGCCGCTGCCGTTGCCGTGCTTGCCGATGGTTTGCATCACCTGGCCTTGCATATCCAGCACGTAGATCTTGTCCCGCAGCGTATCGGTCACGTAGATTCTTTGCGCCGCCGAATCTACGGCAATCCCCGTAGGCCGTTTGAAGTACCCTTCGCCGCCTTTCAAACTGCCGAGCGCGCGCCGGTATTTGCCGTTGGCGTCGAAGACAAAGATCTTGCCCGACTCCGAGTCGGTGACATAGATGTTGTCTTGCGCATCCAGCGCCACGCATTGTGGCGCCAGCATCGCATCTTTCTCTTTTTCCTTACGCTCGATGAACTTGTATTTGTGGTGCGCGAAGTCGAAGATGTGCACCCCGGCGGCCCCTGGATCGGTTATGATGGCTCGCCCCTGCGAATCCACTGCGATGCCATACGGACGAACCACCATCCGGTAGTCGGGTTCGCCGGCGACCACATTCAGAAGCCTGGTCCAGAATCCCGGCCTTCCCAGCACTTCCTTTTCCGAGCTGAAGATGCGCTCGAAGGTCAGCTTGCGCCCGCCTTCCAGCAGCAAATCGGGGGGGCCCGGCATGCCCGGAGCGCCATTTTTTTTCGCTGCGCACAAAGGGGTGAGCAGAAGCAGGACGAAACAGGCAATTCCGCACCGGCCCAGGATTGCTCTTATCATCCCGGCTAGAATCCCTTGAACCATCTGGAAACCCCGAAAAAATATGAGGTTATCACACTCGGAAGGGTGCTGGAAGAACTGATGTCCTGTTGGAACTTGGTGAAACCCGCATTGAACAACACCTTTCTGAACTGGTACGTGGCCAAACCGTTATACATCTTCGATCCGTTGTTCGACATCAACAGCGGGCTTACGGTATTGCTGTGTGCCTTCGAGTAGGCGGTGCTGATCGCCAGGTTCCGCAGCGGATTGATCTTGAAGGTGCCCCCTTCACTCGTGCCGTTATAGAGGATCACATTGCCGGGAGAAATCATCGATGGCGGCAAGGGTGTCGCGACCAGCCCATTGGCGGTGAGGATGGACGTCCCGTTGGATTCCGTATAGTTGGCCGACACGCTGGCCCTGCGCCACATCAGCATGCTGGAGAAGCTCTCGCCATGGCTTGCATTGCCGGCCTGTTGTTCAAAGACGCTGCGCGTGGCGTTGGCTATACCAACCCAATGCAAATCGTGACCGAGATTGCGCTTGAAGCTGCCCCCATAATTCAAATTGGAGGTCGTGTACGTCACCAGCAGGGTCTCAACATCCTGGTCGTAGATCGCGAAGCTTGTAACCTCCCACCGGCCGAATGACCGCCTGTAATTGGCGTGGCCCACAAATCCCACCCGGGTGTTGCCTTGCTGGTCGGCGCTCTCCACCGCCCCGGCGGCAAACGTCAATCCCTTGATTGCCTTCTCGAAGCTGTAGTTCACATTTACGCCGAATCGCGTCAGCCCGTAGCTTTGTCCGGCGACATACTGCTCCGTCCGCTCCCCGTAGCCACTCACCACCAGGCGGGGCAATATCGTATAAAAGGTGCTCGCGGTCAGGGATAACGAGCGCGATTCGGGGCTGATAAGGTTCGGCACTGGCGCTTGCCCGCTACTGATAAGTTGCTGTTGGAAACTGCCAAAAAGATTGTCGGTATAGTATGCGGTCACCACCACGGGCAGCTTTGGGAACATCAAGCCCACATTCACATTGGCGGTGTCCGTCGTGCCATTACTCTCGCCTCCGAGAGAGTCGTTGCTGCTATAACTCCCCCGGCTGAGCCCGATCGAAAAGCTACTATGATTGTAGGGAAGACTGCGGTTAGCGCTTAAACGGTATTGGTTCGACGAGCCGCTCGTAGTCTCCGCCTCCCCGTTTTCCAGTCCCGTGATATTTGCGTCCGTGCTCACATGGATGAAGCCGCCGTTCAGGAAGAAACCGGCGAGACGATAGGTGCTTAGAGCGCTAAAATTACGGTTGGCGGATGTGCTTGCGGTATCGCTGCCCAACAAGGAACTCGAGCCACTCGTATCGGAATAACCAATCGAAAGAGCCGGCAGATCGGGAAACAGCAGGCTCCAACCAACCGCCAAGCCGTGGCTGTCGTTCTTTGTTTTCAAGCCCTCCTCGCCTGGAATCCCGAACGTTCCCGAGTTGTTCCACATTTGGTCGACGGTTACAAACCCCGGATAATGGCTGCCGTTAAAAATATTGAGAGTCCCCGTGTAACCGCTGGCGTCGGTGATGGACTGCGACTCGGAGTTGTCCTGCGACCGGTTGTAATAAGGCATTACGCTGAAAGAGACGAACTGGGGATTGTAGTAATATCCGCCGATGGTGCCCGATCCCCCTAAGGTCATGGAATGGGCCGACGTTTGCTGATTGCCGAAATCCCCCGCATACCCCGCCGTGAGTAGCCCGTTCGCGCCAGCATGCAGGTCGCCAAAGGCAACCTGCGCCGCCGAGGGCAGCGCCCACAGCAGCACAACTCCGGCCAACCAAAGGCGCCTCAATCTACCCTGCACACCGTGCCCCCCCCCCCAAAAAACCATCTCACCATCGGGTCATCGGGTGATCTGGTCATCGAAAGTCGAAGGCCTCTGGTTTGGGATCACCCGATCACCCGATGGCCCGATCACCCGATCCTCACAGCTCTTGCACTTTCGCGTTCTGTCGCAACTTCTTGTCTAGCCCGGCGCGCAGGCGCTCGTATTTTTCTTTCTCCAGGTTTTTTAGCAGGCGATCCTGCACCGCCTCAAACGTTGCCTTGCCCGCCGCCGTATGGGCGTTCAAGCGGAAGAAAGTGTAGAAGCTGCCCAGTTGCAGCAGATCGCTCACCTGTCCCGGCTGCATGGTCAGCGCCGCCTTCACGATCTCCGGCGGCAGTTTGTCGCGGTCTACCGCCTTGTGGTCGCCCATGTACACGTGGAAGTCGTCTTCGGAAAGCTTCTCCGCCAGCAGGCCAAAATCCTCGTAGCTCTTGGTGGCCTGGGCTTGGCGCAACGCGTCTTCTGCCCGTTTCCGCGCTTCTTTCTTCACCGCATCGCTGGCTTTATCCGCCGGCATGATCGAAATGGTCTGGATGCTGAAGCTCTCGCTATACCGAAAGGCGTCTGGGTTCTTGTCGTAATAGACACGGGCTTCGGCCGGAGAAACCTTCGCTTTGTCCTCCACTTCCGCCTTCAGCAGTGCGTCCACCAGCAGCGATCGGCGGATATGCCGCCGCAACACCTGCCGCGAGCCCTGCATCTCCGTCTGCAAATACTTGTCGAATTCTTCCTGACTGGGAAACTGGCTGCGGAACTGGGCTTCCGCACTCTGCAGTTTCGCCGCTGGCACTGTCATCTTTCTTCGTTCCGCTTCCTGGTACACCAGCTCCTCGAACTCAATCATCTTCAACGCGCCGTACCGGATCTTGGGCTCCTCCGCCTTGGGGAAGCCGTTGTGTTGGCGGGCGTAAGGGAACATGGTCAGCATCTCGCGCAACAAGTCGCGGTCGGTCAGCACGCTGCCATTGATGCGCGCCACCGGCTTGTCGCTGATCTGCATAGTCGGGCTGAGGCCTGGGCTGGTGGGCGGCGCGGAATTCGCGTTCACCAATGCCTTCATCGGCGTCGGTTCATGGGACGCGACCTGGGCCAGAGCCGGAGAAATCGCCAGCCCGGCCAACCCCACAACGGCCAAGGCTAGAATTTGCAATTTGCAATTTGTAATTTTCAATTTGGTTCTCACTTCCTGGGTTGTTGGCTGTCCCCGGCACCCCTCCGAGGTCCAGCAGTTTGGTGGTTTGGTTATGTGGTTAATCTTCGTCCCTGGAGCGCCGGGCGTCCTCGCCCGGCTGGACCGGCGAGAAGCCCGTCCACCATAACTAAAACTAACCAAATAGCCAAATGACCAAGTTTAAGAGCTGAGGGGAGAAAAACTCTCTCCCCCCAGGAAAACGAACAAGTTAGAACGCGGTCGTGACGGTGTTAAGGCCGAAGGCCTCGTTGGCCTCGCCGAAGTGGCACTGCCGGCAGAACTGCGTTGTCGAAGGAGCTTTAGACGGAGTCCAGGCAGAGCCCGGGTTGTAAGGCGCGTTGACGAAGAAGTACGACGTATACGTGCCGGCCTTATTGCCCGCGATAGGCGATGCGGCGCTGGACAAATAGATGTTCATCTGGTGCTGGTTGTGGCAGGTGGTGCAGACCACGTAAGGGGTCGTGTTCGTGGCATCTACCACCATCGCCTGGATGGCCGGATCGCCGTAGTTTTGAATGAACTGGGCATACTGGCCAGTAGCGGTGTAGGTGACTGTGCCGTTAACATTGGAAAAAGTCAGACCGTAGGCTTGCAGGGATTGAGGATAATTGAGGGCGTTGAAGTTCGCGAGATTGCCAACCGGGTGATCGTTGAGGTAATCGCCCAGAGTAGGCCCTCCGTCGGCGCCGAGCAGGGTCGGGATCGGTGTAGTGCCATACAGAGCGTTCG
>Ga0182014_10005599_pt1 | contig 13903 bp, 16 predicted proteins | sample 612S2DmetaG_FD_120489 | JGI IMG/M metagenome (GOLD analysis project Ga0182014, IMG submission 120489) | Permafrost microbial communities from Stordalen Mire, Sweden - 612S2D metaG | ecosystem: Environmental > Terrestrial > Soil > Wetlands > Permafrost | place: Sweden: Stordalen | collected... | reverse complement strand
GTCGAGATCCACCCGCGTTCTGGCTCGCATGGAAACATTCGCCAGTAAACAAGAGGCGGACGAGCGCACCAACCGTTCGATCTCGGCGGCCGGCGTGGCGCGGGTCTTGACGCACTCGAGGAAGTTCTTCCAGTGGTCGCTCGCTTCGGGAGGCGTTCCAGGGGGCGTGCGTGGCGGATGGTACTCCACCGCCTCCACCTTGGAAGCCGGGCGGGAAGGCGCCAGCCAGCACCCGCCGCGCGTCACCACCACGTAGGCATCGGTCCCTAGGACGGCCGACGCGCCACTCTGCCCGAGTAAAGGAACCGGACAACTCTGGCGCAGCTCATAGTTCATCATGAACTTGGGGTACTGGAACTCGGCCGACATCGTATCGGCGGTTTGCATATTGTCCTTGACCCAGAACCGGCCGCCCTGCGCGGTGACGGATTGCACGATCGGCTCGCCCATGAACTGGTGGATCGGGTCGATGTAGTGGACGCCCCAGTCGGTCATCTCCCCGCCGGCGTAATCCCAGAAGTAACGGAAGGTGGGGTATTGTTTGCCGTCCACGCCCCAGCGGTTCTGATTGAAGGGAACCTTTGGGGCGGGGCCGAGCCACATGTCCCAATCGAGACCCGCGGGGATTGGGGCTCCATCCGGCGGATTGCCCTTGCCTGCCTTGTCGGCCAAGCCGGTGGCCCACGTCTTGCACCAGGTGATCTCCCCCAGGACGCCCGAATCGACGAACTCCTTGGCCTTCAAAAACGTCGGCATGGTGCGCTGCATGTCGCCGCCCTGAACCACGCGCTGGTACTGCCGCGCGGCCGCCACCATCTTGGGTCCTTCGTCGAGTCGCGTGCAGGCGGGCTTTTCCACGTAGACGTCCTTGCCGGCCTTGCAGGCTTCCACGGTCATGTAGGCGTGCCAGTGGTCCGGCGTGCTGATGCAAACGGCATCGATGGACTTATCGGCCAGCACCTCGCGGAAATCCTTCACGGACTTCGCGTCGGACCCGTACTTGGCGCGCACGGTGGCGGCGGCCTTCTCCAAAGCGGGCTGATAGCAATCGCACAACGCCACCACCTGCGCCTGTGGGGCCAACAGCGCGTTGCCCAGGTTGCTGGTTCCCTGCATCCCGAGGCCGATGTGGCCCAGGGCGATGCGGTCATTGGCGCCTTTGACGTTGCCAGTGAACATGGCAGTCGTGAACGCGGCGCCCGCGCTCGCCAGGAATCTCCTGCGATCCGTCTCCATGGATGCTCCTTCAGGGCCTTCCGATTCAAACGGAAGGCCGGCCGAGGTTCATTCGAACTCAGGGCTGAGAATCATTATCATAGTCGGATTTCAGAGGGGTTGGGGTCAGCGCGGAGACTGCCGGTCGGCGGTGAGGCGGGCACGCCCGCGCTGTTTCACCTCTGCCGCAAGTTCGCGCATGGATTCCCGCGTAATGCGGCGGCCGGCGCCCCGGGCAAGAGAGGCGTCGGCCTCATCGACGGCAGCGAGGATTTCCTCGCGTTTGTGCCCGGCGTTGGGGATGTCAGCCATGAATATGAGCATCAGCGATGAAAAAGTCTCGCCTGAAGTTCACGAAAGATACCCAGTGTTTCCTCCACATGCGCAACGTCCTCCGCGCCTTCGGGTCCGTGGTCCGGAATCGGGTCCGGCAACAAAATCGGATGCACCGTGATCGGCTGACCAATTTGCGCCTCGTACATCACCAACTGCACCAGAAGATAGTAGGCGAAGATCTTCGCCTCTTGCCATGACACCGTGATTGCCGTGTGCTGTTCGACTACTTCTTTGCCAGAGCTAAGGTCACTCTGGCCGAAGAGCATCTTAAGATCAGCTCCATATGACTCGAATCTGGCGTTATTCGCGTGTCTGGAAACGAAATCTGAAGTGCGATGAACCGGCGGTAACTCTCTCTGCTCAGCCATATCGTTGTGGTCCTTTATCTACTAGTACCCAGGCTTGATGTGCCCTGGCTCCACTGCCTGCCAATAATGCCCGGCAGGGCGTCGCTGGTTGCTGCCGTGGACGCTCCGGCTCCAGCAAAGGGAGAATAAGTGGAGTTGCCATGCTGCGTACTAATGGTCTGGATAAGCCCAAGAACATCTACGTTATTGTTGCCAACTACGGTAGTCCGTACCAATTGCCGTCGCGAACCCGCTGGGAACTCGTCTGCTACAGACGCACTATGCGCCAGCACATCAACAGAAAGCCGGAGCCCCAGGCTCTTCAGGATTGATGAGAGACTACTGAGCGTCGGGTTACCAGATTCAGACAACATACGGTAGAGTGCCTCGCGAGCAACGCCGGCATCCTTCGCCACCTTCGCCATTTGCCGAGCTTCGGCAACGTCTCGAAGGGCGACGAGAAACAGCTCGCTCGACTCTTCAAGCGCCGCCTCCAGATAATGCGCTGCCTCCTGGGTATCGGCAAGACTCGCCAGAAGGCCTTCCTTGTAGCTTCTTGTTCGTTTAGGCATTGTAGTCGTCCCAGCGTCGCTTACATCTCTTAATATCGACGGATTGAGAGGATTTATCCCCGCCGCCAAGGAGGACAACGACATTTTGATCCTCTCCAAAATACACCCTGTAGCCAGGGCCGAAGTCAATCACCAATTCATGGACTCCGTCCCCCACCGGGCCGCAATCTCCGAAGTTCCCTGCCGCCAACCTATTGATCCTATTCCGGATAATGGCCCTCCCTTTCCCGTCGCGCAGGCCCGAGATCCACCTCCCGAAGGGAGTGTTGTTATTCTCGTCTTCGTATTCGACGATCTCTCGGGGCGTGGGTTCCATGGTTTAGACGCTACCCGGGTCGCCTGTAATAAAAAAATCACTATCTAATGGTACCATACCCCGTCCGCCCGTGAGACCCGTCGGGAAATGATACCCCTTCGGGCTGATATCTCCCATGGTTGTAATATATAGATCACGGGCCGCTCTTTGCGTCGGAATCTTTGAGGCCACGGCAATTACCTCTTCTTGAACACCACCACGGCCAGCGGCGGCAGCGTCACGGCGATGCTGTTGGGACGGTTGTGCTTGGGGATGGGGCGGGAAGAGACCAGGCCGCCGTTGCCCATGTTCGATCCGCCGAAGAGCTCCGAATCGGTGTTGAAGACTTCTTCGTAAAAACCCTCTTCCGGCACGCCGAATTCGTAGCCTTGGCGCGGCACCGGCGTGAAATTGCAGCAGAAGATGAGCGCGTCGGCCGGGTCCTCGGCGCGGCGGATGAAGGCGATGATCGAGTTCCCCCAGTCGTGGAAATCCAGCCACTCGAACCCTTCGTAGTGGAAATCCACCTGGTAGAGCGCCGGATTGGCGCGGTAGAAACGGTTCAGCTCGCGCGCCAGCGTTTGCAGCTCGCGGTGGCAATCGAATTCCAGCAGATCCCAGCGGATGCCCGTCGCGGAGTTCCACTCTTCGCGCTGGCCGATCTCCTGGCCCATGAAGAGCAGTTTCTTGCCCGGATGGCCCCACATATAGGCCAGGAAGGCCCGCACGTTGGCAAACTGGCGCCATTCGTCGCCGGGCATCTTATTAATCAGCGATCCCTTGCCATGCACCACCTCGTCGTGCGAAACGGGCAGCACGAAATTCTCCGTGAAGGCGTAGAGCAGACTGAACGTGATGTTGTTGTGGTGGAACTTGCGGTAGACCGGATCGTTAGCGAAGTAATCCAGCATGTCGTGCATCCAGCCCATGTTCCACTTCATGGTGAAGCCCAGGCCATTGAGGTAGACGGGCTTGGAGACGCCCGGAAACGCGGTCGATTCCTCGGCCACCGTGAATGCGCCCGGCTCCTTGTGGGCCAGCTCGTTGAAGCGCCGCAGGAAATCGATGGCTTCCAGATTCTCGTTCCCGCCGAACTGGTTGGGAATCCATTCGCCCGGCTTGCGGGAATAATCGAGATACAGCATGGAAGCCACCGCGTCCACCCTCAGACCGTCGATGTGGTACTCCTTCAACCAGAAAAGCCCGTTGGAAGTGAGGAAGGTGCGCACTTCGTTGCGGCCGAAATTGAAGACCAGCGTGCCCCACTCCAAAAACTCGCCCTTGCGCGGGTCGGCGTGTTCGTAAAGCGCGGTGCCGTCGAAGAACACCAGTCCGTGGGCGTCCTTGGGAAAATGCGCGGGCACCCAATCTACAATCACGCCGATGCCAGCCTGGTGGCAGCAATCCACGAAGTACTTGAAATCGTCGGGCGTGCCGAAGCGCGACGTAGGAGCGAAGTAGCCGATCACCTGGTATCCCCACGAACCGGAGAACGGGTGTTCCATAATGGGCAGCAGCTCGATGTGGGTGTAACCCATCAGCTTGACGTAGTCCACCAGCTTGACCGCCAGCTCGCGGTAGGTAAGCGGCTCGCCGCGCGGACCGCGCATCCAGGATTCCAGGTGGACTTCGTAGACGGCCACCGGCGATTTCAGCCAGTCGGTCTTGGCTCGCGTCTCCATCCAGGCGGCGTCGTCCCACTGGTACTTGGCAATATCCCAGACCACGGAAGCGGATTTCGGCGGCGTCTCGCAGTAGAACGCGTACGGGTCGGCTTTGAGCTGGCGGTATCCCGCCAGGCGCGAACGGATGTAGTACTTGTAAATGGTTCCCACCGCCAGGCCGGGGATGAAAAGCTCCCAGACGCCGCCATTGCGCCGGCGCATGGGGTGGCGGCGGGTATCCCAATCGTTGAACTCGCCGGTTACGGTGGCGCATTCGGCGTTGGGGGCCCAGACCGCGAAGCGCACGCCGGCGACGCCATCCACCTCCACGAGATGCGCGCCCAAGGACAGGTAAGCCTGATGGAGCGTGCCTTCGGTGTGCAGGTAGAGGTCCGAATCGGATATGAGCGGACCGAAACGGTAGGGGTCCTCCACCTCGACGCGCCGGCCGTCCCACAGCAGCGCCCGAATCGAGTACCGTTGCGGGCTGCCCTGGAGCGCCGCGCAGAAGAAGCCCTGCTCATTCTGTTTGGACATGGGGTAAGGCTGCTGGCCGATCAGCACGTCGGCCGATTCCGCTTGCGGCAGAAACGCCCGCACTTCCCAGCGGCCTTGCGACTGTTTTTTCCGGATGCTATGCGGGCCCAGAACGCGAAACGCGTCGCCGTGGTAGCCGCCGACTATGGCATCGATATCTTCGCCTGTCATGGTAAGAGTGTCAACGATCCGCTTTGTTCAAGCTATCCTGGCTATCAGTATGGACGATTTTCCGCTCGAAATGCCGAAAGCCGAGCTACATTTGCATCTGGAAGGCGCGGTGGAGGCCGAAACGCTGCACGAATTGGACCCCGCCACGCCTTTGGAGGAGTTGCGCGCGCTTTACAGGTACAGCGATTTCGACGGCTTTCTGAAGGCCTTCGGCGCGGTGGGAAAGCGGCTGCGGACGCCCGATGACTATGGGCTGGTTACCCGCCGCCTGCTCGGGCGCCTGGAGGAGCAAAACGTGCGGTATGCGGAGATTATGCTGGCGGCGGGCGTGGTCTTGTGGAAGGGGCAGGAGTTTGGGCCGATTTTCGACGCGGTGCGGGAAGCCGCCGCGGGTTCGCGCGTCCAGGTCCGCTGGATTCTGGACGGGGTGCGGCAATTCGGGGCGGAGCATGCCATGCAGGTGGCGGAACTGGCGGCGGATCGCGTGGGCAAGGGGGTGGTGGCGTTCGGCATCGGCGGCAGCGAAGAGCGGGGGCCGGCCGAGTGGTTTTCCGGGGTCTTCGCCTTCGCCAAACGCGCGGGCTTGCGCCTCACCGCGCATGCCGGCGAAAGCATGGGGCCGGAATCGGTCTGGGCGGCGCTGCGCCTGGGGGCCGAACGGATTGGCCACGGCATCGCCGCCGCCGAAGACCCGGCGTTGATGCGTCACCTTTGCGAAAACGATATCCCGCTTGAGATCTCGATCACCAGCAACCTGATGACGGGCGTGGTGAAGCGCCTGGAAGATCACCCGGTCCGGCGCCTTTACGACGCCGGCGTACCCATCACGCTGAACACGGACGACCCCGCCATGTTCGGTTGCACACTGGCCGGTGAGTACCGGCTTGCGGCGCGGCAGTTCGGCTTTAGCGAAAAGGAACTGCGGGGAATCGCGGAGAACGGCTTCCGATACGCGTTTGCGCCGCTCACGCTTGCTTGAGGCCGCGGGCATGCGCGTGGGCGCCTCGCCGGGCGTGGTCGCGGAGTTGGTGGATGTTCAGACCCGTGAGCGCCACGGCGACGGCGCCGGCCACCAGGAGCGGGATGGTCTCGGCGGCAAGCAGGATGTTCGAAAAATTCTTAGCGTCGTTCTTCTCGACATCGAAGAGTCCCAGGGCCAGCACACAGGCCACCTGGAGAAGGCCCAGGTTGGCGGGACCGTTCGGTATCACCAGCGCCAGACGAATGATCGAGAGCACGCCGGCGGCCGACCAGAAGCCCAAGTCCAGACCGTCCGCCTTCATCAACGCCCACACGGTGAGCACCTGGAGGGCGAGGTAGAGCAGACTGAGCAGGCTGGTCCACCCCATGGTCCTGCGATTGCCCATCAGGTGAACGCCTTCAATGATGTGGCGCGCCGTCGAAGCCCAGCGGCTCTCGCGCATGACCGCATGCGCGTGCTGTTTGTGAAACACCACCCAAAGCAGCAGGGTAGCGCCGAAAAGCAGCAAGGCGCCGAGCACGCGGACCCCGATGGTCAAATCGCGCGGCATGGACCTCACGAAGACAGCCGTGATCAGGAACGCCACCAGCAGCCAAAAGCCGTCGATCAGGCGCTCCAGGGCGGCGGACGCGAAGCTGAGCGACAAGCGCAGTCCCTTCCAGTGCGCCAGCATGTAGCAACGGATCAGCTCGCCGGAGCGCAGCGGGAGCACCTGATTGGCGAACTGCCCGATGAAGATGGCTTGGACCGTGCGCCATGGCTGCAGCAGGGCGAGGGGCGCCAGCAGGGTGTTCCATCGCCAGGCCTGAGCGAAATAGATTGCGAGATCGGCCGTCAGGGCCAGGCTCACCCAACGCCAATCGAGCTCCCGAATGGTGGGAATAAGCTGATCCTTCACGGAGTATCCACGGAGCACCCAGGCGACGCAGGCGGCCGAAGCGGCATAGCCGAGCGCCTGGGGGAGCCATTGTGGCAGCTTACGGCGCCTGTTGGAGGGGTCCATGGGATCAGGGGCGGCGGCCGTGGAAGGCAGCCAACTCAACCCCAAAGGAAAAGACGATCTCCGGCGCTGGCGTGCGATTCCCTAGCCTCACCCACCCATGATAACGTGGCTGGCCTGTCGATTGACCAGGTCCGATCGCATTCATTCGGAAGGGGCAATCCGCCGCATGACGGATTTGACCTTGCGCGCGTACCCGGGAATTGGATTGTACGTGGCCAGCTTCTGGTCCAGGGTCTTGTCCTGGTAGCGCGCGCTGCGGCTCAAGCGGTAGGCTACGGCCTGAATGGCGGCGACCGGCGACAGGAACTTCGCCCGGCCGGAATCCCAACCGAAGAGGTTATTGTTTCGGGCCGCCTTGCCCCCGGTGGACTCGACGAAGGAGATGCTCGGCAGCAGGCGCCAATCGAGAGAGAAGCTATCCGCCGCTTCCAGGAATTCAGGCGCGTACGGCAGAACGGGGCAACCGATTCCAGCGAAAAACTTGCGCAATGTGTCCAGCCTGGGATCCCGATGTTGGGACACGAACCCGTATGCGGGCAATTGCGGCATGCATACCGGCAACGCCACGGCGCCCGCCAGGAACACTACACCACGGCTCACAAGCTTTTTCATCGTTTTTCACTCCTTGAAATGCAGGTTTGAATGCGCCGCTTACGCGGCGGCGGTGAGACTGGGCGGCGAGCCGTGGCTCGCGGTAGGCGGTTACGAAGGCTTCATAAGGTCAGATTATACCAGAAACGCCCACCTGACCGATATGGGATAGAGAAGATCCACTTTGCTGTGGTTGTGCTAAAAGCCCACCAATCGATGTGTGGCCGTAAGTTCATTCCGCCGGACGGTTGGCGAAAGCCTCGGCGAAAACCGAGGTGAAGAAGTCGCGTGCGCTGGGCGCGGAACCGATGTGAAGGGTATTCGGTCCCTCGTCCACAAAACCCAGATAGCCGGCCCAACCCAGGTCGTCCAGCACGAAACGCAGGCATTCCATCTCGGAGGGCGGGAGCTTCGAATCGTCGATATCGAAGACTTGCCCCGAGACGTGGGACAGGGCTTCGCGTTCGCTCAACTGCCGCGCGTAGTCCTCCGGCTCGACCAGGGAGATCACGTCGAGCGGCCGGAACGGATCGCCCGCCGGAACCAGCGCGTCGTACAGGCGGCGGGTTTCAAACGCGATATAAGTGAGCGCGCCGATGGCGGCCGGAGTGCCTTTCGCGCGGTCCTCCCGGTCCGCGCCGGAATCCGCGGGAATGTTCAGGGAATAACCGAAATACCCGGGTTGGTCGAGCGCCTTCACCAGCAGCCTGCCGCCCAGATCCGAGCGTATATCGCCGCCGCTATGGAACAAGAGGTCGCTATGCGTCAGCCAGACGGTGAGGCGGTGCGGGGCGCGCCCGGAAACGAACTCGCTCTTATATTGCTCGGCGAGCGAAGCGAACTCTCGCGGATCGCGCCGGTAGAGGGCGAGCAACTGCTGGGCGCGCATGACGCGGAACCAGTAGGTGGGCGAATAATCGCGCTGCATCTCCCGCTCGATGGTCTCGTAGATCTCGCGATTCCAAACCGGGCTGGCCGAAAAGAACGCGCGCGCGACGGTAGCTTGATCCTGGGGGATGCCGACGGCGGCCCGCGTCAGATCGAGCAGGCGGCCGACGCAGCCCTGGCCGCAGTGATAGGCGAAGATGGCCCAGTCCTGCGCGCCGAACTTCTGCTGCATTCCTGCCAGATAGGCCGCGGCGGCGGGGATGGCGCGGCCGGGGTTCAGGCGGTCGTCCCGCGACGTGACGGTGTAAGGATCCTTGTGGGTGACCACCTTGTACTTGGGCTTCTTGCTCTTGCTCTGGACCAGAACCCGCTCGCGGGTGACGCGATAGCGCGTGGCGTGGGTGACTTTCAACCCCATCTCGCGCGCCGTGGATTCCGAGACCTGCATAATGCCCTTGGGGCCGGCCGGACTTTCGGCTTTGGCGTCGCCCCAGCTTTCGAGGTAGGCGATGGCTTCGAGGGTAGACTCCGGAAATCCACTGCGCTGGGCGGCGGAGCGGAACAGCGATTGCAGCTTGGAAGTGCCGGTCACGCGGCGTGCGCCTTCGACGGCCATGGGGTCGCGCATGATGCCGAAGGTCTGGGACTGGATCATCAGATTGGTGCGCGCGGCGATGGCCTCGTCGGAAAGAGCGTTGCGCGCGACGCCGATGCCGGGTATCTGGCGGGCGGGAACGAAATAGCCGGGAGAAGTGGTTTGACCCAGCAGCGCCATGGACAGCAAAAAAAGAACCGAGGACTTCATTCCCTTATCAACCAGTGTAATCGGCGCCGCGTCATCTAAGGATTAGACGCGCGAAGAAGGCATCCGGTAATGCGCAAAAGCAACGTGCGCGGTTTCCTAAAGGAAAGCCTCCTGCCAGCCGATAAGAAGGTTGACATGAACGTCAGCTCAATTGCCACCGAGGTCCTCTTCTTCGCGGGATGGATCGCGGTAGGGGCCGCGGCGCTGTATTCCCGATACAAGAAAGCGCTGGAACTCGGGGAAGCGGCGCATGGGGTGAAACCGGAGGGAGCCGCGCGTGAATACCATAAGGGCCTGTATTTCGGGCGCGCCGTGCTGTCCGAGGCGACCGCGTCCGAGCCTGAGTGGAAGGCGCCCGAGGAGCCGGAAGTGAGCGGCATTGACGCCGAAGCAATCGCGCCGGCCAGCCTGGCGCGCCTGGCGCAGGCGCTGGAGGACGCGCAACCGAAAGTCCAGCCGGCGGAGAAAAAGACCCCAGCGGCTTGAGCAAAAGGGGATCGCGAAGGGCCGGGCGTGCCCGGCCCCTACGCTTCTTCTTCCGGCTCGCGGCCTTCGCGCTGGGCTTTCAAGCGCTCCTCTTTGCGTTTGGCGCGCTCCGCGGCTCTCTTGACCAGCTCGGAGCCGACCAACTCGATCATGGCCTGCTCGGCGCCATCGCCCTTGCGCGGCCCCAGGCGCGTGATGCGGGTGTAGCCGCCGTTGCGCTGTCCGAAGCGGGCGCCCAAGGTGTCGAACAGCTTCTTTACCGAAGCAGGCGTGCGCAGGACGGCGGCGGCCTGGCGGCGCGTGTGCAGCGTGTCCGCTTTGGCCAGCGTGATCATTTTCTCCACCAGCGGGCGAACGGCCTTGGCCTTGGTAACCGTGGTCACGATGCGCTCCTGTTCAATCACGCTCGTGATCAGATTGCGCAACAGCGCGTTGCGGCTGGCCTTCGGCCGCTTGAGTTTGAATCCGGCAACCTTGTGTCTCATCGGCTATTCCCCAATCTGATCCTGCGATCCTTCCTCTTCGGGACCGAGGTCCGGCGCGCCGCCGGTCTGCGGCGGCGGAGCGATCAGGCGACCGTGCGCGTCAATGCGCATCCCGAGCGATAAGCCCATGTTCGCCAGAATTTCCTTAATCTCGTTGAGCGACTTGCGGCCGAAATTCTTGGTGCGCAGCATTTCGGCTTCGGTCTTCTGCACCAACTCGGCGATGGTCTGAATATTGGCGTTCTTGAGGCAATTGTAGGAGCGAACGCTCAACTCGAGTTCTTCGACGGAGCGGTTCAGGATTTCGTTCTGCTTGTCGAGGCCGCGCTCGGAGATCTCCTCGGTCTGCTCCGCGACTTCCTCGAAGTTGATGAAGATGGCCATGTGGTCCTTCAACAGCTTGGCGGCGTAGCCGATGGCGTCCTGCGGCGAGACGGCGCCGTTGGTCCACACTTCCAGGGTGAGCTTGTCGTAATCGGTCATCTGGCCGAGGCGCGCGGCTTCCACCGAGAAGTTGACCTTGCGCACGGGCGAATGCACCGAATCGATGGGGATGTAGCCGAGGGCCAAGTCCTCGTCGAAGTTCTTGTCGGCGCTGACCTAGCCGCGCCCGGTCTTCAGGCGCATCTCGATGCTGAGCTTGCCGCCTTCGCTGACGGTGGCGAGGTGCAGGTCGCGGTCGAGCACTTCGACATCGGCGTCGGTCTCGATCTGGCCGCTGCGGACGTCGCCCTGGTGGTCGACGTTGATGCGAACGGTCTTCGAGCCTTCCCCCATGATCTTGAAGGGGATCTGCTTGAGGTTGAGGATGATGTCGGTGGCGTCTTCGACCACGCCCGGTATGGGGCTGAATTCGTGCTCGACGCCCTCGATGCGCACGGCCGTGATGGCGGCGCCCTCAATGGAGCTGAGCAGCACGCGGCGCAGGCTGTTGCCTACGGTAGTGCCGAAACCGCGCTGGAAAGGCTGCGCCGTGAACATGCCGTAGCGCTCGGTGAGGGTCTCCGTGTTGGCTACCAATCGCTTGGGCTTTTGAAAACCTTTAAACATATTTAAAACCTCTCTTTGGGGCCTGGGGCCGGGGACCGGGGGCCGGGGAGAAGCGTACTTCCAATCCCCGGTCCCTGGCCCCCGAATCCCGGCCCCCCATCTCTACTTCGAGTACAACTCGACGATGAGTTGCTCGTTCAACTGGATCTGCACCAATTCGTCGCGCTTGGGCAAGCCCTGGACGCGGCCCTTGAGCGCCTCGCGGTCCACCTCGATCCAATTCGGCGCCGGGGCGTGGGCCGTGGCATCGCGCGCGGCCAGGATGGTCGGATTGTTCTTGCTGCCCTCGCGGACGGAAATCACGTCGCCGATTTTGACCACCGCGGACGGGATATCGCACTTGCGGCCGTTGACGTCGATATGCCCGTGGCGCACGATCTGGCGGGCCTGGGAGCGGCTGACGCCGAACCCCATGCGGTAAATGACGCTGTCGAGACGGCGCTCCAGAGCGCTCATCAGGAGTTCGCCGGTGATGCCTTTGGCGTGCGCGGCCTTCTCGTAGGTGTTGCGAAACTGCCTTTCGAGTATGCCGTAGATGCGGCGCACCTTCTGCTTCTCGCGAAGCTGTAGGCCGTAGCCGACAATCTTCTTCGCCCGAGCCTGGCCGTGCTGTCCGGGAATGAAGTTACGCTTTTCGATGGCGCACTTCTCGCTGTGGCAGCGCTCGCCTTTGAGAAAAAGCTTCATGCCCTCGCGCCGGCATAGCCGGCAAACCGGGCCGATGTATCTTGCCAAGTGTCTCTCCTTACCCTATCTTCAGGTGCGGTTTACGGCCATGGCCGGCCTTCTTCCCGCTACTCTTCCTAAACTCTGCGCTTCTTCGGCGGACGGCAGCCGTTGTGCGGAATCGGCGTCACGTCCTTGATGGAGCGGACTTCGATGCCCGCCGTGGACAGCGCGCGCACGGCCGATTCGCGGCCCGATCCGGGACCGCTGATGCGGACTTCCACGGTGCGCAGCCCGCTTTCACCCGCCTTGTTGGCGGCTGTCATGGCGGCCTGCTGCGCGGCGAACGGGGTGCCCTTGCGCGACCCGCGGAATCCGAGCGAGCCCGCGCTGGACCACGCGACCGTGTTGCCTTCCTGGTCGGCGATGGTCACGATGGTGTTGTTGAACGTGGCCTGGATATGCACGATGCCCGAATGGACAACGCGCTTTTCCTTCTTCTTGAAGCTCTTCTTCTTGGTGCTCTTTACAGCAGCCTTGGCGCCTTTTGCAGGCGATGCCTTTGCCATAGGTTTCCTCTACGTCTTGGAGGCCGACTTCTTCTTGTTGGCGACGGTTCCGCGGCGCGGCCCCTTGCGCGTTCGGGCGTTGGTGTGGGTGCGCTGGCCGCGAACCGGCAACCCGCGGCGGTGCCGCAGCCCCCGGTAGGCGCCGATCTCGATGAGGCGCTTGATGTTCATCGAGATCTCTTTGCGGAGATCGCCTTCCACCGCGCCCTCTTCCTCCAGAATTTGGCGGACGCGGCTGACATCCTCTTCGCTGAGATCGCGAATCTTCTTATTGAAATCGATCCCAGCCCGATGCAGCAGGGAGCGCGAACGGGTACGGCCAACGCCGTAAATGTAAGTAAGCCCGATCTCGGCCCGCTTGGCGGGAGGCAGATCTACGCCGGCAATACGTGCCATAGTTTCCTCTAGTTACCCTTGTCTCTGTTTGTGTTTCGGGTTGACGCAAATGACCCGCACCACGCCTTCGCGGCGGATCACCTTGCACTTATCGCAAATCTTCTTGACGGACGCTCGTACCTTCATAACACGGGGCCGGAGGCCGGGGACCGGGGGCCGGGATCACCGGCGGGGCTCCAGGCGTCAGCCACTATCCCTTTCCAGCTTGCGCGTAATTCTGCCACGCGTCGGGTCGTGAGGACTTAACTCCACCTCAACCCGGTCGCCCGGAACCAACCGGACGAAATTCCTTTTCACCATGCCCACCAGGTGGGCCAAAATCTTCTGCTGCGTCGGCAGCAAAACCTCAAACGTCAGCCTGGGCCGCTCCGCAACCACCACGGCCTCGACCACACTGGCCCCCGATTTCAAGGCCTCGTCAGCACCCACGGTCCGTTCTCCGTCACCGCGATGCAGTGCTCGAAGTGCGCCGAATTGGAACCGTCCTTGGTAACGGCGGTCCAGTGATCCTTTCGAACCACGGCCTCCGGCCGTCCCGCATTGACCATCGGCTCGACCGCCAGTACCATGCCTTCCTTCAGGCGGGGATTCTCGTTGCGCCGGTCCACGTAATTCGGAACCTGCGGTTCCTCGTGGAGCTGCGTGCCGATCCCATGGCCGACGTACTCCCTTACCACCGAAAACCCGTTGGAAGTGACGTGCTTCTCGACCGTACCACAGATGTCGGACAGCCGGCGTCCGGCCCGGACCTGCTCGATGGCCAACTCCAGGGACTCACGGGTCACCTGGAGGAGCTTCCTGGTCTGCTCGCTCACTTCGCCGATCGGAACGGTAACGGCCGAATC
>Ga0182014_10005598_pt1 | contig 13908 bp, 12 predicted proteins | sample 612S2DmetaG_FD_120489 | JGI IMG/M metagenome (GOLD analysis project Ga0182014, IMG submission 120489) | Permafrost microbial communities from Stordalen Mire, Sweden - 612S2D metaG | ecosystem: Environmental > Terrestrial > Soil > Wetlands > Permafrost | place: Sweden: Stordalen | collected... | reverse complement strand
TGATCCTCTCTTCTCTTAATGTGGTCCTGTCTGGGAACCCACTTCAGAGTAAATGGGGATCAGCCTCCTTAAACTTTTCTCAGGTCAAACAGATAGCCGCTATTTTGGACAGCAGTGCCACCCCTCCCTTTTATATTTTCGAAACCTTGCAGATAATTAATCAGATAACATGCGAGCGGCGGTGGTTAGCGCAGGTCTCATCGGGGTCGATAACCCAAAATTGGGTGCCAGATCCCGACCGCGCCAAGGATTGTAGAAGACGAACTCAGAATCCAGGCTTCATCCCGCCTGGTCCCGTTCGTTACCATAAGTTCATGCCCCAGTTTCCTCCCGGCCAGACCCTGCTCATCGACGCCGACGATACGCTTTGGGAGAACAACATCTACTTCGAGCGCGTGATCAGCTCCTTCATCGGCTATCTGAATCACGAGACGCGCACGGCGGATGAGGTTCGCCAGACGCTTTATGCCATCGAGCGGGAGACGGTCCAGAGCCACGGCTACGGTTTCGCCGCCTTTACCCGCTCGCTGCTTGCCTGCTTCGAGCGGCATAGCCTGGCGCCTCCGACAGAGGCAGATAGGGAGCACATCGAGAGCCTGGCCCGCTCAATCGCCGCGCAGGAGATCGAACTGCTCCCTGGCGTGAAAGAGACTCTGGCCGAGCTGGCCGCCCGGCACCGGCTGATCCTCATGACCAAGGGCGACCATGGCGAGCAGTCGGGTAAGGTCGCCCGCTCGGGTCTGTCCGGCTACTTCACGGCCGTCGAGATCGCCAGGGAGAAGGATCCGGCCGCTTATCGCGAGGTTATCCGGCGGCATGGACCGGCCTCGCAGGAAGGGAGCGCCGCGCAAAGCTGCTGGATGATCGGTAACAGCATCAAGAGCGACATCAATCCCGCGCTCGCAGCCGGCCTGAACGCCGTCTTTCTCTTCCACAAGGACACCTGGGTTCTGGAACACGCTACGCTCGACCCTGCGCCCGCCGGCCAGCAACTGCTCGAACTAGGCTCTTTCGCCGAACTCCGCGCCATCTTCTAGCCTTCCGCCTGGATGAAATTGGGGGACAGTTGCCGAAACGGGTCAATCGCGTGAAGCTTGTGAACTTTTATGAACAATAGCTTTGAAAGGGCATGGCTTCAAAGCCTGTCCTGAGCCTGCCGAAAGGTGCCATACACCGAGGCCGAAGACTCATCGGCTTTAGCCGCTGAGGGATGTTCTTGAGGCTTCTAAACGATCTCATCAGAGCGAATTTGCAAATTGCATCCCTCAGGGCCTAAAGGCCCGCTTGTTCTGCTGGCTTTGCGGCACGGCTGAAGCCGTGCCCTTTCAAAACGGCAAGCTCCAAGATAATCACGTTCATGTGATTGCCCTGGATCGTCGATCGTCTCCACTGCCCTGCGAATGCGGCCTGGAGTATACTGAGACGGTGCCGGGACGCATGACAGAGATCCCGCTTGAAGTAGATAGCGGCGCCTGATCGCCCTTGATTGCAGCGCTGGGTACGCTTCCCTGAGTCGCAGGCAGTCAGGGTCCGGAGTTTACGGAATGAACATGGATCATCTGCGCGGTCACGGCCTGCGATCGGAAATCTGTGCCGCGCCGGGCAGGGAAGACAACCGCTCGTCCAGCCGTTCTCAAGCCGGTTCGTCCCGGCCAATCCTTCGTGCATTTGCTTTTGCCGCCTCGGTAGTGGTGGGATCTCTTTTAGCCGCAGCTCTACTGGCCGGGCTTGGAATGACGGTGATCCGGGCGGCAACCGAACCCGCCCGAATCGAGATCGACTATCCGCTCAATGGATCGGTCTTTCCGCCCGACATGGCAGCCCCCACGTTTCTCTGGCGCGACCCGTCCGCGAATATTACTTCCTGGCAGATCGACGTTTCATTTGCCGGCGGCGCGGCCGAGATTCACTCGACCTCGAAGGGCGAGCGGATGACTATCGGCGAGATCGATCAGCGCTGCATCTCAAACACCAACAAGCTGCCCGAATTAACGCCGGAGCAGGCCGCAGTGCACACATGGAAGCCCGACGCCGCAACCTGGGCCGCAATCGAGAGGCAGGCGGGCAAGGGCGCAGTCACGATTGCCGTCAGCGGCTTAGAGGCGGGGAACGCGAACCAGCCAGTTTCGCGCGGAGTCATGCAGATGCAAGTTTCCGTCGACCCGGTGAACGCGCCCATCTTTTACCGCGATGTGCCGCTGATGCCGTCGGAGCTGGAGAAGGGATTCATCAAGCCGCTGGCCACGGCTGCGATTCCACTAATCAACTGGCGGATGCGCAATATCTCCGATAGCAGCAGCCATATCGTGATGAACGATCTGCACACCTGCGCCAACTGCCACTCGTTCTCCGGCGACGGCAAGACGCTGGGCCTCGACATGGATGGTCCGCAGAACGACAAGGGCCTGTACGGGATTGTGCCCGTGCTGAAGCGAATGACCATTCGCAACGAGGATATGGTTTCGTGGCCGTCGTTTCCCACTGAATCGGGAAGCCCGGTGCGCGTGGGCTTCATGTCGCAACTCTCGCCCGATGGCCGCTACGTGGTTACAACAATCCGGCCGCCGGCGGCAAAGAGTTCGAATTTCTATTACGTGGCCAATTTCAAGGATTACCGCTTCCTGCAGGTCTTCTATCCCACGCGCGGAATCCTGGCCTGGTACGACCGCGGCTTAAAGAAGATGCAGCCGCTGCCCGGCGCCGACGATCCGCACTTTGTGCAGGCCAGCGCCGTTTGGAGCCCCGACGGCAAGTACCTGGTATTCGTGCGCGCGGAGGCGAAAGACCCCTCCCCGGCGGACGGCAAGATGGCCGCCTATGCCAACGATCCGGCGGAGATTCCGATGCAGTACGACCTTTACCGCATCCCTTTCAACGACGGTAAAGGAGGCAAGGCGGAGCCCATCGCCGGCGCCTCGCAGAACGGCATGAGCAACAGCTTTCCGAAGATCTCGCCCGACGGCAAATGGATGGTCTTTGTCCAGGCCCGCAACGGGCTGCTGATGCGCCCCGATAGCCAGCTTTACATCGTTCCGGCCGCAGGCGGCGTGGCGCGCCGCATGACCTGCAATACGCCGCTGATGAACTCCTGGCACAGCTTCAGTCCCAACGGCCACTGGCTGGTCTTCTCCTCGAAGAGCCGCTCGCCCTACACGCAGATGTTCCTCACCCACATCGATGCGGAGGGCAACGACACGCCCGCAATCCTGATCGAGAACTCGACCGCGGCCAATCGCGCCGTGAACATACCGGAGTTCGTCAACATGGCGCCCAGCGGCATCGAGCACATCGACACGCCGGCGGTGGACTTCTACAAGCAGTACGATGTGGCCGCGGACATGGCGAAGAAAGGCCAGTACGCTGCCGCCATTCCCGAGTGGGCCAAGGCAGTGGCAATGAGTCCCGGCGATGCCCGGGCTCACAACAACTTCGGCCAGACCCTGGCACACACTGGCAAGGTGCAGGAGGCGATCGCCGAATACCGCAAGTCGATCGCCGCCAAGCCCGTCTACCCTGAGGCGCACAACAATCTGGGAATATCGCTCTCCACCACCGGTCATGGCAATGAGGCCATTGAGCAGTACCAATTGGCGATCGAGCAGAACCCCGGCTACGCAGAAGCTCACAGCAATCTGGGCCGCGCGCTGGCCGAGCAGGGACGGCTCGACGAGGCCATCGAGCAGTATCAGGAGGCGGTGGCCATTAATCCGGATTACGCCGAGGCACACAACAATCTCGGCTTCGCGCTGACTGCGCAGGGCCGGTTGGATGAGGCAGTGAGTCACTATCGTCAGGCGATCGAGAGCGATCCCAATTACGCCCACGCCTACAACAACCTGGGCCTGGCGCTGGCCATGCAGGACAAGATCGACGAGGCGATCGGCGATTTCCGCAAGGCAATCGAATTGGACCCCGACTACGGGAACGCCGAGGCCAACCTGGGCCATGCGCTGCTTTCAACCAGCGATGTGGATGCGGCGATCGCGCACCTGAAGAAGGCGCTGGAACTCGGCCCGGAGACGGCGGAAGCGCACAAGAACCTGGGGATCGGCCTGGGAGCGAAGGAACTGACCGACGAGGCCATTCCACACTTTGAGCGGGCATTGCAACTCGCGCCCAACATGGCCGAGGCGCACTACTACCTGGGAATGGCGCTGGTGATGAAAGGCCGGCCAGCCGATGGGCTGTCGCACTGGCGGCAGGCGTTGCGCAAGGAACCGGACAATCTCCAGGCGCTGAACGACACTGCATGGCTTCTGTCGACCTCATCGGATGCATCTCTGCGGAACGGAAGCGAGGCCGTCTCTCTAGCCGGACATGCGGTGCAAATCACCTCGGGCAGGGAACCGGCGATCCTCGGCACGCTTGCCGCCTCCTACGCCGAAAGCGGCGACTTCGACAAGGCCATCGAAACGGAGCAGCACGCGGCGGACCTGGCCACACAGCAGGGGAATACGCGTTTGGCCGCAACACTCAGCGACCGTCTGATGCTGTTCCAAGCGAAGACGCCGATTCGGCAGCGGTAGGTTCGTAGGCCAATAAGAGCGGCCAGGAATGCATCGATCTTCATTTTGTTGCAGGGATTGCCGCATTGCTTGACGCGTCCGCCGCGCCTCTGCTCTACTCGAATCAACGTCATGCGACCCTTTGGAGCGAACGCGATCCATCTCCCGGCCCAGCCTGCCGTTGCGTCCATGCCCCCCATGCGAATTAGCAACCCCAATCCGCATGCGGGAAGCCAAGCCTGACCAATCGTAATCTTCGAGTTTTTGCTCCACACAGGCCACCACCCGCAAGCGCGGCTGGTGGTTTTTCTTCTCTCCGGGCTTTTCGCTCCATCTTTCTCGTCAAGTTTAGGAGGAACTCTCTTGGAACCCGTTACTCTCGCCAGCATCCAGGCCGCCCGTGGCCGCATCGGAGAATCGATCTACGTCTCGCCCTGCCAGCTCTCCCACGAGCTCTCCGAGTTGACCGGCCTGCCTCTGCATCTGAAGCTCGAGAACCTACAGCGCACAGGCTCCTACAAGGAGCGGGGCGCGCTGAATAAGCTGCTCACGCTCAGCGAGGCGGAGCGCAAGCGCGGCGTGATTGCGGCCAGCGCCGGCAACCATGCGCAAGGGGTAGCCTTCCATGCCGCGTCTCTTGGAATCCGGGCGCAGATCGTCATGCCGCTGGCCACGCCGCAGATCAAAGTCGCCGCCACGCGCGGCTTCGGGGCCGAGGTCATCCTGCTCGGCGCGAGTTACGACGAGGCCTGCGAAGAGGCCCTGCGGCGCCACTCGGAAGAGGGCCGCACCTTCATTCACGCCTTCGACGACGCCGAGATCATCGCCGGTCAGGGCACCATCGGCCTGGAACTGCTGGAACAGGTTCCGGAGATGGAAGCCGTGGTCGTTCCCATCGGCGGAGGCGGCCTGATCGCCGGCATCGGCTGCGCGGTCAAGGAGACCAATCCCAGGATCCGCGTCATCGGCGTCGAGCCGGAGAAGCTACCCTCGATGCTGCGCGCCCGCGAGGCCGGGGCTCCTGTCACGATTGCCGCAGAGGCCACGGTTGCCGACGGCATCGCCGTCCGCCGCGCCGGAGACCTGACGCTGCCGTTGGTCAACCGCTACGTGGACGAGATTGTAACGGTCGACGACGAAGAGGTCGCCAGCGCCATCCTGCTGCTGCTGGAGCAGGAGAAGACTCTGGCCGAGGGCGCCGGCGCCGCCGCATTGGCCGCGGTGGTCCAGTCCAAGACCAACCTTCGGCATCGCCGCACCGTCGTTATCGTCAGCGGCGGCAACATCGACGTCAGCCTGCTGGCCAAGATTATCGAGCGCGGCTTGGTGAAGGACGGCCGCCTGCTGCGCGTTCGCGTCTACCTTCAGGACCGCCCCGGCGCTCTGCACGCCCTGACGCAGATCCTGGCCAGCCAACGCGCCAATATCGTCGAGACCCTCCACAACCGCGCCTACTATGGCGTCAGCCTGAGCGAAACCGCCATCGATGTGACGCTGGAGACCCGCGGCGCATCCCACATCGCCGCTATCAGCCACACCTTGCACGAGGCCGGCTTCCGCTTCGAGCGCATCCAATAGGAGCACCATGTACACGCCCAAATTCAACCAGATTGCTGATCGCGATCTCCTCATCGAGGCTATGCAGGCTTACTCCTTCGCCATCCTCTTCGGTCCGCAATCGGAGCCGCAATCCGCGGCGCCGCTCATCGCCACCCACCTGCCGCTCGTGGTCAAGAACGAGGGCCCGCACGGCCTGCTTGAGGGCCACTTTGCCCGCGCCAATCCTCACTGGAAATCCCTCGCCGGGCGAGAGACGCTGGTCGTCTTCAGCGGCCCGCACAGCTATGTCTCGCCCACGCTCTACGCTGACCCGCTATCGGTTCCCACCTGGAATTACATCGCCATTCACGCCTATGGAACGCTGGAATTGATCGAAGATGAAGCCGGAAAGGAGGCCTTGCTCGCCAGCCTCATCCACGCTCACGAGCCGGCCTTCGCCCTCAAATGGCGAGAAATGCCCGAGAGCTTCCGCCGCTCCATGCTGGCCGGGATCGCGGGTTTTCGCATCCTCATCCAACGCATCGAGGGCAAGTTCAAGGTCAGCCAGAACCGCATCCCGGCAGAACGCCAAAGCATCCGCGCCACGCACACCGGTGGCACGCCCGATCAGCAGGCCTTGGCCGCCTGGATGGAGAGCCTGGGCGAATGATCGTTTCTGAAAAGAAAAGCCATGTGGCCGCTCCATTGCCGCAAGGCTGGGTGTTTCATTTCGTCGGCCTCCGTCTCTCGCGCAGTAATCATTTTTGTTATACTCGTAGAGTTCACTCCCGTGCGGAGGTGGCGAAATTGGCAGACGCACCAGCTTGAGGTGCTGGCGCCCAAAAGGCATAGGGGTTCAAGTCCCCTCTTCCGCACCAAAGATTCTCAAGTCCGGTGACCCGGACAAGACTCGGAAAGCAGCTTAACAACATGCAGATTGCTCTTGACTTCGTGATCGCGCTGCACATCATCGTGTGCGCCATCTTGATTTTTGTGGTTCTTTTGCAGCAGGGCCGTTCGGCGGACCTTGCCGGAGCCTTCGGGGGCCAGGGATCGCAGACCGCCTTCGGTCCGCGGGCCGCAGCCAACGTCCTTACCCGGATAACAACATGGGCGGCGATACTCTTCATGGTTACCTCGATCGCCCTGACCGTCCTTTACGTGCGCACCGCAGGCAGCTCTCACTCGGTTATGGAGGGCGTTAAAACTGCCCCAGCATCTGCGCCGGCCAAGCCAGGCAAATAGAGCACAGAGATTCCTCCTCCCAGGTCGGCGAAAGACGGCAGGCCTCAGGGTCTGCCGTCTTTTTTGCGATTGTGGCTGTTCACGAAAGATATTTTTGAAGATTTCTGTTGACAAAAATATCTGACAGATATATCTTACAGCAATATGAAGAACAGTCGTACAGCCTACGTTCTGCTCGGCGGGCTCTCCATCCAGTCGAATCTCTCCGGCTATGAGCTTCACAAGGCTATCGAAGAGAACTTCGGCAGCTTTTGGGGCGAGAGCTACGGACAAATCTACCCCACCCTGAAGCAGCTGGTCGCCGAAGGTCTGATTGAGATTTACAAGCCAGCCGCGGCGCCCAAGAAACGGCGGCAGACGTATGCGTTGACCGATGCCGGGCGCATCTGCCTTCGCGAGTGGCTCGCCCGGCCTTTCCAAAACGATCCGCCGCGCAATGAATTCATGCTCAAACTCTTCTTTGGCCATGAGGCTGCGCCGGGGGTCTCGATCGCGCATGTCCGTGAATTGCAACAACGAAACCAGCGCTCGCTGGCCATGCTTGAAGGAATCGAAGTGATGGCGCACCAGCATCAATCGCAAAACCCTCATTTGCCCTACTGGATGCTCACGCTGAACCTAGGAATTGTAATGACTCGCGCCGCGCTGGAGTGGGGTGAATCGGCGCTGGCACAGTTGGCTTTGATGGAGTCGGCAGCTCAAGGCGAGAAACCCTGAACCTGGTCTGCGAGGCCGTCAACCGAAATCTACAACCACTGCACGCGCACGTAAAGGAGAACTGCAAATGCCTACGAATGTTCGTTCCAGCCGCTGGTTGCAAACCGTGGCCTGGATTGTCGCCATCCTTTTTGTCTCCGGCAACTTCGTTTCTCAAGTGGGAGCGTGGACCGGCCCAATCATGGGCGTCTGGTTCGTAGGCACGCAGATGCCCCGGCGCGGATTTCTGTGGCTGATGGCCTTCAGCTTCATTCCTCATCTGATCAAGGATTGGCGTCTCTTCTTGCATTCTCCTTTGGAGCTTGCGCCTCAGTATGTTGCGTGGATACTGCTTGCTGCGCTATTGGAGGTCTTGCCGCTGACTTTTCACCGGATAACCAGTCCGAGACTGCCCGGATTGTTCTCGACGCTCCCCTTTCCGCTCGCGGCAACAGCGGTGCAGATACTGTCTTTGTCGTGTCTTTCAACCAGGGCCTTTCAGTTTCTCGCGGACGACCCGGCTGCCAACTTGCCATTGCTCCATGTCGTAAAAGGCATCGGAGGCGGCCCTCTTCTTTTGTTGATCTGCTTTGCCCCCTTCTTCCACAACTGGATTGCCGCAGTGATCGTCTGGATGTGGAACCATGAGTTCCGCGCCATGAAGATCGGCTGGGGCGCTGCCTTCGTTGCCGCGCTGGCTCTTCTCTCTTACGGCTTCGCCCAGCTCGCCGGCGCGGCGCTGCTGAAGATGCTTTCCTTCGGTGAAATTCTCGCATGGATGCCGCCCGCCGGAGTTGTTCTGGTGAGCGTCTGGGCGCTGCTAAACCGCGGCAAAAAGAAGCTTTGGGCCAACCGGCCTGAGGCCGTCGCCCGGCTTCAAAGCCCATTCACCGGCAACCCGCTGCATGTGGTCATTGAAAATGGCCGCGAGGCCCTGGTTAGCAGCTCCGGCGAGCGCTTCTCCATCCGCGACGGGATTCCCTCGTTCCTCGCGCCGCAAGATCTCACCGGCGACAACGGAAAATACAACCACCTGTATGAAGTCATCGGCGGCTTCTACGACGACATCCAGAGAGTTTTTTGTGCGCTGAAAGGGTTCAGCCGCAATGTACACTTCCAGAGCTATATGAGCCTGCTCGAAGTCAAACCCGGCGATTCCGTGCTTGAGACCTCGGTGGGCACCGGCCTCAACTTCAAGTATCTGCCCGCCGGTGTTCAACTCTCGGGCCTCGATCTCTCGCCTGAAATGCTGGCCAACTGCCAAACCAACCTGCGCCGCTGGGAGCTGGACGCCGATCTCTACCTTGGCAACGCCGAGAGTCTGCCTTTCGCCGATGAGAGCTTTGATGTGGTCTTTCACGTTGGCGGAATCAACTTCTTCAACGATCGGGCCAAAGCCATCCGGGAGATGATTCGCGTGGCCAAACCGGGCAGTCTACTGCTCATCTCCGATGAGACGGAGAAACACGTAAAGGAGATCTACGAGAATGGCCCCGGTGGCTACCTCTACAAGAATCGCAAGGCCCCGGTCAGCGCGCCAATCGAACTGGTGCCGCCCGAGATGGAAGAGATTCATCTGGAACAGTTAAGGTTCGGCGATACCTACGCGTTGACCTTCCGAAAACCCGCCGCTGGAAAGTAAAATCGGGAATATTCCAAGCCAACGAAGGGATTTCGGCACGATATGAATAAGCTCGATGAGATTACCGCCAAGCGCAAGCGCGCACATGCGCAGTTGCTCGCGGCCAAGTCGAAGGTCTACGACGGCTTTCTGGCCATGGAGAAGGCGACCTAATGCGACGGTGCTCTGCCAAAAAAGCAAAAAGAGCTGATCGCTGTGGGAATCTCCGTGGTGAAAGACTGCGAATCCTGCATGCAATGGCACATCGAGCAGGCGGCGGCCCGGCTACGGTCTCGGCGCGCTTTGCCTTGGAAGTGATGGACAACCTGGGAGTGAAACCACGCCAGCTATAGCAGGTTCACAATTCACGTGCCTTCTGTAGCATAGCGCTAGCACTGTAATCGCGTGAATATGTGCTCTCCCAAGTTTCACAATCGGGACCTGGGGCACCCAGTTCGCCGCACCTACACCTAGCCCGCAAGCGCCTATAGAATGGAAGCATGATTTTGGAGACGTTCCCTGTCGGCCCGCTGGACTGTAACTGCACCATCCTTGGCGATGAGGAGTCGGGAGAGGCCATCGTCATCGATCCCGGCGATGAGGTTGGCCGCATTCATCGCCGACTCACTCAACTCGGCCTCAAGCTCAAGCAGATTCTGGTCACCCACGCCCACATCGACCACGTCGGCGGCGCGTTGCGGCTCAAGCGGCTCACCGGAGCGCCAATCCTGTTGAACGAAAACGATCTGCCGCTGCTCGATATGATGGCTGTACAAGCCGGCTGGCTGGGCATTACGACTCCTGAGACCGCCCCGCCCGATGCGCCGCTGGACGATGGCCAGAGCGTAGGCCTTGATCGCTACCCCGCCCAGGTAATTCACACTCCCGGCCACACCCAAGGCTCGGTCTGTCTTCACTTCGCTCCGCTCAAGATGGTCATCGCCGGCGACACACTCTTTGCCGGCAGCATCGGCCGCACCGACCTGCCCGGCGGCGATTCCGAGCAGATCATCGACTCCATCGAGAGCCGCCTGCTGACGCTGCCCGACGAAACCAAGGTTCTGCCCGGCCACGGTCCCGCTACCACCATTGGCCAGGAGCGTAGAAACAATCCGTTTCTTCGTGGGCTGCGACCGGAATAATTCAATTTTTCAACGCGTTTTATATCAAATGTATGAGGGGTATATTTCAAGTAAAACTTAAAGGCGAGGCCCCCATTTCATTACTACCTTGATTCGTCTTCAAGTAGTCAACCATCCCGGTTACTCCGGTACTGAATTCCCTTACCGGCGCCAGCAGGCTCACTACTAGCCAGCCGGAGTCGGCCATTCCGAAGAAGTACCCCGGATGGACCCAGACCCCGCGCTCCACCAGCGCCAGCACGGTCTGCTCGTCGGGGGCCAGCGCCGGAATCCGAAGCACAGCGTACCAGCCGCCTTCGACCTCCAGCCTGCGAACCACGTCCATCCCGCTCAGTTGGCGGTCGAGTTCGGCCAGGTTGGCCGCGACGCGCTCCTGGATCTGCTGCTGGATTGCCGCCCTCCCACCGAGCCAGGCCGGCAGCGCGCACTGCACCGGCGCATTCATGGAGAGAAAGGTATCGGCAATTACCTCCAGGCGATCAAGCGCCGTGCCGGCCTGCGGCCCGGCGGCCACAATCCAGGCCACCTTCATCTGCGGCAGACCGGCTATCTTGCTCAGCCCGCTCACAACGAAGACCGGCACGCCGTCAAGCCCAGCAGTGAAGCTCTTCGGCTGTCCAACGAAGGCATAGTCAAGAAAGACCTCGTCCACGATCAGCGAAAGTGCAAACTCGCGGCACAACCGTGCCAGCTCAACAGCTTCCCAAGGCTTGGTGAAGTGGCCGGTGGGATTGTTGGGGTGAACCAGCACGATGGCTCGCGTTCGGGGTGTGATTGCCCGGCGAATTCCCTCGGGATCGATCTGCCAGCCATGGTCGTAAAGCAGCGGGGCTGCCCTTAACTCAACATCATCGAGGCCAGCTAAGAAGTCGAAGAGCGGATAGCCTGGTTGAATGGCAAGAATCTCGCTGTCCGGATCGCAGAGCAGCCGGAAGAGGAAGCTGTAAGCCTCGCTGGTGCTTGTGGTTAGCAAAATCCGATCAGGCGCAACCACAACTCCGTGGTCCGCATAATAGCGGCTGACCGCCTGGCGGGCGCGCTGGCTGCCACGGGGTTGCGGATCGTAATCGAGCGCAAGCAGATCGCCGAGCGGAGTCAACAAATCGGGCGAATAGCTAAAGCCGCAGCGAGTTGGATTCGAGGCCGTCAGGTCGACAATCGGCAACCCGGCCTGCGCACGCAGCCGATGAGCCCGCGCCAGCTCGCTCTCCTCAGTATTCCAGTCCGTTCTCAATGAGAAGCGCATTTCCCCGTCCCACGAATCAACTGAAGTCGTCCGCCCTGCCGCATGTGGTCAGGCACAATAGAAACAGGCGTCCCTTTCAAACATACACGGGCGTCTATAGGGAGGAAGATTGGGACTGCGCGCGGTGGTCTTCGACTATGGAATGGTATTGACCGGTCCGCCGGAGCCTGAGGCCCATGCCGCAATGTTGCGCATCACCGGCCTGCCTCTTGACCGCTTTGAGAGCCTCTACTGGGCCGACCGCCCCGCCCTCGACGAGGGCAAGCTCACCGGCCCGGCCTTCTGGCAGAAGCTCGTCCGCGAGGCCGGCCTCGCGCTCGGCCCGGAGACAGTGGAAGAACTGAACCAGTTGGACGCGCTCCTGTGGACCACCGAAAACCCTGCCATGCTTGCCTGGCAATTGGAACTCAAGAAGCGCGGCTTGCTCACCGCGATCCTTTCGAACATGAGCGACAACGTGCTTGCCAGGGTAGAACGGGAGTTCGACTGGATACGGCGCTTCGACGTGCTGGTGTGGAGCTTTCAGATTGGGATGGTGAAGCCTGCGCCGGCTATCTATCTTCTCCTACTCCAAGAGCTTGGCGTCAAGGCCGAGGAGACGTTCTTTCTTGACGACAGGCTTGTCAATGTGGAGGCCGCGCGTGCGCTGGGTTTCAAGGCCATTCAGTTCTCGACCGTCGAGCGATTGCGCGCCGAGCTGATCGCCGCCGGAATGGACGCCGAGCTGCCGCTTCCCTGAGCCGGGGATAAGGTTGCCGCGGTATTCGCGGTAGCCTACTTTTGAAAATGGTAGCTCAACCCCAGATTCGCGTTCATTACATCCAGGCCGGGGTTGACCGGCACCATAAAGGCGTCGGAGAAATGAAAATCGTTCCACAGGCCCAGGCGCAGGCCAAGCCGGTCCGTAAGCCTGGCCTGGACGCCAAAGCCTGACTGCAAGCTGAAGTCCACATAGGTTGCTTCTGTTGAGATCACCTTGATGGGAAAGGCGATAAGCCCGCCCTTTGCCGTCAGGTAGGGCTTGATGGCCTTCTTGTCACGCCACATCATCCGAAAGCCTATCGGAGAGAATCCAAACCCAGGCACGATCTTGTGGGAGTAACTCAGCGGATTGCCCCACATATCGGCCTTGTCCGGTTCGTTGAGAAGAACCAGCGGCAGAACCTCGCCCACGTAGTCCACACGGGCTTTGAGGAAGTTGCCCCAGATGTGCCGGTCGTATTCGAGGCCCGCCGTGTAGAGCTTGCAGTCTTTCCCGCTGGCGAAGATTCTGTAATTGCCATAAGAGGCCAAGCCCTCGACGATAAGCTCGCTCTCCACGGGCTGCATGGCAAGGCGCGGCGGCTCCGGCCGGTTGAGCTCATCGAGCCGTGTGATCGTCTCCGGTGTGGGGTTCGCCTTCGCGATCTCGATCTCTGGAGCGGCATTCGCTGCCGGCGCGGCCCAGGGCTCCTCTGAGTGTGCAAATCGCGGTGCAAGCAGGCAGAGCGCGGCAAGCATGGAAAGGAAGCCGAAGCGAAGGTTGCAGGCGAAATCACACTTACGCCGCCGCGGTGGGAATGCAGACTCATAAACTCGACCGACAGGCAATGGGTCTCCCTGGCAGTTGGCATTGAAAAGGCCAAGCCGCTGCTACAAAAGAATGAACTGGCCGAAGCGCCAATATAACCTAAACCCCAGGGCCGGATACGATATATTCCTTGCTTGCCGGCACCCTATCGCGGACCCCATATACGATAGTTTCCCGACACGTGCATCAGGCTCATGAGGTAAAGCATACCATCGTAGTACCGCCCATGTCCGCTGGGGATGGGCGCCTTCCAGAGCTCGTCGACGAAGGCCTTCCCGATGGGGCGGTTGGCGGCCAGGCTGGCCACTGCGCTGGTGGCCATCAGGCCGGGAGAGTGGCGATTT
>Ga0182014_10005597_pt1 | contig 13909 bp, 11 predicted proteins | sample 612S2DmetaG_FD_120489 | JGI IMG/M metagenome (GOLD analysis project Ga0182014, IMG submission 120489) | Permafrost microbial communities from Stordalen Mire, Sweden - 612S2D metaG | ecosystem: Environmental > Terrestrial > Soil > Wetlands > Permafrost | place: Sweden: Stordalen | collected... | reverse complement strand
CGCCGGCGATGTCTCGCAGGGTCACCGCGTGCTCGGCCGGCCGCTGATCGTCGACCAGGCCGGCCATTACGAGCGCCACCTGCGCGAGCAGCACGTGATCGTCGACCACGACGAACGCCGGCGGCTCATCGTCGAGGGCCTCGACGCGGCCGCGTCCGGGCTCGGTGGCCGCTGGTTCGACCCGGCCGGCGTGCTCGAAGAGAACATCTACCTCGCCGAGTGGCCCAGCGTGCACTCGGGCTCGTTCGACGAGCGCCACCTGCGCCTGCCCAGCGAGGTGCTGATCACCGCCATGCAGGCCCACCAGCGCTACTGCCCGGTCGAAGACGCCGCCGGCAACCTGCTGCCCGCGTTCCTGTACGTCTCGAACGCCGATCCGGCGGCCGCGGCGCTCATCACCCACGGCAACGAGCGCGTTCTCGAAGGCCGCCTCGACGATGCCGAGTTCTCCTACGATCGCGACCTTGCCGAGGGTCTCGAGGCCATGGCCTCGAGACTGGGCGAGGTCGTCTTTCACGCCCGGCTGGGCTCGCTGGCCGACAAGTCGGCACGCCTTGTCGCAGTGGCGCAGTGGCTGGCAGGCGGCGTGGGCCGGCCTGCCGACGCCGCGGCCATCGCCGCGGTCGGCGACCAGGGCCTGACGGTGCGCGTTACCGGCGAGCTGCCGGCGGCCGTGGTCGCCGCCCGGTTCGCCAAGGCCGACCTGGTGAGCCAGGTCGTCATCGAGTTCCCCAGCCTGCAGGGCCGGGTCGGCGGCGTGTACGCCGAAAAGGCCGGCGCCACGCCGGCGGTCGCGCAAGCCATCGCCGAGCACTACCTGCCGCTCTCGGCCGTGGCGCCGGTGCCCGCCAGCCTGGCCGGCGGCCTCGCCGCCATCGCCGACAAGATCGACAACATGGCCGGAGCCTGGCTGGCCGGCGAGAAGCCGTCGGGCTCGCGCGACCCCTACGGGCTGCGCCGGGCGGCGATGGGCATAGTGCGCATCGCCCTCGAGTACGACCTCAAGGTCGCGCCGCGCGCCCTGGCGAGCGCCGCGATCCGCGCCTACGCGGAGCCGGCCGACCGCACCCGGGCGGTGCTCCCCTCAAATGCCTCCGGCGCCGACCCCGAGGGCGAGATCGCCGACTTCATCTGGGAGCGCCTCGAAGTCCTGCTGCTCGACGAAGGACTGCCGTTCGCGCTGGTCGAAGCGGCGCTGGGCGCGGCCGCGCCCAGCGCCGCTTCGACCGCTGGCGCCGCTTCGACCCCCGGCGCCGCTGCGGCGCCGGCCGCCGTTCGGCCGCTGCCCGTCGACCTGCCACGGGTCGCCGCCCTGGCGCGCACGTTCGCGCGGGTCCAAGACGAGGCGTTCTTCAACGACGTCGTGGTGGCCTACACGCGGCCTGCCGCGCTGGCCGCGCGGGCCGCGGCCGAGCCCGGCGGCGTGGCCGTTGCGCCCGACCCGGCGTTGTTTGTCCACGAGTCCGAACACGCGCTGGCCGCCGCGGTGGCCGAGGTGCGCGACCCATTGGCGACCGCCCTGGCCGGCGGCGACGTCGAGGCGGCGCTGCTGGCCGCCGCCGCCCTGCGGGCGCCCATCGACCGCTACTTCGACGCCGTGCTGGTCATGGATCAAGACCCCGCGCTGCGTGCCAATCGCCTCGCCCAGCTCAGGCAGATCACCATCCTGCTCGGCAGCCTCGGCGATTTCGCCCGCTTGCCGGTCCAGCAGGGTTGACGATCGCTCACATAGAGTTGACGAACGCTCGCGCATCGTTGACGAACGCTCGCGTAGACTTGACGAAGGTTCCCATCGGGTTGACGAATGCCGACGGGGAGAACAAGAGACTAATCACCCGACCGCGGTGTTCCAGGAGGAATTGATGGCCGACAAGTACGTCTACGATTTCAGCGAAGGCAACAAGGACATGCGGGAACTGCTTGGCGGCAAGGGCGCCAACCTCGCCGAGATGACGCGCATCGGTCTTCCGGTGCCGCCCGGCTTCACGATCACCACAGAGGTCTGCAACTACTACTCCGCCAACGGCGCCTACCCCGAAGGCGTCGACGCGCTGATCGAGACTGCGCTCCAGCAGCTCGAGAAGAACACCGGCAAGAGCTTCGGCGACCCCGACGACCCGCTCCTCGTGTCGGTGCGCTCGGGCGCCCGCGCCAGCATGCCCGGCATGATGGACACCGTCCTCAACCTGGGCCTGAACGACACCACGATCCAGGGTGTGATCAAGAGCACGAGCAACCCGCGCTTCGCCTACGACTGCTACCGGCGCTTCGTCAGCATGTACGGCGACGTGGTGCTGGGCTGCAAGCCCGAGAACAAAGACGACCCCGACCCCTTCGAGGAGCGCCTCGACCAGATGAAGAAGCGCCGCGGCGTGGCCGTCGACACTGAGCTCACCGCCGACGACCTCAAGGAGCTCGTCGCCGAGTTCAAGCAGGCCGTGCGCGACAGCGTCGGCAAGACCTTCCCCGAAGACCCGCGCGAGCAGCTCAAGGGCGCCATCACCGCCGTCTTCGGCTCCTGGATGAACGACCGCGCCATCGCCTACCGCAAGATGTACTCCATCCCCGACACGTGGGGCACGGCGGTCAACGTGCAGACCATGGTCTACGGCAACACCGGCGACGAGTCGGGCACCGGCGTGGCCTTCACTCGTAACCCCGCCAACGGCGAGAACGTCTTCTACGGCGAGTTCCTGGTCAACGCCCAGGGCGAGGACGTGGTCTCCGGCGTGCGCACGCCGCGCCAGGTAATCGAGCTCAAGGACGTCTTCCCGGAGTGCTACCAGCAGCTCCTCGACGTGCGTCAGACGCTCGAGCGCGAGATGCGCGACATGCAGGACTTCGAGTTCACGATCGAGCGCGGCCGTCTCTACATGCTGCAGACACGTAACGGCAAGCGCACCGGTCTGGCCGCCATCCGTATCGCCGTCGACATGGTCGACGAGGGCCTGATCAGCACCGACGAGGCGCTCATGCGCATCGAGCCCGACCAGTTGAACCAGCTCCTGCGCCCGGTGTTCAGCGCCACCGACCGCGACCAGGCCGTCAAGGACGGCAAGGTGCTGGCCCGGGGTCTGCCCGCCGGCCCCGGCGCGGCCGCCGGTCGCGTCGTCTTCAGTGCCGCCGACGCGGTGGCCTGGGCCGAGCGCGGCGAGCAGGTCCTGCTGGTGCGCGACTTCACGAGCCCCGAAGACATTCGCGGTATGGACGCCGCTCAGGGCATCCTCACCGCCCAGGGCGGCATGACCAGCCACGCCGCGCTGGTCGCCCGCCAGATGGGCAAGGTCTGCATCGTGGGCTGCAGCGAGCTCGACATCGACATGCAGGCCCGCACGTTCGCGGTCGACGGCACGGTCGTCAAAGAGGGTGACTGGGTCTCGATCGACGGCTTCACCGGCGAGGTCCTGCTGGGCCAGATCGCCACGCGCCCGCCCGAGGTCCTGCAGGTCTTGCTCGAGGGCTCGATGAAGCCCGCCGACAGCGAGTCGTACGGCTACTACTCCAAGATCATGGGCTGGGCCGACGAGCAGCGCAAACTGCTCGTGCGCACCAACGCCGACCAGCCCGACCAGGCCGCCAACGCCATCGCCTTCGGCGCCCAGGGCATCGGCCTGTGCCGCACCGAGCACATGTTCTTCGGCGGCGACCGCATCATCGCCATGCGCGAGATGATCCTCGCCGGTAACCAGGAGGAGCGCGAGAAGGCCCTCGCCAAGCTCCTGCCCATCCAGCGCGGCGACTTTGCCGGCATCTTCCGGGTCATGAAGGACCTGCCGGTGACGATCCGCACGCTCGACCCGCCGCTGCACGAGTTCCTGCCGCACGACGCCGAAGGTCAGAAAGAGGTGGCAGACCAGCTCGGTATCTCCGCCGATGCAGTGGCCGCCGCGGTCGACGACCTGCACGAGAACAACCCCATGCTCGGCCTGCGCGGCTGCCGTCTGGGCATCCTCTACCCCGAGATCACCAAGATGCAGGCGCGCGCCATCCTCGAGGCCGCCTGCGACGTCAAGGCCGAGGGTGTCAACGTGCACCCCGAGATCATGATCCCGCTGGTCGGCACGCGGAAGGAGCTGGCCGATCAGGTCGACTCCGTGCGCGCCGTGGCCGCCGAGGTCTTCGCCGAGCGCGGCATGTCGGTCGCGTACATGGTCGGCACCATGATCGAGATCCCGCGGGCCGCCCTGACGGCCGACAAGATCGCCGGCGTGGCCGAGTTCTTCAGCTTCGGCACCAACGACCTCACACAGATGACCTACGGCATCTCGCGCGACGACGCCGGCAAGTTCCTGCCGCTCTATCTCGAGAAGAAGATCTGGCCGGCCGACCCGTTCGCGACGCTCGACCAGGAGGGCGTGGGCCAGCTCGTCGACATCGGCGTGCGCAAGGGCCGCGAGACGCGCGCCGACCTCAAGGTCGGCATCTGCGGCGAGCACGGCGGCGACGCCGAGACGGTCAAGTTCTGTCACCGCGTCGGTATGAACTATGTGAGCTGCTCGCCGTTCCGCCTGCCCGTGGCGCGCCTGGCCGCGGCCCAGGCCGCGATCGAGGAGCGTGGCGAGCTCGAGCTCGAGAAGTAGACCGGCGGAGGGAGGCGGCGCGCTGGCCGGCACGACAGTGCTCACGACGGCCGACGGCCGGACGCTGGTCGTGCGTTCGGGCGTTATGGCCGACGCGCGCGACGTGCGCCGGCTGATCGACGCCGTCGCCGCCGAGCCCGGCGTGCCGCTGCTGGCCACGCCGGGCAGCATAAGCCTGCGCGACGTGAAGGGCCTGATCGCCAAGGGCGCGCGCGACCCCGGCAGCGTGTTTCTGGTCGCCGAGGTTGCCGGCCGGATGGCCGGCAACCTCGGCGGCTCCGGCCTGGCCTTTGCTCCCTCGGCCCACGTGTTCGAGTTCGGCATGTCGGTCGACGCGGCGTACCGCGGCGTCGGGGTCGGCGCGGCGCTGCTCGAGGCGGCGCTCGCCTGGGCCGCCGGCGCCGGCTTCACCAGGGTCGAGCTCTCGGTCTTTCCGCACAACACGCGGGCGATCGCCTTTTACGAACGTCACGGGTTCACGTTTGAGGGCAGCCGCCCGCGCCGGTTCCGCCGCGCCGGCCGCTACTTCGACGAGCAGCTCATGGGGCGGACGCTGGGGGCGGCGGCTGAGCCGGCGGCGGCTGAGCCGGCGGCCGCCGGCTCAGCCGCCGCCGGCTCAGCCACGACTGCCGCCGCCCCCGCCACGACTGCCGCCGCCCCCGCCACGCCTGGCGCCGGAATGGTCTGAGCGTGAAACGCTACGGGCGCGCGCTGGTCGCCGTCGGCTGGCTGCTGCTGCTGCCGGTGCCGTATCTCGTGTTCTGGCGAGCGGGCTGGATCCACATCATCCGGGCCCACGGAGCGCTGGTCGCGCACGGAGTGCTGTACGACACGACGTCGCCGGGGGTATGGACGGCGCTCGCCGTCGTGTATCTTGTGTGGATCGTGGGCCTGACGGTCGTCAGCATCTGGGTGCTCGACCGGCTCGGCTATCACTATCAGCCCTACGACCGGCCCAGGCGTCCGACACGCCGCGAGCGCCGCCGGCGGCGCGCCGGCATGAAGTACCTGCAGGCCCGCCAAGAGGCCAATCGGGCGGCGCTGCGCGAGATCGCTCGCGACTCGCGGCGGGCGGCCCGCGAGACCGACGATCACCATGACGACACCGCCGACGACGGCGGCCACGAAGGGCGGTAGTCCTGGCGCGCATCGCCAAAGCCAGCATAGAACGGGTCGTCGCCGCGGCCGACATGCTCGCGGTGGTCGGCCAGTACACGCAGTTAAAGAAGGCCGGCGCCAACTACATGGGGCGCTGCCCGTTTCACGAAGAAAAGACGCCGTCGTTCTCTGTCGACCCGGGCGAGAAGCTCTACTACTGCTTCGGCTGCGGCGAGGGCGGCGACCTGCTCTCGTTCGTCGAAAAGAAGGAGAACCTCGACTTCGCCCAGGCGGTCGAGGCGCTGGCCGACCGTTTCGGCGTGCAGCTCGACTACGAAGAGACCAGCGGCCGGGCCGACGCCGACCGCAAGCGCCGCGAGCGCCTGCTCAAGCTCCTCGAGCAGGCCTGCGTCTACTACGAGCGGGTGCTGTGGGAGGCGCGGGCGGCGCAAGCCGCCCGCGCCTACCTCACCGCCCGCGGCCTGGCCGAGCCGGTCTGCCGCCAGTACCGCCTGGGGTTCTCGCTGCCGGGCTGGGCCAATCTGCGCGACGCGGCCGCCAAAAAGGGCTTCAGCGAGCGCGAGCTGACCGACGCCGGCCTTGTCGTGCCGGGCAAGAAGGGCGGCGTCTACGACCGCTTTCGCGGCCGTCTCATGTTCCCGCTGGCCGACGAGCGCGGCCGCGTGCTGGGCTTCGGCGCGCGCACGCTGGGCGACGACAAGCCCAAGTATCTGAACTCACCCGAGACGCCGGTCTACCACAAAAGCGAGGCGCTGTTCGGTCTCGACAAGGCCAAGGCCAGCGCCGCCAGGCTCGACCGCCTGTTCGTCGTCGAGGGCTACACCGACGTCATCGCTCTTGTGCAGGCTGGCGTGACCAACGTGGTCGCCGCCATGGGCACGGCCTTCACCGAGGAGCAGCTCAAGCGCCTTACACGCCACACGCGCAACCTCTTCCTGTGCTTCGACGCCGACGCCGCCGGCCTTGGCGCCATGAACCGCGCCCTCGAGCTGGCCCGCCGCCTGGGCGCGACCATGAGCGTGGTGCGCGTGCCCGACGGCCTCGACCCGGCTGACTACGTGCTCGGCGGCAACGACGGCGCGGCTTTTGCGGCGCTTGCCGCCCAAGCCCAGACTCTGCTACAGTTCCACATCCGCACCGTGCTTGCTTCTCACGACCTTCAGACCGTGGACGGTCGTACGCGGGCGTTCGCCGTGTTGCGAGGGATTCTCGCACAGGCGGCCAGCCCCCTCGAGCGTGACGAAGAGGTCCGGTACGTCGCCGACAGGCTGCAGCTGAGCGCAGAGAACGTCCGCTTTCTGCTCAGCGACGAAGCAGCTTCCGCCGACGCGCGACGCGCCGCTCTTTTGGCCGGCGCGGCGGGCGGCGGGGCGCGACAGCGCCCCGCCGCCCGCCGCTCAGCCGAAGAGCGCGTCCTGATGGGCACGCACGAGCTCGAGGTGAGTTTCCTCGCCGCCTGTCTCTCACTGCCCGATCCGGGGCGCGAGTACCTGCTCGCTATCGACGAGGGGTTCTTCTCGAGCGAGGCGTCGCGGGGAGCCTACCGCGCCGCCGTGGCGCGGTTAGGGGCCAGAAGTGCCGGGAAAACTGACGAGGGGTACGAGAGCGTGAGAAACGGCGACGCCGCCGACGGCACCATGGCCGCGGTCGTGGTGCGGGCCGCGGGCGAATCGTTTACCCCGATCGTTCTGAAGGAGCTGTTCCTGCGGGTGCAGGAGGTTCATGTCGGCCGCCTGATTGTAAAGCTCAAGGCGGCCGTTGCGCGTGACGACTCTGAAGACGAGGGCAGGCTGATCGAACTCGAAAGCATGTCACGCCAGATCCGCGAAGAGCTGCGCGGTCTGCCGGTCGAAGACTGACCGCACTGGCAGCAAGGGCGAGCACACGGGCCGCGACAAGAAGTAAGGAGAGCGTTGAGCGAACCGTCTGAACAGCACAAGTCGGTGGAGAGCGCCGAGCTTGCCATCGATGAGGTCAAGGAGCTCGTCGCCGAGGGCCGCGAACAGGGCTACCTGAACGGCGAGCACATCACGGACGCGCTGCAGGACGTCGATCTCACACCCGACCAGATCGACAACATCTTCTTGCTCTTCAACGACCTGGGCATCGACATCATCGAAGGCGATGAGCCACCCTCCGGCGACGGCGCCGAGACCAAGCCCGAAGAAGAGATCATCCCCAAGCTCGACCTATCGGTGAAGACCCCGACCAACGATCCGGTCCGCATGTATCTCAAAGAGATCGGCAAGGTGTCGCTCCTTACGGCCGAAGAAGAGGTGTCGCTGGCCAAGCGCATCGAGCGCCGCGACATGGAGGCCAAGCGCAAGCTGATCGAGGCCAACCTGCGCCTCGTCGTGTCGATCGCCAAGCGCTATGTGGGTCGCGGCATGCTGTTCCTCGACCTCATCCAAGAGGGCAACCTGGGCCTCATCCGGGCGGTCGAAAAGTTCGACTACCGCAAGGGCTACAAGTTCTCGACCTACGCCACCTGGTGGATCCGCCAGGCGATCACCCGCGCCATCGCCGACCAGGCCCGCACCATTCGCATCCCGGTGCACATGGTCGAGACGATCAACAAGCTCATCCGCGTGCAGCGTCAGCTCCTCCAGGACATGGGTCGCGAGCCCACCCCCGAAGAGATCGCCACCGAGATGGGCACGACGCCCCAGAAAGTGCGCGAGATCCTCAAGATCAGCCAGGAGCCGGTCAGCCTGGAGACGCCGATCGGCGAAGAAGAAGACTCCCAGCTCGGCGATTTCATCGAAGACGAAGACGCCACCATGCCGGTCGAAGCCGTGAGCGAGATCATGCAAAAAGAGGAGCTCAACGAGGTCCTGTCGACTCTCACGCACCGCGAGCGCAAGGTCATCGAGCTGCGCTTCGGCTTGAAGGGCGAGCACCCGCGCACCCTCGAAGAGGTCGGTCAGAAATTCGGCGTCACCCGCGAACGCATCCGCCAGATCGAAGCCAAGACGCTCGCCAAGCTCAAGAGCTACCGCGACTCCCAGCGCCTGCGTGACTTCCTTGACTGACACCTCCGCCCCGCGAACGTCACCCGACAATCCGGCCCCGCGAACGGCGACCAACGATTCGGCCCCGCCGAACGACGTCGAGGTCGCCGGCACGGCCGATGCCGCTCAGGGCGTCGAGGCCGGAGTCCCTGAGCGCAAGGGTTTCTCCAGTCTGGTCGTCAACGTTCGTTTGGGGGTGGCGCTCGGCTCCGTCGCTCTGGTCGCGGCCTGCGGGCTGCTTGTCGTGGTCGTCACGGGCGAACATCTGTGGTGGGGCGCGCTGGCCGCCGCCATCGCTCTCTGCCTGTCCGGCTACGCCGCTTACCTGGGCATCTTCGGCGTGATCCGCTACGGCCTGTTCACCGAAGGCTGCGGCGCCGGCGAAGTCGCCGGCGAGCTGCACCTATCGAAGATCGCCTGGGTCGCCGGCATCCTGGCCGAGGTCACGTTGCTGTGCGCCGGGGTGCTGACCGTCGCGCTCATCGTGCGGGCGCTGGCCTAGCGGCGTTCACGCCGCGCCGAACGTGGCCGCGTTCGCGCGGCGCCGGACATGGTGTGCGTTCGCACCGCGCCGAGCGTCAGACGGCCGGCATCCTCTCATGCAGAGCTCATTCGACCGCCGGGCGTGACCTCTTGGTGAGTGTTTGAGCGATGGGCCGGCGTGGCCTATACTTCGTCGGCCAGAGCCCGTTCCTCGGTAGCTCAATTGGTAGAGCATTCGGCTGTTAACCGAAGGGTTGTAGGTTCGAGTCCTACCCGAGGAGCCAGTGTGGACTGGGGCGCGGCGGCCTGGCGGCCGCCGCGCCCCAGTCGCGTGCGGGGCGGGTGTCCTTGGCGGACACCCGCCCCGCTCTCGCCCCAGCCTCGACCAGCCCCCTTGGCCCAAAAGCCGACGCTCGTGTACCGACGCCGCCTCGCGCCACCGCCCGTTGCCCCGCCTTGAGTCGACGCCGCCTCGCGCCGTCGTAAGGTCGCGTTGACGTTCTAGCGATCGGCAACCGCCCCGACCGCTCTGGAGGGTGGGTCTCGTTGCCAGTACCTTGAACAATTGGCCCAGATCCTGGCCAATTGTTCAAGGAGGCGCGAAGTGGACCAGCTCATCCACGTACATTTCATGATCGAGCGCAGCCAGAAGCGCCGGCTGCGCGAACTGTCGGCTCGCGACGATCTGTCGATGGCGACGTTCGTGCGCGAGGCGATCGACCACTACCTGCGGGTCTCAGCGGGGCCGACGGCGCGCCAGGTGCGGCACGAGATGCTCGATGCCGTCGGGTCGCTGCCGGTCGCAGGCCTCGAGCCCGACGACGGCGGCGGCAACGACCAAGACGCGGACGAGTCGCTGGGGTTCCGCTGAGATGAGCTCCGTCGCAAGCTTCATCAACGCCGCCCGGCTGGTCAGGTTGCTCGACCGGGACGAACCGGAACACGCTCTCACCGGCTACCTGCTACAGATCGAGCTCGACGCCGGGACGGCGCTGGTGACCTCGAACTACGAGGTCGTCAAGGCCTCGCTCGAGCTTCAGCGCCGGCACGGGGTCGACGGGCCGCGCCGGCTCCTGCACGGCTTTGTACCGTTCCTGCACGTCGAATGGTGCACGCGCCTCGACCACGCCCTGGCCGTCGAGGTGCATTTGACGGCGGACCCGGATTCGGGCGATCTGGTCGACGCAGTCTCGGCCGCGATCGTGCGCCGGATCGGCGCCAAGTCCATGCTGTGACGTGGGGAGCGGCGGCGCTGGTGCAGGCAGGGAGCGGTGGCGCCGAAAGGCGGCCCAAGTCCGGCGGGCAGGGGGTCACTCCGCAGCCTTCTCTCTGCCGGCGGGCGGCGGGTCACTCCGCGGTCTTCTCTTCACCGGCGGCGGCGATGATCTCCTCGATGCGCTGCGCGGCGCCGTCGGGAAGCGGGAGAGGGTGGTGGGTGGCGAGGATCTCGTCCACCTTCTCGGTGGCGCGCTGGGATTCGCTTCTGCCGTCGGCCAGCCAGCCGTCGTAGGAGCCGCGTACGAAGACGTGGGGCAGCTGCAGCTCGCCGTTACGCAAGAAGCGGCGCGTCTCGCGGGCGGCAAGAAAGTGCCCGCCGGGGCCTACCCGGCGCGTTACGTCGAGCATCACGTGCTCATCGTCCAGGGCGAGGCCGGCGGTGAGTCGCTGACCCTGGCGCACGAGCTCGGCGTCGAGCACGAGCTTGGGCAGGTAGAGAAGCTGGGCCGAGTCGAGCATGCCGGCGCCGGTCAGCAGGTCGGCGCCGGCCAGGATGGTACAGAAAGCCATCGGGCCGCCGTCGGAGCCGACCTGCACGCAGAGCTCCTTGGCGTCGGAGCTCAGGCCACAACTGAGCACGGGAAAGCCGTAGTGGCGACCCATCTCGGTAAGCGCCAGGTTGAGCAGGATCTCCTCGGGGCCGGCCGAGGTGTAGGTCGAGGTGCGCATGTCCATGATGCCCGCGTTGCCCACGTAGACGAGCGGACAGCCGGGCACGGCGAGCTGCAGAATGGCGAACGCCGCAAGCTCCTCGGCGTTGGTCTGCACCGTCGTGCCGGCCTGGGTGATGGGGGCGGTCGCGCCCGCTATCGCCAGGCTGTAGACGGTGATCGGCACACCCTGTTCGGCGAGCAGGATGGCCGCCTCGAGGCTCTCGGCGTCGTGCTGCAGCGGGCTTACCGGGCAGTAGACGATCGAGAAGATGGGGCGCTCCGCCTGCCAGACGCCACCCGGGTTCGCGGCCGCGAGGATGTCCATCACGTAGGGCACGTGGGCCGGGTCGGTGACCTCGCCTTGCACGTGCTTGCCGCTGCCGGCGAGCATCGACTGCAGCCCGCGCAGCGACTGCAGGCGGGGCTCCTCGTCGCAGGGGTAGGCGGTGTACCAGAGGACGCCGATCTCGTCGAGCGCGTCGGCGACGGTCATTGCCTCGAGCAGGTCGCGAGCGGTCGAGGGGCGCCGCTCGCCGCTGCGGTGGTCGAGGCACATCGCGCCCATGCCGTCGTGGGTGGCAAAGGAGCGCGTGTGGTCGAGCAGCGCATCCTTTTGCGGGTCGCGCGCCGCCAGCAGGACGGTCTTTGGCGCGCGGGCGATGGCCGACTCGATGAGATCGCGCGGGAACCGCACGATCTGAGTCTCGTCGTCGACCACGGCGCCCGCGTCTTTGAGCAGCGTCTGGGCCCGGGCCAGCGGCACACGCACGCCGACCTCGGCAAGAAGCCGCAGGGACTGTTCGTGAACGTACTCAATGGCGGCCGCGTCGAGCATGCTCAGGTGCGGCCGCAGGACGCCGCCCACGTAGCCGCCGGAGCGTGCCGCGTTGCCGGAAATGCCGCTCATTTGACCACCTCCGTTGACTCGGACGCGACCGCGGGTCCGCGATCGCCCGCGCGCACCGCAGCGCCTGGCGGAGCTTGACGCGCTCTTGCGCCATCACGTGAGCGCTCAAGCGATGGGGCGTAGGTCACGGTGGTGGCCATCTCAGATGGCCTGGGGTGTCGCAGCCTGCGCCACGAGTGTCTTGGCTCTGTCGACCGCCATGCCGGCGTTGGCGCCGTAGCCGTCGGCGCCGAGCTCGTCGGCGAAGGCCTGGGTGACCGGGGCGCCGCCGATGAGCACCTTGACCTGGTCGCGCAGGCCGGCCTCTTGGAGGGCGGCGATCGTCTCGGCCATGTGCGGCAGGGTGGTGGTCAGCAGGGCGCTCATGCCGAGGATCGCCGGCGAGTGCTGCCTGACGGCCGCCACGAACTGCTGGGCGCTGACGCCGGTCCCCAGGTTGACCACGGCAAAGCCGGCGCCCTGCAGGAGCATGCCGACCAGGTTCTTGCCGATGTCGTGCAGATCGCCCTCGACGGTGCCGATGACGATGGTGCCCAGGCCGGCGCCCTCGCCGGCGCCCAGGTGCGGCTTGAGGATTTCCAGGGCGCCCTGCATGGTGCGCGCCGACAGCAGGACCTCGGGGATGAAGCACTCCCCCGAACGCATGCGGGCGCCGACCACTTCCATGCCGGGCAGCAGCGCCTCGTCTAGGATCTCGCGAGCCGAGGTGCCGCTCGCCAGCAGAGCCTGGGTCAGGGCGTTGACGGTGTCGGTGTTGCCGGCGATCAGGGCCTCTGTGAGCTGCTCCTTCATCTGTCCCCTTTCGGGCAGGCGTCTCGCGCGGGCGAGCCGGCTGCACTCTCAGTCCGCGCCGGCGACGCGCTCAGGCGACGCCGACCAGCCGGTCGGTCTTCTCGACGATGGCGTGGATGCGCTGCTTGACGTCGTCGTCGACCTGCGGCGGCTGGTAGTCGTCGAGCACTTCGCGAGCCTTGGCCAGGCAGCGCGCGTGCAGGTCGGTCGAGCCGCGCTCCTGCCACTCCTCGCGCACCCGGCGATCGAGGAACTCGGGCTGGGAGAGCTCGCGCATGTGGCGCAGGGTGGCGTCGAGCGAGAGAAAGTCGCCGAAGGCGCCCACCTGGGCGATGTCGTCGACGGCCAGAGTCTCGTCGGTGATCGCAATGCCGCCTACGCAGTGCTTGATCATGCGCGCGAACTCGTTGTCCATGACGAACTGCGCGCAATCGAAGGTGACGCCCGACTCGATCATCCCCGAACCGTAGATCAGGTTGGCCCCTGCCAACGCTGCCATGATGCCGGTGAGGGTCTTCTCGTGCCCCGCCTGGGCGTCACCGAGTTTGGAGTCTGCCTACAACCCGGCGACGAAGCTGGGCAGCAGGTATCGGCGCGCCATCTGGGCCACGGCGGCGCTGATCATGGCCAGCTCGGGCGAGCCCACGCAGGCCGCCGCGAGCTTCAAGTCCATGGCCGTCGTGGAGCTGCCGTAGATGCACGGGGCGCCGCGCTCGGTGAGCTGGGCCAGGGTGATGCCCGCCAGCACCTCGGCGTTGTGGGTGACAAGCGTTCCGGCCAGCGTGACCGGCGACGAGCCGCCGGCCATCGCCATGCTCAGGATGTTGTTGGGAATGCCCCAGCGGGCCGTCTCGATGATCACCTCGGTGGCCTCGTGAGGCAGCTTGAGCGGGCTCACCGGGCAGACGCCGTTGTAGACGATCGGCCGGCGGCGCAGCTCGTCGGCCCCGCCGACGATCTCCGCCGCCATCTCGAAGATGGCGATGGTCTCGGTGCGCGACAGCGGGCCGATGCCGATCGGCTTGGTCGTGTTCAGGTACTGCATCTCGGCGTTGTGCACGGCGCAGGTCTCGGGCGGCACGTCCT
>Ga0182014_10005596_pt1 | contig 13910 bp, 3 predicted proteins | sample 612S2DmetaG_FD_120489 | JGI IMG/M metagenome (GOLD analysis project Ga0182014, IMG submission 120489) | Permafrost microbial communities from Stordalen Mire, Sweden - 612S2D metaG | ecosystem: Environmental > Terrestrial > Soil > Wetlands > Permafrost | place: Sweden: Stordalen | collected... | reverse complement strand
CCGGCTCCGGTTGGATCACCCTGGCCAATACGGCCGGCGGGACGGCACTAACCCTCGGCGCGCTCACCGGAACGGACAACTACTTTGTTTCGACCACGGTGAACGACCCGCGGCTCCATCAGTCCGCCAGCACCGTTAGCAACAACGAGATTTACGTGGGCACGAATGCTTTCACCAACGGCCAGGCGGTCGTCTTTAACGCCGCCCCGGGTGGAGGAATCACCGGCCTCACCAACGGATCGACATACTACGTGATAGAGATACCCGTCAGCGCCACCGACAACACCGACTCCGGCTGGATCGGCTTGGCCACTACGTCCGGCGGGACGCCCATAACCCTCGGCGCTCTGAGCGGAAACAACAACTGGTTCTCGGACGGAGATGTGTTCAGCCAGCAGGCGGCCTGGAGCACCGCGCAGTTGCAGAACAATATCAACGTCGACATCCTCGCGCCCAAGACGGTCTCCTCCACGCAGGCGGTCATCCAGGCCCCCATCATCACCGCGCACAATATCGCCGTCGTCGCGTCGGGGGGCAACATCGGGTCCAATAGCGGATACCTGTATTTCAATCTTCCTCTCGAGAACCTGACAACCGCCGATGAGATTGCCATCGCGGCGGCCCAGCGCCAGGACATCACCTTTTACAGCGGCCCCCTGGTAAACGGCAAGCCAACCGGTAGCGTCATGACCCTCGACGTAAACGGGACAAATCTGAGTAGCGCCGAATCGATCGCGATAAACCAGGACCTGAACGTGGAATTCAAGGCGACGGGCACGGTCGATTTCTCGGCGCTCGGGGGGACGATCGACGTCGGCTCCGAACAGACGATCAACCTCGACCAGGTGTCCGCCCTCGGCGAGGTTATAATCAACGGCAATGCCGGGATCACGAACGCCAGCGGCAACACGAAGCCCAACATCACGAATACATCCGGCGACCTCATCATCGAAGCCGGACAGGGCGGGATCGGATCATCCTCCGATCCGCTTCGGACCGATCTCCCGAACGGCTCCATCACCGCGTTGGCCGGCGACGACATATACATTACGGAGACAGCCAACAGCATCAACGTCGCCGACATTTACACCCCTGGCGACGTATACCTGGTCTCGGCGCAGTCGATCCTCGACGCGTACTCCGCCGGCTCCGTCCTGGCAGGCATGGCCCAAATCCAGGCGGACAACCTTTATCTATACGCAGACACCGCCGGCACCGGCGGGATCGGCGCTTCGGGCACCCCCGATAATCCCATTCAAATCACCACGTCCGGGGATGTTTATGCGATCGCTAACGAGGGCATCTATGTTGACGACTCGGGCAGCATGAAGATCGCCTCGATTACCTCGAATCACGGCGACGTGCAACTGGTCGCCGAGAATGGGTCGATACTGCGGACGTCCTCGACGACAAGCACCGACGTCTACGGCGACAGCATCTCGCTTACGGCCAGCGCGGCCATCGGCTCGGGCGGCACGGGCGCACTCGTCATCCATACCGACGCGAACGGCGGCGGCACGCTCACCGCCTCCAGCGGCAACAACATGTACCTCATTGAAGAGAGCGGGGACCTCTGTCTCAATACGATCGCGACCGGGATTTGGAATGGGAACGAACTAGGCGCGTACACGGCATTCATAAGCGATCCGGGGGGAAGCATCCTCAACGGCCGTTCGAGCGGAGCGAACATCACTTCAGGGATGACCTACCTGTTCGCGCAGGACAATATCGGCAGCGTGAGTAATCCCATCACATCCGCGACACCGAGCGGATTGGCAACGGCCGAGGTGCAGGGATTGTCGACCACTGGCGGCATCTACCTGACCAACACCGGCAGTCTGACCGTTTGCTCGCTTACCGGCTCGGGAGACTCGATGGACGCGCACGGTTCGGTTGACATCAATGGGGACTGCCCCATTACCGTGTCAAACAACATTCAATCGCAAACCAGCTTCATCTTGATAACAAACACGTACGACTCGGGCGAAGATAACTACATTTCGATCGAAAATAGCACTCTGATCTCAACCGGAAGCTACATCCAAATTAATTCCGCTGGCCAGGTATCTATTACCGGCTCGACCCTGAAAACCTCCTCCGGGGGCGCCATCACGGTCACGGCGGGCACCAACGACCCGCTCGGCGCCACAGGCAATATAGCTATTACCAATTCGCTCCTGGAACCCACCTCCGGGGGCAACATCGATGTCACGGCATACGGCAACGTCACGATCGCTTCGAGTACGGCCCTGGAAACTACCTCCGGGGGCAATATCGATGTCACGGCCGACGGCGACGTAACGATCGCTTTGAGTTCGGCTACAGCGGCGGGTTTCATCCAGATCCACGCCGGCGGCGCCGATACGGACGACGCCATCATTACCGGCTCGACCCTGGAAAGCGGCTCTGCCTCGGGCTACATCGAGATCGAGGCGGGCGGCAACGTTACGATCGAGGGAAACTCGACTATCGTGCTACCCAACTCTACATCCCGCTACATCCAGGTCCAGGCGGGCGGCGACATCACGATCGAGGGAAACTCGACTATCGTGCAATCCAACTCTACCTCGGGCTACATCGATCTCGATGCGGGAAGTGGGATCACGATCGATTCCAGTTCGATCATCGCCTCGGGCTACATCGATCTCGATGCGGGCAGTGGGATCACGATTGAGGGAAACTCGACTATCGTGCAATCCAACTCTACCTCGGGCAACATCGATCTCGATGCGGGCAGTGGGATCAAGATTGATTCAAGCTTGACCACCGCCTCGGGCTACATCGATCTCGATGCGGGCGGTGGGATCACGATTGATGCAAGCTTGACCACCGCCTCGGGCAACATCCAGGTCCTGGCGGGCGGCGACATCACGATCGAGGAAAACTCGACTATCGTGCAACCCAGCTCTACTTCGGGCAATATCCAGGTCCTGGCGGGCGGCAACGTCACGGTCGATGCAAGTTCTACCATCTCGTCGCAAACGACCATCGAAATCGACGGTTCGTATCAGTCGCTCCCGACACCGCCCGTCACGGGCTGCACCATCGACATTTACGGGACGCTTTCGGCCGTGACCACTACCATCCAGGGCGGTCCCTATAACGACACCATCCTGCTGCAGGGCGCGACTATCACGGGCACGGGCTATGTGTACGGAGACGGGGGGAACGACAACATCACCGTGAACGCCCTGAACAGCACCGCCGGCAACACCATCACGGTCGACGGCAAGGGCGGCAACAACGGCAACAGTTCCAAAGGCAACACCAACTATAACGTCGACTACTCGGGGTCCGGCAACTACCTCATCAACGTCGACGACACCGGCGCGGCGCCCACTGCCGTGAACCTGACCTCGGCGGGCTCCGGGTCCCAGACCTTAAGCCCCGTGGCGCCCGACTATTCCTTCGCCGCCAATTCAGACGTAGCGAATAACGAGATCACCATTCAAGGTCAGCAGTACCAGACCGGCGACGTCGTCCGCTACGATCACGGGAGCGCGAGCGATTCCAATAACGTTGGCGGGCTCAATAACGGCGAACTCTATTACGTGGTCGTCGATCCCGCGAACCCGAATGCCATCAAACTCGCCGCGACGCTGAGCGACGCCTTTCAGGGGATCACCATTGCCTTGACCCCAGGGTCCGGCACGCAAACCCTCGAGGCCCCGGTGGAGACGGTGACGTTCAACGCCGCCACCGCCGTAACCACCGCGACGGCCGGTTCGGCGGGCACAATCAACATTCCCTCTAACGGCTATCTCAATGGCGAGAGGGTTGTTTACAACAACGGCGGCGGGACCAGCATCCAGGGGTTGAACAACGGCCAGACCTACTACGTGATTGTGGTCGATGCAAACGACATCCAGCTTTCCACCTCCCCGCTCACGGACGGAAGCTCCCTTACCATCCAGGGGACGAACAGCAATGAAAACATCCTGATGAGGGCGAGCAGCAATCCGACGGGCACGGCATTTGTCGCCCTTCTAAATACCACCACGTATACGGAGAGGATCAACTACAGCGCCTCGATCAACGACCTCATACTGAATACGGGCGGCGGCAATGACACCGTGACCATGGACGACAACCGGACCTATACATTGATCCAGGGCGGCGGCGGAAAAGACACCTTCCAGGTCGGGCAGATATACCAGTCGCAGCGTGACGCGAACGCCGGGGTGGCCGCGGGGGACGTGTTCGCGACCACGCTCACCACCCAGGGCTACCTGAGCAACGGCGTGAGCTTCGAGACCACGATCCTGGGCGGCGCCGGAAACAGCACCTTTGACGTCTACAGAAATGTCGGCCGGCTCGACCTGGACGGACAGACCGGAAACGATACGTTTGTAATCAGGGCTTTTGCCTCGAATTCGGCGCAGACCGCCGTCCATGCCGGCAGTGGAACGGACACCATAGAATACGTGGCGAACGCGGACATCAGCATCGACGGCGGCACCGGAAACGATACGCTCGAGTTCATCGGCACGGAGTTCGACGATACGTTCGACATTACGGCCGATGGGATTTACGGGCTTGGCAGGACCGTCCTCTTCCAGGGCATAACTAACGTCATCATTGACGGTGACGCGGGGAACGACCTGTTCTATGTTACGGGCACGGCCGCGGGTGAGACCCTCACCCTCTGGGGCGGCATCGGCAGCGCCCAGTTCATAGTGGGCGGCCAGGCTCCAGCGGTTGACGCGGGCGGGCGCGACGCGCATAACAACGTCATATATTTCACGCCTCCCGCACCGTCCGTCGGTTCCGGCAATCTCGCCGCCATGCAGGGCACGATCGTCGTGAACGGCGGCGCTCCGGGCAACTTGCCAATCACCCTGGCCAAACCGGTGATGCTGCCTGGAGAGACAAATTTCGCGGCATCGAGTGGACAGGTTATCTCCTTCACGCAGGGCGCAAACGGCGGGCCGGACTCCATGACAGTCTCCACGTCGGTTCTCGAAACGGTGGCTAGTAATCTGGGATTCACGGGCGCCACCACCCAGTTGTTGCTCGATAACCTGGCATTGAACACGATCAGCATGACCGGCGGGGGCGCCGCCGGCTGCATCTGGCAGATCACGAGTCTGACCGTCTCCCAGACGAACCCGAATCAGACCATCCTTACCCTAGAGAGGCCGACGCAGTACAACGTGGCGACCCCACCGGCGGCGGGGGATTCCTACGGGGTCACGAACCTCTCCCCCAGCTTCTTCGTGAACGAAAACGCGCAGATCAATTTCCTCTCCGTCTTCGACGAAAACAGTCCTGTCTCCGACACCGCGACCCTTACGGCGAATACGCTTACCGTCACCGCCGGCGCCTCCACGGCGACAATCGATTACAACAACCTCGAAGTCATGCAAGTCTTCCTGGGAAATCAGGGGAACACCGTCAATATCGATTCGACGATGTCGAGTTCCGACTTCCGCGAAGTCACCATGTTGAACGCGGGCGACGGCAACAACACCGTAACGGTCACGCTGAATAACCCCAGCGACGGTTTACTCGCCCTTGACGCCGGCAATGGCGACAACACGGTCGATGCTTCCGCCTCCACGGTCGGGATGGACATCTTCGGCGGAAACGGAAACAACATAATCAAGGGAGGCTCGGGCAACGACATCATCTTCGGCGGCCAAGGGAGGGTCGATTATTACAACGCCTCCGGTACGCTGGTGACGCAGCTCGGAGACGCATTGGATGAGCAAAACCTTCTCGGTTCCAATGAAAACGCGGCCAATTCCACAAACCCCTACTGGCAGACCGACGGCAGCTTCAGCGACAGCATCGTCGCCTCCAGCGTCGCGGGATCGGGCGGGAACAGCACCAACACCATCGTGGAAGGGTCGGGCAACGACATCGTCATGGGCGGCTCCGGCTCCAACAGCATCACGGTCGGTGACGGAACCAACGTCGTCTTCGGCGCCAACGGATCGGTCAACATTGCCGCCAACGGAGCGTTATCATCGGCGGCCACCATCGATTCCTCAACTGGCGGCGACAACACGATCACGGTCGGCAACGGGACTAACTATGTGTTCGGCGGATACGGAGCCGACAGCATCACGGCCGGCAACGGGACCAACTTCGTCTTCGGCAACAACGGATCGGTAAGTTTCAGCAACGGGGCGGTGAGCCTTGCGGAAACGGTCGATTCCTCGATTGGTTCAGGCGACACGATCAAGGTCGGCAACGGGACCAACTATGTGTTCGGCGGCTTCGGAGCCGACAGCATCACGCCCGGCAACGGAACCAACTTCGTCTTCGGTGACAACGGATCGATAACCTTCAGCAACGGAGTGGTGAGCCTTGCGGAAACGGTTGATTCCTCCATCGGCTCCTCCGACACGATCAAGGTCGGCAACGGGACCAACTATGTGTTCGGCGGATACGGCTCCGACAGCATCACGGCCGGCAACGGGACCAACTACGTCTTCGGCGACAACGGATCGGTAAGTTTCAGCGGCGGAGCGGTGGTGCTTGCGGAAACGGTCGATTCCTCGATTGGCTCCGACAACACGATTTTTGTCGGAACGGGCACGAACTACGTCTTCGGTGGATCCGGAGCCGATCAGATCACCGCCGGATACGCTTCCGACCATGTTACCCCCGGCAACGGGACCGACTTCGTCTTCGGCGACGACGGATCGGTAAGCTTCAGCAACGGAGCGGTGGTGCTTGCGTCTACGGTCGATTCCTCCATCGGCTCAGACAACACGATCAAGGTCGGAGGCGGGACCAACTATGTGTTCGGCGGCTTCGGGTCCGACCATATCACCGCCGGCGACGGCACCAACTACGTCTTCGGCGACAACGGTACGATCAGCTTCTCCGGTGGCGTAGTCACGCTTGCGTCTACGGTCGATTCCGGCATCGGCTCCTCCAACACGATCACGGTCGGCGACGGCACCAACTACGTCTTCGGCGGCTTCGGTTGCAACACCATCACGGCCGGCAACGGAACCAACGTAGTCTTCGGCCACAACGGTTCGGTCAGTTTCACAAACGGCGTGATCGTTTCGGCTTCGACACTGGATTCCTGGATAGGCTTGGATCCCACCATCACCGTCGGCAACGGCACCAACTACGTCTTCGGCGGCTTCGGCTCCAACACCATCACGGCCGGGAACGGCGCGAACTTCATTTTTGGCGCCAGCGGATCGATTTCCTTTGCCAATGGCAAAGTCAGCCAAATGATGTCGGTCGACCCCGGCGCCGGCTCCGACGACACAATCACCGTCGGGAACGGGACGAACTACGTGATCGGCGGCTTCGGAAGCAATACGATAACCGCCGGAAACGGCGGCAACGTTCTGATCGGACACAGCGGAGAGGTCATCTTCAACGCCGACGGAAGCCGCAATTGCATCTATTCTTTCGCCGACAATCTCGGCGGTAACGATACGCTGAGGAGCGGGACCGGAGATGACATACTCATCGGCGGGGCGGGCAACAACATTCTCTACGGCGGAGGCGGCTTCGATGTCATGATCGGTAACGGCGGCGAGCTAATCTATTACCCCGGCGACAAGATCACCATCGAAAGCCTTGATATCACGCTCGGAGGCAGCAACCAACTGTTTGCAGGACCGGGCCCAGCCATCATGATCGGCGGGCTCGGCCCTAACCAGTTCCACAGCTTCAACGGCAACTTTGCCGACGACGTAATCATTGGCCAGTTCGCATACCTCCAACTCATCGGGGAGCGGCTCGTGATAGCCGAGACTTGGGATTTCGCGGACGATGTGATCGCCAGCGGCAGCCTCTTCAGCGCTAACACGGGCCTGAACGGCCAGAATATACTCCAGGCCTGGGAAGCGGAGATGTTGCCCGAAGCATACCAACGGGTCGCCTATGCCCAGGCGGGCGGAAACGAGGCTGCGGCCGAAACCTGGAGCTTCGACGCGGCCGTGGCCGTCGATTCCAAGCACGGTTCGGACGAACTGCCGAGGATGCAACAGGCGCAGTCGAGCCATCCCGGTTCCTACGACGCCCCGTTGCAGGTTCCCGAAAAGAACGCGGCCCCGGTGGAAGATCGCCCGATCAAGCACACGGACGAGCACCAGGATGGCACGCCCGCAAAGTCGGATGGCACGCCCGCAAAGTCGGACGAAGGAAAGAAGAAGAACGCAACCCCGGCGAATTCGGAAGCCTCGAGACAGGATAGAACTCTTTGGATCGCCGATCCCAACCAGCCTCGACAAAATCAGGCTCTCCCGCGGGGACTCGAACCGGGCGCGAAATACGACGACCTTTCCTTCGCCGTGGCGGGCTTGGTCGGATGGGGCGCCATGACTTCGGGCGAGGCGAAGGAGTCCTCCGGTCTGCTCAGAAGAGATGGGTTCAAGCGGTTCAGGAACAAGGGCGACAATGACCGTTTCAATTCCTTTATCGATCGAGGGCTCGGAGATGCTGGAAGCGCGGAGGCTTGGCTCCATAGGCGCTCAAATGAGAAACCGGCCGATCGATCCCCGCAACCATGAAGGGGCTGAATCGAGACCGTGTCGCAATTGCCGTGGGGTGGGTACGGCCCCTGCCGTGTCTGCCCATCCCGGTGGGCGGGGCAACGCTTTTGCCCACGCAAAACTTCGCGCTCAACGTGACGGTTCCTACCCAGGAAATGCGGTTTTTCGCGTTTCTCGCGGGTTTTCGTGATAGATAAAGGTCTCCGGTATTCCCGTTCATGGGGCCACGCTGCGGGCTGTAAAGAACGGCCCCCCGGTTCTTTTTTGCAGGTTCGATCGGGAAGACAGCCCGCCGTGAAGCGGGCCGCGTGAGGACCAAGGAAAGGTAACGCTTTTGGAAGTCAGAGACGGTCGCGGCAATTCGACCGGCTTCGATCGCTCAGTTTTTTGGGCGAATCTTGCCGGTTTCCAAAGTGTGGAGGAGTGTGCTCCGTCATGGCTCGCCCTGCAGGCATCGCTCATAGCCCACCCCGCCCAGGGCGTATTGATCCTCAGGGACGGGTCCGGAGGCTCCTTCGCGCCGGTTGCCCAGTGGCCGCAGGACGGTGTCCGCGATCCGGAAAGGCTCGCAGACGTCTGCGAGCGGTCGATGGGGGAGCGGATCGGCCTTCTCACCGAGCTCGCCTCCCCTGACGGCAAAACCCCTGCCCCCGCCCAATCCCGCCGCTGGGGCATCGCCTACCCGCTCATGATCGACGATGAACTGAGCGGCGTTGTCGCCCTGGAAATCGAAGCGACCCGGGAAGATGAACTGCGCTCGGCGATGGAGCAGCTCCAGTGGGGGATGCTGACGCTCGAACTCATCTTCCGCAGGATTCGGGCGCGGGAAGAGGCGGTGGTGCTTTCGCGTTTACGGTCCTCCGTCGACGTCATGGCGTCGGTGCTTGCCGAAGAGGACTACGTGGAAGCCTGCATGACCTTCGTGGCCGGCGTCGCGTCCCTGATGCGATGCGACCGGGTGAGCCTCGGGCTGGCGCGCGGTGAGTCCATCCACATCCAGGCCATTTCGCACAGCGCCAACTTCGACAAGCGGATGAACTTTATCCATGCGTTGAGCATGGCCATGGACGAGGCTATCCTGCAGAGGCGGGAAATCATCTATCCCCAACCCCCTGTGGAAGGCCCTCTGATCACGCGGAGCCACGAGGACCTCTCCAAGCGCTTCGGCGCGCAATCCGTCCTTACCGTTCCTTTGTACGGTCGGGACCGCTATTTCGGCGCTCTCACCCTCGAAAGAAGCGAAAACAAGCCGTTTTGCGCCGAGGAAGTCTCCGTTTGCAAGAGCGTCTTCGCTCTCGTCGCTCCCGTTTTGGAGGGAAAGAAGGTCCAGGACTATAGCCTCGCGCGCCACGGCTGGGAGGCCCTCAAAAGAACGGCGCGCAAGCTGTTCGGGCCGGGACATCTCGGCTGGAAAGCCACGGCCGCGGCCGTGTGCGCGGTGGCGATATTCTTCACCTTCGCCCAGGGCGAGCAGAAAGTGACCGCCCGAACGACCCTCGAGGGAATGGTGAAACGGACGATAGCCGCGCCTTTTCGGGGCTACATCAAGGAATCGTTCGTTCGGCCGGGGGACACTGTTTACGAGGGAGATACGCTGTGCAGGCTCGACGAGCGGGACCTTCGTCTCGAAAAGACCGAACTTCTCGGCCAGCAAAGCCAGATGCTGCGGCAGCACCAGCAGGCCGTTGCGGAGCATGACTGGGCGAAGACCAACGTCGTCAAGGCCCAGCTCGACCAGGTGATGGCGCAAATCGACCTGAACGGGGTCAAGCTCGGCCGCACGGCCATCAAGGCCCCCTTCGACGGCATCCTCGTGAACGGGGACCTCAGCCAGAAAATCGGCTCCGTGGTGGAACAGGGAGATACGCTTTTCGAAATCAGCCCGCTTTCGGCCTATCGACTGATTCTCATGGTGGATGAGAGCGATATTTCCTACGTCCATCCGGGGCAGCGGGGCGAGCTTGTGCTTTCGGCCCTCCCCGGAAGGTTTTCCTTCGTCGTGGGCAAGATCACGCCGGTCACGGCGGCCTTCGAAGGGGGCAACTGCTTCCGGGTGGAGGCGGCCCTCGAAGGCGCACCTGGAAATTTCCGGCCCGGAATGGAAGGCATAAGCAAGATCAACATAAGGGGCGGCAAGCTTATTTCCATCTGGACCATCAAACTTCGCGACTGGTTTCGCTTGAAGTTGTGGGCATGGTTGCCTTGAAAAAGACATCCGAGTATCCCCAATCCCTTTTCAGCCAGTCCTGGTACCGTGTAGCTGAAATAAAACCTCGCCTGCGCGGCCACATTCAGTTCCACCACCACGTCTACCGGGGAAGCGACTGGTATGTCCTTCAGGACTACTCCTCCGGGCAGTTTCACCGCTTTTCGAATGAAGCCTACCTGATCATCGGCATGATGAACGGCGAAAGAACCATGGCGGAAATCTGGGGTGCGGCCTGCGAGTTGCTCGGAGACGATATCGCGACCCAGGACGAAGTCATCAGCCTCCTGTCCTATCTGCACCAGGCGGACATCCTGCAGTCCGACATGCCGCCGGATATTTCTGACCTGGGGGGCAGAAACAAGCGGGAGAGGATGCAAAAATGGCTCGCCCGCCTCCGTTCCCCCGCTGCGATCAATTTCGGGCTTTGGGACCCGGACGGTTTCCTGAACCGCACATCCCTGGTCGCGCGGCTGCTTTTCAGCCGAACCGGCGCTTTTTTCTGGTGCCTGACGGTGTTTTGCGCCCTGACGCTGCTTGGCCTTCACTGGGGGGAGCTTGCCTCCAACGTCACCGACCGGATTCTCAGCACGGAAAACCTGGTGCTCTTGGCCCTCATCTATCCGGCGTCGCGGCTGCTTCACGAACTGGGGCACGCCTACGCCGTCAAGCGCTGGGGGGGAGAGGTCCACGAAATGGGCATCATGTTCGTGGTGTTCTTCCCCCTGCCTTACGTGGACGCCTCCTGGTCCTCGGCTTTTCCCTCCCACCGGAACCGGATGATGGTCGGCGCGGCCGGAATTCTCGTGGACGTCTTCCTCTCCGCCCTTGGCATGATCGTCTGGGTCCTGTCGGAGCCGGGGACCGTGCGGGTGATTGCTTATAACGTGCTCTTCATCTGCGGGCTCTCCACACTGCTTCTCAACGGAAACCCGCTCATCCGCTTCGATTCCTACTACGTGCTGGCCGACTGGCTGGAGATCCCGAACCTTGCTGACCGCTCCACCCGGTTTCTCGCCTACGTCGTGAAGCGCCACCTGCTCAGAATAAAAAACCTGCCCGTCCAGAAATACACCTTCGGCGAGAAGCTCTGGCTCGCGGTCTATGCCGTTTTGTCGTTTCTCTACCGGATTTTCATCGCTTTCGGCATAATCTTCTTCATTGCGGGCCGCTTCTTCATCATCGGCATCGTCCTCGCCGTCTGGGCAGGCATATCGATCCTCGTGGTCCCGCCGATCATGGCTTTGCGCCGGACGATGAACGAGATCTCGGGGATGAGGAAAAAACAGAGGGAAGTCGCCTTCGCGGTCTGTTGCGCCTGCGTGGTCCTGCCGGCCGTTCTCCTCTTTTGGCCCATCCCCTCCTTTACCGTGACGGAGGGGGTCGTCACGGTGCCGGAGGAAGGGCGGGTCTATGCGGGCGCGGACGGGTTCGTAGTCAAGGTGCTCACTCCCTCGGGAACCCACGTGAAAAAGGGCGACCCGCTTCTGTACTGCGACTCTCCGGACCTTCAGGCGGAAATAAAGGTGCTCTCGGCGAGCATCAACGAGGTGCAGGCCCGTTTGCGGGCCACCCAGGCCGTCAAACCGATGGAGGCCGGGACGATCCGGGACGAACTGGAGAGGGTGAGAGCAAAGCTCGAAAGAGCGCGGGAGCGGGCCTCCGAGATGATGGTGAGGAGCCCGGCGGAAGGCATTTTCATCCTGCCTGCGGAGGAGGACTGGCTGGGAAGAAGCGTTCGCAAGGGAAGCCCTGTGGGCTATGTGGCCGATTTTTCCAGAACCGTCGTCGCGGTCATCGCAGACCAGTCGGATATCGACAAGATCCGGTACGATACGGAGCGGGTCGAAGGCAGACTCGCCGAGTCGCCCAAGATCGTCTACCCCGCCGAAATCCTGCGGGAGGTGCCGGAAGCGTCCAAGGAAATCCCGAGCCTTGCCCTGTCCGTGCAGGGAGGCGGCAAGGTGGCGCTGGACCCCAATAGCAAGGTGGCGCTGGACCCCAATAAAGGAAACCCCGCAAAGCCGGAGGCTTTCGAGAAGTTTTTCCTTATCGAAGTCGAGCTGCACGGGGCCAAGGCGAGAGGCATCGGAGAGCGCGTCTACATCCGTCTGATCCATAAGCGCGAGTCGCTGTTCAGCCGGGGGAAACGGTTTTTCAGGCGGCTTCTGCTCAAGCGGCTGAACGTCTGATGGGGATTCTGGAGCCTGAGAGCCCAAGAGCGTGGGGAGCTTCGCCCACACCCCCTTTCGCCGCTGCGCGGCTCACGTGGCGCGGCGGCAAAGGCAAGAATCGCTAATGAATGGGAGTTCCCCCGGCTCTGCCGGGGAGGCTCCCAAAGTTTGACAATTCCGGGAGTCGGCACTACCAGGGTTTCTTGTGCCGTACTAGCAAATTCGTCCGAGCCGATGCCGATGAAAACCAGCTGTTTCGACTATCCTCCGCCGAGCTACTCGTTGCGGCCCGAGAAGAAGGACCGGAAGCACTCGCTGTTGAACGCGGCGGGTCAGGCCGCGCGGGTTCCTTTTCTCGGCCTGAGCGTTTCGGCGGGCCGGTTGGCCGGGATTTTGCCGCTCATCCGGGCGCGGGCCGGGGAATTTTCCGGTCTCGACGACGCTCGTCTTGCGGAGCAAGGGCGTCGTTTGGGGATGGAGATTCGCCGGGCCGGGTTCAAGGCCGCCGCGAGCGTGGCCCCCCTGTTCGCCGTGATCTCCGAGGTCGCGGGCCGCACGCTTGGAATGCGCCATTTCGACAGCCAGTTCATGGGCGGGTGGGCGCTTTTGTCGGGGATGCTCCCCGAAATGGAGACGGGGGAGGGAAAGAGCCTCACGGCGACCCTGGCGGCCGGTGTGGCCGCTCTTGCGGGTATTCCCGTCCATGTTGTCTGCGTGAACGATTATCTCACCGAGCGCGATGCCGAACAGATGGGCCCCTTGTACCGGTTTTTCGGGCTGACGGTCGGGTGCGTGACGCACGGTCTTACGAACGAGGAACGGAGGGCGGCCTACGGTTGCGACGTCACCTACTGCTGCAACAAGGAAGTGGTCTTTGACTACCTCCGGGACAAACTCACGCTCGGGCGGATCACCGATTCCCTGCGCCTTCAGTCGGAATACCTTTACACGGGGAACGCGAGAGAGGAGAGGCTCCTTTTGAGGGGGTTGCACTTCGCCATTTGCGACGAAGCCGACAGCCTTCTCGTCGATGAGGCCCGCACGCCGCTCATCATCTCGGGG
>Ga0182014_10005595_pt1 | contig 13912 bp, 13 predicted proteins | sample 612S2DmetaG_FD_120489 | JGI IMG/M metagenome (GOLD analysis project Ga0182014, IMG submission 120489) | Permafrost microbial communities from Stordalen Mire, Sweden - 612S2D metaG | ecosystem: Environmental > Terrestrial > Soil > Wetlands > Permafrost | place: Sweden: Stordalen | collected... | reverse complement strand
CGCGCGGCGTTGAGCGGGACCGCGCTGGTGGCGCGCGCCAGTTGTACGCGAGCAGTTGCACGCGAGCGTCACGATGGCGGCTCAGCGCCTGGCCCGGCTCACCCACCCGGTGACGGCGGTGCCGGTCGCGTCGGCGGTTTGGCGGCCGAGTATCCGGTCCACCGCCGGCCCCACGCCGCCGTCGGCGCTGATGATGCGGCGGACCACCACGATCAGGCAGGGGATGGCCCAGAAATCCCCGCACACCCAGAGGATTCCGGCGCCGATCTGCTGATCGGCGAACGGCGGGAGGGTGACCCCGGGGATGTGGTTGTAGACCGGATACCAGGCGGCGCTGGCGAGGACGCTCATCGACATGGCCAGGATCCACATGATCACGTTCGTGGCGACCAGCGCCACCGCCTGCGAGACGGGAGGCATCCGCATCCGGAACGGGGGAGACGGGATGAACTGCAGCCAGAACAGCACGCCCACCAGGAACAGGCTGGAGTGCATCAGCCAGATGTGCACGGCCTGGTTGTTCTCCGCGAGGTCGAACAGCGCGGGGATATGCCAGACCAGCATCACGGCGCTGAACGCGGTCACCGATACCCACGGGCGCAGCAGCCAGCCGGCGACCGCGCGCAGCGGCCGTGACCAGGCTCCGCGCATCACCCCGGCCGTCGCACTGCGGCCCGCCCGCCCGGGCAGGCCGTCCAGCAGTGGCTGCCACGGCGCCCCCGCCACGATCAGGGTCGGCGCGGCGAACATCAGCAGCAGGTGCTGGATCATGTGCACGAAGAAGTAGTCGTCGGCCCAGTAGTCGACCGGCGACTCCACCGCGAGAAGCAGCGTCACCAGCCCGGCGTAGAACCAGACCGAGCGCCGCCTGCGCTCCCGGGTGCGCTCCGGGCGGGAACGCCGCGCCAGCCGGGCGAGGCCGATCTCGTGCCATCCGGCCAGGACGATCGCGACGATCAGGAACGGGTCGAATGACCAGTGATCGATGAGGTAGCTCATGGCCGCCTAGCCCGACGAACCGTAGGGGATGGTGACGTGGAGGGTCTGCGCCAGGCTCCATCGGGCCGTCCCCGCCCGGGCCTTCCCGGACATGCCCGGGGTGAGCCGCCAGTCCGTGAACACGCCGCCGTGGGCTGCGATCGCGTCGACGCGCCCGCCGGGCCCGAGGGCCAGGGTGGCCGCCGCGGCGGGCAGCGCCGGGAGCGCGCGCCACGATGCCCCCGCCCCCCCGAGAGACTCTGCATGACGTCCGTTCAGGATGATCCCGATCGCCCCGCTCGGGCCGACCGATGTGGATAGGAGCTGGCCTGCGCCGATGCGCAGCGGAGCCGACAGGGTCCACGGGCCGCTGCCGCCCGACCAGGCGGCCACGAGGCTGGTATCCGGGCCGGACCCAGCGCGCAGCAGCGCCATGACGCCGTGGCCGGCCCCGGTCGTGGTCAGCCGGAGCACGCCGATGTCCTCGCGGGACAGCGACCCGGACAGCACCGGTCCTGCCGAGCGCCAGGTGCCGGCGTGGTCGGCGAGGATGCCCACGGTTCCCGGCCGGCTGCAGTCACCGGCCAGTATCGGGAAACCAGAGCTGCCGAACGTGGCTCCGGTGAGGCCGGTCAGACCGCAGGACCTGCCCGCCGGCGTGGTGGCCAGCGCGCCGGTGCTGGACAGGGGCGTCCATGCCGTCCCGGCGCCCGTGCCGAGCTCGACCCTCCCGTCGGTGGTCAGCGCCATGAGGCGGCCACCAGGCCCGGCCGCCAGGGCATCGGGCGCGGCGGCGAGGCCAGGGTTCACCGGACCGGCCGGGGACCAGCTGTTGCCGTCGTCGCTGGTCACGGCCAGCGGAGAAAACGTCAGATCCTGACTCGGCCGGAACCCGGTGACCAGTGACCCTCCGGTTCCGGCGACCTCGAGGCCGCCGTTGTCCGCCACCCCGGCCGGGGTGGCCAGCCGCCACTGCGCGCTCCCCGCCGGGCGGACGAACAGCTCCCAGAAGTTGTCCTCCTCGGCCGCCGGCCCGCCCATCGGCACGATCGTCTGCCCGGCTCCCGCGGAGCCGGCGAAGGACGTGGCCAGCGGGGCCAGCGAGGGCAGGGGGGAGCCAGTGGCCGGAACCGCCGTGGGTCCGGAGCTGGCCGCCGGCGTGGTACCGCAGCCCGCGGCCAGCGCGCAGGCCACGGCGATGACGGCTCCGGCGCGCACCGCGGCGGGCCGATTCCTGGATGGTAGTGGCGCGCTCATGACTGCTTCAGCGTCCGCTGGGCCGCGCTGGTCAGCTCGGCGGCGAACGACGACTCGGTGCTGGCCGTGCCGGGCCCCGGATCGAAGTCGAGCTCCGTCCGGGTGTGCCCGCCTCCGTCGATGACGAACGCGACGTCGCTGTGGGCGATCATCCCGCCGGCCGGCAGGATCTGGGCCTGGACGCCGTAGTTCTTCCAGACCTGCTGCAGCTGGGGCAGGCTCCCGGTGAGGAAGTGCCAGTTCGCCAGCGCGGTGAGGCGTTCCTGGCGGTCGAACGCCTGGACGTAGCCGACGGACCGGTACAGCGGGTTGGCCACGATCGCGACCAGCTCGACGCCCCGGGACGCCCGGCCGAGCATCTGGTCGGCCTGGCGGAACTCCTGGGCGATCACCGGGCAGTCGCTGGTGCAGACCGGGTCGAGGAAGGTGAGCAGCACCACCTTGCCGCGCAGGGCCGCCAGGCTGGCCCGCCTGCCGTACTGGTCGGTCAGCGCGAACGCGGGCGCCGTGAAGTCCAGCGGGGCGGCGTTGCCGTCGATCGCCTGGGCGAGGATCGGGTCGGCGTTGCGGCTGGTCTGGGCCATCGCCATCGGCGCCGCGCCCACCGCGATGATCGCCACCGCCCAGATCGCCAGGACCGCCCCGGTACTGGCCGCGCCGAACGCGCGCGCCAGGCGGACGGGCCGCAGCTGGTCACGTCGCCTCGGCTCCGGTGGATCTGCTCCAGCGGCCGGGACAGCGGCCGGGACAGCGGCCGGGACGGGGCGGGTCAGCGCCAGGTAGCCCGCCACCACCACCAATGCCATCGGGATCATGCTGTTGGGGTCGGTACCCAGGCCGCCGAAGAAGCCGAAGTCCTCGATCAGCACCCAGTCGGCGAGGCAGAGCCCGACCGTGACACCGATCGTGAGGCGCAGCAGACCCGGCCGCCCTCCGCCCGCGGTCAGCAGGCCCGTTCCGGTCACCGCCAGCGCGACCACGGCGAACAGGTTGACCGCGAATCCGTGCGCCGCGGTGAAGGACGCGAAGCTGCTGACCCATCCGGCCAGCAGCGAAGGCTGCGGGGTGGCGGCCATGGACCTGACCATGCCGGTGAGCGTGCCGCCGCTGCCGTGGCCCTGCCAGAAACCGCGGCCCGGCCACGCCTGCAGCACGGCCATGCCGATGAAGAACAGGCCCAGGACCGACAGGATCGTCCGGCCCAGCTGCGCGGTCCGCCAGCCGCGCTCGGGCCCGGCGATCAGCGCGCCCGCGGCACAGTAGAACACCACGGCCCCGGGGGCGCCGAATAGCCAGGTCAGGCCGGGGGCGAAGATGCCGCCGAAGGCCTCGCCGAACACCCACACCACCAGGCCCCACCCGACGCTGGCCAGACCGGCGAGCCTGGACCACGGCCCGCGCGGCGCGGCGATCAGCCAGACGCCGATCCCGACCTGGATCCAGACCGCCGCGGCGCCGGCCTGGATCGGATGGTAGGACCAGCTCGTGCCCGCCCAGTTCACGATGTGCTGCACCCAGCCGGGGGAGCTCGCCGCGGCCGGCTTGATGACCTGCGAGGGAAGGCCGGCCGCCATGGCCGGCTGGGCCTGCAGCAGGCCGTCGACAATCCACAGGATCCCGAAGCCGGTCCGCAGCAGCTGACGCCCGGCCGGCTCGGCCGTCGCGAGGCGGGCCGGGCCGCGGTTTCTGGCAGGGCCGCGGCGGGGGCCCGGTGACCATTCCCGGATCGCGAGCCAGGCCACCGCGAGTACCCCGAAGATGACCAGCACGATGATCCCCTGGTGCAGCAGGGCACTACGGAACGCGGCCACCACCGTCGGATTGTCGCTGTTCAGGCCGGAGTTCATGCCCGGCATGGTTCACCGTTCCCCTGGTGGGCCCTCATCCGGGCAGCGTCGGGGGTGAGGCGTGCGCCGAGGTCGACGTGATCGCGTGCTGCATCACAGCATCCACGGACGCGCGCTGCGCGTTCAGTGCCCGCAGCGCCTGATCGAGCGCCGCCTGGGCTTTGCTCCTGGCCTGCGGCGTGCGGGCGGCCAGCACGTCCGCGATATCCGTCTGCACGTTCACGGCGTCCGGCTGCGCCCAGGTCACGAGCCCCTCGACCACGGTGGCCAGGTGGAAGCTCGCCAGGGATTCGGTCACCTGGTAGGAGGACAGGTCGTCGATCGACATGCTGTTGGCCAGCGAGCAGTTGCTCGCGCCGTCCTGGGCGACGCCGATCGCGTCCGTGACCTGGTGGCTGGACCCGGACTCGATGCCATGGAGGGCGGTCAGCGACTCGCTGACCCCGCCCGCGCACGACTGGATTGCGGTCGTCATGTCGTGCAGGAATCCCCGCAGATCGGATGCGCGCTGCGCCGTCGAGGGCCGGTGCACGAGAGCCACGGTCGCGCCGAACACCAGCAGCAGCGCCACCGCGACGTAGAGCAGCCGCGGCGCTCGCCGCGTTGGCCAGGCGGCCTGCCGGAGCGCTACGTGCGGCGGATCCGTCCGCGGAGGTGACTGCACCGTGCTCAGCCTCGATTCTGGTAGCCGTCTGCGGCGGGCGCCGGGCCGGTCACGTGGTGGCCGTCCATCAGCGCGGTGCCTTCGGTCAGTTCCCGCATCGTCACGTCGCCGAGGATGCGCTTGACGATGTGGTGCTCCGCGTTCAGGAAGAAGGTTTCCGGGATCCCGGTCGCGCTCACGCCGTACGCGTCCGCCACCGCGGCCGTGGTCTCGAATCCGATCGGGTACATGACCTTGTCATCGGTCACAAAACGGCGGGCCGCCGGGGCGCTGTCGTCCGCGTCCACGCCGATGATCACGGTTTTCCCCGCCAGCGAACGGTAGTAGGTGGCCAGCAGCGGTGTCTCTCGCTCGCACGGCCCGCACCACGAGGCAAAGAAGTTCACGATCACCGGGACCCCGCGGTAAGCGCTCAGCGACACCGTGTCCGCCGGATCGCGCAGAGACGGCAGCGTGAAGGCCGGGGCCAGCGGCGCAGCGACGGGAGTGCCGTGGTGGGTGGTGCTGTCGATCGTGATGACCGTGGCAATGACGGCGGCGCACACCCCGGCCGCGACCACGACGGCCGGGCGCGGCCGCTTACCGCCGGGCCACCAGCGACCGGCGCCTTGTCCGGCGCCTTCGGGGATGCCGGCCCCGGCAGGCTCGGCGGCGGGCTCGGTCCCTCCGCTCGGGGCGGCCGTCCGCGTGGACCGCCAGGCGGTCAGGATCCGCTGGGCGGTCGGTACTGCCGTCGGGAGGACGAGCTCGAACGTGCTGCCCGCGCCGGGGGCGCTGCGTACCCGCGTCTCCCCGCCGTGCCCGAGCGCGACCGCGCGGACCAGCGTCAGCCCGAGCCCGGTTCCGCGGGGTCCGCCCCGTCCCGGTCCGCTCCGGAACCGCTCGAAGACGGAATCGATGTCGGCGGCCGGGATGCCTTCCCCGGAGTCCTCGATCATCAGGCGGGCCGACCCGGCCTGGTCGTCGCGCAGTACGGAGAGCCTGATCGTGTCGCCGGGGCCGGTGTGCTGGACGGCGTTCTCCAGCAGCGCGTCCACGGCCAGCTCGAGGCGCTCGCGGTCGGCGTGCACCGTCACCGCGTCGAGCTGCCCGGTCGTCCAGACCCGGCGCGCCGTGGGCCGCCAGCGCCACAGCGCCTCCGCGAGGAAGCCGTCCAGGGCGACCGGCGCCAGGGTGAGGAATTCGGGGTCCTGGGACGCGGCGATCAGGAGCAGGCGGTCGCTCAGGCTCTTCAGCCGGGTCAGCTCGCCGAGCACCACGTATATGTCCTGCTGTTCGCGATGCCCGGCCAGCTCGGACGCCAGCAGCTCGGCGTGGCCCAGGGCGATGGTGATCGGCGTCCTGAGCTGATGCGCGGCGTCCTGGAGGAACCTGCGCTGGCTGGCCAGCAACTGGCCGGTCTCTTCGCCCGCCCGGCCCTCCGAGCCCTCCGAGCCCGCGGTGGCGGCCCTGGTGGCCTCTGCGGTGCTGCCGCGGTACACGTGCCACACCATGACCAGGCCGAACACTCCGATGACGCCGAGCCAGATGGGGCAGAAGACGATGCTGTCCTGCCGGGCGAAGGTCACCAGGGCCGCGAGCCCGAACAGCCCGAGCGACCCGAGCAGCATCCATGCGGGGCTGGTCCAGCTCACCGGCACGCGGGTGCCGGCGCCGCTAGGACGCAAGCTGGTATCCCGCACCGCGCACCGTCCTGATCAATTCGAACCCGAGCTTCGACCGGAGCCGCCGGACGCAGACGTCCACGACGTTGGAACCCGGGTCGAAGTCGTATCCCCAGATCGAGGCGAGCAGCTGATTCTTCGGCACCGAATGGCCGGCGTGCTCCATGAGCTCTTTGAGCAGCAGGAACTCCAGCCGGGTGAGGGCCACCGGGCCGTGTCCGACGTTGGCCTGCAGCCGGCCGACATCGAGGCTCAGATCCCCGGCCCGGAGCACCTCGTGGCGGAGATCGCTGCGCAGCTGGACCCGCACCCGGGCCAGCATTTCCTCCAGGCAGAACGGCTTGGTCAGGTAGTCGTGCGCGCCCAGATCCAGGCAGGTGACCTTCGTCGTCGCGTCGTCCAGGCAGGACAGCACGAGCACCGGCTGGTCGGGGTGCAGCCGGAGCAGCTCAGCGAGCACCTCACGCCCGTCCATGTCGGGCATCACAAGATCCAGGATGACCAGGCCGTACTCGCTCGTGCTGGCCAGCCGGAGCGCGTCGGCCCCATCGGATGCGCAATCGATCTCATATCCAGCCTGTTTGAGGGCGCGGCAAACGAAGCCCTGGATGCGCGGCTCGTCATCGACGAGCAGGATTCCCGAGCCTGACAGGGGACGAGCCGGCCGATCTATGCTCATTTCAGGCACTTCATTTCGCACCTGGCCACATCGACAGGTTGTGGTGACGGAACCCGCTACTCGGTCTGACTACTTCTGAGCAGACGATCTACTCAATTTGGGTACCGAGTCAAGCTTCGTGACCCGAACGCAATCCTTTGCAGGGACCCCTCGGGGCATGCGGGCGGCCTCCAGATGGCCTGCGATCCCTATGCACGCTGGCTTTTTGGCGAGAAGTGACGAACGAGCCGCTCCCGACGGCAGAAAACGCGGGCAATCCTCACCGATCATGACAATTTCGTCATTGACGGGAGCGATCCTTGCCGTCCCGGCAGCGCAGCGCCAAGCTCAGGAAACGACAGCGAGCCTCCGGCAGCACCGGATGCGCGCATATTCCTGCCCGGCAATGAGAACGTTCGCGGAGGAGTGAGGTGGTGGCTGGTGTCCCTGGCGGCCCGGGTGACAACTCTGATCGTCGCTGTTCTCGCCGTGGTGGGCGGCGTGATCTTCGTCGTCGCCCATTACCTGCTCGGGGGACCGCCGACGGTCGACTTCGCCGCCGCTACGTCGGGGCAGGTCAACGTGACCATGCAGACGGACGCGTCCTCGGACCCGGCCACGGTGCCTGACCATCCGACCTGGGTGAGCTACTTCATCAAGAGCCCGGCCAGCGGCTCCTGGGTGCACACCACGCTGTTCCAGGTGCCCGCGCACACCCGCGTCAACGTGACGATCCTCGGCTACGACGGCTCGACACCGGTCCGCAACCAGGTCTGGGGCCAGGTCAGCGGGACGACCGGCGGGGTCGCGGACTACGGCGGCAAGCCGGTGAAGACGGTCAACGGCTGGAACGGTCCCTACCTGATCCAGCACACGTTCGCGATCCCCAGCCTTAACCTCAGCGTGCCGGTAGAGGCGGGACCGGCCACCTGCACGACCGGGCCCTGTACGAACAACCAGCACTCGACCACGACGTTCAGCTTCATGACGCCCGCCCAGCCGGGCGCGTACCGGTGGCAGTGCTTCGTTCCCTGCGGCCTGTCCTACCTCGATGGCAATGGTGGTCCCATGCAGACGTTCGGCTACATGACCGGCAACATGCAGGTGGTGTCCTGATGCCCGCCGCGGATGGCACGGTCGCGGACGGCACGGTCGCGGACGGCGCGGGCCGTCCGGAGCCGAATCACGGGCTGCGTATCTTCCTGCTGTGGCTGCCGGTCGCCCTGGTGGCGGACCTGCTCATCTGGTTCGTCTGGGGACCGCACCTGCCGCCGGGCGCCATGTCGACCTCCGCGGCCACCCAGCAGAGCGCCATCAAGATCATGTCCGTGATGGCCGCCCCGGTCATGGCGCTGGTGCTCGTCTACGGGGCCTACGCCCTCGTGGTGTGGCGGCACCGCGAGGGCGACGACGAGGACGGGCCGCCGATCCACGGCAATACCCGGGTGTCGGTCACCTGGATCGGGGTCACGTCCGTGATCGTGCTGAGCCTGGCCGTGTTCGGCACCGTGGAGCTGGCGGGGCCGGCCGGGGCCGGCGCGGGTGAGGGGAATACGCCCATCTGGCGGCCCAGCGGTGGCACCCCGCTGCAGGTCCAGGTGATCGGCCAGCAGTGGCGGTGGACCTACCGGTACCCGCAGTTCGGCGGGTTCGAGACGACCAGCCTGATGCTGCCCGTCGGCGAGAACGTCCAGTTCAACATCACCTCGCTGGACGTGATCCACAGTTTCTGGGCCTACCAGCTCGGGGTGAAGGCGGACGCGAACCCGGACATCAACAACGTGGCCTACACCAAGCCCGAGCACACCGGCCAGGTCCAGGTCCGCTGCGCCGAGCTGTGCGGGCTCTGGCATGCCGACATGACCACCGTCGGCCAGGTGGTCAGCCTGTCCGCATTCAACGCCTGGACGGCGACGGCCAGGACCCAGCTTGCCGCGCTGACGAAGGAGCTTCCGCCGTACACGCTGACCTACGACCCGAACGCGGTCGCGCAGCTCGGCAAGGTATTCCAGAAGGCCGGCCTGTCCGGCGCGGGCGGCGGCTTCTACGGCTCCCAGTACCCGGTGCAGCCATGAGCGGGCGCCCGTGAGCAGCCGGCGGCCCAGCAGTGACGTTCCCGTTCCTTCCGTGAAGGGGTGACCGGATGGCCATCGATATGCAGCCGGAGAGCGACCGGCAACCTGGGCGCGAGCCCGGCGGCCGCGAGCCGGATGCGCCGCCGCCGCCCGCCCGCCCCTGGTGGCGGCGCCCGGCGGTGCACACCGCGCTCGCCGGCGCGGTGATCGGCTACCTCCTGGGCCACCTGCTGGGCAACGTCATCGCCGGCCAATACTCACAGGTCGTCAACTCCGGCCAGAACGACTACGCCATCGTCCTCGGCTACGTCTTGGGGACGCTCGGCTGGCTGGCCGGCCTCGGGGTATTCAGCGACCTGCTGCGGCAGATGACCGGCCGGCCGGTGCACGCCACCGAGGAGGCGCGGGACGCGTCGGCCGGCCTGGCCAGGTACTTCCGGTATTCGCTGGACCACAAGGTGGTCGGCCTCCAGTACCTGGTCGGCATGATCGGCTTCTTCCTGACCGGCGGCCTGCTGGCCATGGCGATCAGGACCGAGCTGCTGTCGCCCTCCTACCACGTCTTCAGCTCGGCCACGTACACCGCGATCGTCGGCGAGCACGGCACGATGATGATGATGATGATGAGCTCGCTCATCCTCGGGCCGCTCGGCAACTACCTGCTGCCGCTGATGATCGGGTCCAAGCGGATGGCGTTCCCGCGCATCGAGGCGCTGTCCTTCTGGCTGACCCCGGCGGCCTACATCGTGCTGCTGTCCGGCCTCATGTTCGGCGGGTTCCCGTTCGGGTGGACCGGGTACGCGCCCCTGTCGGTCCAGGCCACGCAGGGCGCCGACGCGTACGCCGTGGCGTTCGGGATCATGGGGATCTCGCTGATCCTGCTCGGGTTCAACATCATCGTCACCGTGATCTGCTACCGCGCCCCCGGGATGCACTGGGGCCGGCTCCCGATCTTCGTCTGGGCGATGCTGACGACGTCGTTCCTGATGGTGCTCGCGGCGCCGGTCCTGGTCGGCGCGATGTACATGCTGATCACCGACCGGACGGTGCAGACCGCATTCTTCACCGACGACCTCGGCGGCAGCAGCTACCTGTGGGAGAACCTGTTCTGGTTCTTCGGGCACCCCGAGGTGTACATCCTCGCCCTGCCGGGCTTCGGGGTCGTGTCCGAGATCCTGCCGGTCTTCTGCCGCAAGCCGCTGTTCGGCTACAAGGTCGCGGCGGCGGGGATGGTCGGCGTGACGCTGCTGAGCTTCTTCGTCTGGCAGCATCACCTGTTCGATAGCGGCATCAACCCCGACATGCGCCCGGTGTTCATGCTGACCACCGAGCTGATCTCGATCCCGACCGGCTTCATCTTCCTGGTGGCCATGGGCACCTTCTGGAAGGCGAAGATCCGCTTCACGGTGCCGATGCTGTTCGCGCTCGGGTTCTACTTCAACTTCCTGATCGGCGGCATCTCCGGGGTGTACCTGTCCGACGTGCCCGCCGACACCACCGAGCACGGCACGTTCTTCGTGATGGCGCACTTCCACTACACGATCATGGGCGGCCTGATCTTCGCGTTCATGGCCGGCCTGTACTACTGGCTGCCGAAGATGATGGGCATCCGGCTGAACCAGACCCTGGGCAAGATCCACTTCTGGACGATGTTCGTCTTCTTCAACGCCACGTTCCTGCCGCTGTTCGCGGTGGGGATGGCCGGGCAGCCACGCCGGGTGTACACCTACGCGCGGAGCCTGGAAACGCTCAACGACTGGGTCTCGATCTCCTCCTTCCTGCTCGGCGTCTCGATCCTGATCTTCGTGTTCAACTTCGTCTACTCGACCGTGATCGCCCGGGTCCACGAGGAGGGGAATCCCTGGAACTCGCGCGGCCTGGAGTGGCAGGTCTCCTCGCCGCCGCCGCCCGGCAACTTCGCCCGGGTTCCCGTGGTTCTGTCTGGTCCGTATGAGTACGGCGTGAAGGACGCGCCGCCGGTGGCCGACCTGGATCCGCCCCTGGGCGTGATCAGCAACGCCTACGCGGCCGCGGCGGCCGAGGGAGCGGAGGTATAGCGATGTCCGAGACGGCAACCCCCCCGCCCGGGACGCCGGATCTCCCGGCCCTGACCCGGGAGTCCGAGGAGGCCAACTTCTTCCACGAGGCGGCGCTGAACGCCACGTGGACCGGAGTGCGGCTGGCCGTAGGCGCACTGTCCTTCGCGTTCGGCTGCTTCGTGTTCGCGTACTTCTACCTGCGCTCGCTGAACTCGCACGGGATGTGGCACCCGGCCGGGGTCAAGGGCCCGCAGCCCTGGGCCGGTGCGGTGATCATGGCGCTGGTGGTGGTCAGCGCCCTCGTCCAGTACGTGGGACTGACGCGGATCAAGGCCAGTAAAAAGGGCGCCTGGCAGGCCAGCGCGGTGCTGGCCCTGGTGCTCGGGCTGGCGGCGATCGGGCTGCAGGTGTGGGAGCTGCTGAACCTGCACTTCTTCCCGGGCAGCTCCGGTTTCTCGAGCGTCTTCGTCGGCGCCACTCCCGTCTTCGTGATCGTGGTGCTGGCCGCGATGATCTGGCTGGAGACGCTGATCATGCGCGTGCGGGTGATCCCGGCGATCTCCTTCGTGGAGCAGCCGCCGACCTACGCCGAGGCGTTCGCGGTGCAGCGTTTCCAGGCGAGCCTGAGCGCGTTCACGGTGCTCTGGAACTACCTCGCCGTGGTCGCGATCGTGTTCTGGGTGCTGTTCTACCTGACGGCCTGACCGGGGCGGCCGGGCCTGGCCGGCGTCCCACGATGCGGCAAATGACGAGGAGGCTGGCGTGGCTGGAACGGTTCTCGCTTCGGTGCCTGTCAACAGCGAGGCTGGGTCCTATCTGACCTTCGCGTTTCCCATTCTGTTGTTCTGTGCGATCGCCGCGGCCCTGTACATCGTGCTGTTCGGCCGGCCGCACGCCAGGGTGCCCGCCCGCCGTATCGCGGCCGTCGCTCACGCCGGGCCGCCCAGCCCGGAGGCGGCGCGCGCCGCGGCGGTGGCGGGCGGCCTGCCGACCGCGGAGGGTGGCGGGTCGGCGGAGTCCGGTGTCGAGGCAGCCGGCGCCGTGTCGGCCGCCATCGCGGCCGCCGGGCCGGACGGAACCGGGCCGGATGGAACCGGGCCGGACGGGACCGGCCCGGGGGATAGCCCCGAGGCCGATGGGCCAGCCGACGGCACGGAGGCCAGCGAATGACGCAAGCGGCAGGCACGCTGCGCGGGCACGGGCCCCTGGCCGGCCCGCTCGGCGCGCCTGAGGTCACCCGGCGCTCGGTGCGCCTGGTGGCCAGGTCGTTGTTCGCCCTGACCAAGCCCCGGATCATCGAACTGCTGCTGGTCACGACGCTGCCGACCATGCTGCTGGCGCAGCGCGGCCTGCCTCCGGTGTGGCTGATGGCGGCCACCCTGACCGGAGGCGCCCTGGCCGCGGCCAGCGCGAACACGCTGAACTGCTTCATCGACCGGGACATCGACGCCGTGATGCGGCGTACCTCGCGGCGCCCGCTGGCGGCGACCGGAGCGAAGGCGGTGATCAGGCCGGGCGAGGCGCTGGTGTCCGGCATCCTGCTGGGGGCCGCGTCCACGGTGCTGCTGGGCATGCTCGTGAACTGGCTGTCCGCAGCCCTGGCCGACGGCGCGATCCTGTTCTACGTCTTCGTCTACACGCTCGGGCTGAAGCGCCGGACGGCCTCCAACATCGTGATCGGCGGGGCGGCCGGCTGCTTCCCGGTGCTGGTGGGGTGGGCGGCGGTTACCGGCCGGGTGAGCCTGGCCGCCGTGGTGCTCTTCGCCATCATCTTCTTCTGGACACCCCCGCATTTCTGGGCCCTGGCCATGAAGTTCCGCGACGACTACGCGGCGGCGGGCGTGCCGATGCTCCCGGTGGTGGCGCCCGCGTCGGTGGTGGCGCGGAAGATCGTGCTCTACTCCTACGCGATGGTGGCGGCGACGCTTGTGCTTGTCCCGTACGCGGGCTGGCTGTACGGCGGCTGCGCGGCCGGGCTCGGCGCCTGGTTCCTGGTCGAGGCGCACCGCCTGCGGGCCCGGGTGGCCGTCGGCGATTCCCGCGCCCCGATGCGGCTCTTCCACCAGTCGATTGCCTACCTGACCCTGCTGTTCGCGGCGGTGGCGGTGACCGCGCTGATCCCGTGGGGCCGCTGATGGAAAAGACCGGCCCAGCGCCCCGGCGCGGGTTCCCCGTCTCGACCCGGGGCGGGCTTGCCGTCCCGTCCCGGTGGCGCTTCCTTGTCTCGCCCCAGTGGCTGGCCTGGCATGCGTTCGCGGTCGTGGCCTTCTGGGGCATGTGCTGGCTGGGCGACTGGCAGCTTCACCGCGCGATCGCAGGCAACAGCCTGAGCTGGGCCTACACGTTCGAGTGGCCGCTCTTCGCCGTGATGGGCGCCTTCTTCTGGGGCAAGACGATCCGTGATGAGCTCCACCTGCGCAGCGCCCCGGCCTCCGAGGCGGCCGAGTCCGGCCCATCCGGCCCGGCCGGCCTGCCCGTGGGAGCCGAGGCCGCGGACGGTGGGGAGCGGGACCCCGCCGCCTACGACGCCTACGTGGCCAGGCTCAGCGAGCAGGTCAGAGGCCACGGACGCTGGCACGGCTTCCGCTGATCCGGTTCGCCGGGCCAGATGCATGGTGCCCAGGTGTCTGGTGCACTGCCCCGCATCTGGGCTGAGCCTCGGGGTGCCGTCAGGCCTGATGGTGGCCACCAGGACGGCACCTGGGCCGAGCAGGCGCTCGCGGCCGAGTG
>Ga0182014_10005594_pt1 | contig 13912 bp, 10 predicted proteins | sample 612S2DmetaG_FD_120489 | JGI IMG/M metagenome (GOLD analysis project Ga0182014, IMG submission 120489) | Permafrost microbial communities from Stordalen Mire, Sweden - 612S2D metaG | ecosystem: Environmental > Terrestrial > Soil > Wetlands > Permafrost | place: Sweden: Stordalen | collected... | reverse complement strand
TTTTCAGTAAACTTCAATTATGGCATCCAATCCGGCTTGAACATGCCACGTTTCGCCATCGTCAGGAATTAAACTCTTGAACTTCTTTTTTCCTTTAAACGGAATTATCAAGTCAACTTGCGAACCAAACTTGATTACGCTAAAGCGTTCGCCTTGAGTGTAATAATCGTTTTGACCTCCAAAGTGTGCAATTACCTCAACTTCAAAATCGGCTATCTGAAGCAGCCAATAGGATTGATCTAAATAAGGAACAAGAACCTTGTTCTTGTAAGTCTCGTTGTAAAAGGCGTAAGTCATAAGATTATAGTCAAGTTGAAGCTGGTCGAGAATCGCCCTTTCTACAGGTCGCATTGACAAGTTTGTGACTTTTAGACAAGGCATTTTGTCGTAGGCGATATAACCGTTTGTAGGTATTCGGTTGACATGCGGATCAATAGCCGTCATAAAAATACCGATAATCAGGCATTGCTCTTTGATTTCTTCTCGAAGTAAAGTATTAACGGTGTAATCGCCGCCTTTGACGTTTATAATGTCTTCTTCAGGATCAACCACTTTTGAGTACAGAACAAAGCCGTCTGCTGGCGAAAGGAAATGATCTTTGTTGTAATAGATTGGTCTGAAAGGATCACGGTTGAAGTCCATGCTTAAAAGCTCAGATGTTGGCTTATTTAGTTGCGCCTTGACTTCAGGCTTTTTAAGGAAAGATTTTAGTTTGTCCATTAGGCTTCTGTTGCCTTGGCTCTTAGCTTTTTTGCAGTTTCTAGCCATTTTGTTTTTGTGGAACCGTCTTTTATTAAATTGCACATGTTTTCTATATAAGCCGCTTCAGCTTCACTCTGAGACTTAAAATTTGCAGCAAATTCTTCACGTTCTTTTGTAATTTGAGCTATAATTTGGCTTATCATATTTTTCCTTTCATGCTGGATATGCTATTCTTGAAATGTGATTAACACAACAGCTAAGAGCCGCACCGCTTTTAGCTAATTCTGACAAGTTTACCCACACTAGCGAAAGCCCTTTGTCGCTGCAAATCTTTTCAAGGCTTTCATTCTTGTGCTTCTCTGGTTCGTATTCGTCATCGGAGCGTTTCAGTTCGCTTATTTCCGTTGCATTGTAAACGACATTGCCGACGCGAACACAATTCGTAATTGAAAATTGAGCGTCCTTTTTAGAAACGCTGATTATTTCCGCAACCTTTTCAATTTCCTTTTCGGGAATATCCTCAGAAAGAATGACGCATTCTTTGTTAAGCGGAAATATCGAGCAATCCAAGTGATAGCGAAGTTCGTCAACCTCTTTGATGTATATGTTCTCGCAATCAAACTTATCAGTCATCCATTCAAAGGCTTCTTTTTGCGAGCGCATACCCCAACCGCAAAAATAAATGTTGTCCCGGAGCCACTTCATTTCAGCTTCGCCCTCAAACTTGTGCGGGCAGGGATATTGCGCGAACTCCATAAGGTCGAGGAATTGAGACAAAACCTTTTCTTCTCCGGGTCTGCCGGGAGCCGTGTAGTTGGCCAAAACGATGGTACGGTAAACGTGTGGAAGGTACATAGAGCAATTCGAGATATAAACCTGATCCTGAAGGCCCCGTTTCGGCGGCAGGAGATAAACAACCGCATCCTGACTGAGCAGGCCGTACAGGTCGAAAAATTGGCTCATGGCCTTATCGACATTGACAAGCTTCTCTTCGCCGGACATCTTTTTCATCCACTTATTGTTGGCAATGTCCGTGCTGAGATACTTCGGCGGGCACATCAAAAGTTCGAGGTGCTTGTCCTGAGTGACTTCTTTCGTGTTCAAATGCTGTACGATTTGAGCATGGGTAAAGCCGCCCTCGATAGCGCCGTCCAGATCGTAGTCGTACCGATCCGCTAAATGAGCAGCCGCGTCTTTAAGATTGTGAGGCTTGTTATATACGTCTTCAGTCGAGTAGGCCATTATTTGCGCTCGAAGTCTTTGATGGTTTTCTGTTTGCCCTTCGGCTTAGCTTTGAGCTTGGGTTTAGACTTTTTCATTCTTCTCCTTTTCGAATTTTGCGTTGTTCTTTGATAAAATCTGTAAAATAATCATCTTCAAACGGCATAACAAAGCCTACAACTTTATCCCCTTCTTTAAAAACTATGGCATGGTCGCCGTCTTTTATAAAAGGTTTGGCATTAGGATGTTCAGTCAAAACAGCATCAACATATTGGGCATTAGCGACTGCTGATTTGCCCGATTCGCTTCTAAAGTGAACTTTTGGAGTTTCAACATCGCGCTCTAGTTTAAACTCCATTATTTCAGTAGCCGGGACTAAACCGCTATCCGGTATCGCCTCATCGCAATTCCAGTCTTTACGAATTTTAAGATTAACTTTTTTATTAGGAATAATGGAGACATGTCCGTTTGAGACAAAACCATCTGTGGTTAATACCGCCGGTTCACCTGCGGCGTTTTTTTTCAGATTCGACATTCTGATAAGCGAATCAAGAGAAAGATGGTGAGGTTTAAAATCATTATAATAAGAAACGCCTTCGCCTTCAATTCGCGTTGAAAGTGGCCCGCTCGCCTGTGTTGAGGCTCTTTTCGTTGGCACTGCTTCCGAAGTAGGAAAGCCGCTTCTAACCTGAGCGCGAAAGTTTTCAAGGCTGCCTTTGTCGGTATTAATGCGATAACGAGTTGATCCTATGTCGAAGGTTACTTTGCCAAGTGCGTTAAGCCGGGTTTCTCGCTCAGCTTCAAGATTTTTAATTTCTGTTTTATGGTTGCTTCGTCTTATTTCAGTTGCCTTAAGGTACTTTAAGTCTGTTCTGATTCGTTCAAATTCAGGATCAACTTTAGCTGTCTTTATCTTTTCATCAACCTGTTTCAACAAATTAACCTTTTGATCTTTCAGAGAAGGCACACGATAGCTTGGAAGCTTGTTTGTGGCTTTGGGTTTATTGTTTAGCTTGGCCTTTTCTTCCTCGTTTTGTTTTCGGATTATGGCTTCAGCTTCAGCTTTTTCCTCTTCGTCGCCTACCCAATCAACAACCTTTGTTCTGGTTCGCTCTGGAAGGTCTTGCTTCAAGAGCCACTTTTTAAAAGGCTCTTCATGGCCTTGGTCTTTTGCTTCCCAGATAACACGATAAACATCAGCAGGCCGCAACTGAGCAGGCGAATCCGCCGACATTTTAACAATGCCATTATACCGGCCTTCGTCTTGGTTTGCTTTCTCAGCTTGCCGCTTTTCCCATTCTTCACTTTCGGCTTTTTGTTTTGCTGTTGTTTTATCGTTGCCTTTCTGAAAAGAATCGCCTTTCATGGCTTCATCGAGTAAACCCGGTTCAGCTTTAGAATACCTATCTTGCAAGGCTTCTTTAACGGCTTTAACCTGTGAATCTGTTGTAACGTCCATTGAAAAGCCGTCTTTATCGAAATAGGTAACTTGCCACATATCCGGCTTTTTTGAGCTTGGGGCAATAATCGCGCCACGCATTCTATCAGGGTCAGATTCGTTACGAAGCACAACAGGCTTTTCGCCATGTTCGGCTTTGTGGCTTTCGATTATGCTTTCAGGAGTCGCTTTTTTCGCCTTTGCCGCCTTGCCTTGTTTGTCAAAGTCTGAAAGTGCTTTGTCGCCGGTTGTCCAACCTGTTTGGTTTGCAGGAGTTTCAGCTTTGCTTGCTTCAGGCTTTAAATCAGGGTAATCTTTCAAGACTTCGGCAGGTACGGGTTTGCCTTGTTTATAGGCCTGCTTCACAATAGCATCGCGCTGTTGTTGAACGTAAGGCGTGTCCTTGCCTTGATTCGCTGTAAATTCCTTCCTTGTCATTTCCCATGCTTCTTTTTCCATCCCTTTACCCTCCTTTGGTGCTGGCTTAGTTGGTGCTGACTTTTTCTTGCCTTCAGCTATATTAGCTTTTCTTGCTTCCTTTTGCTCTGGAGTCAGAGCCTTGCTTTTCGGTACTATACGCGCGTTTCCGGCGTTGTCAACATAAACTTTACTTTTTTTAGATTCTTCCCCAAGGGCAGCTTTCTCCAAGCTGCCCGCGTATCCGGCGGGATCAGGCTTTGATTCCGCTGCTTTTTCTGCCAATCCGTCACCGCTCGGAGGCTCCGGCTTAGGCGGTACAGAACCAGCAGACCCAGGAGGCGTTTCTGTTCCGCCTGTAGGCAGCTTTTGTTCTTCCGGTATAACGTCAATGGTTTCAGGACTTTTTGAAACGGCTTCGTCAACATGCTTGAAAAGTTTGCTAACTAAGGTGTTAGGATTGTTTCTCCATTTAACGTATTTAGCCCCACCTTTGATTGCGATAGCCGTTGCCATTTGAGGAACATTACCCGTTATTAATGCGTGCAAAGAAAGCGGCCCTGAAATAAGATCAGAAATATCAAAAAAGCCTTTAGGCGCTTGTTTGCTTTGTTTCAAAGCTGCTCTGTTTAAATCATCCTGAAAGGTTTTAAGATTGCGATATTCGGTTTTAAGCTGTTGATACCCTTCGCCTTCTGTCGATTCTATGCCCGCGTCAAGTTCTTTACGGCGAAGAGCATTAATTTTCATTTCAATGACATGCTGTGTAGCTGTTTCAGGGTTAGCATTGCCCCTCCAAGCCGTTTCTTTTGCGTTTGCTCTTGTTATTTCTCTTTGCATTTCGCTAGGAGTATAACCACCATTGGCTTTTACTTCCTCTTGTTCGGCTAAAAGTTTTTGCAAATAGGCAACGTCTTCTTTATGCTCAAATTGCAAAGTTCTGTCGTTAAGGGCTTCTTTTATTTCAGATATAATTGAATCATTGCCTACTTTAACACCTTTTTCGCCTGCCGCTTGAGACATAGCATCCCATTTTTGAAAATGAGATTTCATTGTCTGCTCATGGGCTTGCTGTGCTTCATTAAGCGTTTTGATCTTATCTACTTTTTCGCCAACATCATTTACAACATTTAAATTCGGCTTTTCCTTCGATATAGTTTCAAGTCCTTGGCGAGTTTGGTCTAAATAGGCTCTTTGCTGTTGAGCAGTTCGGGTGCCTCTTCCATATTTCGGCTGAAAGGTTTTAGCTATAAGATTATTTACCTTGGCCTTATAAGAAGGGTTTTCAGTCGGTAAAGGCTCAAGTTTACCCGGCCTAAGATTTCCAGGCGTTTCACGCGCAAAGTCAACAGGCTTTCCTATTTCCGGCCCGCCTTTTAAGGCTTGCCTGCCCATGCCTATAAACATGCTCGTACCAACAGGGTCTTTTAAAAAAGTTTTAACAGGCTCTTTTGCAATCTGTTTTCCCTGCTCGTAAAGCCCTGTTGCCACGTCTTCAATCGGGGCAGCTACCGCATCGATACCGGCTCCAATTACACCGCTTCCCGCTTGCCGGGATTGTGTATAAGCGCTTTTTGCCGATTCGGCTAATTCACCCGGCATTTTGATAAGACCTGACGCGGCTCTGTTCGCTGATTCAGGTATGTTTTTAGTAACAAATTCGCTAAATGTTTTAGGCTCTTGCAGTTCTTTTTGCGGTTTGTTCAGCGCAGCATCAACCTTTTTGCTAATTTCGGCTCTATCAGGAAACAAAGCTTGTCGGGTTTTGTCATACAAGGAAACCTGTTTGCCCTCTGCAGGCTTTCCTTTAATTCCAAGCTGCTTACCAAGTCTTAACAGGTCTTCGTCAGACATTGCCGTTAATTTGGCCTGCTGAGGTGTTACACCAGCAATATTTTTGAGATAGTCGCGTGTTTCTTTAGGCATAACACGGGCTTCAACTTTACCTGGCCCTGCATTGTATGCCCACAGAGCACGCTCCCAACTGCCGAATTTATCCTTTTGCTGCTTGAGATACTTCGCTCCGCCCAGGATGTTTTCGACATGGTCATTTACATTTATTCCCAGGTCTTTAGCAGTTCCGGGCATAATTTGCATTACGCCACGTGCGCCTTTAGGCGAAACGGCCTCTTGTTTTCCGCCAGATTCTTGCTTCACCATTTTGCCAAGCAAGTCTTCGGGAATATCGTATATTTTTGAAGCAACCTTAACGGTTGTAGGAATATCCGCGTTAGTTGCTTTCAAAAGTTCCATGTCCGACATTTGCGATAAATCGGTCATTGTGTCGGCCATCCTCTTCTTTCATATTCAGCTTGCACATCTTCAACAGAATAAGTGGTTTTACCGCCCGTTGCCGCTGGTTGCGTTGCTGGTCCTGTAGCACCGCTTGTTCCAGGCACATTAATTTTAGCGAAGCCTTTTTCCAAATCTTGAAGCTGCTCGTTTAAGGCGTTTAACTGCTTGTAAGCAAACTTTTTGTTGGGAGTAAGCATGTTGGGAACTGTCTTTTCGATAGCGTCTACAACTCTTTCGATAGCTGGCGAACCTTGAGTAAGATTTCTCATGCCGAGAGCATTTTCATTAAGTTGCCGAACGTGAATCAAATAATTGGTTTGCTCATCGGTTAAAGTTTTTCCCCATTCGCCGCCCATAAACTGAGAAATAGCCGAAGAGGGATCGCGTTCTTTAGCAGCAAGAACCAGTGCTGCCCTTTGGCCTTCCGACCATTCCGGCATAGCGTCAAGGTCAGACCAAACAGACGTCATTCTGTTTTTTATATCGTTTACATAGGCAACTTTTTGAACATTTTTATCGGTTGCGCTTGGAGTAGTCAGGTTATATCGGCCCGGCTCTTCTTTTTGCTTTTTATTAAAATCAGTTGCCGACATTGTGACTTCTTTGCCGAGCTGGTTATCGTAATAGTTTTGAATACGAATGTCGCCGTAAGCTTCCCCTCTTGCCTGTGCCCCTGCAACAATATTCTCTGATCCAACTTTATCGTAAGCCTTGGCCCAAGCTTCATCTTGCGAGTTTATCTGTTCCCCTAAGTTTTTGCGCCGCTCGATGTCAATTCGCTTTTGCTTATCCTGATTAGGTGTATCAGGCTTGGTGTTTATTTTTTCCCGGTCTATACTTTCCATTTCCTTATTATGCCGCACAGTTTCAGCGTTTCGTAGTTGTGTATCAGCTTCTTGAGGCACGGCTTTTAAAGCCAAGCCAGCTCTTTCACCTTCCGGCCCTCCACCAGCTTTTATCCAAGCTAATTCACTTGGGCTATGCTCTTTGACTCCAATCGCCTTTTCGCGCAATCGGGTTTGCTCTTTTGTGTCGGCTGTTGTGGCTTGTGTTTCCTCTAGCTTCGCTTGCGCCTGAAGCCTTTGAAGTCCTTTAAGACTCACATTTTTCATATTTTGAAGAAACGGCGAAAGCTCCTCTGGCGAAACATCGGGCAAATAAGACGGATTGACGCCCCTTTGCTTCATGTACTTTTGAAAATTCTGATAAGCAGGAAGCTGAGCATTAGGAGGAAGCTGGCTTATGTAATCAATAGATTCCCCTGCAAGTTCAAGCCTACTAAGCTGCTCTTTGACTTCAGACGTTCTTACATCGGAAATCTTTTGGCGCTCATCAGCTATATTGTAAAGAGGCAAATTCCAAACTTCAGGTTGATAAGGCATTTTGGCACCTTTTTAGGAATATTGTCCAAAAGCTAAGTTTTCTCCTTCAGACTGATCCAAAAGCTAAGTTTTCTCCTTCAGATTGATTACTTACAGGAGTATTTTGATTGTTACCTTGATTAGCTAAAGCCAAATACAAGCCCGCATTATTGAGCATGTTCCCTCCGAGTGCCGATTGAGTCAGATAACTAGAAGCTTGCGCCTGTCCTGCTGTAAGGGCCGTATTTGCAAGTCCTTGGCCTGTTTGCCCGGCAAGGCCCGTTGTCGCGCCGACTGCCGTTTGACCTAAACCGGCGAGGGATTGATAAGGCGTAAGGCTTTGATAATAGCGATTGAGGAAATTCTGATAGTCGCCGCTGGCGTACTGCTGGCCATATTGATTCAAGGCCCGTTGTTGCTGGCCAGACAGGAGCAATCCTTGAGAAGCCGCCGCCTGATTTGAAGCCTGAGTGCCTTGACCCATGTTATAGAGATATCCCGGCGATTGCGTGTACTGACCCGGCCCTGCCGCTATTTTTCCTTGAAGCTGGCCAAGCGCCTGCCCTCCTGCCGCTCTCCAGGGAGCTTCGGCGTTAAACTGCTTATCGAACACTTCAAGCTGCTCGGTAGCCGCCGTGTTTGCTGCTGAAGTCATAGCGCCAGCCGCCATGCTTGAACCCATCATTCCGGTTAGTGCTCCAGCGCCTATCGCTATACCGGCTATTGACATGATATCAGCTCCTTATATTCCCACAAAAGTCCAGGTGCGTTCATTTTGTTTGCCATACTTATTGTTTCTGTCGCAATTTCGGGAGTTTCACCCGGTGTTTTGTTCATAAAGAAAGGCACAAACACTACGTTATGTTTTTTGAGAATATCGACAGTTCTCCAAATCTCTTCATCGGTAAGATTCTTCTTTAAAACTTCGTTCCTGTATCGTTCGTTTCCACTTTCAAAACCAACAAGGCATACTTTCATGCCCCTGTCAATCATAAATTCTAATTCGTGGGGTTTTATGTTGCCTCGAATATAGCACACGAAATCATGCCTGAACTCGCCCCAGCTAATGCGCCAGTTCGAACTAAAATAAGGCGGTGTAGCATCCAGTATCCAAAATAGGTCGGGATTGTAACGCTCTTTCAAATAGCTTAATTCTTCTCCCATTTTGAACCTGATTCGAACACCAGGAGGTTGATAACGTATCTGGCAGAATGAACAGTGTTCGCTGCATCCTCGTGAAGAGACATAAGGAACAATCTTGCTATATCCCTCTACTTTACGATTGAATTTGATCCCATCGAATAGCTCGTAATCAGGCAACGGAAGGGAATTAATATCTTTGCAAACTAGCTTTTTCTTAAATAGGCTATCGTCGCCATTCAAAAGAAAATCCGGCAAGGTTTCTCCGTCGCCAAGGCAAACAGGGTGCTTATGCTTGAACTCTTTGAAAAGAGAAAAGTGCGTACCGCCAAGTAATATCTTGTGGCCGGCACATTCAGCCACAATAATGTATTGTTCCAATTCTATCAGGTCCGGCCTGATAGTTGAACTGAAACAAACGTAATCATAGTTTGTATCTTGCAGATATTCATAAAATCGGCTAGGGGAGCGCAATATATAAAGTTCGGTTTCTATTCCTCTATTTTTGCATAGCTGCGAAAGTAAAGCAATCCCGTGATTCCAATCTACAAATAAAGGATAGAAAGCAAAAAGTATTTTTAAAGCCATTTGCACTCTTCTCTTAACATTCCATATTGAACAACGTCAAACGCAGTTCCGTCAGGAAAGCAAGCACCTTGCCTTTTGCAGCCTTCAAACCTGAACCCAAGCCGTTCGGAAAATTTCATTGCTATATCGTGAACACCTTTAAAAACATTAACAGTAACTCGTCTGCATCCTAAATCGTTGAATACATAATTAAATACCTCACGAAGTATTTCTTTATTTAACCAATGCCCTCGAAAGTCGTCTTTAATTGTCATGTGCAAACAAGCGTCATGGAAAAAAATAATATCGCTTATGGTCCAATAACCTATGTATTCGTTATCGTTACTCATAATCATCCAGCCGTGATTATTCTGAATAGCCTGAGCAAAAGCCTCAATGCTGACCATAGGCGCTAATGCGTCACAGGTCTGCATTATTTCGTAAGCTATTTGTGTATGTTGCCAAGGCAAAAATCGCTTTAAATGCGCCATTTTTACTCCACGGAAGTTATAAGCCCATTTTCAATCGTAACCGTTGAAGTGCCGACTGCCAGCGTAGTTGTGGCCCCGTTTGCGGTAATTTGGTTAAGATCGTTTACGGTTACGCCTTTCCCGACGCTTGTAACCAAATCCAAGAGCCATCTTTGAAGCGGCAAAGGTATGCCGTCAAGTTCCGCTTTCGAAGGTCTTCTAACCTGAATAGCCATCACAGCCCCTCGTTTAGTTGAACGTCGCGTATGACCGTAGGGCAGTTATCCGTCTGCTTGATTCTGTACGTTCTCTTTCTGGAATTTCCCATCCGGTCATAAAGAACACGCTCCTTATACTTGCCTATGACCCCTGGAGAGCGCCAAACCTCGTTTCCAAAGGTCTTTTCCCCATCGTTCGACCATGACAAGGCCATCTGCGGAATATTGCCCTGTGAGTCCCCCAGGCCCGCTTCAACGATAAATTCAAGCCGGTTGTGAAAGACCCTTTGGCCCTTGTTCTCAATGCTAGGAAAAGTCCAGATTCGCTCGATAGGCTGGCCGTTGTCCTGATAATTATTGGCGTCAAGCTGATAGATAACGCCATTTTCATAATCACCCACAAGCCAAAGACCGGCAAAAGAAGTACAGCAATTCGCCCGGCAGTTGCCTGTTGTACCCCTCGATGTGCGCCTGTGCCATTGCTGCGTTAAAGTCTCGTACACCCAGGTAACGCCCGCCGTTGGAAAGCAAAGATGATACTGCTCCCGGCCCAGGTAGGCGCAATGCCAGCCTATAGCGTCGTCGGTTCGCTCGTATTGGGCTATGATCCATTCCATGCGCCGGGTTGAAACAACCTGTGGGCCATAGCCGAGTGCTCTAACTACCTGGCCCTTGTCCGTTAGCCAGAAAATACCCTCATCAACCTTAGCCGGGCTTGCCGCTGCCGAGCAACCTACTTCCAAATACCCTGACGGTATGTAGGCAAAAGGAAAAGGAGCATTGCCCGCGTCGTACCAAACTTCGGTGTCTTTTACCCCGAAAAGCCAAAGCTGCCGATGATCCGAGAAAACACAGACAATATCGTCGGGATTGGCTTCTTTTGTCGCAAAGTTGGCCGCATCCCAGTTAGTGCCGTCACCTGCTGCTGAAGGTTGAAACTGGTTGCCGTTATGAACAATAAAATACAAATCTAATTCGGTAAGAGAACCGGCTCCGATAAGGCCGGGACTTGAAATTTGCGTAAATGCTTCCGGCGAAATTTGATTAATTACGATGTCGCCCGGAGCAAGGCCGGTTGAAAGATAAACGTAAAGAGTCGAAACGCCGTCATAATAATATTGACCCGGCTGAAGTAACGCTACACTGTCGTTTGCAGGCAAAACCTGTTGATTTGCAATATCGTAAACAAGCGTCGGGAGTTGCTTATTTGCCAAAGTTGTTTGAAATATTGTTGTATTCGTATTGGCTGAAGGCGCTAAAACGCTTTCGGTTGTCGTGCTGCCGGTAAAGTTTAAGACAGCGTTGTTGTTGTAGCCTTGCCCGACACCACCTGAAATGCCGGTTATTTCGCCTTTTGCATTTACCGTGGCTTTAAATGTAACGCCCGTTCCGCCTCCAGCCGGTGCAATTTGAACGCTGTTTGTATAGCCTGAGCCTTTTTTAGTAATAACCGCTTGAACATCTTGCATTGGGTAAAGAAAACCGCCGCTGGAACTAGTCGTAATGTAGCCAGAAGCGCCGCTTCCCACCGAAGTCGAAACCTGTTTCGTTGTAATTCCGGCATTGCTGTAAAGGCTGAAGGAACTCGCCGGAATTGTCGTAGCCAAAACATTTATCAAGTAACCAAATTCGCCGTCAACGATCATAAATTCAGTGCCGTTTGAAGTAATCCAAACGTAACCCGTACCTGTTAAAAGCTGCCCTAAAAGGGTGCTGTTTGCGTTTTGGTCGATTTGATAAACATTGTAACCCACAACAGCAATTAACGTGTTGCCGAAAGCGAATATGTTCCTGACAGGGGCTTGAATGCCTGAATTGAGCCAAGGCGTAAGTCCAGGCCGACTATACAAGGCTTCCTCTTTAGTTTGAACGTCAATATCAAGATAAAGATTGGCGTCAACCAACTGAGATTGCGTTATGTACGGCCTGCCTGTGAATGGTAATCTTGGCATGTTATGCGGTCCCTGTCTTTACGATGCCTAAAAATCAAATCCAGCATCAAACTGGTACGCCCCGATATCAGGCGGTGTCTTTAACGGCAAGCCGATGTAGTCAGTCGTAAGCCCCACTGCCACGCCCGCCCCGATTGCCGGTGAGCTGGGTTGGAGGTGGAAGTCTGGAATCGAGGTGGAGACGAAAAGAGGATTGGAATTTACGCCATGTGTATCAAACCCGTCTCCTTGCCATGTGGCCCAAGTTATACCCTGGCTGTTATAGTAGCATGGGACGCCAGACGATCCGTAAGCCAAGTTGTAGTCAATGGCAACCGTCCCGGTCTGAGCGGAGGTTATGTGGTAGCTAAACCCGCCTGAAGCCGCCTGGAAGATGTTGTTTTTTACTGTCAGAGCAGTAAGATTATCACCAATATACAGTTCTGCGCCGGCGTTGTTGTAGAATGTATTGTTCTCCAGGGTTACGCTATAAGTGCCGCTTCCCTTATTCTGCTCCACGATTCCAGCTTGCGATGTACTTCCCCAAATCTGGTTATAATATATGTTATATACGACATTGTTGGTTGTGTTTCCATCAACAAGAATACCGCCTCCATTACTGTAAATATTATTTTTGTAGATCGTTCCAGAATAGAACGCATGAATTCCATACCCATGTATATGATTGTAGATTGTGTTGCTATAAATACTATATGTAGAGGTTGTTCCATTCTCGGCGTATATTCCATGACTTCCGTATGCCCCATAGCTCCCGCCATTATCGTGGATTATATTGTTATAGATGATAGAGTTTCCGAGAGAGCCTTGCAGTCCAGTGTAATACTGGCTATCTAGTGTAGATGCCCAACCGTTGTTGTAGATTTGGTTATCATGCGCTATGAGTCCTGCACTTAAATTATTTTGCAGATAGATTCCAGCACCGCCATTGTTGGCAATGATACAATTACTAACAACTGCACCAGATGGAGACGCCACTCCTCTCAGATGTAGGCCATAGCCCCGGCCTCGCTCCATCGTGCAATTTGATACTATCAATCCTAACGCAGTTGACCCGGAATAAATCATCCCCGTGGTATTGTCGTTTCCATCACGTGCATCTAAATTATTGATGGTAATATATGGCTGGACGTTAATCTCAATAGCCCAACTGCGTGCCCCCGCTTCCACGCCAGGATTTGTGAATGCCGACGCAGGGTTTGATGCCGAATAGACATACAGCACATTGGACGACCACCACCATGAACCTGCCCCACCTGATTGAACGGTTGCTACACTACTTTGCAGGGTTCCCAGTATCCCATTGAAATATACAATGTTAGGCTGAGTTGTGGCGGCAATCTGCCACACCTGCCCACTGGTGTTTGACCAGTTGCCGACGGTGTTCAGAAGGTTCGATCCGCTTATAATCGGCTCCGCACCGGTTCCGAACGACCCGAAAGTGATCTGGCCACCGTAATAACCGGATGAGGGCACAATTAACGTCTCTCGCCAAACGCCTCCGCTATTGAAAAGAATCTGATCGCCGCCATAAAAAGTTTGTGCGTTTGCGTAGGCTACTGTCAACCATGGAGTTGAGAGACTGAGACCGTCATTGTTATCATTGCCGACAACCGAACCATTTGTGGCTGTATTTGAAATATAATAAGTAACGGCGGTGTGAACTGTATAGGCCCCACTGAACACGCCACTGGCGTTGTAATTGGTCTTGCAGGCAATGGCCTTCACGGTCGCCGCTCCGGGTGCGAACGGAGCGGCGTATGCCGTACCGGTTGACGGGCAAGATGGAGTGCTTCCGTCTACCGTGTATCTGAGGCTCGTCAGGCTTGTGGTGGTGGAGGATAGGGCAATGGTTGTGCCTGGTAAAAGCGCCCCTGCGGATGGCGTGGCTGTCGGTGTCGCAGCAGTCAGTGTAATGGTCGCGCTGGACGGGTCGGAGTTAGTGAAACCAGCCGCCGTGCAGATAGCTGATACAGCGGTCCCTGTTGCTGTAATCGCAACCGGAGTTGAGTAGGTATTCTGATCGCAGGTGCCCGGTGTTCCCGCCGTGGCTGTCCCTGCCAAGTTGTCACAGGCTGTTCCGGCCGCACAAGTGATACCTTCCGACTGGTCGTTGGCGTAGGTGCCTGTTGTG
>Ga0182014_10005588_pt1 | contig 13924 bp, 10 predicted proteins | sample 612S2DmetaG_FD_120489 | JGI IMG/M metagenome (GOLD analysis project Ga0182014, IMG submission 120489) | Permafrost microbial communities from Stordalen Mire, Sweden - 612S2D metaG | ecosystem: Environmental > Terrestrial > Soil > Wetlands > Permafrost | place: Sweden: Stordalen | collected... | reverse complement strand
GATTCCGACGCCCGAACCGGGCCTGATCATTTCTTACGCCTACGTATGGGATCACGAAGCGCGGAGCGGACAGGAGGAAGGGCGCAAGGATCGCCCGTGCGTGATCACGCTCGCGGTCGAGCGCCAGCAAGACGGCGAAACGCTGGTGACGGTGTTGCCGGTGACGCATCGCCCGCCGAAGGACGTGGCGGCGGCTGTCGAGATTCCGCGCGCCGTCAAGAAACACCTCGGCCTCGATGACGAGCGCTCATGGGTCGTCGTGAGCGAGGGCGATCAATTCGTCTGGCCTGGCTATGATTTGCGGAAAGTGCGGAGCACCGATCGCTACGACTACGGCTATTTGCCGCCGCGCTTCTTCAACGATGTGCTGAAAGCGTTCTGGGCGTGGCGCGAGGCGCACAATGCGACGGTGACACCGCGATGAACCGACCCTCGCGCCTTCGACGCCGAGCATTCGGCGCCAGCGCACGCTGCTGGCTCAATTTGCAAACGGCTTACCAACTCGCGCTGGTGGAACGTGAGCTGCGCGAGACAATCGCCGCCGAGGTGTCGCCGGCGGCGTGAGGCGTAAGCCAAACGCCCCTTTGACTTGCGGCGCGCGAAAAGACAAAAGGCGGTCCGCCGCCGGCGGCGAAAATGCTCTGCCGCGGCCAGGCTTCGATCGATGAACGCTCGTTGGCGCCCAACCCTCGCCTCTGATCTGCGCTGCGCTGCGGGGCCCGGCGCATGAAGCGCTGGCCGCTTGCCCGTTACGAGGCGATGGTCGCCAAGGGGCGGATCGAGGCCGACCCGGCGCAGGCGGCGCTCGCCCAGCGGCTCGACCGGCTGGCGCGCGCGCTCGACGGCTACCGGCCCGGGCGACGGGCCAGCGCGTTGCGGCGGCTGATCGGCGCCAAGCCGCCCGAGCCGCCGCGTGGCCTTTACATTCATGGACCGGTCGGGCGCGGCAAGACGCTGCTGATGGATCTGTTCTTCGACGCCGCGCCGGTCGAGAAGAAACGTCGCGTCCATTTTCACGACTTCATGGCCGACGTTCACATGCGGGTTCACCGCTGGCGCCAGCAGCGACGCATCGGCGAGGCGTCGGGCGACGAGCCGATCGCGCCGGTCGCCGCGGCGCTGGCGGCCGACGCCTGGTTGTTGTGCTTCGACGAATTCGCGGTGCGCGACATCGCCGACGCGATGATCCTCGGCCGGTTGTTCATCGCTTTGTTCGCCGCCGGCGTGGTGGTGGTCGCGACCTCGAACGTCGAGCCGGACGGCCTCTATCGCGACGGCCTCAACCGCGCGCTGTTCCTGCCGTTCATCAAGCTGCTCGGCGAAAGGAACGACGTCGTCACGCTCGACGCTCGCGCCGACTACCGGCTGCAGAAGCTGACCCGCGCGCCGGTCTATTATTGCCCGGCCGACGCGCGCGCCGAAAAGGCGCTCGACGCCGCGTTCCTCGACATGACCGGCGCGAAGCGCGGCGCGTCGGTCGAGATCGAGCTGTTGGGCCGCGTGCTCAAGGTTCCACAGGCGATCGACGGCGTCGCGCGCTTTTCCTTCGATGAGCTCTGCCGCCGCCCACTCGCCGCCGTCGATTACCTCACGCTGGCGCGGCATTTCCATACGCTGGTGGTCGACCGCATCCCGCGCCTCAAGGCTGACGAACGCGACGCGGCGCGCCGGTTCATCACCCTCATCGACGCGCTCTATGATTTGAAGGTCAAGATGATCGCCTCGGCCGACGCCGAACCGGCCGAACTCTATCAGGCGGCGGAGGGAGCGGAGGCGTTCGAATTCGCGCGCTGCGCTTCGCGGCTGATCGAAATGCGCTCGGTCGACTATCTCGCCGAGCCGCACGGCGTGCCGTCGATGCGCGATCTCGACGGCGTCGTCGAGACCTGAATCGTGTAGCGCGCCGCTGGCTTTCGTGCGACCATTCGACTCGGCGTCGGAGAGGTCGAGTGGATCGAGCGGACGTACGGCCATCCTCGGGCCCCGAGTCTGTCGAGGCGCGCATCCTGGAGATCGCGCGCGCCCACATCCGCAAGTTCGGCGCGGCGCGCGCCACCATCGTCGGCGTCGCGCACGACGCGGGCATGACCCACGCCAACGTCTATCGCTACTTCCCCTCCAAGGCGACGTTGTTCGAGGAGATCTCGGCGTCGTGGCTGCGGCCGATCGAGACGCGTCTGCGGGAAGTCGCCGATGGCCCGGCGCCGGCAGGCGACAAGCTCGAGACCATGCTGATGACGGTGCACCGCGCCTATCGCCAGAAGCTCGAGAGCGATCCGGCCCTGTTCGACCTGCTGATCGACGCGCTGGAGAATGAGCGTCCGGTGGCGCGCCGCCATCGCGCCCGGGTGCAGTCGGAGGTGCAGCGCGTCGTCGAAGAGGGAATCGCTTCCGGCGCCTTCGTCATGACTGACCGCCGCCGCGCGATGTCGTTGATCTTCGACGTCGCCCACCGCTTCATCCATCCGATCGCGCTGAAACTGGACAAGGACGCCGCCGCCGCCGCGCTCGCCGCGCGCTGCGAGACCGTCGTCGCCATGGCGCTGCGCACGCTGAGGATTGGACGGGCGTGAGCCATCTCACGAGCCGCGGGCGCGGAGGCCCGCGCCACTGGAGCGTTCAGTGGGGCGGGCGTCCCTGCCCGCCTCAGTCGCCTACACCCGCAGCGGCATCAGCACGTAGAGCGCGGGCGACCCTTCGCGGTCCTGGATGATCGTCGGCGAGCCGGGGTCGGACAGTTTGATCAGCGCGGTGTCGCCGGCGAGCTGGTCGGCAATGTCGAGCAGATAACGGGCATTGAAGCCGATCTCGATCGGCGTCGAGTCGTAGTCGACCTCGATCTCCTCGCTTGCCGAGCCGGAGTCGGGGTTGTTGACCGACAGCGTCATCTTGTTGTCGGCGATCGCCAGCTTGATCGCCCGTCCGCGCTCCGACGAAATGGTCGAGACGCGATCGACCGCCTTGGCGAACGCCTCTTTCTCCACCGTCACGCGCTTGTCGTTGTGGCTTGGGATAACGCGGCTGTATTCGGGGAACGTGCCGTCGATCAGCTTGGTGGTCAGCACGACGTCGCCGAAATGGAAACGCGCCTTGGCGGTCGAGATTTCGATCGTGACGTCCTGGCTCATATCTTCGAGCAACTTCAGCACTTCGTTGACCGCCTTGCGCGGCGCGATGACGCCCGGCATTCCAGCTGCCCCCTGCGGCGCCGGCGCCTCGACCCGCGCCAGGCGGTGGCCGTCGGTCGCCACCGCGCGCAGCACCGTCGCGCCGTTTGATTCGACCGTGTGGAAGAAGATGCCGTTCAAGTAGTAGCGCGTCTCTTCGGTCGAGATCGCAAACTGCGAATTGTCGATCAGCCGCTTCAGCTCGGCCGCGGGCAGCGTGAACTGATGGGCGAATTCGCCGGCGGTGAGGTCGGGGAAGTCGGAGGCCGGCAGGCACTGGAGGAAGAAGCGCGAGCGACCCGAACGCATCAGCAGTTGGCCCGTCTCGCCGGTCATTTCGAGGCTGACCTGGGCGCCCTCGGGCAGCTTGCGCACGATGTCGTAGATGACATGCGCCGGCACGGTGGTCGCGCCCGCCTGAGCGACGTCGGCCGGCGCCGATTCGGTCGCCTCGAGGTCGAGGTCGGTGCTCTTCAACGTCAACTGGCCGTCGCGCGCCTCGATCAGCACGTTGGAGAGGATCGGGATGGTGTTGCGCCGCTCGACGATGCGATGGACGTGGCCCAACGCCTTGAGCAGGGCCGTTCGCTCTATAGTGACCTTCATCGCAGCATCCTGGACTGTCGCGCCGCCGGCGGCGGCGGCGGGCGGCGGGCGCCGAGCGCCGCGGCTGAGCGCTCCGCCTTATCGCGCGGGGCGCGAACTTTGCCAAGGCGGCGGCCGCCGCGCAAGGGCGGGAAACGCGCGGTCCCCAGCCAATCGGCATGCCGGGGCTGGCGCGCCGTCAGGCTTAACGCGCCCTTAAATCGCCGCCTTTAGCTTTGAAGCCATCGTCGGGCTCGGCGCGACGTCATCTTTTGAGGCCCGGGCGGGATCACGATGTTCGGCACGGGCGGCAAGCGGGGCGGCGAGCGCATCGAACCGCGACTGGATGACGCGCCGCGCCGGCGCGGCGGCGGCGACCTGCGCGCTGATCCGGCCGACCGACCAGGGTCACGTGGCCGCAACGGTCGCGGGGGCCGCAAAGAGCGCGCCGCCAGCAAACCGCGCCGCTCGTTTCTCGGCCGGCTGGTCTACTGGGGCTTTGTCCTCGGCTTGTGGGGCGGCGTGGCGATCGCCGGCCTGTTCGCCTATTACGCCAGCCAGTTGCCGCCGATCGATCAGCTCGCGGTGCCGAAGCGGCCGCCCAACATCGCCATTCTCGCCGCCGACGGTTCGCTGGTCGCCAATCGCGGCGACACCGGCGGCGCGGCGGTGCGATTGAGCGAGCTGCCGCCCTATCTGCCCAAAGCCTTCGTCGCCATCGAGGACCGGCGATTCTACTCGCATTTTGGCGTCGACCCGATCGGCATCGGCCGCGCGGTGTTTCGTGACGTTAGCGGGCACGGCGGCATGGAGGGCGGTTCGACGCTGACCCAACAGCTCGCCAAGAACCTGTTTCTGACCCAGGAGCGTACGCTGTCGCGCAAGATCCAGGAGGCGATCCTGGCTTTGTGGCTCGAGCGCAAATATTCCAAGGACCAGATCCTCGAGCTTTACCTCAACCGCGTCTATTTCGGCTCCGGCGCCTTCGGCGTCGAAGCGGCGGCGCAGAAATATTTTGGCAAGAGCGCGCGCCAGGTGACGCTGTCGGAGGCGGCGGTGCTGGCCGGGCTGATGAAGTCGCCGACGCGACTCGCTCCCAACCGAAACCTCAACGCCGCCAACGAGCGCGCCGCCCGGGTCATCACCGCGATGGCCGAGCAGGGTCACATCACCGAAGCGATGGCCAAGCTCGCCCTCGCTTCGCCCGCCCAGGTCGTGCACGACAAGAGCGCCGGATCGGTCAACTACGCCGCCGACTACGTCATGGACATGCTCGACGACACGGTCGGCGCGATCGACGAGGACATCGTCGTCACCACCACGCTCGACGCGCGCATGCAGGCGGCGGCGGAACGCGCGCTGACCGACGAGCTCAACGCCAAAGGCGAGAAGTTCGGCGTCCAGCAGGGCGCGCTGGTCGCGCTCGACCCCGACGGCGCCGTCAAGGCGCTGGTCGGCGGGCGCAACTATGCCGACAGTCAATTCAACCGCGCCGTCGCCGCCAAGCGCCAGCCGGGCTCTTCGTTCAAGCCGTTTGTCTATCTCTCGGCGCTGGAGAAGGGCCTGAGGCCCGACACGGTGCGCGAGGACGCGCCGATCACGGTCAAGGGTTGGAGTCCGGAGAACTATTCACGCGAGTATTTTGGTCCGGTCACGCTGACCAAAGCGCTGGCGCTGTCGCTCAACACGGTGGCGGTCAGGCTCGGGCTGGAAGTCGGGCCGAAGACGGTCGTGCGCACCGCCCATCGGCTGGGCATCACCTCCGAGCTCGAGCCCAACGCGTCGATCGCGCTCGGCACGTCGGCGGTGACGCCGCTCGAGCTGGTTTCCGCCTACGACGCGTTCGCCAACGGCGGCATCGGCGTGCAGCCGCACGTCATCGCGCGCGTGCGCACCGCCAACGGCCGGTTGCTCTATACCCGCAAGAACGCCAATTTCGGCCGCGTCATCGATCCGCAATACGTCGCGATGATGAATACGATGATGGAGGAGACGTTGCTGACCGGCACCGCGCGCAAGGCGGAGCTGCCGGGCTGGCAGGCGGCCGGCAAGACCGGCACCAGCCAGGATTGGCGCGACGCGTGGTTCGTTGGCTACACCAGCGCGCTCACCGCCGGCGTTTGGCTCGGCAACGACGACAATTCGCCGACCAAGAAGACTTCGGGCGGCAACCTGCCGGTCGAGATTTGGAGCCGCTTCATGCGGACGGCGCTCGAAGGCGTGCCGCCGGCTGGATTGCCGTCCGGCGTGTGGAGCAACGGCGATACGCCGGTCGCCGAAGCGCCGCCGCTGGCGCCGGCCGCGGCGGTCGGCGAGCCAATGGCGATTGGCCGTTCGGCGCTGAGCGCCGACGCGCCGCCTCCGGCGCCGTTCGCTCCGGCGCGCCGCCCGATCGCGCCTGCCGCCGACGACGGCGCGCCACTGCCGCCCGCCGCCATTCCCAACGCCGGCGACCCACAGACGCCGCGCGCGCCGCGCGACAAGAATTTCATCGAGAAACTGCTCGGCGGCGCCTAAAGGGGCGCGGCCGCCAGCGCAGCGACGGGGGACGCATACGCCGCGATCCTGCGGCGCGCGCCAACCCTCATCCTGAGCCGCCTGCGAAGCAGGCGAGTCGAAGGACGCTCCAGGGAACGCCCGTGTGAACGCGCCCGCTGGAGTCTTTAGGGTTGCATCGGTCTTAGCCATCATCGCTGGCGACCGCGACGCGATCCAGACTCAACGGCGGCCGCAATCCCAAGTCTGGATTGCTTCGCGTTGCTCGCAATGACGCCGGAGGCGGTTCGGCTTCAACACAATACGTTCCGGGGACGTCAGGCGGTAAACGAGGCTGCGGCCTCAATGGTGCGTTGAGGCTGCAGTCCGCGCTACGCCGTCTTGCGCTCGCGCCGCGGCGCCGGATCGGCGTCGCCGTTGACTTGAAATTGCGCCACCACCTTCGCCAGGCGGTCGCTTTCGTCGGCCAGCGAGCGGCTGGCGGCGGTGGCCTCCTCCGACATTGCGGCGTTCTGCTGGGTTGTCTGGTCCATTTGCGTCATCGCGGCGCTGACCTGCTGCAATCCTGCGGCTTGTTCTTGCGCGCTGACGGCGATCTCGGCGACGACCCTGTCGATTTCGGCGACTTTCTGCTCGATGCGTTCCAATGCCGATCCGGTCTGGGCGACCAGTTCGACCCCTTCGCCGACCTGGGTCGCCGAGGTCGAAATGAGTCCCTTGATCTCCTTCGCGGCGGCGGCGGAGCGCTGCGCCAGGGCGCGCACTTCCGAAGCGACGACGGCGAAGCCGCGACCCGAGTCGCCGGCGCGCGCCGCCTCGACGCCGGCGTTGAGCGCCAGCAGATTCGTCTGGAAGGCGATTTCGTCGATGACGCCGATGATCTGACTGATCTGGCGCGACGACTGTTCGATCTTGCTCATCGCCTCGACCGCCCGATTGACGATGGTCGAGCCTTGTTTTGCGTCGTCGCGCGCGGTCGAGACGACATCGCGGGCGCGCTGGGCGCCTTCGGCGGTGCGGCGCACCGTCGACGTGATTTGCTGGACGGCGGCGGCCGATTCTTCGAGGCCGGAGGCCTGCTGCTCGGTGCGCAAGGCGAGGTCGCCCGCCGCCGCGGCGATCTCGCGGGTGCCGGAAGTAACCGTTTCGGTCATGCCGCTGACTTCGGCGAAAGCCGTGGCGAGGGCGCCAACCGCCTTGTTGAAGTCGTCCTGCAGGCGGCGATAGGCGGCGGGCAAGTTCGTGGCGATGCGGTGGTCGAGGCGCTTCTCGGCTAGGTCGGTCAATCCGGCGGCTAGCGCGCCAATCGCCTGCGCCTGTTCGGCCGCAACGCGCTCGCGCTCGGCGGCGGTTTTGGCTTGCGCGGCGGATTCCTCCTGTTGGCGGCGCACCACTTCGTCCGCCTCGGCGCGCGCCTTAGCCGCCGCGAGCTGCTTGAAATCTTCGACCGCGCCGGCGATTTGGCCGATTTCGTCCTTGCGGCCGACGCCGGTCAGAATGACGTCGAAATTGCCGGCGGCGAGTTCCCGCATGCCGCGCGTCAGGCCGCCGAGCGGGCCGGTGATGCCGCGCGCGACCGCGAATTGCAGTGCGAATGCGATCGCCAACGCTGCTGCGGCGATCGCCAGCTTCGTCCGCAGGTTGGCGTTGAAGCCGTCGATCCGCACTTGCAGCAGCCGGGCGAGTTCGGCGTTGGCGGCGCGCCAGGTCGCATCGACCTGCTTGATCGCCGCGGCGTAGTCGGCGGCGAGCGACGCGGCGTCCTGACCAGTCAATAGCGTCTTGCCGTCGTCGAGCAGCTTGGCGACAGCAGCCTTCATGGCGGCGCTCGCGGTCGACAGCGCCTGGCTGGTCGCGCCGGCGGCGTTGTTCTTCATCGCCGCGGCAAGCGACGAATCAGCGTCGTCGGCGCTTGTTTGCAAACGATTGACAGCGAAAGCGAGCGAGACCAGTCGCGCATCGCTCTTTTCCGCGTCGGCCGCTTGGCGCAGCGCGGCGGCGGAGGCGACGATGCCCGGCATGCGGACAGTGACTGCGTCCATGGCGTAGAAGCTGTCGAGGTCGGGGTCGAGCGTAAGATTGGAGCCGTCGGCGACGGCGCCGATCAGCGTCTTGCCGGTCGCCAGCCGCGTCGTGGCGTCCTTGGCGGCAACGAAAGTAGCCGACGCGTCGGCGCTGCCGAACTGGCTGTCGAAAGTTTCGCGCCCGGCGATCTTGTCCGCCGGCGCGTCGCCGGCGAAGCTCGGCCAAATCGCGTCGATGTAGCCCGTTCCGGCGACTTCCTTAGCGGCGAACGCGATGTCGCCCTCGGCCTGCGCAACGAAGAGATAGGCGAACAGCGCGATCGGCGCGATGAAGACCACGGAGATCATCGTCAGCCGCGCGGAGATCGGCAGCCGGGCGTTCAGAGAATTCCACATCTGGCGAGCTCCGCGGGTGAAGGGAGGCGACGTGGCGTGCAGCGAAACGCGGCCGGAAGTCGCGGGGGGCATGGCGATTTTGGCGTCTGACGGGTCGGAGCCGCCTCGATCGCCGCGGAGCTTGGCCGGGCGGTCGAGATCGTGGCCCACGGAAATCACGACGATCTAAGCATGTAACGGCGTTGGCGGCGGTCCTTAGCGTTTGGGCTCCCGACAATTCCGTGCGCGGAGCGTCGCTACGCGGGAATCGACGTGTTGCAACAAGGTGCTAGTTGGTTCCAAATTGGCCTGCGCTGCTTGCGGCGTCGCCAAGGCCGAGTGAAACCGTCGTTATAATTGCAATAAACATGTGCTGAATGGGTTAACGAAGGATTGTGGACGGCCGATTCGATAACGGCCAGCGACAATCCGTCGCATGCACGCCGGCCTGCGGCGGCTAGTGTTCGCCAACGCGCCGAATGGAGTTCCACGATGTCCCGCAACCTCAAGTTCGTTCTCGACTCGCGTCCGGCCGACAAGGTCTCGCCGCAAAACTTCCGCCTGGTCGAGGAGCCGATTCCGACGCCGGGGCCGGGGCAGATTGTGGTGCGCCACCACTATCTGTCGCTCGACCCGTACATGCGCGGCCGGATAAGCGACGCGAAATCCTACGCAGCGCCGCAACCGCTCGGCGAGACGATGGTCGGCGGCACGGTCGGCGAAATCGTCGCTTCCGAAAACGCGCGCTTCAAGCCCGGCGATTTCGTCGTCGGCATGGGCGGCTGGCAGCTCTACGGGCTGAGCGATGGCCGAGGCGTCAACGTCGTCGACGCGAAGACGGTTCCGTTGCAGGCCTATCTCGGTCCGCTCGGCATGCCCGGCGTCACGGCGTGGTGGGGCCTCAACAAGATTATCGCGCCCAAGGCGGGCGAGACTGTGCTCGTCACGGCGGCGACCGGCGCCGTCGGCTCGGTGGTCGGCCAACTCGCCAAGCTCGCCGGCGCGCAGGCGATCGGGGTCGCCGGCGGGCCAGAGAAGTGCATCTACGCCACCGAAACGCTCGGCTACGACGCCTGCGTCGACCACAAGTCGGCGCGCTTCGGGGAGGAGCTGAAGGCGGCGGCTGGGCAGGGGATCGACGGCGTGTTCGAGAACGTCGGCGGCGAGCTGTTCCTCGAGTCGCTGAAGCGGCTCAACGATTTCGCCCGCATCGCGGTCTGCGGGCTGATCGCCTCCTACGAGGGCAAGCCGACGGCGCTGCCGAACATGGCGATCTTCCTCGTCCGGCGCATCAAGATCGAGGGTTTCATCGTCGCCGACCATTTGCCAGCCTGGCCGCAGGCGGTCAGTGAACTCGCCGGCCACGTCGCCGCCGGCCGGCTGCGCTGGCGGGAAACGGTGCGGCAGGGGCTGGAAAGCGCGCCGCAGGCGCTGGTCGACCTGCTGCACGGCGGCAATTTCGGCAAAATGCTGGTCAAGCTCGTTTAGTGGCACTAAATGTTCCGCACGAGTTGACTTGCACTTAATGGCCTGAGCGTCTAGCTTTCGGTCATGAAGCTCGCGGACTGGCTCGTGCGCGCCGGCGTCAAGCGCGCCGATTTCGCGCGGCGGATAGGCGTGTCGCCGGGGGCGGTGACACAGTTTTGTCGCGGCGACGGCGCCTGGGTGTCGCGCGATACGGCGCAGCGCATCGTCGTCGAGACGCGTGGCGCGGTGACGCCGAACGACTTTCTCGACGGCGCGAGCGCGTTCAATTGGAGAGCGGATATGACGAATCCAGTCGGCCAGGCCATCGAGGCGATCGCGCGTGGCGAGATCGTTGTCGTCACCGACGATAACGATCGCGAAAACGAAGGCGACATGATCGTCGCCGCCTCGTTGTGCACCACCGAGAAGATGGCGTTCATCATTCGCAACGGCTGCGGCATCGTTTGCGCGCCGCTGACGGGCGACGAGGCGCGCCGCCTGCAATTGGCGCCGATGGTGGCGATGAACGACGCGCCGCTTGGCACGGCTTTCACGGTGTCGGTCGACGTCAAACACGGCATGACGACCGGCATCTCCGCCGAGCAGCGCTGCAACACCGTGCGCGCGCTCGCCAACCCGAACATGGGGGCGAGCGATTTCGTCCGCCCTGGCCATGTCTTCCCGCTGATCGCGCGTGAGGGCGGCGTGCTGATGCGCTCCGGCCACACCGAAGCCGCGGTCGACCTGTGCCGGCTCGCCGGCCAACGTCCGGCGGCGGTGATCTGCGAACTCGCCAACGACGACGGCACGGTGATGGTCGGGCCGCAGATCGAGGCCTTCGCCGCCAAGCACGGCCTCAAGCGCATCTCGGTCGCCGAGCTGATCGCCTACCGTCAGGCGCGCGAAAACCTGGTCGAGCGGGTCGCAAGTTTTCCAGTGCAGACGCCGATCGGCGAGATGACCGCCCACGCCTATCGCACGCCGTTCGACACGGTGCTGCATTTCGCCTTCGTCCTCGGACCGATCGGCGACGGCCGCAGCGTGCCGGCGCGCCTGCATCGCGCCGACATCGTCAGCGATATCTTTGGCGCTGGCTCGATCGAAAAGGTCTTGCGCGGCTTCAAAAGCGACGGCTGCGGCGTGCTGGTCTACCTGCGCGACGGCGCGGCGGGCGTACCGGCCAATCTCGCCGGCGCCTCGCCCGCCGGCGCGGAAGGCGAACGGGCGACGCAATGGCGCGAGATCGGCCTCGGCGCGCAAATCCTGCGCGATCTCGGCGTCAGCTCGATCCGCCTGCGCACCGGCAATCCGCGCAAGTACGTCGGCCTTTCGGGCTTCGGCATCGAGATCGCGGCGATTGAACCCATCGACGGCTGATCGGCCGTTCACCGCGTTGTCGTCCCTTCTCCCCGCGCACGAGGCGAGGGGGAGGCGCTTCAGCCGCGCATCAACGCGCTGACGTGAGCGGCGGCGGATCGCGCCAGGGCTTCGAGATCGTAGCCGCCTTCGAGCAGCGAAACGACGCGCCCGCCGCAGCGCCGGGCGGCAAGCGCAACGAGGCGCTCGGTCACCCAGCCGAAGTCGGCTTCGCTGAGGTGGAGACCGCCGAGCGGATCGCGAAAATGGGCGTCAAAGCCCGCTGATATGATCAGCAAATCGGGCGCGAAATCGTCGAGCCGCGGCAGGATTGCCGTTTCGAAGGCGTCGCGGAACGCGTCGCCGCCGTCGCCGGCGCGCAACGGCGCGTTGACGATCTGGTTGTGCTCGCCGGTCTCGGTGAGGGCGCCGGTGCCGGGATAAAGCGGCATCTGGTGGGTCGACGCGTACATCACGGACGGATCGCTCCAAAAAATGTGCTGCGTGCCGTTGCCATGGTGGACGTCGAAATCGACGATGGCGACGCGCTCGACGCCATGGGCCGCCTGCGCGTGTCGCGCAGCGACCGCCGCGTTGTTGAAAAAGCAGAAGCCCATCGGCGTCGCCATTTCGGCGTGGTGGCCGGGCGGCCGTGTGGCGACGAAGGCGTTGTCGACGCGGCGGGTGACCACCTCGTCGGTGGCGAACGTCGCCCCGCCGGCCGAACGTAGCGCGGCTTCCAGCGTACCGGGCGACATGGCGGTGTCGGAATCGAGCTGGATCGCGCCCAGGCTCGGACTGGCGCGCTGGATCGCTTCGACGTAGTCGACCGGGTGGACCCGCGTCAGCGCTTCGATGGCGACGCGCGGCGCGGAGTCGCGCGCCAGAAGCTGAAATGTTTCTTTTTCGAGCGCCTGGTCGATGGCCCGCAGCCGCTCGGGCCGCTCGGGATGGCCTTCGCCCATGTCGTGCGCGGAGCATGCCGGGTGCGTCACGAGCAACGTCGTCAACGGTCGAGCCTCTCCCGAAGCGGCGATGGATTGCGGTCAAAGCATCGCTGGAACCGCCGCCAATGTCCACAATTGTCGACCCGCCGTCCCGCCTTCACGACGGCGGCGGCTCGGTCGCGCAGGTCATCGCTTTGACCTCGTCAGCCGCCGCTGCATAGAGGCTTGGCAGCTCGCTGAAGGCGCGCATGATCACGAAACCTTGTACGGTCGGCGAAACAACGCGAAGGTCCTGCGAAGGATCGTCCTCGTCGTCGTGGGCGACGAGCTGGCGCAATTGGGCCGGCGTCGCGATCACCATCTCCATCCGCCCGTGCGTCGCGGCGCGGTCGGTCAATGCGTAGAACACCGCGCCGCGCCGGGTGTGGAAGGACAGCGAGGCAAAGCCCGCGCGTCCGACCGGCGCCTTGACCCGCACCGGCCCGGCCGACAGGTCGAAGCGGCAGAAGGCGGCGGCGAGCGCCGGATCGTCCCAGGGAAAACGCCGCTCGTCGGGACCGGCGCGCGGCAGGGCCGCCGTTGTCCCTGGCGACCCGAGATCGGCGAGCCGCGCGTAAGCGTCATGCGTCGCGACGACCGGGACGAGCAACACCATGGTGAAATGGATGAGCGCCGCCGTCGCCGCGACCGTCGCGACGAACAAAGCCACGCCGCCCAGACGCGCGGTCACGCTCATGCGCAGCCTTCCCGCTCGATCGTCGGCACGCTCGACTTTTCGATGCCGCCGGCGCTGGCGGCCAGCGGCGTGTCGTAGAGTCGCAGCGCCAGCGCGAACGTCTGGACATGGCCGATCGGCAGCCAGTTGCCGGCATGGGCAAGCGCCGAGACGTAAATGGAAAAGCCGCCGTCGCCGTCGCGCAGGATCCCGCTGGAGCGGAAGCCGTAGCGTCCGGCGGCGTTCTCGACCGCGTAGCCATTGGCGTCTGTGAGGCTCAACGTCCAATAGCGCGCCGCCGGCGTATGCGTTCCAACGCGATAGAGACAATGGCGATCGAGCGGACGCCCGGCGCTGTCGGCGCGCGCGACGAGTTTCAGGCCCTCGCCGAGCGCCAACGGAATTTCGCCACTGCGGGCCAGCGCGGCGCGCGTGTAGGGGTCGGCGTCCAGGGCGCCCGCTTTGGCGGCGACGCGCCACGCGCCGATGGTCACGGCGCCGAACGGCGGGTCGGCGAGGATCGACCCGCTCGCCGCCACGCCGAGCGCGAGGCCGATTGCGCCGGCTGCGAGTGCTTTGACCAACATTGTCACGTGGGGGGTCCCGCGCCGACTCGGCGGCGAACGCTAACGGGCCGCGGCGCGAAAATCGCCAGCTCGACCCGTGAAGTCAAGCGCGACGCTAGGGTGAAGCGGCGCCGGCGCGGACGACGGCGATGTCGCCGCCGGCGTCGGACGCGTAACGCTGGGCGGGGGCGATGGCGCTGTGCTTCTCCGCCGAACGCGCATAGTC
>Ga0182014_10005587_pt1 | contig 13924 bp, 14 predicted proteins | sample 612S2DmetaG_FD_120489 | JGI IMG/M metagenome (GOLD analysis project Ga0182014, IMG submission 120489) | Permafrost microbial communities from Stordalen Mire, Sweden - 612S2D metaG | ecosystem: Environmental > Terrestrial > Soil > Wetlands > Permafrost | place: Sweden: Stordalen | collected... | reverse complement strand
GCGCGGCGACGCCGCTCGTTCAGTACCGCTTCCGCTAGCTTCCTGCCGTCTGTTGCATCCATACCAACTTAGACGAAATAGAGAGCCATAAAGTCGCAGTCGTTTCATGCCGGATCAGTAAGGGGTGGTTGTACGCGGCTCCCCGGAAGCAACAGGTCGTGGTGGGCAGCAGGTGAACTTGTCTTTCGGCCGGGCTGTTGCTCCAATTGGGGCTGAAGGGTGGCGGTTCAGCCCAACCTCTTGGAACCAAAGAGTGAGCCATATCCACCGAGGTCATATATTTCTCCTTTGATATCTATGCCATGCAGCAGTGCGAAGAATTGCTTCTCGCAAATCAATATGCTGTTTCAAGCCAAGCTCCTCCAGCGCTCTTCTTGTCTCCGGCACGTAGCGCAGAATCGGCGCGCCAGGAACAGCTTTTCGCATAACTTCAATCCGGCTTTCAGGCCGTAAGGTGGTCACGACTTCCTGGGCCAGTTTAAGGATGGAAATTGATTGGTCGGAGCCGACGTTGTATGCGCGTGCTGATACGCCGCGGAAAAGTATGGTCCATAGCCACAGGGCAAGATCGGCCGCATAGAGGTAGGATCGCATCGGCGTACCATCCCCCTGGATGCGGATCGGCTTGTTCTGCAAGGCATCGCGAATGAAATTGCCGATGGCGAAGTGGGCATCCAAGGGCAGATGCGGGCCAACAAATGCAAAGCAGCGCGCTATCTTGCACTCCAGTTTTGATTCAGCCGCATAGAGCGCGCAGAGATGCTCCGCGACGCGCTTCCCCTCGCCATAAACGGATGCTGGATCCAGCGCATTCGGCGCGCCCCGGAAGTCTTCCGGAATCTGCATAAGATCAGGCGGTTGACTTCCATAGACGGCGCCGGAGCTGGTAAAAATAAACTTCCGCGTGGCATGGCTTGCGGCGAATTCCAAAACTCTTTGAGTCCCGCGCACGATTGTCGTCAGCATCTCGATGGGATTCTCCGCTGCCTGTCTGGCGCTGGCCTCGGTTGCCGCATGAATCACATATTCAAAATCGCCATCAGGGAAGACGAAATCGCGAACATCTCCCGCAAGCAACGAAATGGCCGGATCGGATGCCAGGTGCGGGCACTTCCGCGCAAAGGCCAAAGGGTTTCGCGTCAGAATCGTGAGGTGAGCGGAAAGCTTCTGGACGCGATTGGCATGAGCGAAACTTTCCGCTAGCCAGCACCCAAAAAAGCCGGTTCCGCCGGTCATAAATATGCGCTTGTCCTGCAGCTCTTCCCAAAGACCTTGCGTGTTTGCGAGTACAAGATCCAAATCTACAGCCGAGAGCGGAAGCGACATTTCAACCCTCCAGTGAACCTCAGCAGATCAACCAAGGATCTCACTCCGCGCACAATATCAGGAAGCGTGCAAGTACCGGAAGACCTTAGTGGCGACTTCGGCGGGCAGTTCCGGGGACATGAGGTGCAAAGGATTGGATTCCATCTTTCCATCCGGCCCAACCCTACTGCTGATCTTTGGAAAATAGGTCTGGTTGGGATCGATCTTTACCATAAATGCAGCTGCGGTCTCCGATTCAAAGAGACGCAAAAACGCCTCATCCTCCTGGTAGCCAATCCCGATGGGCATGACCGGGATTCGATAGGCGGCAAAGAGAAGTTGCCAATCCGGGATGCCCAGACCTGTCTCAGTATCGCATCCAACTAAGTGGCCTGCGAAATAATTCTTCTGCATCATGCGGATCGAGGCATAGCCGTCATTGTCGAAGAGAAATATTTTTAAGTTCAGACGATTAGCGCTTACGGTTCCAAGTTCCTGAAGGTTCTGAAGGAAGCCGCCATCTCCTTCAACCAGAATAGTACGCTTATCCCGTGCGGCGAACGCAGCGCCAATGGCGCCGCCCAAGCCGTAGCCCATCGAAGCCATGCCCTTGGTACTTACTATTCTCTGACCGGCTTTTTGATCAAACGCCTGCATGAACACGGTATAAGCGCCGCCGCTACTGCAAGGGATCACAACTTCCTTCCCTGTACAGATCTGAGATAAGTCCTGCATAAAACGAAAAGGAGAGAGATAGCCCTCCGTGGTGGAGTTGACAGGTTCTACCAATGGAATCTCCTGCCGAACCATGCGGCAGAACTTCACCCATTCATGGTAACTACCCCGCGCACTGCCAGCCACAAAGCGAAGTACGGCGTTGGCATCTCCGCAGACAGGAAGAAAGACCTCGGGATGCCCCTTGGCCAACTCTGCCGGATCGCAATCAACCTGAATCACGTCGCCCAATGGCACGAATTCCTGCCAGTCGAAGCCAGTTTGCTGGAGACCAAGCCGGGTTCCAAGAGCAAGGACAATGTCGGCTTGTTGCAACAAAACATTGGAGGAACGTTGTCCCCATGTATTTGGCCTGCCGAAGTAGAGAGGATGCTCTGATGGTACCCTATCGATTCCATTCCATGTAGTCATCAACGGTATGCCTAATTCGGCCAGTGGCGTGAGCAGTTCCGATGCGGTAAATCGGCAGATGCCCCCGCCGAGCAACAACACCGGCCGCTCGGCAGTACGCAATTTGCACACGATATCATCCAGGACTGTAAAGCTGATTTCCGGAGGCGAAACAAGATCAGGTTCAAATGAGCGACAGAAAGTCTCGGAATCGATCGTCCGTCCCTGCAGGTCGAGTGGAATCTCCACAAACACCGGACCTTTACGGCAAGCAGTTCCGGATTGCACAATCCGCAGGAACATCTGCTTGCCAATTACTTCCGTGAGGCGTGTCGAAGTGACGGTGACGGGCTTCACGATATCAACGCCGTTCACTTCCTGAATACCTCGCTGCCGAACCAGCCCGCGGGATAGATCGGCAACCTTCACCTGGCCACCGATTACTAGAAGTTCATGACTTTCCATGAATGCGGCGGCGATTGCAGTGACAATATTGGTAAGTCCTGGCCCGGCAGTTACCAGTGCGAAGGCTTTGCCACTGGTCGCTACCTCATTGAAATACTCGGCCGCCATTCCTGCCGCAACCTCATGCACAACGGGGACACAAGTAAAGCGATGGCTGCAACTTTCCAGCAGGTACATGATGTTTCCGCCGGCCACAAAAAAACAGTGCGTATAGCCGAGATCGACAAGCCAGTCCGCGAGTTGATCGCTATATTTCATTTAGCAGAGTTTCCTCAGGGTTCGTGAAATGGATTCTTCGATGGCACGTCGGCTCTGGTCATTCTTAGGCATTTTAAGCAGTTCTACTTCTCCTGAACTCGCCATCAGAATCACACTATACCATTCAGGTTCATGTTTCTTGTCCGCGCGGAAGCAATCCAGAATGTCAGCGGTGGACAGCACCTGCAGTTCTTCTTTCAACTCGGGCACAAAAGTCAAGAGACGGCGCAGATGAGCTATCAAGAGATGCACTTGACGTGCGCCATCATAGGATCGTCCTAAGTAACATCCCAGCTCGGCAATACAAAGTATGCCGATGGCGACCCCAAGACCGTGAGAAATGCGGAAGTTCGAGGCACTTTCGATGGCGTGGCCGAAAGTATGACCAAAGTTGAGAGTCAATCTCTCCTTTTTGTCGAATTCATCGATTTCGATAAACCATTTCTTCGACTGGAGGCTAAGTGTTATTAATTGCTCCAGTTGTTCAACAGACATAGAGGGATTTGGGGAAAGCGCAAGATAGCAGTCAAAAGTCACGGTACCATGGCAATAGCAGATCTTTGCTGCTTCAACCAATCCGCTAACTCTTTGCTCATCTGTCAGGGTCAGGACCAGCGCAGGATCAATAACAATAGATGTGGGTGGGTGGAAGGTTCCTACGAGATTCTTGTATGGACCAACATTGATGGAGGATTTTCCTCCAATGCAAGAGTCGGTCATGGCAAGCAGCGTGGTTGGCAAGTAGCGCCACTGCACGCCTCGCATATAGATGGAAGCGGCGAAAGCTGTAACATCCTGGATGACTCCGCCACCCAGAGCCAGAAGCCGCGTCTGCCGGGTAACATTTGCCTCTCTCAGTTTCGCAATGAGGTCAGGGAGAGCATTCAGGTTTTTCGTCGCCTCATTCGCGGCGAGCAGAATGGAGGGTATTTTCCTTTGCAAAAGCAATGATATAAACCAGTCATCGGCGATAACGACTTCTGAGTCGATAGCCTGAATTATCTTCTGGAACAGGCCGACCTCGATATGAACCGTGTAGGTGCAGGCTGCGGATTGAATATCAAATGAGACGGACATTGCTGAACCCCAAATCTGCGGCAATAAACTGACCTGTAATTCCTGAGTTTTCAGGCGAACACAGGAAGAGGACAAGCGACGAGACATCCTGAAGAGAGGGGAGTCTGCCAAAACGCGTGGCGCTTGTCAAAAAAGAGATTTGCGCAGCATCAAGGTTTTGGCGCGTCATCGGCGTGTCGAGCGCCCCAGGTAAAACAGCATTTATAAGATGACCTTCGGTCGCAAGGTCGGCGGCAGCAGACAAAACCAGGCCTTGAATGGCCGCTTTTGTCATGCAGTAAGAAAGCTTGTTTTGCCGGGCCAGATTCTGCCAAATCGAACTGATGACGCAGAGCCTGGCTGGCGCCTGAAGGAGATTGTGATCAAGCAGAATTCGAAGCGTGGCGAGAATATACAGGCAGTTCGCTTCATACAAATCCAGATTCTTTTTCAAATCCACGTTATAAATGCTGTCGTTGGTGTTGGCCCCCTGCGCCCAGCACACCCCGGAGTAAGGCCCATTCTCCACAAGCAACTCCGGGGTGAAGTCTTCCGCAAGAGGATTCAGCTCTATCCATCTGGTGCCATCCGATATAGGCTTTAGTTTACGGGTTGTTGCGACAACCTCCCAATTGCGGTGGATGGCGGCGTCCGCGATTGCGCTCCCGATAGCGCCGCTGGCGCCGAAAACGAGAAATCTATAGTTAGACATCAATCAAATCCCCTTATTTGGTTTGCGTAGATTTGAGGCGTCGGACGAAAACATTCCGCATTGAGCCGGAACACTCCGTTTGTTCATCTCTTGCGAGGCGGCAAGAGACCCAATCTCTGTGCCTACGGCTCCTGTTACTGATGATCCAGCACATGCCAGCGTTTTTCCAGCATTTCGATGCGTTTTGCGTCCTCGCGCTCAATGAGGCCGTAGTGATCACGTTTGTTGAGTAGCCAGAGTAATTCGAAGTGAACAGCGTTGAGCAATCCCTTTTCGATCTGCGGGGTAGTCAGAGCCGCGGCATCGAAGATCACCTTCCGGGTTTCAAAGCGGGTGAGATGAACGCTTCTGATCTTGCGCAGTGCGTGCAGAGAATCCATCGACACACCTCCGCCCACCACCAGGTCGAGACCATTTGCCTTGGCGGCTGCGGCAGTCTTGAGCACATATTCAGTAATGTGATCATCATTGATGGCATCGCGTGACATACCCTTGGAAAGGGTGAAGTCCACACGACCGAAAACGATGCCGCTGATGGGCGCGGATTTGGATGCCATCGCGACCAGTTCGTCCAATGCGGCAAAGGCTTGGATGGTTTCAAAATTAAAGAGAAACTGGGTGTCCTGCAGCTCTTCCTTGAGGTAGACCTTGTCCACGGCCTCGGCGAACTTGGAAAGGGCATAAGGACTCTCGATCATCGGTGCAATGGTGTAATCGACGCCGATCTGCTTGCTCTCGATCAGGTCGCGCATCGCCTCGCAACCGCCAATCTTCAAGCCGAGTTTAAGATCGGCTTTACGGCCAATCTCGACCAGGCGGAGAAGTTCCTCGACGCGCGTACCTTCCGCTTCAAACTCTGCCTTGACCGCAAGGTAACCGTATTCGTCTTTTCCGGCCTTGAGCAAATCGAGCATTTTTCGTTCGCCCGAATTCATGATGGATACCCTTTCTTTCTGCGTTACGAACGCTGGTTCGTAATGGGTTTTGATTGCTGCTCATAAAAGTCTAGGAACCCCGGTGAGGCCAACCTGGCTTGGGTTTTGAGCAGAATGCGCGAATGGTCTCCGCGACGTGATCCAGCATCGGCCTGGTCAAACCCGGATAGACGCCGATCCAGAATACGTTATTCATTACGAAGTCCGTATTTTCAAGATTCCCAACGACGCGATGCTCGCATCCCGCATAGGCCGGCTGGCGCAGCAGGTTCCCTCCGAAGAGCAGGCGGGTTCCGATGCGGGCTTCCTCCAGGGCGCGGGTCAGATCGTCGCGCCGGGAGGGCGCTTCCGCGCGGACGCCGATGGGGAATCCAAACCACGACGGGTCGGTCGCAGGCTCGCTGCGGGGCAGAATGAGAAACTCTTCCAGCGGCAGCAGCGCGGCTTTCAGATAGGCGAAATTTTCCTTGCGCCGCGCGATGAATCCGGTCAGCTTGGCCAGTTGCGAGAGGCCCACCGCTGCCTGCATATCGCTGACCTTCAGGTTGTAGCCGATGTGGGAGTACGTGTACTTGTGGTCGTAGCCGTAAGGCAGGCTGCCCAATTGCCAGTTGAAGCGCTTGCCGCAGGTGTTGTCGCGTCCCGGCGGGCACCAGCAGTCGCGGCCCCAGTCGCGGAAGGATTCAATCAGCCGGGTCAGTTGCGGCTGGTTGGTGGCCACGCATCCGCCCTCGCCCATGGTAATGTGGTGCGCGGGATAAAAGCTGAAAGTCGCCATATCACCAAAGGTTCCTACCTGCCGGCCCGCATAGGTCGAACCCAGTGCGTCGCAGCAATCCTCGATCAGCCACAGATCGTGCTGGCGGGCAAACTCCACAACCGCGGCGACGGAAAACGGATTGCCCAGGGTGTGGGCCAGGATAATCGCCTTGGTCCGCGGACTGCGCGCCTTCTCCAACTGCGAAACATCCACGTTGTAGCTTCCCAGCTCCACGTCCACGAAGACCGGAACCAGGCGATTTTGCAAGATCGGATTGACGGTGGTCGGAAAGCCCGCCGCAACCGTAATCACTTCGTCGCCCGGCTTGAGCTGCCGCGCCCCCAGCGTCGCAGAGGTAAGTGCGGAAACCGCCACCAGATTGGCCGAAGAGCCGGAGTTAACCAGCCGCGCATCGCGCACGCCAATGAACTTGGCAAACTTGTTCTCAAAAAGATCGGCAAACCTGCCGGCGGTCAGCCAAAAGTCCAGGCCCGAATCTACGATGGCGAACAGATCGCTGTCGTCGAAGACCCGGCCGGAGACCGGAACCGGGGAGACGCCCGGCTGAAACAACCGCGGCGCAAACGCCTCTTCATAGTACTGGCTGGTCAGCCGCTGAATCGCAGCTCTGATCTCATCTTTTTTGCTGATGCTCAATCGCGCCCTCCGCCGCACTGTGCACGAAGAGCGGAGTCTTCTATCTGCTTTTCATAACTGCGGATTTGCGAGCACGTAAAGGCGCGCATATCTCCACCCTTCATGCTTTCACGATACCAAAGGGCGGTCATGGCCAGGGCCTCGCGCAAGCGCAGTTCCGGACGCCAGCCGAGGCGCGCTGCGGCTTTGGAACAATCCAGTTTGAGCATCTGCGCCTCGTGTGGCTGCGCGGCCTGCGCCAGTTCCCAGCGCGCGCCCTCGCCCCAGATGCCGGCCAATTCGCGCACAATCCACTCCACCGGCCGGGCGTCGGATTGCTCCGGGCCAAAGTTCCATGCCTGGCCGTTCGCCGCGCCATCGCACAACGATTCGGCCACCATCAGATAGCCTCGCAGCGGCTCCAAAACGTACTGCCAGGGACGAATTGCCTGGGGATTGCGGATGCGTACCGCATGGCCCGCGGAGAAGGCGCGCATCATATCTGGTACCAGCCGTTCTTCGGCCCAGTCGCCTCCGCCAATCACGTTGCCGGCGCGCGCCGAGGCCAGAGCCACACCGTGGCGGCTGTATTCGGCGGGAGGGAAGAACGAATTTCGGTAAGCCGCAACCACCAGTTCCGCGCACGCCTTGCTGCTGCTGTAGGGATCGTAGCCGCCCAGCCGGTCGGATTCGCGGTAGGGCCAATCACATTCGCGATTTTCGTAACACTTATCCGTCGTAACGGCCACAATGGCTCGCAATCCGTCTGTCTTGCGGGCTGCCTCCAGCACGTTGGCCGTGCCCATCACGTTGGTTGAGTATGTGCATAAGGGATCTGCATACGAATTACGCACCAGGGGCTGGGCGGCAAGGTGAAAGACAACCTCCGGACGATGCTCCGCGAAGACCCGCGCCAACAGATCGACGTCGCGAATGTCGCCCAGAACCGAACGCATCCCCGAGGCGATTCCGGCATCCTCAAAGAGATTGGGACCGGGCAGAGGGGGCAGCGCCACGCCGCACAACTCCGCTCCCTTCTGCTGTAACCAAAGCGACAGCCAGCCACCCTTGAATCCGGTGTGACCGGTTATCAGAACACGCTTTCCGCTCCAGTTCATTCCCATACCTTCCAAGGGGCCTTGCCGCTGCGCCATAGTGTCTCCAGCACGGTCTTCTCATAGACGGTATCCATCGGCTGCCAGAATCCGGAGTGCTTGTAGGCCATGACGTGGCCGCCTTTGGCCAATGCTTCCATCGGCTCCTGCTCCCACATCGACGCGTCACCCTCGATGTAGTCGCAGACCTGGGGTGACAGCACAAAGAAACCGCCGCTGACCCATCTTCCGTCGCCCTTCGGCTTCTCCGCAAATGACAGCAGCGAGCCATCTTCGCCAATGCTCAACGAACCGAAGCGGCCTGTGGGCTGAGCCGCGGTCAAGCTCACCAGCTTGCCGTGTTGCTTGTGAAACTCGATCAACCCGGCCAGATCGATATCCGCCACGCCATCTCCATAGGTGAAGCAGAACATCTCTTCATCGCGCACGTAGGGCAAGATCCGCTTCAGACGCCCGCCCGTCATGGTCTCCGCACCGGTATCAACCAGCGTCACGCGCCACGGCTCGGAGCCGGTCCGGTGGTACTCAGCGGCGTTTCTGGCCAGATCGAAGGTCACATCGGAGGAGTAGAGGTAATAATTGGCGAAATATTCCTTGATGGTATTGCCTTTGTAACCGAGGCAGATAACAAAATCATTGATTCCATAGGCCGAATATATCTTCATAATGTGCCAGAGAATCGGCTTGCCGCCAATCTCCACCATGGGCTTCGGGCGAAGCGTGGTCTCTTCGCTCAGCCTGCTGCCAAGCCCGCCGGCCAGGATCACAGCTTTCATTCTGTTCCCTCACTACGGATGATCTTGTTGCTTGCCAGATTCTGTCAAGAAAATCCGCAGAAGAGACAAGGCATCCAAGAGCATTCCAACAATGCTTCCACCAGCTCTCGAACAAAGTCGGGAGCCGCAATCAATGCGCTGCTTACCGGTGCATTATACTCTCTCCTGCGTCAACCGGCAGAATCAGGCAACCCGGGCATCGATGGCTAATTGGCGAGTTCCCGGCGGTCAGAATTTGCTCCTTCCATTCGCGCTCACCCATCGTTTTTCATTCGCCGGTCAGCTTTTGCCGAAACGAAATATTCTTGTGGCCCAGGAAGCTGAACAGTACGGTGACAGTCATCATGATGGCAGCCGCGATATACGGCGCCAGTTCAGGCCGGTGCAGGTGGCGGCGTAGAATCGTAACCAGGATTGGCAGGCCTGCCAACCCGATCAGTATGCTGCTGCCATAGACGCCAAGGCAGCGTATCCATTCCGCCAGATAGTTTCCGTGCGTGCGAAACACGAACCATTTGTAGCCTAGAAAGGCTACAGTGATCGCAATCAGATTGCCGAGAACGGCCGCGTACATATAGCTGTAAGAACCCATCCCCGTGAAGCACCAATTGAGCAACGCGAACAGACCGTATCCAAAAAGCGTATTGAATCCGCCGATGAGCAGATAGCGCGCCAGTTGCCCGAACGATTTGTGGGAGTGGTGATTCATGTTGGATGAAGGCGGCTAGAAGTTGATGCGCTCCTTCTCTGTAACCAAGGGGCGATTCAGGACAAACGTGTGGATGGAGCCTATGTACTCGCCAATGATGCCTAGCGCGATCAATTGCACCGATCCCATAAAGAACAGGCCGAGAACCAGCGGAGCCATGCCTACCGAAAAGCTGTTCCAGTAAATGAGTTTATAGGCGAGATAGAACACTCCGAGCGCAAGACTGATCAAAGCTGAAATGAACCCAAAGAAAATAACCAGCCGCAACGGCACTTTGGAGAGGTTGGTGATGCCCAGCATCGCCATGTCGTAGAGCGTATAAAAATTATTCTTGGTAATGCCTCGCTCGCGGCGCTGCTGATTGTAGGTAACTCTGGCGCAGGGCAGTCCCAACTCGGCAATCATTCCGCGGAAGTAAGGATAGGGATCGCGAAAGTTCGTTCGGATCTGTTCCACGACATAGCGATCGTAGAGCCCAAAGCCGGTGAAGTGCTCAAGCACCTCGACATCGGTCAAGCGGGCGACCAGTCGATAGTATGCCGTTCGCAGGCGATACATCAGACCGCTCTCTTCGCTTGATGTCTTGATCGCGGCAACGATCGGAAAGCCTTTCTCCCATTCGCGAATCATTTCAACAAATAACTCTGGAGGATCCTGAAGATCAGCAAACACGGTTCCTATCGCGTCTCCCTCGGCCTGCAGAAACGCATGCATCGGCGAGCGAACGTGGCCGAAGTTTCGCGTATTGACAATGACCTTTACGCCCGGGTCTTCAGCAGCCATTTCGCGCAGCACATTTACGGTGCCGTCCTTTGATGCGTTGTCGATAAACAGATGCTCGAAGCGATACTCAGGCAGACTGGCCGCCATCGCCAACACGCGCCGATGAAGCTCACGCACATTGAGTTCCTCGTTGTAGCAGGGCGTCATAATGGTGATTAGTTTTCTGCTCATTCCGTTCTCCCGTATCTTGCAGTAAGGGATTCCTATGGTTGCTCGGCGCATAGGCTGTCGTGGTTCTGAATACAGATTCTAGCAGGTCACGATCTACCCAAACCGATGCACATGAAACTTATCCAGCCCATTTCATCGCATCGATGCATAAATTCCTGGCCGGTTAGTGATGGCAATCTAGCGCTCGAAATCCTTCGTTGGACACTACGGGCTTCAGCGTCCACACCCACCCGTTCCTGTCGTTCCATACCGCATCGTAAACACTGGCGACGAGATACCCGATACCGTATTGGCTGCAAGTCGCACGTGCCTGCTCTGCGGTTGCGCCCTTGAAGAGCGAATCGATGGCGGAAGCCATGACTAGGCAACCACCGGGATCACCTTTAAGTTCGGATCCGCACCATGGCTGGTCGCCGGCGATGGCGGTCTGATGATCAATTCCGAACAAATCCGGCTCCATCCACCAAGCGATTTTGGAGCCAGGGTTATATTGCACGACGGCATCGCGGGGAATGAACGCATTCAGTTGGGCATAACCGATTGATGAGAAATATGCCTTGTGGGATAGTTCGATGGCATCCTGATTGTTGGCGGCGCTCATGAGCGAACTATCGAAACGCAATAAGAGAACTTGGCAAAGGGTGCTGAATACGCCGATGAGAAGAGCAATAGAGGCTATGGAGCGAAACCAGTAAGGGGTGCAATGGGGTAAGCCGTCGCAGTCAACCGATTTGTTGCCATCATGGTTTAAGAAGCCCCAAGTGGTAAGGGTATCCGATGCCATTAGGAGCAGGGGAAACTGCAGAAGCAAAGCACCTCTCCAGCCAAAATCATTTTGTTTTAGCACGGAGGACCGTATTACAGAAATTAACAGGAGTGTAACTGTAACGATGAACACTAACGACCGTTCAGCGGGATTGAGTGGTTTCCGGCGGTGCCAAGCGGGAACCAGGTAGACGAGGAAGACAGCGAGGTAGAAGCCCAACTCGAAGATATAACCGGGGAGCAGCAGAATAAGATTGGCGAGGTTTTCTGCCGCCAAGGGGTGTCCTGTCGCCAGATATTGAAAAAAATGCGTTCCCAGCAGGCCTGCTGGGGGGAACATCTCGCGTATGGCGAATGTAAAGACGGAGCCGCCAGCCATTTTGGATTGATTGTGAGTCAGTTCCAAGAGGTATGGAAGAAGCAGGACAACGGCACCCGCGCCACCGGCCGCCAGCAGCAAAGGAGAGCGAGGCGTGCGTTCAATGGCGATCTGCCAAAGTGCCCATGCCAGCATGACAAGAAAGAACGCGAACGCAATGTAAATAGATAGACCAAAGGCACTGGCCAGAGCGGCTGCGATCAGGGCAATACTCGCTGTATGGCTGTGTGCGCGATCCTTCCCGGCCATCCAGGCCAGAAGCAATGCACACATGCAGCACACCATACTGGCAATATGATGCGGCACCCAGAGAAGGGAATCGAGCCAACTGGTTATTTGCCCCGCAGACCACCATTCGAGGTCTCCGGGCAGAGAACCATGAAGGAAGAAGACGTTCCAAAAGTGGACGCAGATGTCGAGTCCCGTGACCATGAGCAGGGATATTGAGAGCAGAAATCGTCTGCGCAAGAGTTCCCCGGGCACAAGGAAATGTTTCAAGTACAACCCAATCAGAGCAGCAAGTGCGAATCCACTCCATACACAGCTGGCGATGAAGACAGCGCGGGTGGGGAGGTGCGTCATTTTCCCTACCGCAGCACAGATCACATTCCAAAAATAGTAGTAACGCATGGGGGCGGAATGCCCGTAATAGTAAAGCGGGTTCGCCGGTGGAATGCCGGTACGAAGGATACTCTCGGTCCAGTTGACCCGTGCGGAGTGATCCCAGGCGGTGACGCTCATGAAGAGTTGTTGGTTACTTTGGAGGTCAACCAGAGACAGGATTGCCACGGCTATCCAGATCATTGCCATGGCCATGCCCGTGCCGCCTAGCGGTCGCCAGCCAACGATCCACGTTCTCCCAGAGCGACGCAGACTGAGCCATTCTCTGCCAAGCACCACCAGCCAGAGCGCGGCACTCGCCAGAAAGAACGCAACCACCGCGGCCAGAGAGACAAACTTGCCGATCAGAACGGAGGCAATGGTGGAGGTGGCGATAGATAACGGCACACTCCAGAAAAACCGCTCCACCAGCGAACGCTGTCTGAAGCTGTGAAGATTGGTAAACCACGCAGCCATGTAACCAGTACAGACAAACGCCGGGAAAAATGCCGGGATCGCCAGGAGACTATATATGATTTGTTCGGCGGTGATATGGAAAATGCCGAGAATAAATCCCCACTTTCTGGCCCCCTGAAGGACGGACCTGCCATCAGAATAATACACAAAGCCGTTTGGAAACCCCTAAGGATCCTGGTTTCAACAGTAGGGACGCGAAGTTCGCAGCTTCGCGAACCGATCCTCAGGAGTCCCCAAAAAATGAGTGAAAATAATACTAAACGCCACAAGCCAACGCCGAAACGCCGACTCGTGGTCTATTTTTGAGCCGCCGCTCATACCATAGTGGCCGGAATTCGGCCTGACGATGAAATGAGGGCTCACTCTTTGGTTCCAAGAGGTTGGGCTGAACCGCCACCCTTCAGCCCCAATTGGAGCAACAGCCCGGCCGAAAGACAAGTTCACCTGCTGCCCACCACGACCTGTTGCTTCTGGGGAGCCGCGTACAACCACCCCTTAGCCTCCCAATAATACCTGTTTTCGGAAGGGCTGCAGCGGCCGATTTCGGCACTGCAGAATCAAGCACTTACGCGCCCGGATTCCTCAGGGTTTTTGGAAGGGCTCTGGAGCGCCCGGCAGGGGGTGCCGACATCGATGCCCAGTTCTTGGGAGATGACCCGCCACGAGGCACCGGATGCCCGGAGCGTGGCCACCTGATCGGCGTTCACCACGGCACGGGGGCGCTCCCAGCTTCTTGCCCTTCGATTGGGCGAGTCGCAGTGCTGCACGCACCTTTTCCTGGGTCTGCGATCTTGATCCAGCATACTGGGGTCGAGGTTAACCGCAACTTTCGGGATGCATCCCGAAAGTTGCTCCAAGGGGTATCGGGACTGATGCCGATGGTCTTAGGCGTAGACG
>Ga0182014_10005585_pt1 | contig 13926 bp, 16 predicted proteins | sample 612S2DmetaG_FD_120489 | JGI IMG/M metagenome (GOLD analysis project Ga0182014, IMG submission 120489) | Permafrost microbial communities from Stordalen Mire, Sweden - 612S2D metaG | ecosystem: Environmental > Terrestrial > Soil > Wetlands > Permafrost | place: Sweden: Stordalen | collected... | reverse complement strand
TGATCTGGGGCGACCTGGTGCCGCAGATGATTCTCAGCGCCAAGATTCCGACCTGGTGGAGCGTGACTCCGGTCGAGGTGCACTGGGTGGGGTTGCATCTGCGTTACGGCCGGGAGTTGATGGCGGGCGCGGCGGTGGACGAGAAGCTTCGCGCAGAGGTGACGGGCGAACTGAGCCGGCTGGCCTCGCCCGCGCGCACGGCCAAGCTGTCGCGGCTGCTGGCGGAGGGAGAGGTTCAGGAAGCGGCCGAGCAAACCACGCCAGCCGAACTCTTTTTGATCGCCCGCGTGCTGGCCCCGCGCCGCGGCGGCGATGGATCGCCCTTGGGCGACGAATTGCGCCGCCTGGAGCGGGACAATCCCAAGGAAGCCAACTACGCCGCCATCTCGCGCGCGTTCGGCTCGCCCAAACCGACCCTTTCCAATTCTTATCGGCCGGAGCTGCTCAATCTCCGCACGTTTCCCACTCTGATGGGCTACTCCAGCCGCATCATGGCCGAGAGCTGGGAATCGAACACCCTGTACTGGGCGGCGCTGGCCGACGAGTTGAGCCTCGATCCGGCCCAGCTCAATGTGCGCATCCCCGAATGGACCGGCAAGCTGGTGGAGCATATTTTCGCCTCCCACCTGGAGGATTGGCCCGCCCTGCTGAAATCGTTGCGATTGGTGGGCGACGATGTGCGCGCCCACGCCCGGGCGGGGGATCAGAAAGCGGCTTTGTAAGAAAGAGATTTCGCCAAACGGGAAGACTCTATGACTATTTCGCGACGGGGATTCATGGCAGTAGCGGGGGCGGGGGCGCTGGCACGCGCGCAAGATGCGCAGCGGCCTCTGTTTCGGGTGAAAGTGGACATGGTGGTGCTGAGCTTTCAGGTCACCGACAGCAAGAACCACTACATCAACGGACTGAAGCCGAGCGATTTCCACATCTACGAAGACGGTATCGCGCAGAAGCTTTCCACCTTTGCGGAGGGCGCCAACGCGCCGCTGGCCATTGCCGTGGACGGAACGACCAAGCCCATTCTGGACGGCAACAAAGACGCGCTGCCCGGCATGGAGCGCCCGGACGCGTTCGTGGGCACCAACGTGTTCGTGCTCTTCGATACCAGCAACTTCATGTATCGCGGGTTCGTGTACGCCGAAGACGCCATCGCCGATTTCGTGCGCGGGCTGGACCGCGCCGATTCGGTAGCCATTTACACCTTCAGCCGCAACCTGTCGCGGGCTTCGACTTTGACGCACGATCGCGCCGACGCCATTACCGGCCTGCGCAGCGCCGTGGCCGGCGACGATACGGCGCTCTATAACACCTTGTTGCTGACTTTGCGCGACGCAGCCAAAGTCCCGGGCCGCAAGGTGGTGATCGTGTTTTCCAACGGGCCGGACAATGCCAGCATGGTGGCGCCCGACGATGTCCGCGCGGTGGCCGAAGACGAAGGCATCCCGATCTATGTCATCTCCACCAACGAAGTGAATAAAGACCCGATCTCGAGCGGCGTCTTCCGCCGCATTGCCCAACGCACCGGCGGCAAGGCTTACTGGGCGCGCACCTGGCAGAAACAGGTGGAAGCCTTCGAAAGCATCCGCGAAGACATGAGCAACTCCTACACGGTGACTTACTACCCGGCGCCGAACCCGAATGAAGGGTTTCGCAAGATCAGCGTGGAGGTCGTCAGCGACCCCGGCAAGAAGTACCGGGTTCAGTGCCGCCCCGGCTACCGCCCCACCCGCGCGTTCTGAGTTAGAAGAGGCGCTACCAGCCCACAGGCTTACTTGGTCTCTTCCTTGGCTGGCGACAGCTCTTTCAAGCCTTTTTCGTAGAGCGGCTTGTTCACCGCGGGAAGGCCGGTCTTCAACTCCTTGTCCAGGAGGTTTTGCTGGACGGCCAGTTTTTCGGCGAGCAGCTTGAAGACTTCGTAAGAAGATTCGGTGGGCTCGCCGTCGCCGTCCTGCACGGTGGAAGCCAGCGCGGCGATTTTGTTATTGAGCTTGATGGGGAAGTTGAACGGGTCCTGATTGCTGTCCGCCCCACCTAGCACCCGAACCCGCATTGCTTCTTAGCCGTGGACCCGGTGCGCGACGTCGCGGCGGTGGAACTGCCAGGGCGAACGCCAGCCCGTACTTACCGCGCGCGGCTGGCCGCCGTTGGTGCCGCCGACCCCCCGGCCGGGCATCCCGCGCTCGACCATCGATATTCGCTGGCTTCCCTCACCAGCCCCGCTCGCACAAGATTCCCCTCAATGTAGCTGCTGATCTTCTCGAATTCCCTTATATACCGCACCGCGTGGTCATAGCTCTCTTCCTGCCAAAAGGGGCTTCCCGTCAACGCCAACATCGCGTTGGCCCGCTTGGCTGTGATGCCTTTCAACGATTTCGTCAGTTTGGGCAATGCCACGGCCGGGGTAGCCAGCAGGTGAACGTGGTTTGGCATGGCCACGAGCGCATGCAAGGCAAAATGACCGAGGACGCTGGCGTTGTACTGAAGGGCTTCTACGACAATGTCCGCGATGGCCGGTTGGCGAAGGTAGAATGCACCATCGCGGGCTTCGTCCAGCAATCGATCCATGGCGGCAAACGCCTCTCCGGAGCTGAGAGTGCCGCGGGGAAAGGCCCGGTGGGATGGCAGACTGTCGTGGAGACGCCAGGTGAGGAAAACGGAACGTTCGGTTTCATAAGTCGTGCGGGAGTCGCCGCCAGTAGAGGGCCATGCCAGGGTAGTTCCCCAGGCACTGCGGAGTTCTCATCGAAAGAAAGGCCGACCGGGGGTCGGCCGCGGACCAGGGGGTCCGACCCACCAAACCACCTGCCCCACAACGAACGTCGTGATATTCTGTTTCTTCGCAAAGGAGACCCACGTGAGAGTCGGCTGCTTCACTCCCCTGTTGTCCCAGTTGCCGTTGCCGGATGTTCTCAAGAAGCTCAAGTCCCTGAACATCGATACCGTCGAGCTCGGCACCGGAAACTACCCCGGCGATCCGCATTGCAAGCTCACCATGCTGGAACACCCGGCCGAACTGGCCGAATTCCAAAGGACGCTGGATGGCGAAGGCTTCTCCATCAGCGCGTTGAGCTCCCATGGCAATCCGCTGCACCCGGACCCTGGGCGCGCCGCGCACGACCGCGAAGTGAGCCGCAAGACCATCCTGCTGGCGGAAAAGCTTGGCGTCCCGGTGGTGGTGGATTTCAGCGGCTGCCCCGGCGATTCCGCCACCGCCAAACAGCCCAATTGGGTCACCTGCCCATGGCCGCCCGATTTTCTCGAAATCCTGAAGTGGCAGTGGGAGGAGGTGGTCGCGCCCTATTGGATCGAGCGCGCCAAATTCGCCTCCGATCACGGCGTTCGCATCGCCATCGAAATGCATCCCGGCTTTGTCGCCTACAGCCCGGAAACCATGCTCAAGCTGCGCGCCGTCGCCGGCGCCTCCATCGGCTGCAACTACGATCCCAGCCACATGTTCTGGCAGGGCATCGATCCCATTGCCGCCATTCGCCTGTTGGGCGACGCCATCTTCCACGTGCATGCCAAGGACACGCAAATCTACCAGCGCAACCTGCCGCTCACCGGTGTGCTCGACACCAAGCCCTACACCGACGAGCGCAACCGCGCCTGGATCTTCCGCACTTGCGGCTATGGCCACGGCGAAGAGTGGTGGCGCGAATTCGTATCCACTTTGCGCATGTTCGGCTACGACTACGTGCTTTCGATCGAACACGAAGACAGCCTGATGTCGCCCGAAGAAGGGCTGACCAAGGCGGCCGCGTTCCTGAACGGCCTGATCGTACGCCAGCCCCCCGCTGCCCCCTGGTGGGTATGAGCCAGGGCGGCTCGATGACAGCCGATTCCAACCTGGTCGAGATCGTGGACACGGCGGTTGCCGACGCGGCCCGGCGCGCCGGTTCCTGGCTGCTCTGCCGCCTGGGTTGCACCGATTGCTGTATGGGACCGTTTCCCATCAGTCTTCTGGACTCGCAACGGCTACAAAACGGCCTGGCCCAGTTGGCTGCCATCGATCCGGCCCGTGCCCGCCAAATTACCGCGCGGGCCCAGGCGGCGGCCGAGCGTCTGCGCACGCTTGCGGAAGAGGCTACCGAAAACGACCCTTGCCCGGCGCTCGACCCGGCCTCCGGCGGCTGCGATCTCTATGCCTTCCGGCCCCTAGTCTGCCGCACCTTTGGCCCGCCCCTACGCATGCCGGAGGGTGGATTTGCGGTCTGCGAGCTGTGCTTTAACGGCGCGGCGCCGGAAACCGTGGCGGCCTGCGCAGTCTCTGTAGATGCCGAAGCCCTGGAAGCGCCGTTGCTAAAGGCACTCGAAAACCGGGGCGTTAGCGTGCAGGAAACCACCGTTGCGGAGGTGATCGGTGCGTAAACACACGCCGACTCTTCTGCCTCGATAGCCCTTTAGAGTAAACCGGATATACCTGGTATGGAGCTCGTAACCAATCCCGCCTCGGGGCGCGTCCAAACTCCAACGTGCGGTGTGTCTGGGCCACGTTCGTGGTGACCGGTTTCGCGCTTACGGGCGCGATGGCGCAAATTCCGGCGCCCGATCTGGAAGCCGACAACGAACCGGTCATCTCCGCGCCGAGCGTCGAGCCTGCCCCAGTCGCCGTGCCTCTCAACTATCAACAGCGCATCGCCGGCGTGATTCCCGATTATCAGACCGTGCGCGAATCGCTCCCCAACGTGCTCCCCCTTACCGCCGCGCAGAAATGGGAACTGGGTTGGCGCGAAACCGTGGATCCGTTTAACATCGCCACTACCTTCATGACGGCCGCGTTTTCCCAGGCCGGCAACCAAACCCCCAAGTATGGCGAAGGCTGGCCGGCGTATGGCATGCGGGTCGGGGCTGCCATTGGCGACAACGCTACCCAGAGCGTTTTCAGCGCCGGGCTGGTGGCATGGGCGCTCCACCAGGACCCGCGCTACTTCCGCTACGGCCCCGGGCATCGCATTGCCTCCCGGGTCGGCTATTCGATCTCCCGCCTGCTGGTTTGCCGCCAGGATTCTGGCAAATTCGCCTTCAATGCATCCAATATATTTGGTATGCTAATGGGAATCGCTGCGTCGAATGCGTACTACCCGGCGGCCAGCCGAAGCGGGAACGTGATGTTGGGTCGCATCGGGACAAGCATGACGGGCGGGGTTACGGGAAACCTGATGTCGGAATTTTGGCCGGATATTCAGCGTCTCTTGCCGGCCATGCAACGAAAACTCTTGGGCCGGAAGAAAGACGAAATCCAATAAGCAAGGTGAAATTAACCATGCCGCGTAGGCAATACCTGCACTTCCCTTGCAGAATCTGCATTTGCCGCGGCCGAATCGAAGTCCTACCCGCCACGGCGGACGGGTCGCGCTGCCGAAGTCTCCTCACAACGCCCTTTGCACGCATAGTTGCCGTGCCGCCGCTGGCCAGGCGGCCGAAGATGGTGCCAACCGTGCATCGGCGAAACAGGCGCGATGAATCAATGCGACAGAATCGGCGCTAAGTCGACTTCGCCGATGAGATCGAAACTGTTTTGCTACATGACGCCACGAATGAACGCGGATGAATGTCGCCAGTACCCAGCGTTTATGAGGCTTTGCTTCCTCAGCATGCGCGATTATTTATGACGCTCTGTATAGGTTTTTGTCTGCTGCTCGCCGGTCTGGTGGCGGCATGGCCGCTGAGGGCCGCCGAATCCGCCCCTGTAAGGGTCGAAGCTCGCCTCCTCACCCCGATTACCACTTACAGCACGCGTACCGGCTCCACTTTCGAGGCGGCCGTCACCACTCCGCTCTGCGGACTGGAGGGCGAGCTTCCGGAAGGTACCGTGATTCGCGGTTCGGTATCCCACCTTCATCGTGTCGGCCTGGGTTTCCTCCATGAAACCGCTTCCCTGCGGCTGGAATTCTCCACCGTCCACCTCGCCGATGGCAGCGACTACCCGGTGGAGGCTCACTTGGCGTCCATCGATAACGCTCGCGAACGGGTCGATTCCCATGGCACGATCCATGGCGAACGCGCCACCTCGACGCTCTCCAATCGCTTTTCCGAAAGGCTGGCATTCCTTGCCATGGGCCATCCCATGGCCATGATTCCCTTATTCGCCATCGAATCCGGCTTCTTTCGGTTTCCGGATCCGGAGATCCACTACCGCCGCGGCACGGAGTTCAACCTGGATGTGCGGTTTCCCGAGGGCATGGGAGAGGTTTCGGCCTGTGAAGCCGCGCCGATGGATCTGAGCCTGGACGATCGACTGGAGCTCGACCGGATTGTCGACGAGCTTCCCTATTGGAGCTATTCCAAGCGCCAGCGCCAACCCATCGATCTGGTGAACCTGATGTTCGTCGGCTCCCAGGAATCGCTCGAGCGCGCCTTCAACGGCGCCGGCTGGACCGGCTCCCGCCCCAATTCCATGCGCAACGGCATGGGGGCAATTCGCGCTATCGTGGAAAGCCACGAGTTCAGCGACGCGCCCATGCGTACCCTGATGCTGGACGGCCATGAACCCGCCCTCCGCCTGCAAAAGAGCCTCAATACTTTCGAAATGCGCCATCATATGCGGATCTGGGCGCGCGACGACGAATGGCGCGGCCGCCAGCTCTGGGCTTCGGCTGCTACCCAGGACATCGGCACTACCTTTTCGTTCCATCCTTTCGGTTTCACCCATCAAATCCAGGTGGAAGTGGACCGCGAGCGCGACAAAGTGGTCAGCGATCTGGTCTATACCGGGTGCGTGGACTCGGTGACCTACGTGCAGCGGCCGGAGTCGTTGCGCCAATCCGGCTTTGTTTACCGCCGAGGCGTATCGAGCGATTCCCGCGTAGCGGTGGTTTCGCTCAATGCCTGCGAGCAGCCGCGCCTCGATCTGGTCGGCGGCCCGGAGCCGGCCGGTCCGCGTACTCTGGTCAAGTTCGTGCGCCGCGTCACGCTCACCGCGCGCAATCACTTTCTGCGCGACAACTGGTACTGGAGAAGCGCCGACGCAGCCCGCATCGCATTTGTCAGGCTTCGCGATTGGGACCGCCAGTCCCGCCAGGAAAGCCGGGCCCGGCAACGCGAGTTCGGCATCGCCGCCAAGGTCACAGTCTCTTCCGGCGGCACCTACTAACTCGCACTCGCGAATACGGTAGCGTATCGAGGTCGAAGCTGTCAGCCATCAGCTTTCAGCGGTCAGCCACATCCAAGCGGCTGATTGCTGAAAGCTTGCCGCCGGCTTCTCAGGCTTCGGCCATCAAGGTCTGGTACGGTTTCCCGGTTTCCTGGGCATCCATCACCGCGATTGCGGCCACGTTGACGATATCGTTCACCGACGATCCGCGCTGCAGCACGTGGACGGGCTTGGTAAGGCCTGCGAGCAGCGGGCCGATCATCTCGCCGCCGCCCAAGGTCTGCAGCAGCTTGTAGGCGATATTGGCCGATTCCAGGTTGGGAAATACGAGCACGTTGGCGCCGCCTTTTAAACGGCTGAAGGGGTAGGTTTCTTCGATGATTTTCGGCAGCACCGCCGTATCGGCCTGCATCTCGCCGTCGATCGTCAGGCCGGGCGCGCGCTTGCGCACCAGGTCCACCACCGCGCGGGCTTTGGCGGACAAGCGGTGGTTGGTGCTGCCGAAATTCGAGAACGAGAGCACGGCCACGCGCGGCGTCTGTCCGAATCGGCGGGCTTTTTCGGCGGTCATGATGGCGATCTCCGCCAGCTCCTCGACGTCGGGTTCGATATTGACCGTAGTGTCGGCCAGAAAATACAGGCCGCCCTTGGGCGCGATCAGCACGTAAACGCCCGCCACTTTGCGCAGCTCCGGCCGTACCGCGATCACCTGCAGGGCCGGCCGGATGGTGTCGGGATAGTGGGTGGTCAACCCGCCCACCAGCGCATCGGCGTCGCCCATGTGCACCATCAGGCTGGCGAAGGTCACCGGGGCGCGCGCCATTTTCGCCGCTTCGGTGGGGGTTACGCCCTTGCGCTGGCGGAGGCGGTAGAGCTCCTCGGTATATTCGCCGATGCGGAGAAAAGACTCCGGGTCCACGACTTCCACTCCGCTCAGATGGAGGCGCATCTCCGCCGCCCGCGCGCGAATCGTCTCGGCGTTGCCCAGCAGCACCGGCGCGGCGATTTTCTGATCCAGCAGAATCTGGCAGGCGCGCAGGATCTTGGGCTGTTCGCCCTCCGGAAAAACCACCCGTTTGGGGTCGCGCTGGGCTTTGTGGATGATGCCGCGCATCACTTCGTTGGCGCGGCCCAGACGGCGCTCCAGCTCTTCGCGATACTGGGCCAGGTCGACCGGTTGCTGCGCCACGCCGGTTTCCATGGCCGCCTGCGCCACCGCCGAGGCTTCCCGGATCAGCACGCGAGGATCGAAGGGCTTGGGGATGATGTATTCGCGGCCGAACGAGAGCCGCTCCACGCCATAGGCCTGCAACACCGAATCGGGCACGTCTTCCTTGGCCAGCGCGGCCAGGGCGCGCGTGGCCGCCAGCTTCATCTCGTCGTTGATGCTGGTGGCGCGCACGTCCAGCGCCCCGCGGAAAATGAACGGGAAACCCAGCACGTTGTTCACCTGGTTGGGATAATCCGAGCGTCCGGTGGCCACAATGGCATCGGGCCGCGCGGCCAATGCCACGTCGTAGGCGATCTCGGGGTCGGGGTTGGCCAGGGCGAAGATCAGCGGATCGGGCGCCATGCTTTTCACCATCTCGGGGCTGACGGCGCCGCCGGTGGAGAGGCCGAAGAACACGTCGGCGCCTTCCAGGGCCTCGGTCAGCGTGCGGCGGTTGGTATGCGCCGCAAAGCGGGCCTTGTAGGGGTTCATGCCTTCGGTGCGCCCTTCGTAGATCACGCCCTTGGTGTCGCACATCAGGATGTTCTCGCGGCGCACGCCCAGGTTGACGTAATGCATGGCGCAGGCCAGCGCGCTCGCCCCCGCGCCGTTGAAAACCACCTTCACCTCTTCGATTTTCTTGCCCGCGATTTCGAGCGCGTTCAGCAGGCCGGCGCCGGAGATGATCGCCGTCCCGTGCTGATCGTCGTGGAACACCGGGATCTTCATGGTGCGATGCAGCTCTTCCTCGATGGCAAAACATTCGGGGGCCTTGATGTCTTCGAGGTTAATGCCGCCAAAGGTGGGCTCGAGCAACTGGCAGGCGCGGATGACCTCGGCCGGGTCGGTGGTGGCGAGTTCGATATCGAACACGTCGATATCGGCGAAGCGTTTGAACAGCACCGCTTTGCCTTCCATCACCGGTTTGCCGGCCAGCGGGCCGATATTGCCCAGCCCCAGCACGGCCGTCCCGTTGGTGACCACGGCCACCAGGTTGCCCTTGGCGGTGTAGCGATAGGCCAGTGACGGGTCCCGCTCGATTTCGAGACACGGCACGGCCACGCCCGGCGTGTAAGCCAGGCTGAGATCGATTTGCGTGCGGCACGGCTTGGTCGGCGTGACCGCAATCTTGCCGGCAGGCGCCGACGCGTGATATTCCAATGCGTCTTCGGGACGTATCTTCATGGATACAGCCTCGCTGGATCATACGATATCAGGTGGCGGAAGCGATGGTGCGGGGAATTATATCCGCCAAGGGAAATCCGGCGGCCGGGGCCAGGCCGCGAGATGCCGGCCTGCCGTCAGCGGAACAGCACGACCCGGGCCCGGTGGCCTTTACATAATTTCTCGTCGCTGGTGTAGAGGACGGCGTTGGTTGCTTCAGCCAAGGCGATGTAGGTGGCATCATAGGCGGTGAAGTCGTGCCGTAGTTCCCAAATACGGCCTATCAATGGCGTGTGCGAATAACGCTCCGCCGGCAGCGCCGCGAGTCCAGTGAGAAATTGCTCGCTGCGATCCGCCCCGATTGGCCGGCCAGCCACCAGCCTTCGAACCGCACTCACGACTTCGACATCGATCAAATGCGGAACAAGGAAAGACTCGTCGCGTCCGGAAAGGCGGCGTCTAATGGAATCGGCCAGGGCGCCGTTGGTGAGGAGTTCGACCACCACGGAGGCGTCCAGAACGATCATCGCGAGTCTCGCAGTTCGCGTATTACTTGCGCAGGGCTCTTTTTGGCCCGGACGGGCTTCGCCTGTTGTGTGCGCTCCAACCACTCCTGCATGGTGGGCCGCTCCGCCGCGCGCGCCAATTCTCTCTTGAGGAAATCGGAAAGGCTCATGCCTTCGCGAGCCGCCCGTGACTTCAGAGTGCCATGCACGTGTTCCGGGACGTCCCTCACCTGGATCATCTTCGACATGTCCTAAGCATACAAACATGTGCTGCACATGTCCATCCGGACCGCGTAGCCGTTGGCATGCTTGCGGCCGCGCGCCCTAGTCTTTGTTGCCCAGGACGTAGATGACCCAGGGTGCGATGGAGGTTTCAGTCAGCCACGCGTAGGGCTCCTCTTCGCGTCCCAACGGTTGGAAATGAGCGACAAGGTCGAGCCCGGATGCGGCAAACAGATTCAGGTAGTCTTCGTGAAACCACACAAGGTCTACCACCGGGCGCGCGTCGGCGACGTCCTTCATCGCGATCCGCACCGTGTCTCCGCTTTTCGCACGGCGGTTTTCCGGAAAATCCCTGGTAGTGAACGACGCCCACTCATGCGTGTAGATTTCAGGCGTGGAGCCGAGCAGGACGATCCGTCCTTCATCGTTCAGCAAGCGCCGCAAACCGCGCAGTAGCTCGCGCCGCTGCGCGACATCGGGAATGTTGTCAAAGGCGAATGCGGACAGAACCAGGTCGAAGCGGGCAGGCTCGAAGGCGCTGAAGTCGCCATCGCCGATTAATCGATAGGTTCCGTTCGGGTCGGCGTTTCGAGCCAGCTCGATCATGCTGCCCGATATGTCGACGCCGATTGCATTGAAACCGAGCTTCTTCAGGAACCTCGTGGACCGGCCGGCGCCGCAGCCGAAATCGAGAGCTTCGCGTCCGGCGGCGTGCGCGCCGACGATCGCGGGCAAATCGCGGTATGCCAGATAGTAAGTGCCGGGGAACTCCAGGGTCGCGTACGCCTTCGCTCTCTCGGTATCGTCGTACACGTTGGAAAATGACACGATTCGCTGTCCTTCATGAGTTGTAGTTCGATTCATTGCAGTTTCCCCCGCGCGTCCACTGTCCAAATTGTTTCCACGGTTTCGCCGCGCACTCCGTAGACGCGCTCGTGGAGATTCACGGCCACGCAAATGTGATTGGGGATGACGCGGACGCGCTCGCCTATGTCGAACGTGCGCTCGGCGCATGCGAGGTCGATGAAGCCATGCTCCTCGTTCATCTTGTGGAAGCGCGCGCCGGGCGCCTCAATGACACGGCCGAAAGTGAGTTCGGACGAAGCCGACAGCCGGTCCGAGGAGAACGTCTTAGATCCACCGTCGATGATCATCTGCCCAGCGTGAGCCGTGGAAACCACCGTGGCGAGAACCGCGGCGGCGCAATCCTCCAACTGGCAGGCGCCGCACGCGACCGTATTCATGTCGTTGAACACGTAAGTGCCGGGGCGGATTTCCGTCAGACCTTCGATTTCGTGGGAATGAAACAGGGTGGGCGTGGATCCGCCGCTGACGATCGGCGTTTCGATTCCCGCGCGGCGGAAATCGGCCAGAATCGACGCCAGCAGCGCGCGCAGTCGATCGAGCGCGCGCAGGCCGCTCTCGCTCAGTACTTTGATGTGGCCGGGATAAAAGGCAATGCCCCGAAGTTTGAGGTGTGGCAGTTTTTCCAGGCTCTCGGCCAGGTGGAGCAATTCCTCGCCCGGCGCCACACCCACGCGGCCCAGGCCGACGTCGACTTCCGCCAGCGCGCCCACTTCGAGCCGCGCGGCGCGGGCGGCGTCGGAAAGCTGGCGCGCCGCGAAAACGCTGTCCAGCGCCACCGTCACGTTGGTTTTGCCGGCAATCCGCATCAGCCGTTCCAGCTTGGAGTGGCCGATCACCGGATATGCCACCAGCAAATCCTCGGGACCCGCGTCCACCATGACCTCCGCTTCGGAGACTTTGGCCACCGTGAGGCCCGCCGCGCCGCCGGCCAGTTGGCGCTTGCCGATCAGCACCGATTTGTGGGTCTTGGTGTGAGGACGCAGGCGCAGGGCATGCTCGGCTGCGTACCGAGCCACTCGCGCCAGATTGCGCTCCATTACATCCAGGTCCACGATCAGCGCCGGGGTATCGATTTCCGCGACAGTCATCCCTCCAGAATATGGGGCTGGCGGGGATTGTTTTTGAAAACTATTAAAATAAAATACTACTGTGATACATTAGTACCATGATCGTAGAACGAGTACAGACCGGCGTTCGGATGGAAAAACGGATCTTGAAGGTTCTCAAGGCAATTGCGGAACTCAAGGACATGTCGCTCGGCGATCTCCTGGAGGGCATCGTGTTGCATGCTTTTGAAGGGAAGGGCGCCTTCACCGAAGAAACCCTAGCCCAGATCGTCCGCCTCCGCGAAATTTACGGGCTCACTCTGACAGCGACGGATAGCCACCAACTCACCGAGGAACAGCCATCGTGAAGCGGACTCTCCCTCTCATGCTGGCGCCGCTCCCTGAAGACCTTACCTAATGGTTGCCTTAGCCGGGGCAGGCTCGTTCCCCCTTTGCGCTTCGACAAGAAACCGTGTAGCATGTCCCTGTAGAACATATAGGGGAGAGATGGGCGAAGAGCGAATCGGCCTGCCGCAGGGAACCTTGGATCTGCTTATCTTGAGGACGCTAGCTCTCGGGCCGCAGCACGGCTGGGGGATTTCCGAGCGCATCCAGCAGATCTCGAGCGACGCCGTTCAGGTCCAGCAGGGGTCGCTCTATCCGGCGCTGCATCGGCTGGAACGGCGCGGCTGGATCAATGCGCGCTGGAGCGCATCGGAAAACAATCGCCGCGCCAAATACTACCAACTCACCCGCACCGGCCGCGCCCGCCTCGAAACCGAAACCACAGCGTGGCGCAAGCTCGTGGCGGCCGTCGATCGGATCCTCGATACGGCGTAGACCGGGCAAGGAAGCATCAGGCGTTATCGAGCCAACTGACACGGGAGAAGAGAAGGTCGCCATTTTGAGGCGGCATTTGCTGGAACAGGAGCCGGTTTCCAAGTTCCGTAATGAGTTTGGGTTGCAGCCCACGGCGATCTGTCGTTGGCAAAAGGAGTTTCTCGAGAACGGCGCCGCCGCCTTCCAGGCCAAGGCTCGCTCCGATCGCCAGGCCGAACAGTGCCATCGACGCAGCGGAGGCGGCTACGATCATCGCGATACGTGGCGAGGGGATTCCCGTCCGCCGCCTCCGCCGGCGTTCGCCGGGCGCCCGCCAGGGCGATTGGTTCAGTTCAGTGGAACCGGGCACGCTCCGTTTCCGCCCGGCAGAAACTGCGACACACAAACGGCGCTGGCCAGAAGACGCGGCGGCGACTCCAATTCGAGCGCGCCAAGAGTGGCCCCGCCGCGGAGGCTCAGGCCGCGTTGCTTCGCGCCCGCTGGAAGACATTGCGGGCGTTATCCGCGTACACCTTCTTCAACACGCCGTCAGGCAAACCGAAGCCATGGAGTGGCCAGTGGTAGTTGAAGAGCTCATGTACGTAAAAGTGCTCGTCGTGGGTTTCCAGGATCCGGAAGGTTGTGCTGAACATGGGCTGGTTGTAACCCAGGTCCGTCCCGTAGAGCACCCGGTCCTGGTGTTTCTGAATGAACTGCGACACGAATCGCGGGATGGGAGCAAGCTCTCCAAAGCGGGCCGAGATGTCGCCATAGAGATTCGGATTACGGTCGAAGATCTGGCCCAGCCGCGCCAGATCCCAGTCCAGATTCATGAGGTGGCAGGCGATGAAGATCGTCTTGGGATGCTTCTTCACCGCACCCTCCAGGCTCTCGATCAGCTCGTTGTGCCCCAGCATGCCGGGCGTCACTTTGATCATCCAGGTGTAGCCGTTCATGAGACCGTCATTCTTCCGGTCCATCGGCTGGTAGGACCAGATG
>Ga0182014_10005584_pt1 | contig 13927 bp, 14 predicted proteins | sample 612S2DmetaG_FD_120489 | JGI IMG/M metagenome (GOLD analysis project Ga0182014, IMG submission 120489) | Permafrost microbial communities from Stordalen Mire, Sweden - 612S2D metaG | ecosystem: Environmental > Terrestrial > Soil > Wetlands > Permafrost | place: Sweden: Stordalen | collected... | reverse complement strand
GTCATGACGAGCGGCACGCATAGAACCGTCTCGATCAGCAGCGCGGTCAGCGCGATCCGCCGGACGAGATAGAAGGTGAGCAGCCGCGGCATCGCCTGTTCCGATCGCTTCGCCTGTTGCGGCGCTCTTTCACCGACCTCGCGCCGTCGCGCGGCGCCATGCGGCGGCTGTCAGGCTTCTTGCACCCATGTCTCCTTCGGAGGCTCGATGTCGAACAGGCGATACACCAACATGGCGACCTGAGCGCGCTGCTCGTTCCGGCGCGGCGTTTGCGACCTTGGCCCCATATTCACAGGCAGCCTGAACCCGAATTTGTCAGACACGCCGCCCCGTTCGATCCAGAAGGCGTCGTAATCCGCGTGCATCTTACGACGTTGATATCCCGCATCGGCATTGATCGTGTGCGTCAGGTTGGAGACCGCGCGCAGACTTTCCGAACCTGTCGCGCGCGCAAAAGCGGATGCCGCCGCAAACACGGCCATTTTCGGTCTCAGCCCGGACAACGCCCGTGTCGCCGCGACAATGCGGACCTTGGCGTCGGCGCCGGCATGTGAAGACGGGCCTTGCAGACCGCCAATCAGCAGAGCGCGCTCTCCGCCGCCCAAAGTGGTGATCAGGAACGTAAGCCGGGCAAGCTCCAGACCGTCCGCCTCGTCGGTAAGCGAGAAGCTGAGTTCCCCTTCCTTGTAACAATAGCGCGCGGGATCGAGCGTGAGGCGATAGCTCTGGCCGCGCTTTCCTTGCAGCGTTCCGAGCTCGACGCTCGAAACGGACCAAATGGCCGCGAGCGCGGTCGCCGGCAGCGTCATGGCTGTAAGGTTATAATGGGAGCGCAACATCCCGACGCGCTCGGCCATTGAGAGGCGGTGGACGGCGTAATTGCCAAAAGGCTTCGCGAAAGTCTGCAGAGGCGCCGGCGAGAGCGCTCTCGCTCTCTCGAAGTCGCTGAGAAACATGAGCCACGTCCCGGCCGAACGCGGATCGCGCAACGCCCGCACCAAGAAGAATGCCGCGCCGATGAGCGAACCGGTCGCGAGGATCTCCATCGTCCGCCGCCAGATAATTCTCAGCGACTGTCCCAGCCGCGACGGCATGGTTAGAATATTACTATCGAGTTGATGCACATTATCCGCTTCTGTTTGCACAGGAAACACCTTTCGCCTCGGCTGCATTGGCGTCTCCGGGCATTCCGAAGCTGTCAAATAGGGCAAAACCAAACTCCTCGGTGGTTTGCAGGCCGACGTCGATTCGAAATCTGGCGTTGACGTTGAATTAGCGTCCCGATCAAGACCGCGGCGACGTTCCAGCTTTCTTGCCGTCATCCAGCAATCGCGGCGCAGACGGCGTCGCGGCGCGCATGGCCCCGCAAGGCGTCCTCGCTGCAACGCGAATGGACTCCTCGCTTCGAAGAAGGATCTGAAGATTATTCCTCCGCGACAACGCATCGGCGCTTGATCCGGAGAATCGCATTGAATTCAGAAGGAATCCTGCCGCGCGCCCTCATCGCCAACATGCCGCCGGCGCGACCGGCGAACTGCGCACCCGTCGATCCCGGCCAATTTCAAATCGACCGTCCGCGGAGAATTAGGATAACACACCTTCGCTGACGAATTACTGACGAGCGCAACTTATTCGGAAATGGACCAGTGTCATTTTGCGTGGGCACTATTCCCGCGAGGTCGGCGCCATTCAAAGTTAAGGGGTTCATCCTCAATCTCTGTTGCGGCCTTGAATGAGAGTGGGTCAAGCCATAACTTTACATTGTGAAAAGGAAGTCAAGATGGGCTCCTGGGCTCGGCGTAGGAATTCCGGGCGCGGAACAGATTCATGGCCAATGGATGATTTTGGCGGTCGGTGAAGGAGGTGGCGTGTGTCCAGACTGCGGGAAACAGTCGTCTCACCGGCACGGCTGGCATGAGCGTCATCTGCAAGACTTGCCGGCGCAAGCCCCGGGTGTGACCGTGAAGCTTCGCATCCAGCGCTGGCAATGTCGAAACAAAGGGTGCAAGCGGCAAACCTTCGCCGCGCAACTGCCCGAGACAGCTGCTCCTCTGGCGCGCCGCATTGGTCGGGCAGCGGAACTCGTTCATCGCTTTGGCCATGCCGCCGGCGGCCGGCCAAGCGAACGGTTATTGAAGCGCATCGGCATGCCGACCAGCGAGATACGATCCTGCGCTCTTTCAAACGGCAGACGAAGGCGCGCCGCGCCGAAACGAGCGTGCGCATGCTGGGCGTTGATGATTGGGCGTGGCGAAAGGGTTCCACTTATGGGACCATCACGGTGGACCTGGAGCGGCGTGAGGTGATCGACCTTTTGCCGGATCGTTCGTCGAGCGCGGCAGCGGACTGGCTCAAGCAACATCCAGACATCGAGATCGTCAGCCGCGATCGCTGCGGTTCCTTCGCCCGGGGCGCACATGAAGGCGCGCCGCAAGCCCGTCAAATCGCCGACCGCTTCCATATTTTACAGAATCTGCGTGAGGCCGTTCAGGCGCAACTCGGCCGCGCCGTCGGGTCCTCCGCTCGCCCTTTATTACCAGCGGACGTCGACGACGAGCGCGAGGCGATGATTTCGCGCAGCGCTCGGGATAAACACCGCGGCGCCGAGCATCGCTGCCTCACCAGAATGGCGAGCCAGCGTTCAAGGCAAGCGACGTTTGAGCGGATCGGTGCCCTGCATACGGAAGGAAGATCCGTCAGCGACATCGTGCGACAGACGGGGTTTGACCGCCGCACGATCGCTAAATGGATCGGGGCTGACGCGCTTCCCCAGAGCAACGCCGTGGCGCCAAAAACGACATCGCCGCGTTATTTTGAAGAATACATCTCACGCCGCTGGACCGAAGGTTGCGTGCGCGGCCGGCGTCTGTTCCAGGAGATCAAAGCGCGTGGCTACACCGGCAGTTTCTCAAACCTTGAGCGGTTGCTGGCGAAATGGCGCGATCCAAAACGCAAGGTGGCGCGACCTGAGCTGCCCGCTGCAAGGGCGCCGTCTGCCGATCGGGCGACGGGGCGATCGATCTCGCCGATCGTCGCCGCGGCGCTGTGCGTCAAGCCGCGCGGAACGCTGACAAGCGCTCAGGAGGCGAATGTTGACGCGCTGAAAAGCGCATGGCCAGACTTCGCCTCCATGCGAGGGCTCGCAATGCGGTTTCGCGGCATTCTGCGAAGCAAGAACGCCGGCAAGCTTGGCGTCTGGCTAAAAGACGCACAGCACTCGGGCCTCTATGCAATGCAGCGGTTCGCACGTACATTGCACAGGGACATTGACGCCGTGAGAAACGCGATCGCAGAGCAATGGCCAAACGGAAGGACAGATCAACCGCCTCAAATCTCTGAAACGGGCCATGTATGGTCGAGCTGGGCCAGAACTTCTACGCGCGCGGCTGTTGCCTTTGTAGGCGCCTCCGCAACAGAGATTGAGGCAGAACCATAAATTGGAGGCTTCTTTTCGAATTTCATCGTTAGCTGCCATCTAACAGGCGCGAACCGAAAGTGCGGTCCATAGGCTGCTGCATCGCCGAATGACCGCAAAACAACAAATGCGCTGGTCGCCGAGAGGAGCGCAGTTCATGCTCAAGGTTCGCACTGCCGTTATGAACGGAACATTCGAACGTGACGACATCGCTCTCGGCCAATCGACGCCCCACCTGCGACGTCGGGCGGCGTAGCACCCCCAACTTTGAGACAGTCTCAGATGAGATATTGTCATCCGGACAAGCGGCGCAACTGAAAATGTCGAGACTTCCACCGTCTGGAGCTTGGCGTGACGGGACGTTGGCAACGGCAGTCATCGTGATTTCCCGAATTTTGGAAAACTTATACCGCGCGACTCCAAGATTGCGGAAACCGTCTGAAAACAACCAACAAGCTGACCTTGCCGCGGCCCTCGCCGCATACGCTAGGGCTCCGGCCGCCTCGGCGGTCGCAATCGGCGCCGGCCGCGCGCCCGAAGTCTCGGCAAGCCGCTGCGCAAAGCGGCTCTTGCCCGACCGTGCGCCACCAAGAACAAGCAGGGATTTGGTGGGCATGCGAGGCCTTAGGGCGGGGGCCGTCCGCATATGCACCGAGATTGAAGCAGACCCCGCCGAAATGGCGCCTGACACGCTCTTTCTCGCTGGCAAAGTCTTTGTGCAATACCGCAAGTCGGGCGGCGCGCGCACCGGCGTTCCGCCGGATTTTTTCATCGGCGCCCTCGTGGCGGTGAGCGGCTTGCCGCTGCTGACGCGCGATGGCGGGCGCTATCGACATTATTTCTCGGGCATGGCGTTGATCGCGCCGGAGAAACGAGCGTGAGGCATTATTAGGTTCCATAAGAAACCTTATGCGAAAATAGTAAACTGCATATAAAACAATGTGTTAACCGCACTAAACAGCGTTTTCGCAAGAACTTCTGGGCCGGCCGAGCCAGGATCAAATCCACCAAACTGGGAAGCCCGGAGGAAGGTCCGTGGGTTTTGGACCTGACGCCCAGGCGCAATTTGCCTTCGCCGTTGGCGCCGCGCATTTGGCGACGAACCGGAGAGGTGCGCACAAGCTCATGGCTGCCAGAGCGAGACCCAGCCGTCGCCTCCCTCAATCTTTCCTGGCAGCGCGCAAATCTCTTCAAGCGTGACGCCGCCGGCGGGTTTCACCTCCCAACCCTGCAGCAAATACCAGGCTTCGAGCGGCGTCAGCGGAAAAGGCTTGTCCGCGGGCCAGGTCGGGGGCCCCTTCCGGCGCGCCACCTCAGGATGCGAACGTTGCGTTCTGTCGGTCTCTGCCATGGAAATCTCTTTAGTTTTTTCGGACTTGGGGCGAGTCTCGGTGCGTCTGGCTCATCCCCGCATCCATTTCCGGCCTCGTGCTATGTCCGAACCGAAGAGCTGCGCTGTCTGGTTTGCTATTGAAAGCCCAAATATCCTCGGAGAACGTCGGTCACTTCGCGCAGTAGAGCTGGCTTCACGTGACCGAGCCGTTCGGCATGACGGGCCTCAATCGTGGCGAGCTTGCACGGACGAACGACCGACGGCGCAGGCAGCCCGGATTGCGCATAGGCGTTACCGAATGGCACATCGCCGGGCCACGCGCGATTCTCGGCGCTCGTGATCATAGCGACCCAAAGCAAACTGTCGCCATCGCCGAGGCGCCCCTGGAGACGACAAGCGCCGGGCGGTGTTGCCGCGTCGAGCGGTCGGCATAAGGAAACGGGACGCGAATCACGTCGCCATGCTTAAAGCTTGGCATAGGCGTTCCGGTCGGCTTCGCTTTCCTATTCGCCGAAGGTCGCGAATGGATCGTCGATCATTGCGGCGCTCGCCTCGGTGAGGATGACGCGGTTTTCCTCGATCTCATAGGCAAGTTCGTCGCCTTCCTTGAGGCGGAGAGCGGCCCGGACAGGCTGTGGAATGGTCGTTTGCGCCTTTGTCGTCAGCTTGCTCGTAATCATGCGAAAATCTCGACAGGAACTTCCTTACAGTAAGGAATTTCCGCCCCGCCTTCAATCCTCGACGCACGCGCTGCAAAGGACGGCTCAGCCTCACATCCCGGGGCTGGGCGATCGCGGCCTTGGCTTTGTCGAGAGAGCCTGTTCGATACGGCGCATGGCCTCCTCCTGTTTCCACTGCGCCCCGACCTTTCGAAGCTCCGCCTCCGGCAGCGCCGCGATCTCGGCTTTCAGGCCGGCTTCGGCCTCCCTGCCGCGCGCGTTGCGCGCTTCGCTGGTTTTCGCATGCTCATGCGGCGACCAGTCCCGGTTCGCCGCGAACCACCATTGATCCATGCGCTCGCGCAGAAGGCGGGCGCGCGTCGCCTCGAGTTCTTGTTGACGCTGCGCTTCGATCTCACGCTTCCGGATCCGCTCGGGATCAGCGGCGAGGCGCGCCGCGGCCTGCCGGATGCTCGATCCGATCTCGGGTCCCATCGCCACGACGGCGCGCAATGTCGCTGACGCGGCCTGCCTCAGCTCAGCCAATCTCCCGGCCTGGTTTTCCGCCAGCTCGCGCAGCGGCTGGATCAGCCGGGCAGCCTGCTGGAAGGCGCGCAGTCGTCCAAAAGTCCTGCCGAGGGTCGCCCGCGCCTGTCCGTCGGCCTCGCGCTGTTCCAGAGGCTGCAGTCCCTGCTGCAGGGCGTCCGCGGCGCCCTGATGGACGAGCCGCGCTCTTTCGAGAAAGCCAAGCGCGCTTGGCGCTTCGGCCTGCCGCGCCAGATTGCGCGCCACGTTCGCCCAAACGTCGGCCTCGCGCAGCGGACGCGCATCGCCGAGCGGACGTCGCCCTGCGACTTCCCGACGCTCGGCCCCATCCGACGCAACAAGATAGCTGACCCGCCGGTGGCGGCTGCCGCCCGCATAGGCAGTGAAGGCGTCGACCGCTCGACTGCCAGCGGGCATGGCCAGAATATGCTCGGTGCTGGTGACGCCCTGCGCCGCCTGCACCGTCAACACATCGCCATAGCTCAAGCGGATCTTTCCGCTGGTTCGATCCCGCAGAGAATCCCAGGCGACCTTGCCGGTGCGGCCTTGCGCACTCCGCAAAATAAGCCCGGCGGCGTCGATGGCCTGAATCTCCAGCACCGAGCCATTATTGCCGATATTGCCGCGCGAGCGCCCCTCGAAGGAAGCATTGACGCGATCGAACAGCCGCACCCGGTCGCCGACGGCGAGCGGCAGTTGATAAGCGGCGGCATTCTGATCGCAGGCGTCGAGCACGACCTGGTCGGCGGAAAGCTCGCCGGCGGCGCGCCTGAGCTTGCGGATTTCGGCGCCAATCGCCCGGGCGTCCGCATTTGTCGGCGCGCTCATTGTCAGCGAATAGTCGGGATCATGCGCGTTAGCCTGCCGGCGCTCCCGCCACAGCGCCGCCGCATGCTCGACCGCCTCGCGATATCCGCCCGGAACCAGCCGCGCCGTCTGATCGGCGCGCTTCAGCGCCAACGCCTCGGCGGCGCGGCCCTCGCGAAACATCAGCGCCGTTTCGCGCTCGCGCTCGCTCTCCTGCCGGATCGAGGTGAGTATTTCGGGGATCGCCTCCGGCCCGAGCGCGCGGCGCAAAAGATCGATCAGCGGGCCGGCCTCGATCGACTGGCACTGTTTGGGATCACCCACTGCGACCAGCTGAAAGCCGCGCTCTTTTTGCAGCTGCATCAGCTCCAGAAACTGCCGGGCGCCTAAAAGGCCGAGTTCGTCGATGATGACGACGCTGTCGCGGTCGAGCGCGATGCGCCCCATCTCGGCGGATTTGAGGAAGCGCGCGATCGCCATGCGATCTTCATCAGCAATGCCGGAACCGGCGAGATCATCCGCCTGCCGCCAGGCGAGCGCCGCGCCATAGACGCGGCGGCCATCGGCTCGCCAGGCGTCGACCAGCGGCGCAAGCGCCGTCGATTTGCCGGAACCAGCGACGCCGATCGCGATCGCAAGCCGCCCGCCCGTCCCCAGCGCATCCATCAAAGCGCGCTGCGTCCGTCCATGCCCGGTCGATCCAAAGTCCTTGTTGCTACGCGCGACAGCCGCGTCGATCTGCGCCAGGCTCAGCGCGCCGCTTCGATCGGCCGCCGCGACTTGCGCCAATTCAACCAGTTCGGTTTCGCGGGCAATATGCAGGGTGGTCGTCGCCTCGAGCATCTCGCGGCCATGCGCGTCGCGCCTGACGCCCCAGACGAGCCCGACCTCAACGCCCTCCTGCCGTACGCCTTTCGCCGCGAAGGCGTCCATGACGGCGTCAATGTCGGCCGGGCTTTCCACCCCGGAGGCGATCAGCCCCCGCGCGGCCGCGATCCGCGCCGCCGCGCCATTGACCACGGCGCGCTGGCGCAATGACTTGTCCAGCATCCCGAGCGCCGCCTCATAGGCGACGGCGATCCGCGCCGCGCGCTCCGGCTTCTCCCGCGGCGGCGCGCGGTTCAGAACGCTCTCATGCGTCCAGCCGAGCGCCCGCGCCTGACGGCGCCAGGCCGCCCAGTCGCTCATGTCATCCTGCTTGACCTGACGCGGATCGCCCTGGACGCCGCGCTTGGCGAGGCCGATCTTTCGCGCCGGATCGAGACTGTCCCAGTCGAGGCCGAGGTCTTTGGCGTAAGCGCGCGCGGCCTCCGCGCCATTCATCGACCGCTTGGAGAAAGCCTCCAGCACGTGCCTGGGGATGGCGGCGATTCGCGCCGCGCCGGTTTCTTCATCGAGAACGACGTCGACGCCGAGCTGGCGCAGCTTTGTCGCCAGCCGCGCCTGATAATAGGCGCCAAACTCATGCACCCGGCCCTCCAGCCGCTGCAGGTCGAGGCCGCCGACGCGGCCCTCCGCCGTTAGCACGACATTCGGAATGGCGACATGGGTGTGCAGCTGGGGGTCGCCCGCGACTTTCAGCGTGACGAGTTCGGTGTAAGCCTCGCCCGTTTCAGGATCGACGCGCGGCGTCTCCACCGTCGGCCGGCTGGCGTAATGATCGAAGCTGATCCAGCCAATCTGGCCGGGATCGTAACCGCCGCGCCCCGCCTTGCCCTTGCGCGCCCGGCCGATCTCCGCTTCGACAAAGGAGAGCGCTTCCCTGACGGCGTTTTTATGCGCCTGCATGATGATCGCCCGCTCGGCCTGCGTCGGCGCAAAGGCCCAGGCGAGCGAGACCGATTTGTCGGCGGACCAGCAAAGATCAATATATCCGATGCGCGCCCGCGTCGCCGACAGCGCCTCTACGAGCTGACCCGGCCGCAGCGCCTGCCCATCGGCGCGCCGGCCGGCGGCGATATTCGCCCGCTCTGCCTCTTTCAGCGGCCTGTCGGCGCCAACGCCGAAGATTTCCAGAAAGCGCCGGCGCAGGATCTGCCCTCGGCCCTCAGGTAAAGCCTCGCCGTCGGCCCGCCGACCGCCGAGAATATGCTCGATCTGTTCCGGCCGCGGCGGCTGCAAGGGATCGAGATGGAGTTCTTCGGCGAGGCTCCGCGTCGCCCGCTGGATCTGCTTGCCGGGAATGCGGCTCCCATCCGCCCGGGCGCCGCTGAGCACGGCGGCGATCTCATCCAGCGAGGGCGTCCGGTTCGGATCAAGGCCGAGGCGTTTGGCGAGCGACGGGTCCATGTCCCGCCGCGGCTCGGCGGTTGCGGTATCCCATGACTCCGGCGTCAGGCCGCGCTGATAATAGGCCGCAAGTTCCGCGTGGGCTTTCGGGAGGGTTTGCTCGAGCAGATGGGCCGCCATGGCGATCGCCGCCGACGGCGCCCCGGCCGCTCCCGTGCGATAGGTGAGCATCCCCTCAAATTCCCTTCAGCCCGTCCCGAACCGCCCCGGCGACGGCCGATCCGACATCGGCCGGCAGGCGGCGCATGACCTCGCCGATCGCTGCGAGTTCCGCGTGCTGTCCATTCATTGTCGCGATGAGTTGGCCGATCATTTCGGTCAGCGGCTGTTCCGCCTCCGTCGGCGTCGCCGCGGCGCGCAGGATTTCGCGCAGCATTTCGCTATGGGTCCCTTGGATCTCGAGCATCAGCCCGAGCCCCTGCTCCAGCCGCGCGATCGCTTCGCGCAGGGCCGCGATCTCGCTGGCTATCTCCGACGATTCTTTCGCCATTTGCCTTCCCCGTTTCCACCTGATTATAGTGTGAGCCGCGTTGGCGGCGGAAAAATGGCACCTAAGGTGCCTTGGTCTGTAGCGACTCTTAAGACGCAATATACTTCCCGGATTCATCGCGACTTCGCCCGTTTTTATCTCGATCTCGTATCGTTCTAAATGCCGTAATAGCGTCGCATTCACCCCCTCTTGATCTCGTATATCCTCATTAATTCAGGCCCTTGCCCGGCGCGGGAAAAAGCGGATGGCGCGAGTCAAAAAGCCCGTCGGGGAGATCGCGGCGTTCCGCGCGGCGCTCGGAGCCGTTCGCGGCCGAACCGGACGGTCCCCGCTCTATCGCTGGCTGAGGGCTCATCACGACCAGTTCCTAGAGGACTGGACCGAAGCGGCCGATTGGCCGGCCTTCTCCGAAGCCTTTGCCCGCCTGGGGCTGACGGACCGCACCGGCAAGCCCCCGCTTCCCGACACCGCGAGAAAAACCTGGCTGCAGGTTCGCAAGGACGTCGCCAAAGCCAAGACCCGCCAGATGTCCAAGCGCGGGCATTCTCTCGCGCCAGACGAAATCGCGCCGGGCGTGCGCGCCGTCGAGACGCCGGCGCGCAACGTGGATGACGCGCCGCGGCCGCGAATGACCCTCGACATCCGCCCGGCGAGGCCCCGCCTGGACATGGCGGCCGAACGATCGCCGTCTCAATTGAGTACGGCGGCGCCCCCAAGTCCGCCGCCAAGACCTGTCGTGGGCGACGAAGACGCCGATGCGCAGATCCGCCGTGTCCTCGACGAAATCGACGGCGCCAAGGTCCCTATCCCCAAGAAGATTTAAGCCGTGGGTTTGGGCGCGGGTGGCCAAAAGCAGGCGGCGACATATCAAAAAAAACTTGGGCGATAACGCATTTTGCGCGCGGCGTTCGCGCGGGGCGGTGTTTCCTTGATCAGGTTTTCAAACCTGGAAGCCTGATCATGACCCTGAAATCCGACAAAAATGCCAAGCCCTCGTCCTCTGCCGCCGCCAATCCGAAACCAGAGGCGTCAGCCCCAAAACTTATCTTACCGGTGGGACGCGGCTCCCGCGGCAAGACGTTTCTCGCCCGCTGGCTGATAGATCGCGCGCAAATGCAGGGGCGCGAGATCGTCGTCGCCGACGCCGACCGCACAAATCCATCGCTCGCCGGCTATTTGAACGGTGTTCAGGCGCCGCCCAGCGCCGACGACAACGAAATGCGCGAATGGTTCAGGGCTCTTTGCGAACGCCAGATCGCCGAGCGTTTCAATCTGCTGATCGACCTCGGCGGCGGCGACCTGTTGCTCAAACAGATGGCTCGCCGCGTCGATCTCGTGCCGTTCTTGAAAATGAACGGCATTGACGTCGTCGCCATCCATCTCATTGGCCCGGAGCGCGACGACCTCGCCTATCTGCGGGACCTGGAAATCGACGGACTGGTCGCGCCAGAGGCCACCATCCTCGTGCTCAATGAATCGCTCGCGCCCCAGAACCTGTCGATCAAAAGCGCTTTCCAACCGGTGTTCGAACATCAGATTTTCAAAGCGGCGCTGAATCGCGGCGCGAAGCTCGTCTGGATGCCCCGCCTCGACGTCGCGCACGAAATCAGCGCCCGGCGCCTCCCCTTCACCGCGGCCGAGGCCGGCGCCGCGACGGAGGATCTTCCGCCGCTCGGACCCTGGAATCGTCAGCTCATCACCATGTGGCTTCGCGCCATGGAGCACAATTTCGCGCCTGTCGCGTCTTGGCTGGCCTGAACCGAGGGAGGCGTTCCATGCGAAAATTGAATGAACCAGTCGCCTCCCTGCCGCCGCCGGAGAAATCCGGCGGCGGGAGTTCCATGCAGACCAGGCTCGCCGCGCTTATCGATGAGATGCGCCAGGCCGCCCGAAAAACCGGCGTCGAAGCGGACGGCCCCCTCGGTCCGGTGCTGAGCGCTTTTGTCCTCATCCTCGAATGGCTCGGCGTCTGCATCGCCGAGCTGCGCAGCATTTCTGTCGAATACGGCAGTCAGGCGCTGCAGCGACTGCAAGCGGTCCGAGCCGCCGACGAAGCGGCGACGACCCGGATGCAGACGCAGATGGAGGCGGCCAAAGTGCGGATTCTGCAGGAATTCCGGTACGACATCGCCAGGGACTTCGACAAACTCACGGCCGGCCGCGTCCGCGCCGAAATCTGGAAAATCAGCCTCGTCGCCGCTCTTGTTCTCGCCGCCAGCGTCGCGACGAGCCTTGCCGTGGGCTATCTCTGGGGGCGCGCCACTGCCGAGGCGTCGATCCATGAGACGGAGTCCCGTCTCATCGCCGCATTCAGGGATGGTCTCCCGGGCGCCAGCCATTGGGTTGGTCTGATGAGCTGGAACGACATCATGCTTGCACTGGAGCAATGCCATGAGCGCCCGGGCCTTGTCTCCGTCCAGCATGATCGCCGCGCCTGCTATGTACCGCTCTGGATCGAACCGGAAAAGGGGGCGCCGGACGCTGTAGTCAACGACCTCATCTCCGAAACGCGCCGATTACAGGAGCAGGCGCACGCGCCTGAGCCGCAAAATCAAGCCGGGCCGGAGGACGCCGCTCCTCTCAAGCCCGGATCCGCGCAGCAAAGGCCGAAATCTTCCCGATGATTTCCGGCCCGCGTCAGGATTAAGGGAGGGACCATCAAGTCGGGCGTCAATGCGAGGCGGCGCCCGACTCCTCAATAAAGCGCGCCGCCGCCCGATAGATCGGCGCCCCCTCCCCTAACTCCATCCGAAACATTTGCGGCCAGCGTCGGCGTCCCAGGCCCATCAGACTTCCGCGAAGGGGTTGCGGATGGTCAAGCGACCGGCGATGACCCGGCCATCCTGCATATCCTCGGAAAGCAGCGTCTGGCAGCCAGCCTCCAGCGCCGACGCGACGATCAGGGAATCGTAAAAGGCGAGACCATCGCGCTGCGCGATTTCCAATGCGGACTCATGCGTCGCCAGGCTCAGTCCTCGCGGCTCCTTGCATAGCGCCCGAAAAACCGCCAGGGCCTCTTTCACCTCGGGCCAGGGCCGCTGCAGCTTGCGGCGCGCCACGTTAGCGAATTCATTGAGAACCTGAACGCTGATCACGCCGCCTTTTGCGAGGAGGCTCCTCGCCGCGGCGGAGCGGCGATCGTCCGTCGCCGTGGCGTAGACGAGGATATTCGTGTCGAGGAAGACCTCACCGCTCATTCGCCTCGTCCCGGCTGAAGCTGAAGCCGGGGGGCAGGCTCCATTGCAGCGCTTTCAGCCGCTCCACCGCCTGCTCGCGGCTCCGATCCCGGCTCACGCGGAACGCCCGATCGCCGGCGATTTCGATTTCGATCTCGTCGCCCTCCTTGAGGCCGAGCGTCTCAACGACCGATGCGGGCAGCCGCACCGCAAGGCTATTGCCCCATTTCCCAACCTGCATCGCCTGGCTCCCTTGGATACACATGACAATAGTATATCGTAACCCTACGTGCTTCAAAAGCCGGACCACGGCGCACGAGACGCCGTTCTGGACACGCCCCCGTGAAGGGGCGACCCCATTGCCCGATCGCCGTGGCCATCGCGGAAAGTTTCGATCCACGCCCCCGTGAAGGGGCGACCCGGCCGTGGATTGGTGCGGCATACTGTTTGGGAGTTTCGATCCACGCCCCCGTGAAGGGGCGACTCCCGATCTTCGGGACACGCAGGAGGTGGTGGGGTTTCGATCCACGCCCCCGTGAAGGGGCGACCGACCGCCAATACGATCCATCGGCGTTGACATTGCCCCCAAGTTTTATCCATGCGTGAGTTCGCTCCGGCGGTTGCAATTGCCCTTTCGGGCGGTTTCAGCGGCGGGAGCTGGCGCGGAGCCGTCGGCGGAGCGCAGCGCCAGATCCCGCCGCGAGTGGAAGGTTGAGGCAAAGGCAGAGGGCGTTTGCCAGCCGATTTTCGAATGCGGGCGTGATCCGTTGTAGTCCGCCCTCCACATGGCCAGGGCGATCCGGGCCTGCGCCAGGGTGGAGAACAAGGTCTCGTTCAAAAACTCATCGCGCAGCCGGCCATTGAAAGACTCAATGAACGCATTCTGCGTCGGCTTGCCGGGCGCGATATAATGCCACTCGACCTTGGTCTTGTCGGCCCATGCGAGGATTGCGTTGCTGGTGAGCTCGCTGCCGTTATCGCTGACAATCATCTTTGGCTTGCCGCGCTCGATCATCAGCTGGTCGAGCTCTCGCGCCACCCGGATCCCCGAGAGCGATGTGTCCGCCACCAGCGCCAGGCACTCCCGCGTGGGTTTTGTCGCAAAGTTTATTTATGGACGAAGACGGGCGTACAAGAATGACGAGGTTTACGCCGCGAGTGCATAGAACTGCGGCGCTGGACGCAATTTGCCCCGGGTCCGCATTTGACCCT